>FSUD01000928.1_pt1 | contig 12002 bp, 9 predicted proteins | sample 1637011 | NCBI WGS metagenome assembly FSUD01 (sample SAMEA3914816, study PRJEB12502) | metagenome | biome: forest; material: soil | place: USA | collected 2011-09-16 | depth 0.3 m
AGTTTCACCAAGGTCACATCGGGTGGACAGGATGCCGTGCTCGTCAATGTCCGCCAGTCGCTGACCGGCGATACCGTGGCGATCGTCAAGGCAGTCGATGCGCGGTTGAAACAGGCCGGCCTGCCGCCCAGCGTCAAGGCAATCCCGTTCTACGACCAGTCCGAACTCGTCACCGGCGCCGCCAATGCTGTGCGCGACGCGATCATCCTGGGCGCGATCCTGGCCGGGCTGGTGCTGTTCCTCTTCCTGCGCTCGGGCCGGTTGATGCTGATCACCGGATTGATGCTGCCGGCAGTGCTGGCGGCAACGTGCCTGGCGCTGCTCGGGCTGCACATGACCTTCAACATGATGACGCTGGGCGGCATGGCGGCGGCGGTCGGTCTTGTCGTCGACGATGCCGTCGTAATGCTCGAACACATCATGCGCCGGATGCAGGAGGGCAAGGCGACGACGCCCCCTACCCTGCTCGAAGCCGCCGCTGAAATGGCGCGACCACTGGTCGGATCGACTCTCGCCACCGTGATCGTCTTCCTGCCGCTGGCGTTCGTCAGCGGCGTGACCGGTGGATTCTTCCAGGCGCTCGCGGTGACGATGGTCGCGGCGCTGGTCGTGTCGCTGCTCTATGCCCGCTACGTCATTCCGCTGGTCGCCGCCCACTGGCTGCGCGAAAAGGATGCCGAGGCGGCGGAGCGGGCGGGCGGGTTCATGTCTCGGCTGGGGCGCTGGTACGGCAAGGCTGGCGACCGAGCATTCGCTCGACCGGCGCTATTCGCCGGGGTTCTAGCGGTTGGCATCGCGCTGATCGGCTGGGTATCGTGGAGCCATGTCCCGTCAGGGTTCATGCCGGCGATGGACGAAGGCGGTTTCGTCCTCGACTACAAGGCACAGCCGGGCGCGAGCCTCGAGGATACCGACCGCTTGCTGCGCCAGGTCGAGGAGATCATCCGCGCCACACCCGAGGTCGCGAGCTATTCGCGACGCACCGGGCTGCAGCTCGGCGGCGGCCTGACCGAAGCGGATGAAGGCGACTATTTCGTCCGGCTGAAAGGCGGATCGCGGCGCCCGATCGAGGAAGTCATGGCCGATATCCGCCAGCAGATCGGTGCTAAGGTACCGGGGCTGGAGGTAGAGCTGATCCAGTTGATGGAAGACCTGATCGGCGACTTGACGGCCGTGCCGGAGCCGATCGAGGTCAAGCTGTTTGGCGACGACCCCAAGGCGCTGGCCGATGCCGCCGGCAAGGTCGGCACCGCGATTGGCAAGATCGACGGTGTGGTCGAGGTGGTCGATGGCCTGCGAGTCGCCGGCGACGCGATCAGCATCAAGGTCGATCCGGGCGCTGCCACTCAGCAGGGGCTCGACCCGGATGCTGTGGCGAGCCAGGCCGAAGCATTGATCGGCGGCACTGCGGCGACCAGCGTTCGGGCCGGCGAGCAACTTGTCACCGTGCGAGTCCGCGCACCAGCCGAACTGCGTAGCCGCACCGATCAGATCGCCGCGCTGGTACTCACCGCGCCCGACGGCCATGCGGTACGATTGGGCGCTATCGCCAAGGTATCGATCAATCCGGGGCAGCAACAGCTGACACGCGAAGACCTTGCGCCGTTCATCGCCGTCACGGCTCGACTGGAGGGACGCGATCTCGGATCCGGGATGCGCGATGTGCGCTCGACCGTAGCGGGCCTCAACCTGCCCTCCTCGATCCGAGTTGATTATGGCGGGCTCTATGCCGAGCAGCAGAAGAGTTTCGCCGATTTGAGCCTGGTATTCGCCGCCGCGATGCTGTTGACCGCGCTTCTTCTGACCTTGCTGTTCGAGCGGCTGATGTGGACGCTCGCCGCGCTCGCCACGATCTTGTTATCGGCGGCTGCGGTGCTGGCCGGACTCTGGCTGACCGGGATCGAGTTCAACATCTCGGCACTGATGGGGCTGACGATGGTCGTCGGCATGGTCACCGAGCTCGTGATCTTCTTCTTGGCGGAAATCGACCGTGACCAGCCGCTGACGATCGCCGCGTTGCGAGAGGCCGGAGACAAGCGGCTGCGGCCTATCCTCATGTCGGCGTTGATCGCGATCCTGACGCTGGCGCCGCTCGCACTGGGCGTCAGCCGAGGCGCTGGGCTGCAACAGCCGCTGGCTACCGCGATTATTTTCGGGCTCATCGCGGCCGTGCCTCTGGTCCTCCTGTTCCTGCCCGCGGCGACCTGGTCTTTGTCGCGCGGCAAAGCGGTCGCATCCGAATAGAGTGATTGACGAATATTGTATTTTGGATACAGAAAGGACAACATTTCTTCGAAGAAAGCCCCCGGCAGATGACCATGATCGATCGTATCCTCGAAGCTGACCGCGGCTTGCGCCCTCAGGTGCCCGTATCGTCGCTGGAGCGCAGCGAGCGGATCTCCGCAGACCTCGGCTGCGACGTCTGGCTGAAGAACGACCATCTGCAACCGACCGGATCGTTCAAGGTGCGGGGATCGGCGAACAAGGTCCGCGTTCTCGGCGACTCTGCGCGCACCACCGGCGTCATCACCGCCTCCACCGGCAATCATGGCCTGGGTGTGTCGCGCGCCGGCAAACTCGCAGGCGTCGCGGTGACGGTCTATCTGCCGCCCAAGTCGCCGCCCGCCAAGATGGCTGCGATGCGGGCGCTCGGTGCCGAACTCGTCATCATCGACGGCCCTCCGCTCAACGCCGAGATCGAGGCGCGCCGCCAGGCATCGTTACAGGGCAAGCCCTACGTCCCACCGTATAATGATCTCGACGTGATCGCCGGCCAGGGCACGATCGGGGTCGAGTTGTTCAACCAGGCGCCCGATCTCGATGCCGTGTTCATCTGCGTGGGCGGCGGCGGGCTGATCGCCGGCGTCGGTAGCGCATTGAAAGAACTGAGCCCCAAGACGAAGGTCGTGGGCGTTTGGCCGAAAGCCTCGACCTGCATGCTCGATTCCCTGCACGCCGGGGAAATCATCGAAACGCCCGAATACGACACCCTGTCAGAAGCCTCCACCGGCGCGGTCGAGCAAGGATCGGTCACCTTTCCCATCTGCCAGCAAGTCATCGACGAGACGCTGACGGTCGAGGAGATCGAGATTGCGCGCGCGATGAAGCGGGTTGGGGAGGCCGAGCGCTGGATGATCGAGGGCGCGGCCGGAGTCGCGCTTGCCGGCCTGATCCAGCGAGCGGAAGAGTATCGCGGCAAGAAGGTCGCGGTGGTCTTGTGTGGACGCAATATCGCGCTCGATACCTGGCTCGGCGCGATGCGTCTGGCGGCTTAGGCCTTCCCTTCCAATCGAAAGAGGATTTCATGTCCGCAATCCAGCGCCTTCACCCGACTGTGCGAATGAATCAGGCCGTCATTCATGCCGGCATCGTCTACACTGCGGGCCAGGTTGCCCAGGACAATCCGGGCGCGTCGATCGCGGTGCAGACCGCGGAAGTGCTCAAGCGCATCGATGATCTGCTGGCCGAAGCCGGGACGAGCAAAAGCCGCATTCTGACCGCCTATGTCTATCTCGCCGATATCGCCGATTTCGACGAAATGAACACCGCATGGGATGCATGGGTGGCACAGGACGCCAAGCCGGCACGTACCACGATCGAAGCCAAGCTGACCGAAGCGCAGTACGGCGTGGAGGTTGGTGTCATCGCCGCCATCTGACCAGCCTTGGCCGGCAATCGACGCCAAACAGGCGCACCTTTTGCCGGCGGCCATGCTGCGATATGGATGTGCCATGACCGAACCGACAGCGACACCTTCCATGCCCGACCGAGGCATCAAGCGGCTCAGTATTCCCGAAGCCGTCGCGCAGTCGCTTCAGCAGCGCATCTTGAGCGGCGAGTTCAAGGAAGGCGATGCGCTGATCCAGGAAACGCTGGCCAACGAATATCAGGTCAGCCGGATGCCAATCCGCGAGGCGCTGCGCCAGCTGGAGGCCACCGGACTGGTGGCGATGCAGATGCACAAGGGCGCGGTCGTCACTTCGATTCCGCTCGAGCAGATTGCCGAACTGTTCGAGCTCCGCGCCCTGCTCGAAGGTGATATCCTCGCTCATTCGGTGCCCAGGATGGCTGACACCGACCTCGATGCCGCGCGCGCAATCGTCGTCCAGCTCGAACAAGCCTATGAGGCTGGCGAAGTCAGCCGCTGGGGCGAGCTCAACTGGCAATTCCATCGCAGTCTCTATCTCGCCGCGAACCGCATTCAGACACTGGCGCTGATCCAGACCGTCAATATCCAGACCGACCGCTATATCCGGCTGCAATTGCTGATGACCGATGCCATTGCCGGGGCCGAAGCCGAGCATCGGGAATTGCTGCGCCTGTGCGCGGCGCGCGAGGTGAAGCCGGCAGTGGCGTTCCTGCGCAAGCATATCCGCGATGCGGGCGCCAATCTGGTTCAGGCGATTTCGGCAAGCAGGACGGCCAACGCCGCCTAACGGACGCCCAACCCAAGCAAATCAACCCCGCCCGCGCACAATCTTGACTCTAATGATTGGATACGATCTACAATATCTCAGATTTTGAGGAGTTGAACATGTCAGTCTGGAAGGGTGTATTTCCCGCGGTCACGACGAAGATGACGCAGCATGGGAAGATCGACGCGGAAGCGATGCAGGCGAGCTTGAACCGGCTGGTCGAGAACGGTGTGTCGGGCGTGATCGTGCTGCCGATGCTCGGCGAGAATTCCTCGCTGTCGCTGGCCGAACGCGAAACCGTGATTCGACTGGCCAAGGAAGCGGTCGGCGGTCGCGTGCCCGTCCTGTCTGGCCTCGCCGAAATCACGCTGGAGACCGCCAAGGCGAACGCGGCGGCCTATCGCTCGTTCGGCGCCGAAGGGCTGATGGTATTTCCGAGCCTCGGCTACATGACCGATCCGCGCGAGACGGCGCATTGGTACCGCGAGATTGCCGGCGCAGGACAGCTACCGATCATGATCTACAACAACCCGATCGCCTATAAGGTCGACGTCACCGCCGAAGTGCTGACCGAACTGGTCGAGGTGCCCGAGATCGTCTGCATCAAGGAAGAAACCGGTGATATCCGCCGCGTAACCGACACCTATATCGAATTCGGCGACCGGTTCAGCGTGTTTTGCGGCGTGGACGACCTGATTGTCGAGAGCAGTGCGCTGGGCGTTACCGGATGGGTCTCCGGCATGACCAACGCCTGGCCGGCCGAATGCGTCCGCATCTTCAACCTGTGCGCGGCGCAGCGCTATGACGAAGCGCGCAAGCTCTACCATATTCTGACGCCGTCGTTTCACCTCGATACGCACGTCAAGCTGGTGCAATATATCAAGCTCACCGAACATCTGGTCTATGGCGCGCCGGAATGGACTCGCGCGCCACGCCTGCCGCTCGTCGGGGAAGAACGCGCTTACGTGATCGACACCGTGCAACGGGCGATCGCGGCGCTCGAGAAGGAAAAGGTCGCGGCCTGATGAGTGATGCGTTGCCGAGAGTGGGATTCGTTGGCGTCGGCACGATCGCCGAAGCGCTGATTACCGGCATGTGCGCCGGTGGCGACCAGCGTGCCGACTTCCTGCTCTCGCCGCGCAATGCAGAGATCGCGAACCGGTTGGCGGCGCATCATCCATTCATCCGCGTTGCGGCGGACAATCAGGCGGTCGTCGACGGTAGCGACATCGTGTTCCTGGCGATCCGCCCGCAAGTCGCCGAGGAAGTGCTGACACCCCTTACCTTCCGCGCCGATCAACGCATCGTCAGCCTGGTCGCGACCTACGACGTGGCGCGGCTCCAACCGTTGGTCGCGCCCGCGACGACGATCGCCCGCGCAGTCCCCCTGCCCCCGATCGCCCGGCGGGAAGCGGCGATGACGCTCTATCCGCCGATCCCGGAAATTGCCGTATTGCTCGACGGGCTGGGCCAGATCGTCCAGCTCGATCGCGAGGCCGATATCGACTCCTGTCTGGCGGTCACCGCATTGATGGGCAGCTATTTCGGCATGCTCGAGGGGATTTCGGGCTGGCTATCGCAGCGCGGCATCCCAGAGGACCGGGCGCAATCCTATGTCGGCGCGATCTACCATGCGCTCGGTGCGACTGCAGAGGCACAATCAAGCGAGGGCTTCGCTCGGCTCTCGGTCGAATATTCGACCGCGGGCGGGCTCAACGAACAAGCATGGCGCGAACTCAAGGCGGCGGGCTGGTCGGGGCTGGTGTCCGAAGCTCTCGACTTGATCCACGATCGGATCGGCGGCCGAGCGACCCTGGCCGACCGCCTGCCCCGCAACAAGGATCACAGCGGTAGCTGATAGCTCGTCTTGACGGTCGTGTAGAACTGCCGCGCCAGCCGGCCCTGTTCGCGCGGGCCATAGCTGGACGCCGCAGTGCCGCCGAACGGTGCGTGATAGTCGACCCCCGCGGTCGGCTGGTTGATCATCAGCATGCCGGCGCGCGCGCGCAGCTTGAAGCGCTCAGCCTTGGCGAGCGAGGTCGTGCAGAGCCCCGCCGACAGCCCGAAACGGTTCACGTTGAGCGCTGCAAGCGCCGCATCGAAATCGGCCACGCGGAACAGCCCGGCGACTGGCCCGAAAATCTCTTCATGCGTCAGCGCCGAGTCGATCGGCGCATCGACGAACAAGGTCGGCGGATAGAAAGCGTGCGCCGCTTGGACTGCGCTGCCGCCGATCGCAGGGCGCAGCCCCGCAGCTTCGACCGTGCGCACTTGCCCGGCGATCAGCGCCTTCTGCTTCATCGAGGCGAGTGGGCCGATCAGCGTCCCGGCCACGCGCGGATCGCCCATCGGCAACGTCTTGATCCGCTCGATCAGCCGCTCGGTCAGTTCGTCGGCAATCGCTTCATCGACGATGATCCGCGAGGTCGCGGTGCAACGCTGTCCCGCCGCGTAGAATGCGCCGTTGATTGCACACTCGACCGCATTGGCGATATCCGCATCGGCCGCGACGATTAGCCCGTTGACGCCACCCATCTCCATCTGGACCCGGGCACCGTTAATGGTCGCCGCCTGCAGTATCGCGGCACCCGTACGCTGTGACCCGGTGAACGAGATCGCGTCGAACCCGTCATGCGAAACCAGCGCCGCACCGGTTGCGCCGCCACCCAACACCATGTTGACTGCGCCGTCGGGCAAGCCCGAGCGGCCGATGATCGCCATCAACGCATCGGCCGTCGCCGACGACACTTCCGATGGCTTCCATACCACAGCGTTGCCGAAGGCTAGCGCGGGCGCGATCTTCCATGCCGGGATCGCGATCGGGAAATTCCATGGGGTGATCAGCCCGACGACGCCGACCGGAGTGTAGTCGACCTCGACCGTCATGCCGGGCCGGGTGGAGGCAAACCGCTCGCCGACATTGCGCAATGTCTCGCCTGCAAAGAAGTCGAAGATCCGCGCGGCACGCATCACTTCGCCCCTGGCATCGCCCAGCACCTTGCCGGTCTCGCGCGCGATCAACTGCGCCAGACGATCGGCGTCAGCGATCAGCGCACGGCCAATCGCTGCCAGCGCATCTGCGCGAGGCTCGATCCCGCGCGTCAGGATGACTTCCGTGGCCGCCCGCGCGCTCGCGATCGCCTCTCCGATCAAAGCCGCATCGGCCTCCGGTATCTCGACCGTGAAGTCGCCTGGATCGGCAGGATTGTCTTGCCTCAGCGACGGCATGCCGGTGACCGACCGGCCATTGACCAAGTGCTTCAGCGTCAGAATGTCGGTCATGATAAAGCTTTCAGCAGGACAGCCAGGTGTCGTTGAGGCGATAGCCATGTGGGAACGGGTCTTCGGGGTCGCTACCGTAGTGGGAAACGCCTGTCAGCCAGGCGCGTCCGCCAACGCTCGTCAGCACCGCCGCGACATCGCCAACCGTGGTTTCGCTTTCGATCCCGCACGCGAACTCGGTGTCGAGGATCGACAGGTGCATGAAGCGCTCACCGACCGCCAGATCGCCGCGAGAATGCATCAGCGCCATCCGCGCCGAACTCCCGGTGCCGCATGGGCTGCGATCGAGCCGGCCCGGCGACACCACGACGGCGTTCTTCGCGGTCTTGACCCCGTCACGCTCCAGCAGCGGCCCGGCGAACAGCGTCTGGTTGATCGTGTGGATACCGGGATTGGCCGGATGGACCGACGGCAATTGCTCCGCGGCGGCAAGCTTGATGCGCTCCCCGACCTCCACCAGCCTACGCGCTTCGCCCTGTGCCAGCGTGAAACCCAGGTCTTCGGCCGAGACGATGACATAGATCATCCCGCCATAGGCAACATCTACCACGATCCGGCCCAGCCCCGGCACGTCGACCGGCTTTTGCGCGTGCATGACGAAGCTCGGTACATTGCGGAACGACACGCGGCGGCACTTGCCGTCGCCACATTCCGCGTCGACATGAACCAGCCCCGCTGGCGTATCGACAATCAGGCGAGTGACCGGCTCGACCATCGGCACCATCCCGGTCTCGAGCACGACCGTGACTGTGCAGATCAGGTTGGAGCCCGACATCGGCGGGTAATAGTCCGATTCGATCACGATCATGCCGATATCGGCCTCGGGAGTGATCGGCGGCGTGACCAGATTGACTGCAGCGTTCACGCTACCGCGCGGGTCGGACAACAGCATCAGCCGCAGCCAGTCCTGATCGCGCTGCAACACCTGTTGGCGTTCGAACATCGAATTGGCGCGCGGCGCGATCACGCCGCCAGTGATGACTCGCCCGACCTCGCCTTCAGCATGCGCTCCAACCACGGTGACGAGTTGTCGTGTACGCATGACTTCATCACCTTCGATGGATCGAGGCCGACAGACCAGCCTCCTCGTCGTATAACGCTCATATTGTAGATTGGATACATTCAGTCAAGCCGTGAGCCCGGTCCAGGGCTTGGCCTCATCCGCGAAGTGCCGCCGAAATTCCGACCAGGCCGGCGTCGAGTTCGTCTGCGGTGGGCCAGGCATAGCCGAGCCGAAAATAGCGGTCCGACATTTCGAACCAATGCCCGGGGCCGACATAGGTGCCGTGATCCTGCAGCAATCGCCGATAGAAGGCGTCCGTTCCCCCCGGCGGATCGGCCTTCATGCGCGGGAAGCAGACGACACCGCCCGTCGGGCGCACCCATTCGAGCATATTCTCCCCCGCCATCCATGTCGCGATGCGGTCGAGCCGCCGACGCCATTCAGCGAGCGTGGGCACGAGGAAAGCGTCGCGCTTCGCGAGGATTTCCTCGGCCACCCATTCGTTGATGACACTGCCACAGATGCTGATCTGCTCCTTCGCCGCAAGGAACTTTTCCTGAAGCACCGGATCGGTGTTGATGATCCAGCCGACGCGAATGCCCGGCACGCCAAACGCCTTGGACAAGGAGGCAACGCTGATCACATGCTTGCCGAGCGACGCCGCGATCGGCAGCCGCGCCGTCAGCGCCAAATCGCGATAGGTCTCATCGACCAGCAGCAAGCACCCGCGTTCTTCCGCCAGGGCAGCGATACGGCCAAGGTCGCCTTCGCTCATCATGACGCCGGTCGGATTGTGCGGGCAGGTAATGCTGATCAACTTTGTACGCGGCGTCACGGCGGCGGCGAGCACATCGAAGTCGATCGCGAAGCCATTCTCGAACGACAAGTCGACAAACCCGATTTCGCAGCCAATCGCACGGGGCGTCTCGATATTGGTCGCATAATTGGGACGCACGACCACAAGGTGATCGTCGGGCCCGAGGAGCGATGTCGCGATGATGAAGAGGGCCCCTGCCGCACCACCGGTGATCAGGACATCGTCGATACCGACACCCTGCTCGCCCTCGATAACGAGCGAGCGCAACCGCTCGCTGCCGCGATGCTCGCCATAGAGCAGCGTCAGATCGGGAATGGTCAGCCCGAGCGTCGCCAGTGACTGGTCCGCGATCGAGCTTTCCGAGAGATTATAGCGGATATTGCCATAGCCATATTCCTCGGGCGATTCGACCTCGATCGGCATCCGGACATAGCGCATCGCTTCGAACCCTTATGTTGGAGAGGGCCGCTTCATCGTTCGTCAGCTTGCGTTCCGCCATCCCCCTAATGAGGGTAGCCCGTGACCGCGAAAAATTCCGCGAGCGACGATATCCGCAGTTTGCGAAAGATATGCTTGCGGTGATCCCTGACTGTGTGGCGGCTGATGCCGAGCCGCAGCGCAATCGCCTCGCTCGAATACCCCGCCAGCAGCAGGTCACCGACCTGCTCTTCGCGTTTCGTCAGTCGATCAGGCCGGTCTCTTGACGCGGCGGAACTCTCACAGCGCGCCAACGCACGGTGCCGCGCGAACGCTGCGGCGATCGGCACGCACAGGCTGTCAAGCGCGCGCAGGGTTGCTGCGGGCGCCGTGGTTCTTGAGCGCTCGCGATAGAAGCCGAGTTCGATGACACAATCACCATCATCGAAATAGAGTCCGATTTCCTCATGGCGTTCCGGCCAGCCGATCGTCCGATATCCCAGCTCTTCCTCGGGGGACGGGATGATGTGGCTGCTTATGTCGTCATCCGGACACGCCTCGACAATCATGAAGTCTCTTGCCCGGACGGCACCGCGGCGCCCGCACAGAAGCATGGGATTTATCCGGCGGGTTGTTCGAACATAATTTCGAACACCTGTCCCGCAGCCCATTTTAGACAGATTCTCGAACAAGATTTGGGATTTGCCGTCGCGCCCATGCGAAATCAGAGCGGAGCGACTAAAGCCTATGAAGTGACATAGCGCGTCCATCGTCCGCTCGGAAAAATCGCGTTCGCCGATCGAGGCGATGATGTCTGCCAAGACTCTCTGCTCATGGAACATGGTCACAATCCGACATCCTAGACCTTCGGTACTTTGGCAAACTAAAATGCATTTTACCAGCATTGCCTCGATTAGGCACTGTGCATCGATGACTGCGGACGCGGGGAGAATTGCCGCAACCGATTGCGGGGCCCCGGCAGGATTCCCTCAGCCATTGCAGTTTGCGCGCAGACCTGTTCGTCCGGGAAATCGCTGCGCAATCCTATTTCGCCGGCACGACATAGATCGGATTGCCGATCAACAGCAGCCGCCCCTGGCCGTCGCGAACCTCGGCGCGAATCCAGTGGGTTCGACCGTCGCTGCGCCACGGCGCGATCACGACCGGATGGTCAGCGTCGAACGCTGCGCGATAGGCCGTCCCGGCCTGGCCGTCGATTACCAGTTGCACGGTGCCGCTCGGCACGCCCTTGAGATCGACGGCGAACTGGACGGGCTCGCCAACGGGCGGGCGCAGCGTCTGGCCCATGACCGCGCGTTGGCTTCCGACCGATGCCGATAGATCGAGGAACCGGTCCCGCGTGCCCTCGACATCGACGAACACCCGGCCCGAACGAATTCCCGCGAGGAAACCGCGCACCGACAGCTCCGTCATATAGACGACGGTGGTCGGGCTCCCGATGGCGCCGGGCTCACTCGCCGGGCGGTCGGCCTCATGGCTGTCGCTGCCACCGATGCCGGTGACGTGCCAGCCGGCGTTCAGCAGCTTCGTCCAGTAAGCGAACCCCTGGAGCGGATTGTCGGCCGATTGCGTTCCCCGCATCGTGCCGCCGTTCACCACCTCGACTGAATCCACCGCGCCTTGCGGCAAGCCGTCGACGCGCCAGCCGCACCCCATGCACATCTCGCCCGAAGGCGCTCCGGCGTGGTTGATCGAGACGATCCCGCCTTCACGATGGACCGCGTCCATCCATTTGCGCGCCTGGTTCCAAGTCGGCCCGGACATGCGGAAATCGAGAAAGTCGGTGGGTCCGAAGACGTTGCTATGACCCCAGAAGGTGGTGATCTCGCGTCCCGGCACCAGCAACAGCCGGTCGAACGCACCCTGAAGTTCACGCAATTCGTTGAAATGCGCGGTCGTGTTGTGATCGCTGAGCGAGATGAAATCGAGGCCGCGTGCCGCGGCTGCTTCGACGGTTCGATAGACCGGACACGGGATGCTCGCGCCCGATTGTGCCTTGCATTTCCCGTCGCTGTCGCCGCTGTGCATGTGCAGGTCGCCGCGATAC
>FSUD01000350.1_pt1 | contig 11944 bp, 9 predicted proteins | sample 1637011 | NCBI WGS metagenome assembly FSUD01 (sample SAMEA3914816, study PRJEB12502) | metagenome | biome: forest; material: soil | place: USA | collected 2011-09-16 | depth 0.3 m
CACGCTGGCCGGTCACATCTTCGAGGTGATCGATACCAACGGCATCGCCGGCTACCAGGCGGGACAGGACATGGTCATCGAACTGCAAAATCCGGTCAATCCGATCACCGATCCGACGCCGTTTGTGTGACAAAATCGGACGGTGGTAAATAAGGCGTTAAATAGTGGCTTGTCGCGAATTCACCGGCGCTTATGACATTGCCGGTGTCTCGTTTTCCGAAACGAATCACACTGGGAGTGAAGCCTGATGGCTGTTGGGGGATTTAAGGGAGCGCCAGCTTTCTCGATACCGACCGGCCCATCCACGTCGATCGGCGCGGAGGGGGAGATGGCGCGCGTCAGCATCGCTTCGCTGCTGGAAGGCGCCGGCCCGCCCGTCGTGGCGGGGCCGGACAGTGGCGGCGCGAACCATGTCAGTGTCGGTCAGCATGGCATGATTGCGGACCTTTATTCGAGCGGCTCGCTATCATCGGTAACGCTGGATTTCGGGTTGGCCGCACTGCCGACTCCGACGATCACCGGCGATGTGCACCTTCAACTCGCCGACCTGTTCCATGGGGAGGCAGATAGCAGTGGGTCTGGCGCCACGCCGCTCGGCTTCGCCGGCGAGCAGCGCGTTCCGGACGACGTTCATGTAACCATCGCCGGTCAGTCGGCGCTTGGCAGCTTCGAGGGGCCGCGCGCGGTCGCCTCGATCGATAATTTTGCGATGGCGGGCATGTTCGAGCTCGGCCGTCATGAGATGGGGACGTTCCTGGGCGGTGACGGGTTGCTGGCGCCGATCAGCGAACAGCATTTCATTGCCTAGGCGATGATCAGGATATTCAGGAGAGGGTTGTCATGTCTCGTAAAGTTGTAACGCGTAGCGCCGCACCGCAGGCGGATGGCCGTCGGGTCTGGGTCCGTCCGGCGGTGTCCAAGATGAAGGCCGGCGATGCCGAGATTGGCCCCAATCCGGACAATGCGGACGGCGCCTTCACTTTTTCCTGACACATTGCCGTTGCGCGAAACGCCCTTGGGGAGAGAAGGGCGCTCGACGATACGGACATGCCAGGCGGGGCCAGTAACAGTTGCGTTCCAATATTCTCTCGATGGTGGCCCTGCTGGGGTTGGCCGGCCCACTGGCCGCAGCTCCGCAGGCCGGGGCGGGGCAAACCGCGGCCGTCGCACGCGACGATGATCCGGTGTTGGCGCTGCGCGACCAGCATATCGATCCCGATCAGTTCCGCGCCGCGATCCAGGCCACCGTCAGGCGTCATCCGTCGACCGCCGAGGCGGCAGCGGTGGAAGACGAAGCGCGACTCGGGGTGAGGGGCGCGCGGCAGTTGCTGTTGCCGCGGATCGATATCAGCGCGTCGAGCTACCGCGTCATCGCGCGCGAATTCTCCAACGATCCGCTGAACATCATCGAGCGCTCGCGCCCCGACCATCGCACCGACGTCCTGGTGTCGGCCCAGCAGGTGTTGTTCGATTTCGGCGCGACCGAAAAACAGATTCGCGCCGCCACCGACCGCTTGCGCGCCGCGCGTGCCGATTCCGAGGCGTCGACCGACCGGATCGCCGTGTCGGCGATCGCGGCGTGGTACGACGTGTTCGGTTACCGCGCGCTCGTCGCTTTGGTGAAATCATTCGTCGCCGACCAGGAAGAGGTCCGGCTCGGCGTGGCGCGTCGCATCAAGCAGGGTGTCGCCGCCGAGTCCGACGTGGCCGGGGTCGATAGCGGTATCGCGCGCGCCAATACGCGGCTGGCCAATTATCAACGTGGTCTCGCCAATGCCGAGGCGCGGTTCGAGGAACTGACCGGCGCGCCGGCGCCCGGCAATCTCGGCCGCGCGCCGACGCCACCGGGTCTGCCGGCCGATCATGATACCGCCGCGTTCCTGGGCAGCAAGGTTGCGACGGTGCGCAGCGCGGACGCGGCTGCCGCGGCGAGTGCGCAGGATGCCGCGGCGACGCGGGCGCAGCGCAAACCGGCGATCACCGGCGGCATCGATGCCGGGCGCTACGGCCTGCTCGAGAATCCGACCGATTATGACATACGCGGCAGCGTGACGATCAGGCAGCGGCTGTTCGGCGGGACGGACGCCAATGCCGCACAGGCCGGCGCCCGGGCGCGGGCGGCACGCGCGCATGCCGATGTGGTGCGCGAGGAAGCTTCACGCGACGCGGCGATCGCCTGGTCCGACGTTCAGGCGTTGCAGACGCAGCTGGCGGCGCTCGAAAGCGCCTATGTCGCCGCGAAGCGCGCGCGCGATGCTACGTTCGAGCGGTTCGGCGCGACGCGCGGCACGATGTTCGACGTGCTGTCGGCGCAGGAAGGCTATTACGACAGCGCGACCGCCTATATTCAGGGCCTTATCGATCTCGATGCGGCACGCTATGCGCTGCTCTCGCGTACCGGTCAGCTGCTGCCCCGTCTGGGCATTGCGGCCGACACGAACCAGGCCCGACCATGAATCACGTGATTGAACCAAAGCCGCGCTTCGCACCCTGGCTGCTCGAGCCGATGCTGCGCAATCGCAGCGTTTACGGCAAGGTCGCGCTGGCGGCGGTGCTGATCAACTGCTTCAACCTGCTGACCTCGATCTTCTCGATGGTGGTCTATGACCGCGTCGTCCCCAACAACGCCATCGCCTCGCTGATCGGCCTGACCATCGGCCTCGCCATGGTGGTGATCTTCGATTTCATCCTCAAGCTGCTGCGCGCCTATTTCATCGACTATGCCGGCGCGCGTATCGACCGCGAGGTCGGCGAGAATGTCTTCGCGCGCATCCTGGCGATGCGGCTCGAACTGCGCACGCGCTCGACCGGCGCGATGACCGGCATCATGCGCGAGCTCGAGGCGATGCGCGATTTCTTCGCCTCGGCAACGATGGTCGCCCTGGTCGATGTGCCGTTCGTGTTCCTCACGCTGATCGTGATCGCGCTGATCGGCGGCTGGGTCGTGCTGGTGCCGTTGGTGGTGATCCCGCTGATCATCCTGGTCGGCTGGCTGACCCACCCGGCGATGGAGCGGCTGAGCGCGCGGACCATGGGGCAGGGGCTGCTCAAGAATTCAGTGTTGACCGAAATGGTCGGCGGGATCGAGACGATGAAGGCGATCGGTGCCGGACCGCTGCTCGAGAAGCGCTGGTCGAGCGCGCTGATCGCGCAATCCGACAGCGCACTGCGCCAGCGGCTGATCGGCACGATCGCCACCACCTTTGCCGGCTCGGCCTCGACCATCTCCTATTCCGGCGTGGTCATTCTCGGCGTGTTCCTGATCGCGTCGGGCAAGATGACCACCGGCGGGCTGGTCGCCTGCTCGATTTTGAGCAGCCGCGCCATCGCGCCGCTGGCGCAAATCTCGCAATTGCTGTCGCGCCTCGAAGCGACACGCGCGGCCTATCGCCAGCTCCAGCCGATGATGGAGAATGCGGTCGAGGGGCCGGAGGGCGACGGCATCAAGCTGGCGGCGATCTCGGGCAAGGTCGAGTTTCGCGGCGTGTCCTTCTCCTATCCCGGCGCGACACAGAAGACGCTGAAGGATATCAGTTTCACCATCCAGGCCGGCGAGCGGGTCGGGGTGCTCGGCCGTGTCGGCTCAGGCAAGTCGACGCTGGCGCGGTTGATCCTCGGACTATACCCGCCGGAAGAGGGGCTGGTGATGCTCGACGGGGTCGATCTGCGCCAGCTTCATTCCTCGTTCCGGCGCGGCATCGGCGTGGCGCTGCAGGAGAGCGTGCTGCTCAGCGGCACCATCCGGGAGAACATCACGCTTGGCCGGCCCGAGATCGACGATGCCGCGCTGCTACGGGCGAGCGAGATATCGGGTACGCACCAGTTTATCGGTCAGGTCGCCAATGGTTACGACCTCAGGCTGCAGGATCGCGGCGAGGGGTTGTCGGGCGGTCAGCGCCAGTCGATCGCCATCGCGCGCGCGCTTGCGGCGGACCCGGCGATGATCCTGCTCGACGAGCCGACCAGCGCGATGGACACCCAGAGCGAGGAAATACTGATCAACCGGCTCGGCGCCGCGACCGGCGACAAGACGCTGATCGTCATCACCCACCGGCCGCAACTGCTCAAGCTGGTCAACCGTATCATCGTGCTGGAAAATGGCGCGGTCGCGCTCGACGGGCCGCGCGACGCGGTGATCAAGCAACTCAGCACGCCACGGGCGGCGGCATGAGCGAAGAGCATTCGGTCCTCGAGGACATTCCCGACCGCATCAGCCCGGCGACCGCCTCCAACATGCTGTTGTGGGTGGTGGTGGCGATGGTCGTTTTGCTGTTCGGCTGGGCGGCGCTGACCAAGATCGACCGCACCGTGCGCGGTCAGGGCAAGGTCATTCCCAGCTCGCAATTGCAGACCATCTCCAATCTCGAAGGCGGGGTCGTGTCGCAGATCCTGGTCAAGGTCGGCCAGCTGGTCACCGCCGGAGAGCCGATCATCCGGCTCGACCCGACCCAGTCGAAGGGCGAACTGGGCAGCGGCGAGGCATCGACCGACGCGCTGACCGCCAAGATCGCGCGGCTGCGTGCCGAGGTGATGGGGCAGGAACCGCATTATCCCGTGTCGACCGAGGAATCGGTACAGACCCAGATCCTGATCGAGCGCACGCTGCACGCCTCGCGCATGGCCGATCTCGCCAACCTCATGGCCAGCGCGCAGGCACGGCTGAGCCAGGCGCAACATGCCATCGGCGAGGCCGAGGCCAATTACCGCTCGCGTGTCGCGCAGCGCGATTCCCGCCTGGAAGAAGCGCGGATTCTGCGTCCGCTGGTCGAGCACGGCGTTGAGCCGCGTATCAGCCTGATCCAGGCCGAGAGTGCCGCGGCGGCGGCAACGAGCGACGCCGAGAGCGCGAGCGCGGCGATCGCGCGCGCGCGCTCGGCCGTGGCAGAGGCCTCGGCATCGGCCGCGGCCGTACGGCAGAACTGGCGCGCGACCGCCGCCGATGAACTCGCCACCGCCCAGGCCGAATTGTCGGCACGCAGCCAGGGCCTGCCGGCACTGGCGCGCAAGGTCGATCGCACGATTATCCGTGCACCGGTGTCGGGCCGCGTCAATCGCGTGCTGGTGTCGACGCCGGGTTCGGCGATCACGCCGGGGCAACCACTCGCCGAGGTCGTGCCGAGCAACGACTCGCTGCTGATCGAGGCGGCGTTCAAGCCGGCCGATATCGCTTTCGTGAAGCTCGGACAGCCGGCGCGCGTTGCAATCACCGCTTATGACCGGTCGATCTACGGGTTGCTCGACGGCACCGTGGAAGCGATCTCGCCCGATACGGTCGAGAAGGAAAAGGGCGGCGAGACCTTCTATATCGTGCGGGTACGCACCACGGCCAATGCGCTGCGCGACCTCAACGGACGGATGCGGCAAATCGGGCCGGGCATGGTCGCCGAGGTCGATGTGCTGGGCGAGAAGCGCAGCGTGCTCGATTACATCCTGTCGCCGATCACCCAGGTGCGCGAAGACGCCTTTGGCGACAAATAGGCGCTGGCTGGAGCAGGAATTACTCCCCTCCCTGCTCGCAGGGAGGGGCTGGGGGTGGGTGCGCGCGTCTGCGCGCCCAAAAGACTCGCCGGCGCCGCGCAAAAAGCGCCTGACGGGGCATCGAGCCCCGCCATACGCTGAACCCACCCCTTGCCCCTCCCTGTCAGGGAGGGGAAGAGTCGAATGTCGATCGGCTTTAGATCAGCGCGGCGAGGACCGCGTCGACCGCGGCGCCGATCCCGGTCAGATCGCGCGGTCGACTCAGCCGCAGCACCGGCACCGCCCGCGCAACGGCGGCGCAGCGCATGAGATGCGCCGCGGCGATCCCCATCGGTTCGACCAGCACGCCGCGAAAGGTATTGCTGACCAGCGCGCCGACCGCGTCGGATCCGTTCAGCGGCGTGACGGTGAGTTCGTCCGACCAGTCGAGCGTGACGATCGCGGCGAGCGGCAGCGTCACGTCTTCGACGGCGCCAGATGCGGGCCAGTGATATTTGTCCTGCCGCGCGGCGATCGGCTCCAGGCCATCGGTGCCGTGCCCTGCGGCATGCAGGCTGGGCGCCCACAATTTGAGCCGCGTCACGCCGGTCGAGGTGACGGGCCGCGCGCCGTCGAGCCGGATCGCGCAGAGATCGTCGCCGATGATCGGATGGCCGCGTTGCTGCAGGTCGAGCGCAAGGGTCGACTTGCCGGCGCCGGATTTGCCGGTGAAGGCGATGGCGCGGTCGCCGATCGCCACGACGCTGGCATGCAGCGGCAGCAGCCCGCGCTGGAGCAGCAACGCCCCGATCACCGAACCGAGCAGGTGCGCGCGCACGGCGGCGGGATCGGATGGCGTGGTCGGGCAGGCGCTGATCGCGTTTCCGTCGCGCGCTTCGAAATCGGCCGCGTCCGGCGTGGTGAAGCGGAAGGTGCGCGCGTCGACCGTGACCTGCCCGGTCAGGCGGGGCAGATCGGGCAGCGGGGCCAACGCGGCGACGCGATCGATCGTGACGTCGACCGGTGCGTCGTCCGGCGCGGCGACCAGTTCCGGCAGCGCGAAATCGGAACGCAGCGTCAGGCCGAAGGCGCGATAGAAATGATATGGCGAAGCGGGCATTATCGCGGTGATACGCGAAGCGATGCGAACACGGGAGTGACAGCGTGACCGATTCCGACAATCTTCTCGTCAGCCGCGGCCGTGTGCTGATGGAACAGCCGGTCGATGAGGAGATGTTCGGCCTCGAGCCGCAGAATGGCAATTTCTATGGCTTCAATGCCTCGGCGGCGCGGATCTGGGCCTTGATCGAGCAGCCGCAATCGCTCGACGCGCTGTGCGCCACGCTGGCCGAGGAATTCGATGTGGTACCGGCGACGTGCCGCGCCGACACGCTGGCGATGCTGCGCGAGCTCGAAGCCGATGGGCTGGTGACGCTGACGACGCCGGACGCGTGACGGCGCTCGCTGCCTGGTGGGGCGCATCGGGTGAGAGTGCCGGCGAGCACTGCGGCCGGATGGTGTCGGCGCAGGCGGTCTATGGCCCCGACGGCCAGGCAGTGCAGGCGAACGGCACCGTTGCGCTGGGGCGATGCCTGTCGCGCCTGCTGCCCGAGGATCGTCACGACCAAGGCCCGGTGACGAGCGCCGACGGGCGCTACATGCTGGTCGCCGATGCGCGGATCGACAATCGCGACGACCTGGCGACCGCGCTCGGGCTGAGCGCCGCGCACGCCGCGACGCTGGCCGAGCCGGCGCTGATCCTTGCGGCGATCGAGCGCTGGGGCGATGCGGCGATCGCACGGCTGGTCGGCGATTTCGCGCTGATCCTGTGGGACGACACGCGCCGCCATCTGCTGCTGGCGCGCGATTTCCTCGGCCAGCGACCGCTCAGCTATCATCGCGGGGCGGGCTTCGTCGCCGTCGCGTCGATGCCCAAGGGCCTGCACGCACTGGCCGAAATTCCGCGGGCCCCGCGCGAACAGGCGCTGATCGAATTTCTCGCCGGTGTGCCGCAGCAGGGCCGGGAAGGCTTTTTTGCCGGCATCCAACGGGTCGAACCGGGGCATATCGTTCGTCTCACGCCGGATGAAGTGACGTCGCAAGCCTTCTGGTCGCCGCCCACAGAGCCGCTGCGCTTCGCGCGCGACAGCGATTACGCCGATGGCCTGCGCGAACAACTCGATCGCTCGACGGCCAGCCGCTTGCGCCGCGCGGGCGGCAATGTCGGCAGCCATCTCAGCGCCGGGCGCGACAGCTCCGCCGTCACGACCAGCGCCGCGCTATTGCTCGGTCGCGAAGGCGCGCGGCTCACCGCTTACACTGCCGTACCCAAGCCCGAGGCGCGGGCACCCACAGGGCGCCTGGGCGACGAAGGCCCGATCGCGGCGGCGGTCGCCGCGCTCTATCGCAATATCGATCACCAGCTGATGCGCAGCGACGATCGCTCGCCGCTGGCCAGCCTTGACCGCAATGTCTTCCTGTTCGAGCGGCCGGTGCTCAACCTGTGCAATCTCACCTGGAGCGAGGCGATCGCCGACCATGCCGAGGCGAACGGCATCAGCGTGATGCTGACCGGCCAGCTCGGCAATCCGACGATCAGTCATGACGGGATGCCGCATCTCCCCGCATTGCTGGGGCGGGGCCGGCTCGTCGCATTGTTTCGCTTGCTACGCGGCCTGCGCGGTGACGGGATGCGCTGGCGCGGTGGCGTCGCGGCGGCGGCCGGGGGTTTCCTGCCTGCTCGCTTGTGGAACGAGGTGGCACGGCGAAGAGCGGCGCCGGTAACGCGTTTCGCGGCGCTGACGCCATCTGCCGTCACGAGTCTCGGCGAGCAGGGTATCGACGGTACGGCGCAGCCCTGGCGCGATGGTGTGGCGCGGCGGCTGGCGATCCTGCGCGGCATCGATCTTGGCGAATATCATAAAGGCCTGCTCGGCGGCTGGGGCGTGGATTATCGCGATCCGACCGCCGACCGCCGGCTGGCCGAATATTGCCTGCGCATTCCCGAGGAGCAGTTCATCCTCGGCGGCGAGCGCCGCTCGCTCGCGCGACGCGCCTTTGGGGAACGACTGCCGGCAGCATTGCTCGACGAGCGGCGCGGCGGGTTTCAGGGTGCGGACTGGCACATCGCCTTGGCGCGGGTGCAAAACGATGCGCGCGATGAGGTCGAACGGATCGCATCGAGCGAGGCTGCGCCGTTCCTCGACCTGCCCCGCCTTGAGGCGTTGATCGATCATTGGCCGACGACCGACACCGCGTGGGAGTCACAGGCGAGCGATTACCGCCGCGCGCTCCTCAGGGGCCTTTCGGCAGGCCATTTCGCGCGCCGGGCGAGCGGTTCGAACGCGTGACCCCGCTCAGATCGACAGATGGGTTGTCGATTTGACCTCTTCGAGCACGGCATAGGTCCGCGTCTCGCGCACGCCGGGCAGGGTAACCAGCGCCTCGCCGAGAAAGGCGCGATAGGCCGCCATGTCCGCGACGCGCACCTTGAGCAGATAATCGAAGCCGCCCGCCACCATATGGCATTCGAGCACCGCCGGCATGCGCCGGACATGCGCGGCGAACTCGATGAAGGTCGCGTCGCTGGTGCGGTCGAGCAGCACCTCGACGAAGATCATCAGTGCATGGTCGAGCTTGGCCGGGTCGAGCAAGGCGGTGTAGCCGGTGATCACCCCGCTGGCGCGCAGCCTTTTGACCCGGTCGAACGCGGCGGCGGGCGACAGGCCGCAACGCTCGGCGAGCGCCTGGTTGGTGATCCGGCCGTCTTCCTGCAGCACGCGCAACAGCTTCAGGTCCATATTGTCCACTGATGATCCTTTGCTCTGGTCACCTAAGTCCGATGATTATTCGGCTTTCTGATCGATATGACGAAGCACCTTAGCATTTATCGACGATATAGTCAGTGCATCTTAGAAGCGGGCTGACCGATCATCCCTCTTCGTCATGCCGGACTTGTTCCGGGGTCCAACGTGCCGCGCACGCTACCGGCTGGTGCGTTTGCGGAACCTTGGATGCCGGAACAAGTCCGGCATGACGGAGGAGGGAGTGGCCAACCTCGAACGCAGGACGCATATGATGACCGCCATCGACTGGGACTACCTCGACGAGGGAAAATATCGCGACGAGGCCGCCGTGGTGCGCGATCTGCTGGCGCGCCAGCCGCTGTCGCCGGCGGAGCGTGAGACGGTCGTCACGCGGGCTGCGACCCTCGTCGAGGGCGCGCGCGCGACGACCGAGAAGCAGGGCATCGTCGAGAGTTTCCTGCAGCAATTCTCGCTCGGCACGCGCGAGGGGTTGGCGCTGATGTGCCTCGCCGAGGCGCTGCTGCGCACGCCCGATCCGGAGACGCGCGACCGGCTGATTGCCGAGAAGATCGGCTCGGCCGAATGGGGCACGCATCTCGGCCAGTCGGACAGCATGTTCGTCAACGCCTCGACCTGGGGGCTGATGCTGACCGGCAAGCTGGTCGATGTCGATCCCGAGGCGCGCTCCAACCCGATGGGCTTCGTCAAGCGCATGGCGGCCAAGCTCGGCGAGCCGGTGATCCGCCAGGCGGTCGCCGCGGCGGTGCGCATCATGGGCGAGCAGTTCGTGCTCGGCCGGACGATCGAGGATGCGCTCGCCCGGTCGAAGCGCGAGGGGTATCTCTGCTCGTTCGACATGCTCGGCGAGGGCGCGCGCACTGCGGAGGATGCCGAGCGCTATGAGCATATCTATGCCCGGGCGATCGATGCGGTGGGCAAGGCGCGCGGCAAGGGGCTCGCGCCCGAGGACGGGCATGGCGTGTCGATCAAGCTGTCGGCGCTGTCGCCGCGTTACGAGGCGGTGCAGGAAGCGCGCGTCTGGGAAGAGCTTTATCCGCGCATGAAGCGGCTGGCGCTGATCGCCGCCGGGCATGATCTCAACCTGGCGATCGATGCCGAGGAAGCCGACCGGCTGGTGCTGTCGCTGAAGCTGGTCGACCGGCTGGCGCGCGACCCCGAACTGGGCGACTGGAAGGGGCTGGGCGTGGTTGTGCAGGCCTATCAGAAGCGCGGCCTCGCGGTGATCGGCGCGCTCGAGACGCTGGCCAGGGACAGCGGCCGGCGCATCATGGTGCGGCTGGTCAAGGGCGCCTATTGGGACAGCGAGATCAAGCGTGCGCAAATCGCCGGGCGGCCAGGCTATCCGGTGTTCACCACCAAATCGGCGACCGACCTGTCCTATCTGGTCTGCGCCGAGGCGCTGATCGCGGCGAGCCCGTCGCTCTATCCGCAATTCGCCACCCACAATGCCCACACGCTGGCGGCGGTGCGGCTGATGGCCGAGCGGCGCGACGTGCGCATCGAGCATCAGCGGCTGCACGGCATGGGCGAGGCGCTGTACCGCGCCGCCGGCCCGGGCGAGCGCGGTGCGGTGCTGCGCGCCTATGCCCCGGTCGGCGGGCATGAGGATCTGCTGCCCTATCTGGTGCGGCGCCTGCTCGAGAATGGCGCCAACACCAGCTTCGTCCATGCGCTGCTCGACGAGGCGGTGCCGGCGGCGATGATCGTCGCCGATCCCGTTGCCGCGGTCGAGGCGGCGCCGGGGCCGCATCCCAAGATTCCGCTGCCGGCCGACGTTTACGGGTCGTCGCGCAAGAACCCGCTCGGCCGGGATTATTCCATCGCCGCCGAACGTGCGCGGGCGGCCGCCGCCACCAAGGCGATTGCCGAGGAGAAGCTGGCTGTCGGGCCGATTATCGGCGGGAAGGTCCGGGCGGGCGCTGCGCCGCACGCGATGACCAGTCCGTCGGACCGTTCGGTCACGCTCGGCATGGCCGGCGAGACCAGCGCCGCCGATATCGACGAGGCGGTGAGTCGCGCCAAGGCAGCGCAGCGCGACTGGGATCAGCGCGGCGGCCTGGGCCGGGCGCATGTGCTGCGTTCGATGGGCGATTCGCTGGAACGCGACATGGACCGGCTGATCGCCTTGCTGTCACGCGAGGCAGGCAAGTCGCTCAACGACGGTGTCGCCGAAGTGCGCGAGGCGGTCGATTTCTGTCGTTACTACGCCCACCTCGCCGAGCAGCAATTCGCCGCGCCCGAGACGCTGCGCGGTCCCGTCGGCGAGACCAACCAGCTCGAACTGCGCGGGCGCGGCACCTTTGCCTGCATCAGCCCGTGGAATTTCCCGCTGGCGATCTTCACCGGCCAGATCGCCGCCGCTTTGGCCGCCGGCAATGCCGTGCTGGCCAAACCGGCCGAGCAGACGCCGTTCATCGCCGCCGCCGCGGTGAAGCTGTTCCATGCCGCCGGGCTCAACCCCGATCTGCTGGCGCTGCTGCCGGGTGACGGCGCGAGCGTCGGTGCGGCTTTGGTCGTGCATCCCGGCGTCCACGGCGTGGCCTTCACCGGCGGCACCGACACGGCGCGCGCGATCAACCGCCAGCTTGCCGATCGGCCCGGCCCGATCGTGCCGTTCATCGCCGAGACCGGCGGGCTGAACGGCATGTTCGTCGACACCA
>FSUD01000714.1_pt1 | contig 11693 bp, 7 predicted proteins | sample 1637011 | NCBI WGS metagenome assembly FSUD01 (sample SAMEA3914816, study PRJEB12502) | metagenome | biome: forest; material: soil | place: USA | collected 2011-09-16 | depth 0.3 m
ATCATGAGATCGTCGCCGCGCTGACCGCGCTTGCCTTTGGCGCTTCGCTGATCTCGATCTTCGCGCGTCTCGGCGGCGGTATCTTCACCAAGGCCGCCGACGTCGGCGCCGACCTGGGCGGCAAGGTCGAGGCAGGCATCCCGGAGGATGACCCCCGCAACCCGGCGACCATCGCCGATAATGTCGGCGACAATGTCGGCGATTGCGCCGGCATGGCGGCCGACCTGTTCGAGACCTACGTCGTGACGATCGGTCTGACCATGGTATCGATCGCGTTGCTGCTGCCCAACGCCCCCAATCTGCTCGAGCTGATGACGCTGCCGCTGATCGTCGGCGGGGTGTGCATCATCACCTCGATCATCGGCACCTATATGGTCCGCCTCGGCGGCAGCCAGTCGATCATGGGGGCGCTCTACAAAGGCTTCTGGACCACCGTGATCCTGTCGATCCCGGCAATCTACCTCGTCACCTGGCACGTGCTGGGCGACATGAACGCGGTGATCAGCGCAAGCGCGATCGGCGCGAGCGACGCCCTGACCCCCGAAGCCGCAGCCGGCACCGCCGCGCTCAGCTTCACCGGCATGGGCCTGTTCTACTGCATGATGATCGGTCTGGCCGTCACCGGCCTGCTGGTCTGGATCACCGAATATTACACCGGCACCAATTACCGCCCGGTCAAGTCGATCGCCAAGGCATCGACCACCGGCCACGGCACCAACGTCATCCAGGGCCTGGCGATCAGCCTGGAATCGACCGCGCTGCCGACGTTGGTGATCGTGGTTGCGGTGATCGCGACCTATCAGATCGCGGGGGTCATCGGTGTCGCGTTCGCCGCGACCTCGCTGCTGGCGCTGGCGGGCATGGTCGTCGCGCTCGACGCTTATGGTCCGGTGACTGACAATGCCGGCGGCATTGCCGAAATGGCCGGACTGCCGGACGACGTGCGTCACCGTACCGATGCGCTCGACGCGGTGGGCAACACGACCAAGGCAGTGACCAAGGGCTATGCGATCGGCTCGGCCGCGCTCGCGGCGCTGGTGCTGTTCGGCGCCTACACCACCGACCTCGTCCGCTATGCGACCCCGCTGGGGATCGGCGCGATCGATTTCTCGCTGAGCAACCCCTACGTCATCGTCGGCCTGCTGCTGGGGGCTTTGCTGCCATACCTGTTCGGTGCGTTCGGCATGACCGCGGTCGGCCGGGCGGCGGGATCGGTGGTCGAGGACGTCCGGGCGCAGTTCCGTGACGATCCGGGCATCATGCAGGGCACGAGCCGCCCCAATTATGCCCGCACGGTCGACATCGTCACCAAGGCAGCGATCAAGGAGATGATCCTGCCCTCGCTGCTGCCGGTGCTGAGCCCCATCGCGGTGTTCTTCATCGTCCAGGCGGTGGCGGGCCGCGAACAGGGCTTTGCGGCATTGGGCGCGATGTTGCTCGGCGTGATCGTCTCGGGCCTGTTCGTCGCCATCTCGATGACCTCTGGCGGCGGCGCGTGGGACAATGCCAAGAAGTATATCGAAGACGGCAATTACGGCGGCAAGGGCAGCGAAGCCCATAAGGCCGCGGTCACTGGCGACACCGTGGGCGACCCGTACAAGGATACGGCGGGCCCGGCGGTCAACCCGATGATCAAGATCACCAACATCGTGGCTCTCCTCCTTCTCGCAGCCCTCGCCGCTCACGGCGTGGGCTGAGAGGAGATCAGAGGAGAGCCCGGGCGGCGGACGGGCGAGCTAGGCTCGCTCGATCCGGCCGACGGCGCGGCTTTGCCGCGGCGGTTGACCCTCCGGCGTAGTTGATCGAAGGAAGGGGCGCTGGCCGCGAGGCTTGCGCCCCTTTCCTTTTGCGGATGTCCCCGATGACCCAGACCTATGACCGCGAGGCCCTGCGCACCTTGCTCGCCCAGCGCACCTTCAAGCGTGGCGAGTTCCTGCTCGTGTCGGGCAAGCGCAGCCGGATCTATTTCAACATGAAGGCGACGATGATGACGCCCGAGGGAGCCGCACAGTGCGCGCGCGGGCTGCTGTCGGTACTCGACGGGCTCGATGCCGATTACGTCGCAGGGCTGGAGATGGGCGCGGTGCCGCTGCTCGGCGGGATTGCGGCGCTGAGCTGGGACCAGAGCAAGCCGATCGGCGCGGTGTTCGTGCGCAAGGCGGCGAAGGCGCACGGCACCTCGCTGATGGTCGAGGGACTGGACGATACGGGCGGCGAGACGCTGGCCGGCAAAAATGTCGTGCTGATCGACGATGTCGCGACCAGCGGCGGATCGATCCTGAAGGCGGCCGACCAGATCGCGGAGGCCGGCGGCGTGATGAAGCACGCCATCGTCATCCTCGACCGCGAGCAGGGCGCGACGGCGAACCTGGCCGAGCGCGGCATCACGCTCCACACGCTATTCACCGCGACCGACCTGGGCGTGACCGACGAGGACCGGCGGCCGCTGGACTAAGGCAGCGCTTGGAAGGTCACACTAGGGTCACACTAACGGCGGTGCGGCCGGCAGGCGAAAAGTCAGCTTCGCCAGTCGATTGCTGCCCTGGCCTGCTCTTCGAGCGCGGCCATCATCGCGAACCACGGCCCGCCGCCATAGCTGATCCGCGCGACACCGGCCTCGGCGAGCTGACGGCTCTGCGTCTCGCCGCTTCCCGGCAGGACGTTGATCAACGCGCCGGTGCGCTTGACGATCTGCTCGATCGTCGGGATATCCCGCAGGAACGGCACGAAGATGCCGCTCGCGCCCGCGGCGACATAAGCCGCAGCGCGATCGATCGTTTCGTCGAGCAGTGACGCGTCGTGCTTTTCCGCCGGGGTCCTGATGTACAGATCGATCCGCGCATTGATGAAGAAAGCGTCGCCCGCCCCTTTGCGCGCAGCCGCGACGCGATCCGCTTGCTCGGCGATCGCGTAGAGGCCTTCGCCGCCGATCACCGAATCCTCGAAATTGCAGCCGACCGCGCCGGTCGCCGCAAGTCCCGCCAGGTTGGTGGTGATCCCCGCCGCGTCGCGCGCATAGCCGCTCTCGAAATCGATCGAGACCGGCACATCGACGGCACCGATGATCCGCTTCGCATTGTCGAACACGAGATCGAGCGGCACTTTCTCGCCGTCGCCGAAGCCCAGCGAGCCAGCCGCGCCATAGCTGCCCGTCGCGATCGCCTTGGCGCCCGCCTTGGCGATCGCCACCGCGCTGCCCGGGTCCCAGCAATTGTAGATGATCAGGGGGTCGCCAGCGACATGGAGCGCGGCGAAGGTCTCATAGGCTGACGGCATGATATTCCCCTTTTGTTCGGTTTAGCCGAACATGGGGAATCACGCGCCCGCCGCAAGTCCGGCGGGCGCGTTTTTTCTAGTGGACGAACCGCGCCACCACGTCGCGATAGGAGCGGCTGACCTTCACCTGCCCGCCCGAATCGAGCACCAGGAAGCATTCGCCATTGGTGTGCGGCTTGACCTGACGCACCAGGTCGAGATTGACGATCGTCGAGCGGTGCACGCGCTGGAACCGGCGCGGATCGAGCCGCTTTTCCAGATCCTTCATCGTCTGGCGCAGGATCAGCGTGTTGTCGCCGGTCTTGATGCACATGTAATCGCCGGCCGCCTCGACGACCTCGATCGTGTCGACATCGACTCGGAAAATCTTGCCGCGATCCTTGATATTGATCAGCTTTTCGAAGCGATTGGCCGACATCTCACCGCCATCGACCATGTCCTCGACCGCGTTGGGCGCGACTTCGGCCAACACTTCCTTGAGCTTCTCGACTTCCTCGGCGCCACGCTTTTCGGTCAGGCGCTGGCGCACGCGGTCGAGCGTGTCGGCCAGCCGCGATTCCTCCACCGGCTTGACCAGATAATCCACCGCCTGCGCCTCGAACGCGCGCAAGGCGTGGTCGGAATATGCCGTTACGAAGACGAACAGCGGCGGTTCGACTTCCATCAGCCCCTGAACGACGGAGAAACCGTCGAAGCCGGGCATCTGGATGTCGAGGAAAACCAGATCGGGTTTGTTGGTCTTGATCGACCGGATCGCCTCTCGGCCGTTTGCGCATTTGTCGATGATCTCGACGTCTTCATGCGCGCGCAGGCGGAGCTCGAGTCCCTGGATCGCCAGGGTTTCATCGTCCACCAGGATAGTTCGAATGGTCATGCGGCCTCTCTACTCGGATCGTCCAATTGGTACGGAATTTCGATCTCCACAGCAAAGCCGCCCCCTGGCAGAGATCGAGAGTCAAAACGGTGGTCAGTTCCGTACGCCTGAGCCAGCCGGTCCCTGATATTGGCTAGTCCTACGCCGGTTGAAAGGCTTGGACCTAGTTTATTCTCGATCAACCCCGGGCCGGTATCCGACACGGCGATCTGCACGCGTTCGCCGACGAGACGTGCCGAAACCGCGATTTCTGCCCCTTCCTCGCTTGGCGTCACCGCATATTTGATCGCGTTTTCGACCAAGGGCTGGAGCAAAAGCGACGGCAATCGCGCGCGTTCGGCGCGGGGATCGATGGTGAATACCGGACGCAGGCGCTTTTCGAACCGCATCTTCTCGATCTCGAGATAGAGTTTCAGCGTCTGGATCTCCTGCGCGACGGTGACGTTCGCGGTCGGCTCATAGATCAGCGTGAAGCGCAGGAAATCTGCCAGTCGCGACAGCATAGCATTGGCCCGCTCGGTTTCTTTGAGCAGCACCAGGGTCGAGATCGAATTGAGCGTGTTGAACAGGAAATGCGGATTGAGTTGATAGCGCAGCATCGCCAGCTGCGCGGTCGACGCCTGGCTTTCCAGCGCGACCAGCTGGTCCGATTGCTCCTCTACGATCAGGTAGAAATTGATGCCGAAGTAGAGCGCCGACCAGCCGGCCAGGACGGTGAAGTTCAGGAACAGCGCGCCGACCACCAGCCCGAAGGTCAGCCCCTGCGCATCGGGCTTGATGAAGCTGAACGAAAACGCGTTGAGCAGCGCCCCGAGCAGGGTCGCACCGGCCAAAGTAACGACGGTGAGCAGGATACCGGTAAGGCGCGGCAGCCGCCGGTAATAGCCGTACAGCGTCGACAGCAGCAGCGTGATGCAATAGCCGATGATCGCTTCGATGATCACCGAGATCAGCGCGGACGCCTGCTGGCCGTTCGACAATGAGGTGACCGAGCGCAACAGCAGATAGCCGCTCCAGCCGATCGCCTGGAGCGTCCAGAACGCGCGGCTCTTGTCCTCGAAAAACGGGCGCGAAAAGATCGACGGCCGCCAGAACGGGCGCCGGCCCGGCCTGTCCGGGGCGTTCTTGTCCGGGAACGGAGCAGGGGCGGGAATAGTGGCCATGCGTGATCTGTCTCTACACCGGAGAGGCCGGGTGGGCAAAATGACCTATGTATCAGCGCGATTTTGCGGGTGGCCGGGGACGGGCGTCGACCGTATGACTCAGGCTGCATGACCGCTCGCCAGCCTTCGATGACGATCCGCCGCCGCCTCGGCTGGCTGATGCTGCTCGCCGCCGCTCTGGTCGCGCGAAGTGCCGCGCCGGAGGGCTGGATGCCGGTCGTCAATGCGGCGGGCGGGATCGAGATCGCCTTGTGCAACGGCACGGGACCGGAAACCGTTATGGTCCTGGGCGCCGACGGAGCGTTGCATAAGAAGGCGCCGGTCAACGGGCATAACGAAAATCATCCCTGCACGTTCGCGGGGATGGGCATAGGCGACGCACCGCCAATGGTCGCCGCCGTCGCCCCCGCGCCCATGTCCGCCGAGTCGCCCTCGCCGACAACGCCGCTCGCCAGCTTCCCCGGCCGTGGTCTCGCCGCGCCGCCGCCCCCCGCCATCGGACCGCCAGCCTTCGCCTGAATTGAACGGCCGCGCTTGTCGCTGGCCACCCAATGATTGAGTGGAAGGCTTCCCATGACATTCGCACACGCTTCACGCGTGTCGCTCGCCGTGCTGGCAGTGGCCATCGCCCTGCCCGCTTACGCCGACGACAAGACCCCCGATCCGGATCGCGACGATCCGCAGACGGACATAATGATCACCGCGCAACGCCAGCAACAGGCGATCGAGAACGCACCCTCGACTCGCGCGACAACCGATGCAGACACGATCGCGACGACAACCAATGCGATGAACGTCGAGGACACGCTCAAATATCTGCCCAGTCTGATCGTCCGCAAGCGCCATATCGGCGACACGCAGGCTCCGCTGGCGACACGCACCTCGGGCCTGAGCGCCAGTGCACGCAGCTTGATCTACGCTGACGGCGCCCTGCTGTCGGCGCTGATCGGCAACAACAATACGTCGGCGAGCCCACGCTGGGGTATGGTCAGCCCGCAGGAGATCGCGCGGATCGACATACTCTACGGCCCGTTTTCGGCCGCCTATGCAGGCAATTCGATTGGCGCGGTGGTCAACATCACCACGCGGTTGCCCGATCAGCTTGAGGCCACCGCTACGGCGGCGACCAGCGTGCAGGATTTCGGCCTGTACGGCACGCGCGGCACGCTACCGGCCTATCAATTCGGTGCGACGATCGGCGACCGGTTCGGGCCGCTGGCGCTGTTCGCGAGCTACGATCATGTCCGCAGCAAGAGTCAGCCGCTCGGCTTCGCAACGCTAGCAGTGCCCGCCGCAACCGGTACAGCGGGGACCCCGGTCACCGGCAGCTTCGCCGATGTGAACCGGACCGGCCAGCCGATCCGCGTGATCGGGGCGACGGGGATCGAGGATCAGGGACAGGACCGGTTCAAGCTGAAGGCTGCGCTCGACCTGACCAACCGAATCCGGCTGACCTATGTCGGCGCGCTCTACCTGGGCGAGACCGACGCGACATCGCAGACGTATCTGACCGCGACAGCGACCGGTCAGCCCTTCTGGTCAGGCACCGCCAATATCGACGGGCGCGCCTATACGATCGCGCCCAGCGCCTTCTCCAGCGGCGTCTATCACACCGATCAGCGTCATTGGTCGCACGCGCTGTCACTGACTGGGTCGAGCAAGGCGATCGACTGGCAACTCGTCGCTACGCGCTACGAGGTGGATCGTGACGTCCAGAGGATGCCGACCGTAGCGCTCCCCGCCGCCACCGCCGCCGGCGCGGGGACGATCACTCGGCTGGACGGCACTGGCTGGTGGACGGGCGACGCCAAGGCGATCTGGCGATCTGGCGCCAATGCCTTGAGCGGGGGGGCGCATTGGGACCAGTTCGAAATCGCCAGCAATCGTTACGCCACCGCCGACTGGATTGGCGGCGGCCAAGGCGCGCTCAACCTGCAATCGCTCGGCAAGACGCAGACCGTGGCGCTGTGGGCGCAGGACGCGCTGGAGATCGTGCCCGGCGTCACCGCGACTTTGGGCGGCCGCTACGAATGGTGGCGAGCGTATGACGGGGTCAATTTCTCGCCGTCCCCCCCGCTCTCCGCGACCCAGCCGGAGCGTACCGCCAACCGCTTTTCGCCCAAGGCGTCGATCGAGTGGAAACTCGCCGATCCGCTGACCGTGCGGCTGTCCTATGGCCGCGCCTGGCGCTTCCCGACGGTGGGCGAACTCTATCAGGTCGTGACGACACCGGTGCCGGCGATACCGGACCCGAACCTGCGCCCCGAGCGCGCGGATTCGGAGGAGCTGGCGGTCGAGTGGCGCGGCGCCAAGGGCCATGCGCGGGCGTCGCTGTTCAACGAGATCGTGACGGATGCGCTGGTATCGCAAAGCGGGCCGCTCAACGGCACGACGACGCTGGCGACCTTCGTCCAGAATGTCGACCGGACTCGCGCGCGCGGGGTCGAGATCGCCTTCTCCCGCGACGATCTGGTGCGGCGATTCGATCTGAGCGGCAGCCTGACCTATGCCGACGCGACGACTCGCGCCGATGCCGCGTTCCCCGCGGCGGTCGGCAAGCTGATCCCCGGCGTGCCACGCTGGAAAGCGACCCTGGTCGGCACCTGGCGCCCGGTCGACGGCGTCTCGCTGACCGCGGCGGGGCGCTACACCAGCCGCATCTGGGGGTCGCTCGATAACAGCGATGTGGTCGGAAACACCTATCAGGGGTTCTACCAGTACCTGGTGGTCGACCTGCGCGCCCAGTTTCAGATCGCGAAGAACTACGCGCTCGGGATCGGCGTCGATAATCTCAACAACGACAAATACTTCCTGTTCCACCCTTTCATGCAGCGGACGTTCCACGTCGATCTGACGCTGAAACTCTAGACCGCAGCAATAAGCCCAAAAAGAGAGCGCCGCCCCTGCCCATCGGCAGGAGCGGCGCTTCCTTGTTTCAGCTGATCGGAGAGATCAGAACTGGACGTTCAGCGTCGCGACGACAGCGCGCGGGCTGCCGATCTGGACGAACGGCACGTTGTAGGCAGTGGTCGAACCGCCAGAGAAACCGCCAACATAGAATTCGTTGAACAAGTTCTGGACGTTCAACTGCAGGTAGGTCTTATCGTTCAGACCGGCCCATTCCATGTTCACGCGCAGATCGATATCGACCTGAGTGTAAGCCGGGGTCTTGGCCGAATACACCTGATACTCGAAGCCACGAGTACCGGTGAAGTTCGCTGGCGTGTTGGCGGCGGTCGGGCAGATCGCGTTCAACAGCGCGGCGGTGCACTGCAGGTTGGCCACGTTCTGGTCGTTCAGGTAACGCGATCCGGTGCGCTTGGCCTGGACGCCCAGGGTAACGCCTTCGAAATTGCCCTCGAGACGACCACCGAACGTGTAGACCGGCGAACCCGATTCACGCTTGCCTGCGGTGAAAGCGTAGATCGGCGCGCTGGCGACGGTGCAGTTATTGGTCGTGTTGGCCGTGGTCAGCACCGCCGGGCAGTTGCCCAGCACGACGTCGTCCTTGATCTTCGACTTCAAGTACGAGCCGTAGACATACATCGTGATTTCACGGATCGGGCGGTACGACACGCTGCCATCGACGCCGTACTTATCGACACTACCAAGGTTGCGGTAGAAGGTCGTCTGGGTATCGGGATCGTAGGCGCTGGCTAGACGGTTGGTGAAGTGCGTGTACCACGGCCCGACCTGCGCCTGTAGCTTGCTGCTGGTATAGCGGAAACCGGCGTCGAAATTGTCCGTGGTTTCCGGCACCGGGTTGGCCTGCGACGAGCTCTGCGGGAAGTAGAACGCGTTGTAGAGGTTGTCCGTGCCGGGCACCTGGATGCCCTTCGAATAGTTCGCGTAGATCGCCGCATTGCCAGCCGCGCCGAACTTGTAGGTGACGCCGCCGGACGGCAGCACGCGGTTCCACTTGTAGGTGCGCTTCTGCGGTAGTGCGAAGCCGGTCGCGGCGCCCGTCGTCGCATTGTACGTATACGGATTATTTGCCGCGATTTCGGACTGCAGGGTGGCATCGCGGCCGAAGCACTCGACGAAGCCGCCGCTGCTGCTGGTGAAGCAATAGTTGTTCAGGTCACGCTGGAAGAACTTGGCGGAGACACCGGCCTCGACGGTCAGTGCGCCGAATTCGCCGCGATAGCCGCCGGCCACTTGGTTGAGCGTGGCGTAGGACAGACGATCGCGCTTCTGCAGGATCTGGCCGTTCGCGCCCTTGATCGCGTTGTTCGCCGGGAAGACGTCGGTCGGCGACCCGTCCGGCAGCAAGGAATTGATCTCACCCGTCTGACGGTGACGACCGCGGTCGAGCGTGTAGGTGATACGCAGCGTGTTGCTGTCGTTCAGGTCGTAGCGCAGCGAGGCGTTCACGCCATAACGGCGTGTCTGGGTCTCGCTGGCCGCCAGGACGTTGACGGTATCGAGCAAGTCACCGTCGCCGTTGAGATCGCGGCCGACATACGGGTTGCCGCCAAAATAGCCCACGCGGCAGGTGTTGGTCGTGCTATTCGGCACTGCGGCGCACGACGTGGCCGAACCGCTCGGCGCGGCGGTGCCACCCGCCGGATTGATGTCGCGCAGGCCCTCACGAGCCGTCACGGTGCCGCCGCCATTCGCCTTGGTGTACTGGAAGCTCGGGTCGACGGTCAGGACCAGGCCCGGCGCCAGCGTGAAGCGCGAGCTGAAGATGATGTTGCCGGTATTCGACGGGTTGTAGCGTTCGTCGAACGACGTGCCGCACGCGGAGCCGTTATTGGACGCGCTCGGGTCGACGATATTGACCGGCGCGTCGGCGAAGCCGGCTCTGCCCGGCGCTATCTGACAGCGGGCAATGTGATAGGGCAGCTCGTCACGATCGAACGGGAAGCGGTTCAACGTGCCCGTGCCCGGCGTACGAACTGCGCCGGTGAGCAGCGTGGGGTTCGGATTCGGCGGCGTCGGCGTGCCAGGCAGTACGTTTTGGGTGAAGACATTGCTGTCCTGACGCAGCGGAGCCGAGCCGAAGAAGTTGTTGCGGTTTTGGTTGTAGTTGCTGAACACCGAGATGAAATCGCCGTTCGAGCCGATCGGCTGATAGATCTCGCCGTTATACTGCTGCTTGTCGATCTTGCCGAAGTCGTTGAACACGACGTCGTTGGTCGCCCGGCTGGCAGCGAACCAGGCCTTGGTGCCAAACGGCGTGAATTCGCCGGTGTCGATCTTACCGAAGATGCGGAAGAAATTGTAGTCGCCAATCGAGCCTTCCATCCGGACGCCGAACTGGTCGGTCGGGATGAGCGTGCGATAGTTGACGGTCGAACCCGACGCGGCGGCCGACGGGCTGTCGATGTCAGTCGAGCCGTAATTGACGTTGACCTGATCGATCAGCTCGGGGTCGACCTGCTGGTTCGAATAGAGCGCGTAGTTACCGGTGTCGTTCAACGGGATGCCGTTGACGGTCAGCGAGATGCGCGAGGCGTCGAAGCCACGGATCGTCAGCGTACCGCCGGCCGAGCCGAACGGATCGTTGTTCTGGAAGCTGACACCCGGCAGGTTGTTGATCGTGTCGAGGATCGAGTTACCCGGGGTCTGCTTGGCGATGAATTCCTGGGTCAGAACACCCTTCGCCTTGGTCGTGTCGGGCGCCACCACACCGCCGACGCCCTTGGAGGTCGACGCGGTGATGACAATGTCGCCTTCGAAGTCGGCGGAACCGGTCGACTGCGCGAAGGCAGCCCCAGGAATCAGGAGCGCGGCAGTAGCCACGCTGATAAGCAGTTGATTTCGCATGGTATTCCCCTTTGGGCGCGAGTCGCGTTTCACGCGGCGCTTGTTCGCCGTCGATAGCGCCCATGGCGGGGAATTATTTCGCTTAGATGACAGAGTCGAGCCGCCGTTAATCCCCGGTAAATTCCATCGATGTTGCGTTGCAAAAAGGCATCACTCGACCATCATCGTGCCGCAGCGACGATTGCGGCCCAACCGGCCTCTTCTATCACTTCGACCCCCAGTTCCGCCGCCTTTTTCAGCTTCGAGCCAGCCCCCGGCCCGGCGACCACCAGATCGGTTTTGGCCGACACCGATCCGGATACTCGCGCGCCCAGCGATTCGGCCTGGGCCTTGGCCTCGTCGCGGCTCAGCGTTTCCAGGCTGCCAGTGAAAACGATGGTCTTGCCGCTGACCGGCGACTCGCGGACCTGATTGACGAAGGGTAGCGGATGGACCTGCGACAGCAGGTCGGCCCACGCCGTGCGGTTATGCTCTTCCGCGAAGAAATCGACCAGCGCCTCGGCGACCACCGGGCCGACGCCGTCGACCGCCTCGATCTCGGCCCGCGCCTCGGGCTGATCGACGGCCCGCGTCGCGACGTCGGCGATATGCTCGACGGTGCCGAACGC
>FSUD01000172.1_pt1 | contig 11616 bp, 13 predicted proteins | sample 1637011 | NCBI WGS metagenome assembly FSUD01 (sample SAMEA3914816, study PRJEB12502) | metagenome | biome: forest; material: soil | place: USA | collected 2011-09-16 | depth 0.3 m
CCCGTTGCTGGCGTCGCGCGGCTCGATCTCGGGCGGAGCATTCCGCCGTCACTGCCCCCTCCACGGGTCGGATGACGCAGGCCGACCGGCCTCGCCATCCCATTTTTCGGAGAACGTTCGATGACTAAAATCGTCCTGCTCGCGGCGCTCGCCGCGGGCTCGCTGCCGCTACCTGTCGCGGCACAATCCATGTCCGGCATGGACATGCCCGGCATGAAAATGCCCCCCAAACCGGCGGCGAAGCCCAAGCCGAAACCGAGGCGTCCCGCAGCGCGCAAGACGCCCGCCGCCCGCCCTACCGCCTCCCCACCCAGGCAACCTGTAGCGGTCGCCACTCCGCCCGACGCCAAGACGGACGACACCATGTCGGGCATGGACATGAGCGCCCCGCCCGCTTCCGCGCCAGCGCCAACCACGCCCGTAACACCGTCGATGCCGGGAATGGAGATGAGCCCGCCCTCGGGGCCGAAGCCTGACATGGCCATATCCGACATGCCGGGCATGAACATGCCCGGGGGCACTACCCCGTTCACCGAAGGCTCCGGCACCGCTCGCCTGCCCGGCGCCGAGGGGATGATGCACGGGCTCCACCTCATGACGGGCGGCTGGATGGTCATGGTCCACGGCTATGCCTGGGGTGCCTATACCGCGCAGTCCGGCCCGCGCGGCCGCGACGAAGCGTTCGTCGAATCGATGGCGATGATCTCCGCCAGCCGCAATCTGGGCGGGGCGACGGTGTCCCTGCGCTCCATGCTGAGCCTAGAGCCGCTAATGGGTGCCAAGGGCTATCCCAGCCTGTTCGCGACGGGCGAGACCGCCAACGGCGTTACCCCACTGGTCGATCGCCAGCATCCACACGATCTGTTCATGGAGCTCTCCGCCAAGATCGAGGTGCCGCTGGGCGGCGGCGTCAGTGGATTCATCTATGGCGGCCCGGTCGCCGAACCGGCGCTGGGGCCATCCGCCTTTATGCACCGGAGTTCGGCCAAATATCTGCCGCTCGCCCCGATCACGCACCACTGGTTCGACAGCACGCACATCACCTTCGGCGTCGTCACGGCGGGACTATCCTCGGGCAAATGGCAGATCGAAGGATCGGCGTTCCGCGGCCGCGAACCCGACGAGCATCGCTGGGACATCGAAACGCCCAAGCTCGATTCGTGGAGCGTCCGGGCAACCTGGAACCCCTCACCCTATTGGTCCGCTCAGGCCAGCTATGGACGGTTGAAGAGCCCCGAAGCACTCGAACCGGACACCGACGAAGCGCGCACCACGGCGACGGTCCAATATGCGCGCGGTGGTTTCTCCGCGCTGGCCGGGTTCGCGGTCAAGAATCGTTTGCCGGGCCGCGCTCTGACGGCGTGGCTGGGCGAAGCGAATTGGGATCTGACCGCGCATCACAGCATATTCGGCCGAGTCGAGAATGTGGCGAATGACGAGCTGTTTCCTGCCCCCACCGATCCGCTGCACGATGCCAAGTTCCGCGTGACTCGTGCAGAGCTTGGCTATGCCTATCGCCTGAAACTGGTCGGACCGGTGTCCGCCGCGATCGGCGGTAGCGGCTTCGTCGTCGCCAAGCCGAGCGCGCTGGATGCCGCCTACGGCAAGACCCCGGTGGGATGGACCGGCTTCATCAAATTAAGCCTCGGAGGATAGTTGCGCGGGGCGGCAGCGGGCGGCATGGGCGGCTGATCACAGGGAGAAACCGATGCGCTTTGCTGCCCGAGTCGCCGTGCTTGCCGCCCTCTCGGTGCTCCAGGCGTGCACGACCAGCCCAGCGCCGCGCGTCGCGACGCCCACCACTGCCGCCGCTCCGACGGAGGCGCGCGCGCCCGTCACCATCCTCGTCTCGATCGACGGGTTCCGCCCGGACTATCGCGATCGCGGCGTAACGCCCAATCTGAACGCGCTGGCGGATGCCGGGATCAGCGCATCGATGCGGCCGAGCTTCCCGTCGATCACCTTCCCCAACCACTGGACGCTGGTGACCGGAGTGCGCCCCGATCGCAGCGGCATTGTCGGCAACCGAATGGAGGATCCGGCCAAGCCCGGCGTCACCTTCACCATGCAGACCGACGATCCGTTCTGGTGGATTGAGTCCGAGCCGCTCTGGGTCACCGCCGAGCGTGCCGGCATCCGCACCGCGACGATGTTCTGGCCGGGAGCGAATGTCGATTGGAAGGGCATTCGGCCGACCGACTGGCAGCAGTTCAACGGCGTGGTGACCGATCGCCAGCGAGTCGATGCGATCATCGACTGGCTGCGCCGGCCTGCCGAAACTCGCCCGACGTTCCTGACGCTCTATTTCGACGAGGTCGATCACGCCGGCCACGAATTCGGCCCGAGCGACTCGCGCACGACCGAGGCCGTGGCGACGGTAGACAAGGCGATCGGGCGGTTGCGCGACGGCCTCGCGGCGCTGGGGCAGCCGGCGAACCTGGTGATCGTCGCCGATCACGGCATGGCGGGGATCAGTCCCGATCGCCTGATCAGGCTCTACGGCATGGTGCCTGCCGCCGACATGCGCGTGGTGACCGATGGCCCCTATGCCGGGATCGAGCCGGCGCCCGGCAAGGATACGTCGGTCGCCGCCGCGGTGATGAAGCCCAATCCTCACATGCAATGCTGGCCCAAGGCGCAGATTCCCGCGCGGCTGACCTATGGCAAGAATCCGCGCGTGCCGTCGATCATCTGCCTGGCCGATGTGGGCTGGATGATTCTCGGCTCGCCGCCGAAACCCGACAGGCCGTTTAAGGGCGGCGGCGCGCACGGATACGACAACAACGCCTCCGACATGCGCGCGCTGTTCCTGGCGAGCGGCCCGGCGATCAAGCCGCTGGGCAAGATCGCGACGTTCGACAATGTCGATGTCGCGCCGCTGCTGCGCGACTTGCTCGGCTTGCCGGCCGGGACCGGGCTTGATGGCGACGACGCACCGTTCCGCGCGGCGCTCGGCAAATGAGCGAGGGCGAGTTGCGCTATTTCGAGGATCTGGTCGTCGGGACCAAGGCGAGCTTCGGCCGCTATGAAGTGACTCGCGAGGAAGTCACCGAGTTCGCGCGCAAATACGATCCGCAGCCGTTTCACCTGTCCGACGAAGCAGCGGCACAGACTCATTTCGGCCGGCTATCGGCGAGCGGCTGGCACACCATGGCGATGACGATGGCAATGCTGGTGGAGAATTTCAGCAAGGACCGCCAGGCCGGTCTCGGCTCGCCCGGTGTCGACGAGCTACGCTGGCTGCGCCCGGTCTATCCGGGTGACATACTGCGCGTCGAAACCGAGCTGCTCGAAAAGCGCGTGTCGGCAAGCCGGCCCGAAATGGGCATCACCAAGAGCCGCACGACAGTATTCAATCAGGACGACGTGCCCGTTATGACCCTGGTCGCGAACGGCCTGATCCGGACTCGGCCCGCCGACTGAGCGCGCTGGGCGTCAGCGGTGACCGCCGCCGCCGCGGGAGCCACCCCCGCCGCCACGAGAGCCTCCGCCGCCACCGCCAGCGGCCCTGCCGCCACCACCGCCACCGCGCGAACCGCCCCACGAGCGGCCTCCGCCGTTGCCGGGCGCGGAGCGGACGCCGCCTTGCGGGCTCTGTCCGTTGCCCTGACCACGGAATCCCTGCGGACTCTGGGTACCCGGCGTGGCGCTACCCTGATTGTTCTGGCCGCCATTGCCGCCGCGCCAGTTGCCGGCGCCGTTGCCGTTCCCGCGCCAGCGATTGCCGGCGTTACCGCCGACACCATTGTTCTGGCTGCGATCGAACCCGCGCCACTGGGTGCCGCGATTGCCGCCGCGCCATTGCTGGCCGCGCCCCTGCCAGTAACGCTGCTGATCGCCGTTCCAGCGATGCGGACGGCGATAGCGGTCGTACACATAATAGCCCGACCCAGGATAATAATAGCCGCCGTACCAGCCGAAATAGGGGTCGCCATACGCGCCGTCGTAGAAATCGTCGTAATAGCCGCCGCCGTAATAGCCGTCGCCATAGCCGCCATAATAGCCCGGCGCGCCATAGCCGACCTCGACGCCGCCATAGCCATAATCGTCGGCGCAGCCGGTCAGCGCCACCACCGACGCGACACCCAATGCCAAAATCTTCAACTTCATGATCCGCCTCCATACACGGAGCCCACGGCCAAACGCGCCGTTCTCACCAATGTAGGATAAACGATTCGGTTTCGAAAGGAGTTCCGTCAGTATTGCTGTCGGAAATTGGGTCAGTGCCCTTCGAAAGCGAACAGCGAGGTCACCCTGATCCCGTCAGCTTCCAGTGCCGCCGCACCGCCTAGATCGGGCAAGTCGATCACGAACTGCGCCTGATCGACCGTCGCGCCGGCCTTGCGCAACAAGCGCACCGCCGCACGCGCAGTGCCGCCGGTGGCGATCAGGTCGTCGACCAGCAGTACGCGCTGACCGGGAACCAGCGCATCCTCGTGCATCGTGATCCGGTCGGTACCGTATTCGAGTGCATAATCCTCGGCGATCGTCACGCCGGGCAGCTTGCCGTCCTTGCGAATCAGCAGCACCCCGGCGTCGAGCGGTACCGCCAACGCCGCGGCGAACAGGAACCCCCGTGCCTCGATTCCAGCGACAAGATCGACCGGGCCGTCTGTCGCGGAGGCCATGCGCTTGACCGTCTCGGCCAGGCCGTGAGCATCGAGCAACAGCGTGGTGATATCGCGAAACATGATTCCAGGCTTGGGAAAGTCCGGAATCGTTCGGATCAACGCTTTCAGGTCGTCGTTTGCGGTGGCGGTCATCAACCTATTCCGTCGTGCCGGCGGAGGCCGGCACCGCTGAGTAGCGCGGCGGAGCCTCGCCGCGAGCGGCCCCGGCCTCCGCCGGGGCGACAGCTAGAATATCAATGCTTCACGTCGCGCCAGATGTTTCGGTACGCGCCGAAAGCCAGACCGCTGGCGATCAGCAGGAAGATCACCGCCGCGAAGCCGGCCTGATGCCGGGTCTCGAGCGTCGGATCAGCAGTCCAGGTCAGGAACGCGGCAACATCCTTCGCCATCTGGTCGACGGTCGGCTTGGTGCCATCCTGATACTGGACCTGGCCCTCGGACCTGAGCGGCGGCGGCATCGCGATGTTGAGGTTCGCGAAATAGGGGTTCGAATGGAGTCCCTTCGGCGTCTTGATCTCGGGATACTTCTTCAGCATCTCCGGCGACTGATCCTGATAGCCGGTGATCAGCGAATAGACATAATCGCCGCCGCCATGACGCGCGCGGGTGATGTAGCTGAGATCGGGCGGGATCGCATTGTTGTTGGCGGCGCGCGCCGCGACATCATTGGCGAACACCAGTGGGAAGCGATCGGCCGGCGTACCCTTGCGAGTCGCGGGCTCGCCGGTGTCGGGATTGATCGACGGAATCGTATCGTAGCTCTGCGCAATCGCCTTCACCTGCGCGGGCTTGTAACCGATACCCTCCAGGTCGCGGAACGCGACAAAGCGGAGCGAGTGGCACGCCGCGCAGACTTCCTTGTAGACTTGGAAGCCGCGCTGCAGCTGCTGCTTGTCATACTTGCCGAACACGCCGTCCGACGCCAGCCCGGCGCTGCGCGGATGGAGGTGGAAGTCGGTTTCAGCCGTCGCCGGCGCGCCGGTCCAGGTCTTGGCCGAGCTATCGCCCGCCAGTCCGACCACCGTCCAGAGCAAGGCCCAGGCGACTACCGCCGCAAAGCCAGCCCCGACTACAAAAGCAATACCGCGAACCATATTCGTCTTGTCCCCTATAGCTCGCTCAGTGCGCCAGCGCGGTTTCGGCCGGGCTGACGCCGCCCTTTGCGCCCAGCACTGCTTCGGTGATCGAGTTCGGCAACGGCCGTGGCCGCTCGCTCGCCGAGATCAGCGGCAGAATGACCAGGAAATGCAGGAAGTAATAGGCCGTGCAGACCTGCGCGATGATCACATAGAGCGGGTCGGCCGCGGACCCGCCGCAATAGCCCAGCACCAGCACGTCGGCGACCAGCACCCAGAACGCGATCCGCGCCTTGGGCCGGTACTTGTTCGACCGGATCGGCGACGAATCGAGCCAGGGCAGGAAGAACAGCAGCAGGATCGAGCCGAACATCGCCAGCACGCCCCACAGCTTCGCCGGCAGAATGAAGTCCGATGTGAACGAGCGCAGGATCGCGTAGAACGGCCAGAAATACCATTCGGGTACGATATGCGCCGGCGTCGAGAGCGGGTTGGCCGGGATATAGTTATCCGGGTGACCCAACGCGTCGGGATAATAGAAGATCAGCACCGCGAACACGAGGAAGAATATCCCCAGTCCGAAGCCGTCCTTCGCCGTGTAATAAGGGTGGAACGGCACCGTATCCTGCTCGCCCTTCACGTCGACGCCGGTCGGGTTGTTCGACCCCGGAATGTGCAGCGCCCAGATGTGCAGGATGACCACCGCCGCGATGACGAACGGCAGCAGATAGTGGAGCGAGAAGAAGCGGTTGAGCGCGGCATCGTCCGGCGCAAAGCCGCCGAGCAGCCAGACGCGGATCCATTCGCCGACGATCGGGATCGCCGAGAAGAAGCCGGTGATGACCTGCGCGCCCCAGAAGCTCATTTGGCCCCACGGAAGCACATAGCCCATGAACGCGGTGGCCATCATCAGCAGGAAGATGACGACGCCGAGCAGCCACACCATCTCGCGCGGGGCCTTGTACGATCCGTAATAGAGGCCGCGGAAGATGTGGGTATAGATGACGATGAAGAACATCGACGCGCCGTTGGCGTGCGCATAGCGCAGGAACCAGCCGGCGTTGACGTCCCGCATGATGGTGCCGTTGACCGAATCGAACGCGCCGACGGCGGACGAGTGATAGTGCATCGCCAGCACGATGCCGGTGACGATCTGGATGGCCAGAGCGGCACCCGCCAGGACACCGAAATTCCACCAGTAATTGAGGTTGCGCGGCACCGGATAGCCAGCGCCGACCGCGTTATAGACCAGGCGAGGAACCGGAAGCTTCTCGTCGATCCAGCGCATCAGCGGCTGTTTCGGCTCGTAATGCTTTGCCCAGGGGAAACTCATTGTCTTCTTATCCCCCTCAGCCGACCACGACGGCGGTCGGCGACGTGAACTTGTACGGCGGAACAAACAGGTTCTTCGGCGCCGGTCCCTGACGGATGCGCGCCGCCGTGTCGTATTGCGAGCCGTGGCACGGGCAGAAATAACCGCCGAACTTGCCGCGATTGTCGCCTTCGTTGATGCCCAGCGGGATGCAGCCTAGGTGGGTGCAGACGCCCAGGGTGATCAGCCAGTTCTTGTGGCCTTCCTTGGTCCGCTGCTCCAGCGTCTCGGGATCGCGCAGTTCCGACACCGGGACCGCTTCGGCTTCCGCAATTTCCTTCGGCGTCAGGTTGCGTACGAACAGAGGCTGTTTGCGGAACGAGGTGATCACGCCCATGCCGGGCAGGATCTTCGACAAGTCGATTTCCGTAGTCGACTGCGCGAGCACGTCTTGCGACGGGTTCATCTGATTGATCAGCGGCACCAGCACCGCGACGCCGCCGCCGACGGCCGGAAAGGCCACCGCGGCGATGTTCAGGAAGTCGCGGCGACGCGGGTCGCTGACTGCTTCGTGATACGGTGCGGGCGACTCACCCGGCGGTACTGCATCGTCAACGGTCGCCATTCACCAGCCCTTGCTATTCATCACATCCGGCAGCGGGAGCTCAGGATCGGCCGGAACCAGCCGCGCACCCGCCAGGCCCCTCCGTCCCCACGGAAGGTTGCGGGCCTGATAGACATGGGCGAGCGGCTTTGCCAACGGGTTTTTCATGCGTATCGCGCTCTATCAGCCAGACATTGCCGGGAATGTCGGCACCATCCTGCGTCTGGCGGCCTGTATGGGGGTCGCGGTCGACCTGATCGAGCCGATGGGCTTTGCCTGGTCCGACCGGGCGCTCGCGCGTGCGGGAATGGACTATGCCGGTGCCGTCGACGTGACTCGCCACGCCGATTGGGCCGATTTCCTTGGGGCAATTCAAGGGCGTATCGTCCTGCTGACGACCAGGAACGCGGTCCGCTTGCCCGATGCTCGATTCGTATCGACCGACATTTTGCTGCTCGGCAGCGAAGGCGCCGGGGTTCCCGACGACGTCCATGCCCGAGCCGACTTGCGCGTGACGATTCCGATGCGGGAGGGTTTTCGGTCCTTGAACGTCGCCGTCGCGGCGGGCATCGCGCTTGGCGAAGCACTGGGACAGACTGAAGGGTGGCCGCAATGATCGACCTCGACACCGAACAGGCGGCGGCGCGCCAATGGTTCGAGCATCTTCGTGACCTGATCTGCGCCGAGTTCGAGGCGATCGAGCGCGAAGCCGGGTCGGACGCCCGATTCGACTATATCGCCTGGGACCGGGTCGATCCCGCCGGCGGTGACGGCGGGGGCGGCGTGCGCGGCGTGATGAAGGGCAAGGTGTTCGAGAAGGTCGGCGTCAACGTCTCGACCGTCGGCGGCGCGTTCGAGGGCGAGTTCGGCAAGACGATCCACGGCGCGGCGGAGGACCCGACCTTCTTCGCGACCGGCATCAGCCTGGTCGCGCATATGGCCAACCCGCATGTGCCGGCGGTGCACATGAATTGCCGCTTCCTCGTCACGACCAAGCGTTGGTTCGGTGGTGGCGCGGACCTCAACCCGCCGCTGCCGGTCGCAGAAGATACGGATGATTTCCACGCCACGCTGAAGGCGGCGTGCGACGCCCACGATCCGGCGCACTATCCGCGCTTCAGGAAATGGGCGGACGATTATTTCTACATCCCCCATCGCCAGGTCCATCGCGGCGTCGGCGGCATCTTCTACGATCATCTGGAGGGCGACTGGGCGGCGAACTTCGCGTTCACGCAGGACGTCGGCCGCGCGTTCCTCGACGCTTTTCCGCGAATCGTGCGGCGGCGAATGGCCGAACCGTTCACCGATATGGATGTGCAAGTGATGCGCGAATGGCGCGGGCGCTACGCCGAATTCAATCTGGTCTATGACCGGGGCACATTGTTCGGGCTTAAGACCGGCGGCAATATCGACGCCATTCTGATGAGCTTGCCGCCGGTGGCTAGCTGGAGCTGAGCCGCCGGTAGACGACGACCTGCACCAGCGCCATCGCGATCCCGGCTAGCATCTGTTCGCCCGCGATCGCCGTGTCCACCATCGCGCGTGCGATCGGATTGGGCGCGTTGGCCATCAGCCAGGTGTCGAGCGCCAGCAACGGCGCACCGACCAGCAATTGCACGATGATGATCGTCAGGACCAGGCCCGCCAGCGCGAGCGTATTGCCCTTTGTCAGCGCGAAACTGCGGCCGACCGCCGCCACCGCTCCGGTCGATCGCGTCGCCAGGATCACCGGCCCGACCAGCAGCATCCTCGCCATCAGGATCGCCAACACCGGCAGCAGCAGAAAGGGGACCAGCATGAAGATCAGGCTGAAAAACCCCAGCGGCAAACCCCAGATGATCGACGCCAGCAAGAAGCGGGGAAAGAAGCGCAGAGCGGCAAGTAATGCCTCGGCGACGCTTGCCCGGCTCGACGCCATATAGAACGCCACCAGGGCGAACTGGCCGAACGCCGCCAAAGCAAAGGCGAGGAACCACCAGATCGCATAGGTCTGGACCCATGCCTCCATCGCCACCCGCCAAGCCTCGAACGCCGGATTTGCTGGATCGACTCCGACCAGTTTCGACGTATCGGGAATCATCGGGATGAGCAGCGCCGTCGCCAGTTGCGGCAGAAAGACGAACATCCCGGCGATCGCGGTCAGCGCTTCCCAATCGGCGCGCCACAGCCGCCAGGCATCGCTGATGATTTCAATACCCCTGAGCTTCACGCAACCGCCGGAACGCGCGTGACCGCGAAGTAGAGTCTTGCAGAGAAGGCCGCGACAATGGTGGTGAAAGCGGTGGTGATCAGCGCGCCGAGTATGGCGGTGACGATCGACGCCGCGGTGAACGGCCCCTCGCCCGGCACTATCAGGCCAATGACCGTGCCGAACACCGATCGCGCCGCGGCCGTCGCGACCAGGAAGACAACAAGGAACAGCAGCCATACGCCCACCAGTTTCCAGGTGATGCCGCGCGTGACCGCGACGGACCGGCCGATCGCCGCCAGCCCTTTCCCCTCGGCCAGGATGATCGGATAGACCGGCGCGAGCCGGACGGTGACGAAGAGCAAGACGGTCAACAACGCGATTCCGTACAGGCCCAGAAACGCGCCGGCGCCCAGCGACATATTCGGCGCTGCCGAGGCGTTGCCTGTGTCGGCAAATTGGGTCAGGTCGACGCCGGACGCGATCAGCACGCCCAGGATCGGCAACGCCAGCACCGCCATCGCGATGAATATCACGACCATGACCAGCAAGGCGCGGCCATATCCTCGCGTCGCCGTGGCTTGAGCGGCGTTGCGCCCGGCATCGGGATCGAGCGCCAGCGCGACGATCGCCAATTGTCCCCACAGGCCGATCAGCGCGCACGCCAGTCCGACGACTTGCATCACTGGCGCGCCCAGCGATGGCCCAGCCTGGTTCACCACATCGCCGATCAACTGAGGCAGGAAGATCGCGGCAAGCGCGATGGGAGCCAGCGCCGACAGATTGTCGCTGAGGAATTCGGTGGTGCGATCCCAGACCGTTCCCATATTGACCGTCATGTCGAAGCCTTCCTCCTTTCCAAACCAGGGCCGCCCTAGACTTACCTTCCGGACTTGCCAATCGCTTGCGCCGCGGCGCCGTCCGGTTGTAGCGGCAACGCGATGATCCCCGCCGATATCGAATGGCGCGTGTCGCCCGGGCAGATACCCTATGCCGAAAGCCTGGCGGCGATGGAGGCGCGCGCCGCCGCGGTCGCCGCGGGCGAGGCGCGCGAGCTGATCTGGCTGCTCGAACATCCGCCGGTCTATACCGCCGGCACCAGCGCCGACCCGGCGGAGCTGATCGATCCGCGCTTTCCGGTGTTCGATACCGGGCGCGGCGGGCGCTACACCTATCACGGGCCGGGGCAGCGGGTCGGCTATCTGGTACTCGACCTCAACAAGCGCGGCCGCGACGTGCGCTGTTTCGTCCATGCGCTGGAAAACTGGCTGATCGCCACGCTGGGCGATCTTGGCATCTCGGCCCGGGCCGAGGCTGGCCGGGTTGGAATCTGGACGGGCGAGGGCGCGGCGGAAGCGAAGATCGGCGCGATCGGCGTGCGCGTGAAGCGTTGGATCACACTACACGGCTTTGCGGTCAACCTGGATCCCGATTTGTCCCATTTTGGCGGTATCGTCCCGTGCGGCCTGCCCGACTATCCGGTGACCAGCGCTGCGGCGCTCGGACGGAACATTTCACTCGATACGTTCGATTCTGCCCTCGCGCGGACATTGCCCACCTTCCTGGGGGCGATACAATTCGCGACGGAAAACCGTCTTGAGCAACCCGATATTACCGTCTAATGTCCACTTCGATTTGGGTATTAAAGGCCGGAAAGCCTGCCAAATCCATAATCTAGGGAGCTTCCAGAATGCGTGCACTCATCTCGAAGGCCGTTATCGGCACCATGATCGCCGGCTCGGCGCTCATGATCTCGGCCTGCACCAAGACCGAGACCACCAGCACCAACGTCGTCGACCTGAACG
>FSUD01000899.1_pt1 | contig 11585 bp, 12 predicted proteins | sample 1637011 | NCBI WGS metagenome assembly FSUD01 (sample SAMEA3914816, study PRJEB12502) | metagenome | biome: forest; material: soil | place: USA | collected 2011-09-16 | depth 0.3 m
CGTCACAACATCGCCGACGTCGCGCTGCTTGAACGCCAACTGGGCATTCGCTGCGAAATTGACTTTAAGGCGGGGCTCGAAGAATTTGTCGCCTGGGCGAGAAGGGAACTGGCCCGCGGGATGGATCACGAAGGCTACACGCGATCACTGGCAGAGTTGACTGATCGAGGGCTGATGAAGGGCGGCTGACGATAAGCGATCGGCGATCCCGGGGAGTTCCGTCCGACGTTCGAGCCGCCAGCGAGCATTCTGCGGTCTAGCCGGCAATCCGAATCTCTCTGACCATCGCCACCTTCGGCTGGTCGGGCCAGATGCCGCGCGTATCGAGTACTTGCTTGTCGGCGCGTTCTTCGAGCGGGATCGATTTAAATACATCGTGATCGACCAGCACGATCATCACCGGACAGCGCTCGATCGCGGTGTCGATGTCGATCAGGCAAGCGCCCGTGCCGTCAAAGTCCTTGGGTAGGGCGGTGGCATAGGGTTCGACGATGCGGACACGCTCACCGAATCGTTCGGCCAATGCGGCGGCGACCTTGAGCGCCGGGCTTTCACGGAAATCGTCGATATTCGCCTTGAACGCGAGACCCAGGCACGCGACCGGCGCACCGGGCAGCGCCTCGATCATCGCCGACGCCTGGGCGATGACATGGTCGGTCTTGCCGTCATTCACTTCGCGCGCAGTGCGGATCAGCGGCGTGTTCTCGCGATCGGCATGGACCAGGAACCACGGATCGACCGCAATGCAATGACCGCCGACGCCGGGACCGGGCTGCAGGATGTTGACGCGCGGGTGACGGTTGGCGAGGCGGATCACTTCCCACACATCAACCTGCATCGTGTCGGCGATCAGGCTGAGTTCGTTGGCGAAGGCGATGTTGACGTCGCGGAACGCGTTTTCGGTCAGCTTGGTCATTTCGGCGGCGCGGCTGGTGGTGGTGACGCAGGCGCCGCGCACGAAGCGGCGATAGAATTGCAGGGCCTTGCGCGCGCAACGGGGCGTGATGCCGCCGATCACGCGGTCATTGTCGATCAACTCGACCAGGATGCGGCCCGGCAGCACGCGCTCCGGGCAATAGGCGATCGCGACATCGGCCTGGTCGCCGGTCTTGCCGGGGATCTTGAGGTCGGGGCGAAGCTGCGCGAGCAAATCGCGGACTTGTTCGGTGGTGCCGACGGGGCTGGTTGATTCAAGGACGATCGTATCGCCAGCCTTCAGCACGGTGGCGATGGTAGTCGCTGCCTTCAGTACATAGCCGATGTTCGGCGCATGGTCGTCGGCGAACGGGGTGGGGACGGCGATGACGAACACGTCGGCCGGCTCGATCTGAAGCGACGCGCGCAGGGTGCCGCGCGCGACGACGCCGCTGACCAGGCCGTCCAGATCGACTTCCTCGATATGGACCTTGCCCGAATTGATCGTATCGACGACGGAAGGGGTCACATCGACGCCCAGCACCCGGGCGCCAGTCCGTGCGATCACCGCAGCGGTGGGCAGGCCGATATAGCCGAGTCCGAGAACGACTACCTTGAGCTCAGCGTCCGAAACCATTCGCGACGATCCCCGCAATCCGTGCCGCGGCATGGCCGTCCCCGAACGGATTGTGGGCGCGGGCCATCGCGGAATAAGCGGCCTTGTCGTCCAGAAGCGTAAAGACTTCGGAAACGATGCGATCCTGATCGGTGCCGATCAGCTTGGCGGTGCCCGCGACGACGCCCTCAGGGCGCTCGGTGGTGTCGCGCATCACCAGCACCGGCTTGCCCAAAGCGGGGGCTTCTTCCTGCACGCCGCCAGAATCGGTCAGCGCCAAGTGGCATAGGCCGAGTGCGCGGATGAAATGCGGGTAATCGAGCGGTTCGATCCGCGCCACATTGGGCCGATCGCCCAGGATCGCATCCATGACGGACACGACATTGGGGTTGGGGTGCATCGGGAACAGCACCGCCACGTCGTCTCGCTCGGCGATTCGAGCGATGGCATGGGCGATGCTTTCCATGCCGCCGCCGAAATTCTCGCGCCGATGGGTGGTGACCAGCACGATGCGCTTGCCGGTGAAACGCGCGGCGATCGGGTCCAGTCCGGCGGCCAAGCTTGGGTCGGTGGCGATCCGGTCGCCGGTCCAGTGCAGCGCGTCGATCACGGTGTTGCCCGTCATATGGATGGTGGCGGGGTCGATATTCTCGCGGATCAGCGCCTGCGCCGCAGTGTCGGTGGGTGCGAAATGCTGATCTGCAATCGGCGCGACGATCCGCCGGTTCACTTCCTCCGGCCAAGGCTGATAGATATCCCCCGACCTCAGGCCAGCCTCGACATGGCCGACTGGGACCTTGCGGTAATAGGCGGCCAATGCGCCGACCATCGCGGTTGCTGTGTCCCCCTGGACCAGCACGCGATCCGGCTTTTCTGCGTCCATCACGTCGCCCAGACCTGTCAGCAACCGCGCGGTCAGGCGGTCGAGCGTCTGCCCCGGCTCCATGATGTCGAGATCGACATCGGGGGTCAGTCCCGCGATCGCCATCACCTGATCGAGCAGCCCGCGATGCTGCGCGGTGACGCAGGTACGGACGGCAATTCCGGGTGTCGCCTCCAGCGCGCGCACGACGGGAAACAGTTTGATCGCCTCGGGACGAGTCCCGAAAATCACCAGAACCTTGGCTGTATCGCTCATGCCTCGCTCCATAAACGTCTCGTCTTAAAACGCCTCTAACCGCTTGTGTCGGAGCAGCGGAATGTTAGAGGCGGAGGGGAATTTTGCCGCGTCGCAGCATCAAAAGGGGGAATGCATGCCGATCAAGCCGCTTCGCAAGGCCGTTTTCCCGGTCGCCGGGCTGGGGACACGCTTCCTGCCCGCGACCAAGGCGATGCCGAAGGAAATGCTGACGGTCGTCGACAAGCCGCTGATCCAGTACGCGGTCGAGGAAGCGCTGGAAGCCGGGATCGAGCAGATCATCTTCGTGACCGGCCGCGGCAAGGGCGCGCTCGAGGATCATTTCGACATCTCTTACGAGCTGGAAGCGACCATGAAGGCGCGCGGCAAGTCGCTGTCGCTGATCGACGGCATCCGCCAGAGGCCGGGCTCGCCAGTCTATGTTCGCCAGCAAGAGCCCCTGGGTCTCGGTCATGCTGTCTGGTGCGCGCGCGAGATCGTCGGCGACGAGCCGTTCGCGGTGCTGCTGCCCGACGAACTGATGGTCGGCGGCTTCATGAAGCAGATGGTCGAGGCGTATAACCAGGTCGGCGGCAACGTGATCGGCGCTCTCGAAGTGCCCGACGACCAGACCGATAAATACGGTATCATCTCGCCGGGCAAGGTCGACGGCAAGCTGACCGAAGTGACCGCGCTGATCGAGAAGCCCGCCAAGGGCACCGCACCATCGAACCTGATGATCCCCGGACGCTACATCCTTCAACCAGAGGTGATGAAGATCCTCGACAATCCGGTGAAGGGTGCGGGCGGGGAAATCCAGCTGACCGACGCGATGGCGCAGATGATCGGCCGGCAGCCGTTCCACGGCTTCACTTTCGACGGCCAGCGCTACGATTGCGGCGACAAGGCCGGGTATATCGAGGCGAACCTGGCGATCGCTCTATCGCGCGAGGATATCGGCGCGCAGGTCCGCGCCTTTGCCAAGTCGCTGGTCGGCTGATTGTTCCAGCATAGCCTGCCGGCTAGCTATCCCGTTCGCCATTCGAGCCTGGCGCCGGGCAAAGTACGAAAACAGGACCAGGATCACGGTCGGCCATAACAGCGTCATCCAGAAATCATGGGATGACGCGGCCAGATTGCCTTCGTCCGACGGATAATAGGGCTGGAACAGGTCGTAGACCTCGTTCGCCGTCTCGGCGACCACCACGGCGAACCAGGGCCAGAACGTCCAGGGTGCCCGGCGCAGGACAAGCGCTGTCAGTGTCATGACCAGCATGCCCGCATGGATGTGCAGGGCGTCGTCGGGCAGCCCGGTGAAGGTGGCGATATCGATCTTGTCGAGTGTCCAGTTCCACCAGACGGCGGGCGGCGCAGGGGGCGGGGTAGATAACATTTGTGAGGCTATGCTGCATCGCGGCATGCTAGGCAACCGGGGTCCTTCGCCATCGTCAGCGTGCGAAACCGCAGCATCAGGGCATCGGCCAGCACCAGTTTGCCCACGCTATCCTCGCCGAACGGCACGATTGCGCGGATAGCCTCCAGCGCGGCGAGGCTGCCCATCACGCCGGCCATCGCGCCGAGCACGCCGATCTCGGAACAGCTGACGCCCTCCCGCTCTGGATCCGTGCCGACGAAGCACCGGTAACAGGGCTTGTCCGCTTCCCAGCCGCGATAGACCGCCAACTGCCCCTCGAACTCGCTGACCGCCGCCGAGACCAGAGGGATACGGAGCGCGAGGGCAGCGTCGGCGACCGCCAGGCGGGTGGCGAAATTGTCCGATCCGTCGAGCACGACATCGGTGCCGCGCAGCAGGTCGATCGCATTGCTCGCGTCGATGCGGATCGCTCGCCGTTCGATCACCGTGTCCGGGTCGATGCGGTTCAACGCCGCCGCCGCAGCATCGGTCTTGGCCGCGCCGACATCGCCGGTTGCGAACAAGGTCTGGCGTTGGAGGTTGGAAAGCTCCACCACGTCATCGTCGATGACGATGATCCGGCCGATCCCGGCGGCGGCCAGATACTGCAATGCCGGAGAGCCGATTCCGCCCGCACCGACCACCGCAACGCTGGCATTGCGCAACCGGATCTGGCCGCTCCCACCGATCTCCTTCAATACGATATGCCGGGCGAAGCGGGTGAGGTCGTCGTCGGAAAGGGTCACTGACCCCATGTAATGACGATGTTTGTCCGGTACCAGTTATCGCTGGAAGGCGCGGTACCGGCGATATTGCCGCGCGTCGCCTTCTGCACCACGCCAGCGGCGAATTGCTCGACGGTCGGACAATTGATCGCGCGGGGAACCACGCGAACCGCTTCGCCGCTGGACGAGGCGACCAGCACGATCAGGTCGAGCTTGATTACGGTCTTGCCCTCGACCGGCGCGGGCGCGGCGCAACGGCCCGCGGCGACCTCGTCGCGGACGAACTTGGTCATGATCAGTGCATAATCCGGCTGCTCGGTCAGACGGAGGGGCGGCAGGGCCGTCCAATCTCCGGGTGCCGCAGCCAGGGCCGCTGCCTGCAGCATCGTCAGTAATGCTATCATCGCCCGGTCGAACCGAATCCTCCGCTTCCGCGCGCAGTATCGTCCAGATCGACCACTTCGTCCATATCGGCACGTTGAACCGGGGCCGGAACGAGTTGGGCGATCCGCTCTCCACGGGCGATCTCGAACGGCTCGGTGCTTAGATTAGCCAGGATCACCTTCACTTCGCCGCGATAATCGCTGTCGATCGTGCCGGGGGTGTTGAGGCAGGTGATGCCGTGCTTGAGCGCGAGGCCGGAGCGCGGGCGGACCTGAACCTCAAAGCCTTCGGGGATCGCCATTGCAAAACCGGTCGCGACCGCGTGCCGGGCGCCCGGCGCCAGGGTCAGTGCTTCCGCGGCGACCACGTCCATCCCGGCAGCGCCGTGAGTGGCGTAAGCGGGGAGGGGCAGGCCGTCGCCATGGGCCAGGCGTTTGATGGCGATCCGAATCGTGTCCATGCCGACGCTCTTAATCGGCTGGGCACAATGAGGGGAAGCGGTTAGGCCGTCATTACATCATCCGCACAACCTTCCCGGTACGGGAGAGGGAGCCAAGAGACGCTGTCCTCCCATCACGTTCTTGCGATATTTTGCCATCGCCAACGGCCGCGTCGCACGAGACATTTGGGCGTGACAACAAGCGTCATCGGACGATAGGAGGCCCGGCAAGACAAAGGATCATAATGCGCAAGGGAATCATTCTGGCCGGTGGGTCGGGCACACGCCTCTATCCGCTCACCAAGGGCGTGTCGAAACAGCTGATGCCTGTTTATGACAAGCCCATGATCTATTATCCGTTATCGACGTTGATGCTGTCTGGCATACGCGAGATCATGATCATAACCACTCCGCAGGACCAAGCGCCCTTTAGAGCGCTATTGGGTGATGGCACAGAACTCGGACTCGACCTGAGATACGCGATTCAACCTGAACCGGCTGGCCTTGCGCAAGCTTATCACATCGGGGCGGAATTTGTAGGCACCAGTCCATCCACGTTGGTGCTGGGTGACAATATCTTTTACGGTCATGGACTGGCGGAATTGCTGAAACGGGCCGCAGACCGTGATTCCGGAGCGACCATCCTTGGCTATTATGTCAAAGATGCTACCGCCTATGGGGTGGTCTCGTTCGATGCCGACGGGCGTGCGGATTCCATTGAGGAAAAGCCGAAAAACCCCCGGTCGAACTATGCGGTCACGGGGCTATATTTTTACGATGGCCGGGCCGTCGAACTGGCGCGCGACTTAAGGCCATCGGCGCGCGGTGAACTGGAGATCACCGATCTCAATCGGCTCTACCTTAACGATGGCAACTTGGCCGTCGAGATCATGGGACGAGGCTATGCCTGGCTCGATACGGGCACGCACGGCTCGTTGCTCGATGCGGCGACTTATGTCCGGATCACCGAAGAGCGGCAGGGCTTGAAGATTTGCTGTCCCGAAGAGATTGCTTGGCGATTGGGTTTTATCGACGATGCCCAGTTGGAGCGTTTGGCGGCACCCCTGCTCAAAAGTGGTTACGGCGACTATCTCGTCGGGCTTCTCAGCGGTCGCGCGGCTCAGGCATGAGGATCATCCCCACGGAGATTGAGGGCCCGTTGATCTTGGAGCCCCGGATATTTGGCGACGACCGCGGATATTTCATGGAGAGCTGGAACGCAGATACCTTCCGTGATGCCGGTCTCGATCTGACGTTCGTGCAGGACAATCACAGCCGTTCGGCGCGCGGAGTACTACGCGGGCTTCATTTTCAGAATCCCAATCCCCAAGGCAAGTTAGTGCGCGCTGTCCGCGGCAGGGTATGGGACGTGGCGATCGACCTTCGGCGATCATCGCCTACGTTCGGGCGCTGGATAGGCGTTGAGCTTTCGGCCACTAACAAACGCATGTTTTGGGTACCACCGGGCTTCGCGCACGGCTTTGTCAGCCTGGAAGATGACACCGACTTTCTTTACAAATGCACTGAATATTATCAGCCGGCGAACGAGCATTCCTTGCTTTGGAGTGATCCGGAACTCGGCATCTCATGGCCAATTGACGGGATGGACGTTCAGATATCGGCCAAGGACGCAGTAGGCGTTCCTTTCTCCGATATTCTGCCGTTCGATTGAGACACTACATGAAAGCACTAATTGTCGGCGCAACCGGTCAATTGGGTCATTCGCTGATTGCGATGGCGCCCAAAGATGCGACCATAGTCGCCCTGGGCCCCGACGATATCGACATCACTGATCAATCAGCAGTAGCAAAAGCTGTGCACAGTTCGAAGCCCGACGTGGTGTTCAACGCTGCTGCCTATACGGCAGTGGATAAGGCCGAGAGCGAAGAGAAGGTCGCGCATGCCGTCAATGCGACGGCGGTGGGCTATCTTTCTGAAGCAGCCGCCGCAGCGCAAGCTAGACTTGTTCACGTGTCGACTGATTTTGTCTTCGACGGCATGTCCGGCAGCCCCTATCCAACCGCTGCCCCAACGAATCCACTCGGTGTCTATGGCCGCACAAAGCGGGATGGCGAAGTACTGGCGGGTAGAAACGCCCTTATTGTCCGCACGGCTTGGGTATATGGGCCGCATGGAGCCAACTTTGTCCGCACGATGTTGCGGCTGATGTCTGAGCGTCCAGAGGTGCGGGTAGTTTCCGATCAAGTTGGATCACCAACCTATGCGCCGGGACTGGCTGCAGCACTATGGCAACTGGCCGGGCAAAAGGCATCGGGCATGCATCATTATACCGATGCGGGGATTGCCAGTTGGTACGACTTTGCAGTCGCGATTCAGGAGGAAGGGCTCGCGGCGCGTTTGCTCGATCACGCAGTGCCGATTGTTCCCATTTCGACGTCCGATTTTCCAAAGCCGGCCCGACGCCCTAGTTACTCGGTGCTGGACAAAAGTTCGACCTGGGCGGCGCTCGGCGGCCCTGCACCGCATTGGCGCTCGAATCTGCGTAGGATGATGAGTGAAATCAGCACGTTCGGTTGAGGGGGCGATGACCGGTATTGCGCGGGTCGAGCTATTGAGTCACCAGTCCGCGCATCAGCGCCAGGAACGACTGGCCGGTGTCGATCGTCGGGGTGCGCTGGATCAGACCGGAGAATTGGAAGCTGGTCAGCGCGATCAGCTGTTCCTCGCTCAGCTCGATCCGGGCGCCGATCAGCTGGTCGGTCACGCGCACCACGGTCGCGTTGAACGTGCCGATCTGACGGATCGTGAAGGGGCCGGTGTCGCCGACTTGCCAATGCCCTTCGTTCACGAAGGCGATGCCGCTCGACGAGATATCGATGAGTTCGACCAGATACTCGTCGGCATAGGGAACGAAGGTGCCGGCGCCGTCGATCCGGCAGCGTTCGTTGGACCGCCGCGGCGTCTCGATCGAGACCAGGATGCCGACCACGCAGACCAGGATGTTATAGACGCTCCAGAACGCGACCACGCCCTTCTGGTCGGAGAAGAAGGTGGGGGCGAGCGGCGTGTAATAGCTCAGGAACATGCCCAGGCTGGTCGCGATCAGCACCCCGGCGAAGCGCCACAGCATCCACCAATGGATCACGGTGCGCGACCGGTCGCCACCTTTTGCCGTCACCTTGAACGGCCGCTCGCCGGGCCATAGCAACGTGTGGAACGACGCCATCATGATTTCCGGCGCGATCAGCAATTGCGAGGCGTCGGTCAGGATCGGCAGCAGCCGTCCGCGCGAATACCAGGCGATGGCGAAGGATTCGATCAGGATCTTGGGCAGCAGGAACGACATCAGCCCTTCGATATTCGCGCTCATCACGGTCAGGCCGGCGGTCCAGTAAAGGATCGGCACGAGCAGGCAGGCGACGCGGAACGGGAAGCTGCCGGTCCAGTAGAGCAAGGTGTCGATCAGGTTCATCCGGTCGATCCAGCCCAGCCCGCTGCGCGCGGTCACGCCGTCGCGGCCGCGCACGATCTGCATCGCACCGACGCACCAGCGCACGCGCTGAGTGCAGAATTCTGCCAGCCCCTCCGGCGCCAGGCCCAGGCTGAGCTGCTCGTTCAGATAGGCGGTGTGATAGCCGAATCGCTTCATGCGGATCGACAGCAGCATGTCCTCGGTGATGCTGTCCGTCGGGAAACCGCCGATTTCGAGGAGCGCACTGGTCCGCACGATCGAAGAGGTGCCGCAGGAAAAGGCCGCCCCCCAGCCGTCCTTGGCTGGCAGCAGGGTGTCGAAGAAGAAGCGTTGCTCGTCCGGCAAGTCGAGATGCGCCTTGATCCGGTGTTGCAGCGGGTCGGGGTTGAAGAAGTGCTGTGGCGTCTGGACGACGCCGACATGGGGATCGTGGAACAGCGTCAGCGACCGCGCGAGGAACAATGGCAGCGGCACGAAATCGGCGTCGAGGATCGCGACATAATCGGGCAATTCGCCGCGCTCGATCAGCGACTTGATCGCGGCGTTCATATTGCCCGCCTTGGCGTGGCGATTGTCGGCGCGGGTAAGCCAGGTGACGTTGCGCCGCTTGCACAGCTCCCCCACTTCGGGCCGCCGGCCATCGTCGAGCATATAGATGCGCGCCGGATAATTCTGGTTCTTGGCGCCGGTGATCGTGCGCTCCAGGATCTCGATCGGCTCGTTATAGGTGGCGATGAAGATCGCGACCTTCGGCTTCTGGTCGCGCAGCCAGCGGCGATTGTCGTCGGCCTCTTTCGACCGCGACTTGTACCGGGTCAGCACCAGCATGACGACGATCGCGCTGATGTTCGACGTGACTTCGAGCGCGTAGAAACCGAGCGACAGCGCCGCGCGCAGCGGCGTCTCCAGATCCAGCGTCATGGCACCGCGCCAACCCAGATAGGTCAGGATCATCGCGATGACCGCGGCGCTGACCCAGCAGCGGTGAACCAGCCGCATCGAATCGAGCTGCGGAAACACGATTAGGCAGGCGGCCAGCATGGCCAGCCCCCAGAAATAAGCCGGGATTTGGACGCCGTCCACGCGCGCGGTCGCTTAGAGGACGACGCGGCCCGCCACGCCGACCGGGCAAGATTGCTGGTCCGCGGGCGGCAAGTCGATCCGCGCACCGACCAGATAGCTGTCGTCGCGCGGGGTTGGCACCTGGCTGGTCAGGCGAAGCGCGCCCGAGTCCGTGGTGCCAAGGTTGACGATCGAGCCCTTCCAGCGCTGGCCGCCGGCGAGCGACGCGAACGTCACCGGGCGGCCGATCGTTAGCTCGCTATAGGTGCTGCGCCCGACCAGGAAATAAGCGAAGAAGGACGAGCAATCGGCCAGCGCATAGATCGGATCGCCTTCCTTGACGGTTTCGCCGGCGGCGGCGAGGCGGCTCCACACTCGGCCGGAAACGGTAGCGGCCAGTGGCATCGTCATGCGGCGGTTGGCGGTCGCGGCGGGTTGCCGCGCGCTGGCGAGTTGCGCGGCGATGGCGTCGCGCTGCCCCTGCAGCTGGACGAGGGCGAGCGTCATGTCGCTCAGCCGCTGAGTCGAATATTGCACGTCGCTATAGCCGCTACTGAGCAACAAGCCCTTGCCGGCCGCCGAGGTTTCGATTGCGGCGGCCCGGCGCTGGGCGACGGCGGCGGCGCGCGAAGCGGTGGCGTCACGCATGTCCTGCACGGCCTTGTCCAGAGTCGCGGTGGTCACGAAACCCTTGTCGGCGAGCGAGCGGATACGCTTCAGCTGGACTCGGGCATAGGCGACGCGAGCATCGGTCGCGGCAATATACGCGCTGGCCGCATCGCCCACGGCCGACAATTGCGCGGACTTTTGCTGACGAAAGGTCGCTGCCTCGCTGCGAATCTGCGCTTCGCTCGCCTTTAGCGTCGCGTAACGCGCGTCGATGCTGGCGAGCGTCGCGGTCAGCTGGTCGACATTCTCGGAGCCGGCGCGGACGGCGGCGGACAGCCCGACCGGAACGGTGAAGACACCGAGCGCCTGGCCGCGAGCCACGCGATCGCCGACATTGGCCGAGAGATCGCCGACCACGCCGCCAGTCGGCGCGCGCACCACGCCGAGATCGGCGACCAGCGCGGAATCATAGCCGGTATCGAACACGAAGCTGCGGACCAGCACAGCCACCGCCAGCACGCCCAGCAAGCCGCCGACATAGAGGCGGCGCGATCCGAACCCGACGCGGCGCGTCTGTTCGGGCAGGCGGAGCTTCGCCAGCTCCTCCTCGGGCATTTTGAACTCGAAACTCATCTTGGTCCCCGCATGAAGCGAACACGCAAAATACAGGTTTCGTGGTAAACAAGCCGTTAGGGAAAAATCACAGCTTTCGGGACTTCCTTGCGCCGGACCAACATGTTGCGAAAACTGGATTTCTAGCCGAACGCAGCGGCAATCCGCTCGGGCAGCTGTTGTGCGACTGCCGATTTGGGTAGCCTTTCCCAGCTTTCGACACTCGCCGCCGAGACGATATGGACGCTGTTGTCGCTGC
>FSUD01000141.1_pt1 | contig 11573 bp, 12 predicted proteins | sample 1637011 | NCBI WGS metagenome assembly FSUD01 (sample SAMEA3914816, study PRJEB12502) | metagenome | biome: forest; material: soil | place: USA | collected 2011-09-16 | depth 0.3 m
ACGTATCCTTGGGCAGGCCCGGCTCGACCACCGGCGCGCTGGGCGGCGCTGCGACTCGCGGACCGGTGGGTTGCCCGGTGCGCGGTACGACCGCGCCGCACGCGGCGAGCGCCAGCGCCCCCGCGATGATTATAGCGCGCCGAAGCGGCTTCAGGCGCTGTTGGGGGAGCGGGCTGGCACCGCCAGAACCGAACTTCAGCCGTTGCGATATGATAGCACCCTCTGCCATGACGTATCCCTGATGTCTGACGAGCTTTTGCCCGGTCTCTATATTGTCGCCACCCCGATTGGTAATCTTGGTGACCTTTCAACGCGTGCCGCGCACGTTTTGTCCCATGCAGCCTTATTGGCGGTTGAGGACACGCGCGTGACGGCGGGCTTGCTGCGTCATATCGGCATCAAGCGGCCAATGACACCCTATCATGATCATAATGCCGACCGGGTGCGACCCGGATTGATCGAGCGGATGGGACGAGAGGCAATCGCGCTGGTTTCCGATGCCGGTACGCCGCTCATTTCGGACCCCGGATACAAGCTGGTGCGCGATGCGCGCGCCGCGGGGCATCTGGTGGTGACGATCCCCGGTCCTTGTGCGGCGGTCGCGGCGCTGACGCTGGCCGGGCTGCCGACCGACCGCTTCCTGTTCCTCGGCTTCCTGCCCAGCAAGGCCGGCGCGCGGGCCGAAGCCATCGCCGAAGTCGCCGCGATCCGTGCGACGTTGGTGCTGTACGAATCAGGACCTCGGCTCGGCGCATCGCTGGCTGCGCTGGCGGCGGGGCTCGGCGACCGCGAGGCGGCAGTGACTCGCGAGATCACCAAGAAGTTCGAAGAAGCGGTGACCGGCACGCTATCGACGCTCGCCGCGCGTTACGCCGATGCACCACCGAGGGGCGAAATCGTTATCGTCGTCGGCCCACCGGGCGAAGCCGCGCCCGCCAGCGAGGAGGATTCCGACGCCGCGCTGGCCGAGGCGCTCACTCGCTTGCCCGCCTCCAAGGCGGCGGGTGAAGTGGCGAAGCGCCTCAACCTCGACCGCAAGGCGCTCTACGCCCGCGCGCTGGAAATGAAGGGGTGAGAGCCAGAAATCTCGACCAACGCCGCGCCGCCGAAGCATCGGGCCGGCGCGGCGAGCGAATCGCCGGCTGGTGGCTCCGTCTCAAAGGGTGGCGAATCCTCGACCGCCGCGTGCGTACCGCCGCCGGCGAAGTCGATCTGGTCGCCAGAAAGGGCAACCTGATCGCGTTCGTGGAGGTCAAGAGCCGCGCCACCGCGCAGGAGCTCGACTTCGCGATCGACGAGCGCCGCCTCACGCGAGTCGCCGCCGCCGCCGAGATCCTGATGGCGCGCTATGCCGGGCCGGGCGACGACATCCGTATCGACGTGATCCTGCTCGCTCCGGGTGAGCGCCCGCGTCACATCGAGAATGCTTGGATCGGGTGAGGCCGGACGCAGGCACGTCGGCTGACCGTGACTTTCGCGAAGCCCGCCCCTAAGTCCCCGTTCGTGCTGAGCCTGTCGAAGCACGCTGGGACTCACGCCCTTCGACAAGCTCAGGGCGAACGGGAAGGTTTAGGGAATGTCGCTCAGAGTCGCCGTCCAGATGGACCCCATGGAGTCGATCAACATCGCGGGCGATTCGACCTTCGCGCTGATGCTGTCGGCGCAGGTCCGCGGACACAAGCTGTTCCACTACACCGCCGACGCGCTCAATTATCGCGAGGGGCGGGTCTGGGCGAAAGCGCATCCGGTCACGGTCGAGCGCGCGGCCGGCAAGCATTTCCAGTTCGGGGAAGCGGTGAGCCTCGACCTCGGCGATGAGGCCGATGTCGTACTGATGCGTCAGGACCCACCGTTCGACCTCGGCTATATCACCGCGACTCATTTGCTTGAGCGGATCGCCCACAAGACGCTCGTCGTGAACGACCCCGCCAGCGTCCGCAACGCGCCCGAAAAGGTGTTCGTCCTCGATTTTGCGCAGTTCATGCCGCCGACCCTCGTCACGCGCAGCCTGGAGGAAGCCAAGGCGTTCCTGCACGAGCATAATGAGATCGTCGTCAAGCCGATCCACGGCAATGGCGGCAAGGCGGTGTTCAAGGTCGATCGCGATGGCCTCAACCTGCCCGCGTTGATCGAAGTGTTCAACATGACCTGGCGCGAGCCACACATGCTGCAAGCGTTTCTACCGGGCGTGGCAAGCGGCGACAAACGCATCGTGCTGGTCGATGGCGAGGTCGCCGGCGCGATCAACCGCATTCCGGGAGAGGGCGAGTTCCGCTCCAACCTCGCGGTCGGCGGGTCGGCGGCGAAGACCGAATTGACCGCGAGGGAGCGCGAAATCTGTGCGGCGCTGGCGCCCGAGCTCAAGCGACGCGGGCTATTGTTCGTCGGTATCGACGTGATCGGCGGCGAGTGGCTAACCGAGATCAACGTCACCTCCCCCACCGGGATCGTCGCCATCGAACGGCTCGACGGCGTCGATGTCGCGGCGATGATCTGGGATGCGATCGAAGCGAAAGTCGCCGCGCGCGGATGACGCAATGGTTCCTCGATACCATCGAAGCATGGGGCTATTTCGGCATCTTCTTCTGGATGGCGCTGGAAAATGTCATCCCGCCGATCCCGTCCGAAGTCATCATGGGTTTCGCCGGAATCGCCGTCGCGCACGGCAAGATGGACTTTACCGCCGTGATCGTCGCCGGGACAACAGGGTCCACCGCGGGTAATTATTTCTGGTACTGGATCGGGCGGAAGTTCGGGCTGGCGCGGCTGCGCCCGTTCGTCGAGCGCAACGGCCGCTGGCTGACGATCGACTGGTCGGACGTCGAGCGCATCGACCGTTTCTTCAAACGGCATGGCCAGTGGCTGGTGTTCGCGCTCCGCTTCGCCCCGTTCGGCCGGACGATGGTGTCGCTGCCCGCCGGGTTGACCCACATGCCGCGCTGGAAGTTCCTGACCTGGACCGTGGCGGGGGTGACGATCTGGAACATCTTCCTGACCGGCGCAGGCTATTGGCTCGGCGAGAATTTCCGGTCGGCGGAGCGCTGGACGGGGCCGCTCGCGACCGTCCTGATCGCGGGCGTCGCGATGTGGTACGTCTGGCGCGTGATTACGTGGAAGCCGAGGGGTTAGCCCAAAAACGTCATCCCCGCGAAAGCGGGGATCCAGCTTCTACCGCTTCCGAGAACGGCACCGTTGTGATTGGGGCGCATACGGGAACTGGGTCCCCGCTTTCGCGGGGATGACGTAAAAAGTGAGCGCTACGCGCGCGGATGAGCGTTCCGGTAGACATCGAGCAAATGCGCGGCATCGACGGCGGTATATATCTGGGTCGAGCTCAAACTGGCATGGCCGAGCAGTTCCTGCAGTTGGCGCAAGTCCGCGCCGCGCCCCAGCAAGTGCGTCGCGAAGCTGTGCCGCAGCGCGTGTGGCGTGGTCCGCTCGCCCAGCCCCAGCCGAGTCCGCGCCGCCTGCACGCTCCTGCGCACCACGCCAGCCGATAACGGCCCGCCCTTCGCCCCGCGGAACAGCGCAGCGTCACGCGGCGCCGGCCATGGCGACATCTCCGCATACGCCTCGATCGCCGAGCGCACTTGCGGCAGCAGCGGCACGATCCGGGTCTTGCCGCGCTTACCGATGACCATCATCGTTTCGCCGAGCGGCAGAATCGCGCCGGTCAGCCCGACCGCCTCGCCGATCCGCAATCCCGCGCCGTAGAGCAGCAGCAACACCGCCCAGTCGCGCGCACCGATCCACGGCTCGGCGGCGTCCTCCGCGACCTCCTCGGCCAGTGCGATGGCGTCGGCTGGCGAGACCGGACGCGGCACGCCCTTCTTCACGCGCGGACCCCGGATGCGCGGCGGCGCCTCGGCCCCGCCCGCCCATTTCAGGAAGGTGCGCACCGCCGACAACTCGCGCGCCGCCGACGAATTGCCGAGCCCTTGGCCCCGCCGCAGCGCGAGATAGGCGCGCAGATCGGTGGCAGTCACTCGGCCCAGTGCGGCGGTGTCAACTGCCTCGCCCCAATGCTCTTCGAGGAATTGCGTGAGCCGCACCGCCGTCGCTTCGTAAGCGCGCACGGTGTGCACCGATCGCCGCCGGTCGCGGGCGAGATGCTGGCCGAACTGGACGGAGAGTGTGGTCATGGCCGTCGCGGCCGCTGCTTGGCGGAAATCGACTTGATGACGATGCCGCCTTCGCCCGCTGGGTCGATCGGCCGCTCGGCGATCGCCAGCGCTTGCGCCAGAAAGTCCTGCACGTGCGGCGCCTCCCAGGCATCGGCGGTCAGCAGACGAATGTGGCGGATCTGGTTGCCGCTGCCATTGAGCAGCCTCTTGGGATCGTCGAGCCGCACACCATAGTTGAAGCACAACGTCACCCAGCGCAGCATCACCGCAAGCGAGAACACGACATCTTTCACGCGATCGGTCGAGCCGAAGCCAATCGCGAGCGCGTTGTAATTGTCATAGACCGGAATCGTCGCCCCCGGCAGTTGCGCCACCGCCTTCGCCATCAGCGCGCGCGTCAGCGCCGCCACCTCGGGCGTGAACTTGTCGATGAAGCCGTCGAGCCGTTCTTCTTCGGTCATGGGGTGCCCTTGTCGGCATTCCTATATTAACCGGGTGCCAATGTCCCGCGCCCGCGTCCTCGTCATGAATTCAGCGCTCGGCCCGCTCGATTACCGTGTCCCCCACGGCATGACGGTCGAGCCGGGCTCGCTCGTCATCGCCCCGCTCGGCCCGCGGCAATTGCTCGGCGTGGTGTGGGAACCGGAGCGGATGAAATCGGACGCGGAGGTCGGCGACAATCGCCTGCGTAATCTGATGGGCGTGCTGCCGGTCCCGCCACTGACCGACGCGATGCGGCGGCTGATCGAGTGGACGGCGGACTATTACCTCGCCGCCCCTGCCTCTGTCGCACGGATGGCATTGCCCTCGTCGTCAGCGCTGGAAGGCGCGCGGACCGTCACCGAATATCGCGCGACCGGCCAGGTTCCGGAGCGGCTAACCCAGCAACGCGCGCAGGCTCTGGAGCGGATCGGCGACCGGCAGGGGCTGGTGCGCGAACTGGCATTGGTCGCCGATGTGTCGGACGCGGTGATCCGCGGGCTGGTCAAGACGGGAGCGATCGAAGCGGTCGAGGTCGATATCGACAGCCCCTATCCGCTGCCCGACCCCGATTTCCACCTACCGGTCCTGTCGGCGGAGCAACTGGAAGCAGCGGACACGCTGGTCGCGGGCGTCAAGGCGCGTGAGTTTCAGCCAACCTTGCTCGACGGCGTCACCGGGTCCGGCAAGACCGAGGTCTATTTCGAGGCGATCGCCGCCGCCATCCGCGAGGGACGCCAGACGCTCGTCCTGCTCCCCGAAATCGCGCTGACCGAGCCATTCCTGCAGCGTTTCACCGCGCGGTTCGGCTGCGAGCCGGTCGCCTGGCATTCGGGTCTCCGCCAGTCGCAGCGTCGCCGCGCGTGGCGCGCCATCTCCACCGGCCAGGCCTTGGTCACGGTCGGCGCGCGGTCGGCACTGTTTCTGCCCTATTCGAACCTCGGCCTGATCGTCGTCGACGAAGCGCATGAGACCAGTTTCAAGCAGGAAGAGGGCGTCCACTACCACGCCCGCGACGTCGCGGTGATGCGCGGCAAGTTCGAGGGCGTGCCGGTCATCCTCGCCTCCGCCACCCCAGCGATCGAGACCCGCCAGCAAGTCGAGATCGGCCGCTATGCCGAGGTCAAGCTGCCCGGCCGCTACGGCGCCGCCGAAATGCCCGAGATCGAGGCGATCGACCTCATCAAGGAACCGCCCGAACGCGGCCGCTGGCTGGCGCCGCGTCTGGTCACCGCAATCGACGAGACGCTGGAGCGCGGCGAACAGGCTTTGCTGTTCCTCAACCGCCGCGGCTACGCTCCGCTGACGCTGTGCCGGGCGTGCGGACACCGCTTCCAATGCCCCAATTGCACCGCCTGGATGGTCGAGCATCGGCTGGTCCGGCGCCTGTCCTGCCATCATTGCGGGCATATCGAACCGACTCCGCACGCTTGCCCCGAATGCAAGACGGAGGATTCGCTGGTCGCGTGCGGCCCCGGCGTCGAACGCATCGCGGACGAAGCCGCGTTGCTCTGGCCCGAGGCGAAGACCGCGATCGTCACCAGCGACACGATCTGGTCTCCGGCCAAGGCGGCCGAGTTCGTCCACCGCATGGAAGCGCACGAGATCGACATCGTCATCGGCACGCAATTGGTGACCAAGGGCTATCACTTCCCTAACCTGACACTCGTCGGTGTGATCGACGCCGATCTGGGTCTCGGCGGCGGCGATCTGCGCGCGGCGGAGCGAACGTTCCAGCAGATCATGCAAGTCGCGGGACGCGCGGGCCGCGGCGAGAAGCCCGGCCATGTCTATATCCAGACCCACGACCCCGCCGCCCCGGTGATGGAGGCGCTCGTATCCGGCGATGCCGAGGCGTTCCAGACCGCCGAAACCGAGGCCCGTCGCGATGCCGGCGCTCCGCCGTTCGGCCGCTACGCCGCAATCGTCGTCAGTTCGGAGGATCAATCCGCCGCGCACGAAATCGCGCAACTTGTCGGCCGCACCGCGCCGAAGATGGACGGGATGGAAGTCTACGGCCCCGCCCCAGCGCCGCTCGCCATGTTGCGCGGCCGCCACCGCTATCGCTTGCTGGTCCATGCCCGCCGCGCGCTCGACGTTCAGGACGTGATCCGCGACTGGCTGGGCGCGCTCGACTGGCCCGCCAAGGTGCGGGTCGTCGTCGATGTCGATCCCTATTCCTTTGTTTGACTTGGCCTGGCCCCTGTAACTCGCCGCCCGAATCTGCCATGGCGCGTGCAATGACGGCGGAAGGGTCGAAATGATCGGGTTGCGACGGCTGCTGGCGGCATTGGCTTTGGCATTGGGCGCCGCGATGGTCCCCGGCCAGGCGGGAGCCGACGATGTCGGCGCCGCCTCGCGCAGCGTGGTGCGAGTCGTCACGATCGCCATCGTCGATCAGGAAGTCGTCGGGTTCGGCCACGGATCGGGCTTCGCGGTCGGCCCCAACCGGATCGTCACCAATGCTCATGTCGTTGAGCTTGCACAGAAATATCCCGACAATGTGGTGATCGGCGTGGTGCCGTCCGAAGGCAGCAAATCGTATCAGGGCCGAGTGGTCGCGATCGATACGCGCCGCGACCTCGCGCTGATCGAGATCACCGGCGCCAGCCTGCCGCCAGCCACACTCTATACCGGGTCGCTCGACGACAGTGTCGGGCTGGTCTCACTCGGCTATCCGGGTAATGTCGACGTCGCCACCGCTCAGTCCGCCGCCGACTATATCAAGCCGCTCGCCCCGATCCGCTCCGAAGGCTCGCTGTCGGCCCAGCGCATGGTCAACGGCGTCGGCGTGCTGCTCCACACCGCCAGCATCGCGCGGGGCAATTCCGGCGGGCCGTTACTCGATCATTGCGGTCGCATCGTCGGGGTGAATTCGGCGATCACACAGGGCGAGAATGGCGACGCCAATTTCGGCTTCGCGATCGGCGATGCCGAGCTGATGGCGTTCCTGCGCGACGCCAAGCAGCCAATCAGTTCAGTCGACAATCCCTGTACCAGCGTCGAAGCGCGGATGAGCGCCGATCAGGCCGCCGACGCCGCCGCTCGCGAAGCCGCCGACGCCGCCCACCGCGACAGCGCCGCCAAGGCAGCCGCCGCGCGCCAACAAGCGGTCGAGGCGGCGCGCGAAAACGCTCAGCGTACTGCCGAGAATGTGATGGCGGTCGCCGCTTTGCTGCTGGTGCTCGGCGCGCTGGCGGTCGGCGGTGGCGGCTTGCTCTATGGGCGCGGGCAGCAACGTCACGCGATCTGGGCGGCATCGGTGGGCGGCGTGCTGATGGTCGCCGCCGTGATCGTGTTCCTGCTGCGCCCCAGCGACGAGCCCAAACTGCCGACCGGCTTCGACGTGCCGGTGCCGACCCCGACGCCCAGCACCGAGCGACCGCTGGGCAAGCTGGCCTGCACCTTCGCCCCCGACCGCAGCCGCTATACGGTGTCGAAGCCGGCAGGCGTCACGCTCGACTGGGGCGCCGATGGCTGCCTGAACGATCGTACTCAATACGCCTCGGATAATGGGAAATGGGTCCGTGTGCTGGTGCCGAACGACGAGGAAACCGTGTCGGTGTTCGAATTCGATCCGGCGACCCGCACCTACACCAATTACCGCTATTTCCTGAGCCAGGCGCAGATGGACTCGCTGCGCAAGGTGCGCTCGCAAGTGACGCTGAAGCAATGTTCGGCCGATCAGGCATCACGCGACCAACTTGCGGTGCAGCAACAGTCGATCCGCGCCAGCCTGCCCGCTGCCTATAGCGAAAAGCTCGTCTATACCTGCGCGCCCACGCGCTAAGGCCCAAACTACCGGCGGCGAGCCCACAAGGGCGGTATAAACTGCCCGCGGCGATAGGCGATCACCAGCAGCACCAGTCCGAACGCGGTCGCCACGATAATCGCGGGCAGCGAGGCTTCGGCCCCGAACGCTCCGCCGGTGAGCAAGTCGGAGCCGCGAATATCGGGACGCAGCACGCCGTCCATCTGGCCGCCCGACACCGGGATGCCGTAGATCCCGCCTTGCGCGAAATTCCACGCCGCATGCAGCCCGATCGCCGCCCAGAGGCGCCGGGTGATCAGGTAGATCGCGGCGAGCATGATCCCGGCCTCCAGCGCGATTGCCGCCCCGGCGAGCAGAGTCGCATTGGGGTTGGCGAGATGCAGCGCGCCGAACAATGCCGCCGACAATGCCAGCGCTGCCCAACTACCCAGCCATTTCTCCACCAGCCGGTAGAACAGCCCGCGAAAGACGATTTCTTCGCTGAAACCCGACGACAGCGAAATGCCGAGCGCGGGGAGGAGGACGCTCGCATTGTGATAGCCGATCACCCGATAACCGCCGCCCGCCCAGATCACCGCGACCACTGCGGAGAACAGTGCCAGTCCGATGAGCACACCGGCCCCCAGCTCGAGCGGCCATCCCGGCAAGCTCAATTCGCTGGCTGGGCGTCGCTCGATCAATCGGCAGAACAGGACGTACATCGTGACGAACACGGCTGCGATAATCGCGCCCGCTAGTACCGCGAACCAACCTCCGCGATTCGGCAGCAGTGCATAGGCGAGAAACCCGGCCACCATGCTCGCCCCGACCACGAAGCCGGCCGCGATCAGCAAATGAATGCCCGGATGCCGCCACACCCGCTCGCCCACCGATTGCTCCACCCCATTCTCCTTCGCGGCTAAGCCTAGCGGCGAGCGTGGCGAAGGAAAGACCCCCTCAGTCGCGGCGCACTTCGGCGGCGAAGCAGCCGCGCTTTGCGTTGTGGACGTGGAGATACTCGACCACCGGATCGTCGAACATCCGGCGGATCAGCGGGTCGAGCTCGGTGCCCTCGATCACATCGGCGTCGGTCATCATCCCCGCGCTGTCGAACGCGCGCACCGAGAGCAAGCGGCGGCTGAGTTGCTCGGGCACCTCGTCCGCGAAACGCGCTACCTCGGCCGCGCCGTCACGCACGAAGATCGCGTGACGCGAGCGATAGGGCGTATCGACGGCCAGATGCTCGTAATTGAGCAGCAGCAAATCCTCGCCCGGCTCCGCGTCCTCCAGCGTCACTCGACAAGGGAAGCCCGGCTTCGCATCGGCGGTCATCCGGATCACGCCGACCGCAGCCAGCTCGTCGTCGCTGCGGCCGAACAAATGGCGGAACGGCGCGGGATCGAGCCCCGCAATCACATAGGCCATCACTTCGCTCCTTCGCGTAGCAGCAGCGCGACCTTACGGTCGACGCCATAGGCATAGCCGCCCATCGACCCGTCGCCGCGCTTCGCCCGGTGGCAGGGGATCACCACCGGCACATGGTTGGCACCACATGCCGAGCCCGCCGCTCGCACCGCTCTGGGATTACCCGCGATGGCGGCGAGTTCGCCATAGGTCCGCGTCTCGCCGATCGGGATGTCGCGCAACGCTTGCCAGATCGCTTCCTGGAACGCCGTGCCCTGGACATCGAGCGGCAGGTCGAGATCGCGGTCCGGCGACTCCACGCTGGTCACGACATCGACCGCCAGATCAGCGAGCGCCGCGCCGCCGGGCACGATCTCCGCGTTGGGGAAGCGCATCGCCAGGCTCATCGCATCCTCGTCGAACGCCACGCGGCACAGCCCCTTGTCGGTCGCCGCGATCAGCAGCTTGCCCAGACTTGTGTCGGCAATGGTCCAGCGGATCGTCACCCCCGCTCCGCCCTTGCGCCACGCGCTCGGCGTCATGCCGAGCCGCCGGGCGCCGTCTTCATAGAAGCGGCTGGGCGCCGAATAACCGGCTTCGTAGATCGCCTCGGTCACCGTCGCCTCTTCCTTCAGCGCCGCAGCGACACGAGTCGCGCGCAGGCCACGGAAATAGGCAGCCGGGGTCACGCCGGTCGCGCGCTTGAACAGGCGGTGGAAATGATGCGGCGCGTAACCTACCCGCTCGGCCAGCTCCTCCAGCGGGATCGCCTCTTCGGCCTTCTCGATCAGCGCGATGGCATTGGCCACCGCGATACGATCGCGCCCAACCTCGTCGGGCTTGCAGCGCAGACAGGCGCGGTATCCCGCCGCCCGCGCCTCGGCCGGATCGCGATAGAAAGTGACGTTCTCGCGCTTGGGGTGGCGCGCGGGGCAGCTCGGCTTGCAGTAGATGCCGGTCGTGCCGACCGCGACGACGAAGCGCCCGTCATGGGCGCGGTCGCGAGCGTCGAATGCCGCCCAGGCGGCGTCGAGATCAAGGGGGGTTTCGGTCGTCATGCAGCCTATCTAGGCACCCCGCCGCCGCACCACATCCCGCGACTTGCGATCAAACGGTCGGCTTGTCGATTGCGTAGATGACGTGGACGGAGGGCTGGCCGGCCATCATCGCTTCATAGCGGCGATCGGTCAGCGTGCCCCCGACTCGCTCGATCGCGCGGCGCGACCGGACATTGCCCTTGCCAATGACGAAGATCGCGCGGTCGACGAAGCGGAACGCGTGATCGAGCATCAGGCGTTTCATCTCTCCATTATAAGGCCCGCCCCAATGCGAGCGCGCGAGGAAGGTCCAGCCGATCTCGACCTCGCCCGGTTCGGCGCGGCCGAAATCGTAGCGCGAGCTCCCGATGGCCGCACCGGTCGCGCGGTCGATCGCGACCAGCATCCCGCTCGATTCCAGCCCGGCATCGAAGAACTTCCGGAACACCGGCTCCTGCCAGCGGTCATGCGCCGGATGCACCGCCCAGATCAGCGGATCGCTGGCGACCGCGAACAGCGTGTCCCAATCACCGGCGGTGGCGGGTCGCAGGTCGACCAGTTCGCCCGACAGGAAGGGCTGGCGATCCATCACAACAGGATCAGCGCCACCGGCACCGCGATGCCGAGCGCCAGCATCACCCAGGATACGCGGCGCAGCATCCGGTTGGTCAGCGCGATCACCAGGCCGATCGAAGTGGTCACGAACAGCCCGATCGCGACCAGCATCGCGAAGATCCTGAGTGGCGTGAATCCATTCTGGTGCTCGTGCTCGTGCTC
>FSUD01000616.1_pt1 | contig 11446 bp, 9 predicted proteins | sample 1637011 | NCBI WGS metagenome assembly FSUD01 (sample SAMEA3914816, study PRJEB12502) | metagenome | biome: forest; material: soil | place: USA | collected 2011-09-16 | depth 0.3 m
ATCAACGACCACGCCTGGTATGGAGATAACGGTATCGATCTGGTGGCGGGCGATCCCGTCGTGACGATCGATCGCGCGGCGAAGACGGTGACGACGCGCTCGGGCCGCGTCACGACGTACGACAAGCTGCTGATCGCCACCGGCTCAGACCCATTCATCATCCCCGTGCCTGGCAAGGATCTGCCCGGCGTGATCAGCTTCCGCGACATGGACGATGTCGACCGCATGCTCGCTGCGGCCGAAGGCGGCGGCGACGCGGTGGTGATCGGCGGCGGGCTGCTCGGGCTGGAAGCGGCGCACGGGCTGACGCTGCGCGGCATGAAGGTCACTGTGATCCACCTGATGCCGACCTTGATGGAGCGCCAGCTCGACGAGGCGGCCGGGTGGCTGCTCAAATCGGCACTGGAAGGGCGCGGCCAGACCATCCTGACCGGCGCCGACACCGCCGAGATCATCGGCGATGGCAGGGTCGAGGGGGTCCGCCTGAAGGACGGTCGCGAGATTCCGGCGAGCCTGGTGGTGATGGCGGTCGGCATCCGTCCCTCGGTCGCGCTGGCGCGCGAGGCGGGGCTGGCGGTCGGGCGCGGCATTCAGGTCGACGATCACATGGTAACGTCCGACGGCGCTGTGGTTGCGGTCGGCGAATGCGTCGAACATGACGGCAATGTCTACGGTCTGGTTGCGCCCTTGTGGGACATGTGCCGCGCGCTGGCCGACGGACTGGTCGAAAAGCATAGCGGCTATCGCGGCTCGGTCACCTCGACCAAGCTGAAGGTCGCGGGGCTTGACGTCTTCTCGGCCGGTGAGTTCGGCGGCGACGAAGGTTGCGAGGACATCGTGCTGCGCGACGCCTCGCGCGGCGTCTACAAGCGCGTCGTGGTGCGTGACGACCGCGTGGTCGGCGCGGTGCTCTACGGCGATACCGCTGATGGCGGCTGGTATTTCGACCTGCTCAAACGCGGCGAGGATATCGCCGCGATCCGCGACATGCTGATCTTCGGCCAGTCCTTCGCCTCGGGAGGGGGGCAAGCGGACCCTAAACTGGCCGTTGCGGCGCTCTCGGACGATGCCGAGATTTGCGGCTGCAACGGCGTCAACAAAGACAAGGTCGTTTCCTGCATCGAGGGTGGCGCGGCGACGCTCGACGCGGTCCGCGCCGGGTGCAAGGCCTCGGCTTCGTGTGGCTCGTGCACCGGGCTGGTCGAGACGTTGCTCACGGTCACGCTGGGCGAGGATTATGCCGGCGAGCGCACCACGCGCACGATGTGCAAATGCACCAGCTTCGGCCATGACGATGTGCGCCGCGCGATCGTCGAGCGTGGTTTCCGCGAAATCCCGCAGGTCATGCAGGAACTGAGCTGGTCGACCCCGGACGGTTGCGCCTCGTGCCGTCCCGCGCTGAATTACTATCTGCTGTGCGCGCTGCCCGGTGAATATGTCGACGATCAGCAGAGCCGGTTCGTCAACGAGCGGCTCCACGCCAATATCCAAAAGGACGGCACCTATTCGGTCGTGCCGCGCATGTGGGGCGGGATCACCAATCCGACCGAGCTGCGCGCGATTGCTGATGTGGTCGAGAAATATGACGCGCCGATGGTCAAGGTCACCGGCGGCCAGCGGCTCGATATCTTCGGCATCAAGAAGGAGGATCTGCCCGCGGTGTGGGCCGATCTCAATGCCGCCGGGATGGTCTCGGGCCACGCTTACGGCAAGGCGCTGCGCACGGTGAAGACTTGTGTCGGCTCGGAATGGTGCCGCTTCGGCACGCAGGATTCGACCGGGCTGGGCGTCAAGGTCGAGCGCATGACCTGGGGGTCATGGATGCCGCACAAATTCAAGATTGCGGTGTCGGGTTGCCCGCGCAATTGCGCCGAGGCGACGATCAAGGATTTCGGCGTGGTGTGCGTCGACAGCGGTTATGAACTGCATGTTGGCGGCAATGGCGGGATCAAGGTCCGCGCCACAGACTTCCTGTGCAAGGTCGGCACCGAGCAGGAGGCGATGGATTATTGCGCCGCCTTCATCCAGCTCTACCGCGAGGAAGCGCGTTATCTCGAACGCACCGCGCCATGGATCGAGCGCGTCGGCGTCGAGCATATCAAGGCGCGCATCGTCGAGGACGATACTGGCCGCGAGGCGCTGCGGGCGCGTTTTCTCTATTCGCAGGCGTTCAGCCAGGATGACCCCTGGGCTGAGCGCGCCGCCGGCGCGGCGCGCGAGCAGCATGCGCATATGGCGCATTTCCACCCCAACAGTGCGGAGTGAGACGATGAACGGCGATTGGCTCGATATCGGCTGGCTGAACGAAATCCCGGTGCGCGGCAGCCGCACCGTGCCGGTGGCGGGGGGTGACGAGATCGCGGTGTTCCGCACCGCCGACAACCGCGTCTTTGCGCTGGCCAATCGCTGCCCACACAAGGGCGGGCCGCTGAGCCAGGGCATCGTCCATGGCCATAGCGTCGCCTGCCCGCTGCACAATTGGACGATCGCGTTGGCCACCGGCAATGCGCAAGGCGAGGACAAGGGCTGCACGCCGACGATTCCGGTGCGGATCGATGCCGGACGCGTGCTGCTGTGCCGCACCGGCACGCTGGCCGCCGCCGCCTGACATGGAGCCGGTCCGCACCACCTGCGCCTATTGCGGGGTCGGGTGCGGCATCGTCGCGCGGCGCACCGGTGAGCGTTCGATGGAGATCGCCGGCGATCCCGAGCACCCCGCCAATGCCGGGCGGCTCTGCTCCAAGGGCACGCATCTCGGCGAGACGGTCGGGCTCGAGGGGCGGGTGCTCCACCCGATGATCGGCACCAAGCGAGCTGGCTGGGACCGCGCGCTCGATCTCGTGGCCAAGCGCTTTCGCGCGACGATCGCGGAGCACGGGCCGGGCAGCGTCGCTTTCTATGTTTCGGGGCAGGTGCTGACCGAGGATTATTACGTCGCCAACAAGCTGATGAAGGGGTTCATCGGTTCTGCCAATATCGACACCAACTCCCGCCTGTGCATGTCGAGCGCCGTCGCCGGGCATCTGCGTGCGTTCGGCGAGGATGTCGTGCCCGCGACCTACGACGATCTCGACCAGGCCGACCTGATCGTGCTGACCGGGTCGAACACGGCGTGGTGCCACCCGATCGTCTATCAGCGCATCCAGGCGGCGCGTGCCGCGCGAGGCACGAAGCTGGTGGTGATCGATCCGCGCCGCACCGAGACTGCTGAGGAAGCCGATCTGCACCTCGCGATCCGGCCGGGCAGCGATGTTGCGCTGATGAACGGGGCCCTTGCGTGGTGCCGCGATCACGGCGCGATCGATGAAGCCTATCTCGCCGCGCACGTCGCGGTGCCCGACACATTCTGGGACGAGCTTGGAGAGGGGAGTGACCTGTGGTCGACGGCGCGTGCGTGCGATGTGCCGCCGTCAGACCTCAGGCGCTTCTACGAAATGGTCGCGGCGACACCGCGCATGATCAGCCTGTTCAGCCAGGGCATCAACCAGTCGCTGCGCGGCACCGATCAGGTCAATGCGATCATCAACCTGCATCTCGCCACCGGGCGGATCGGAAAACCCGGCGCGGCGCCCTTCTCGATCACCGGCCAGCCCAATGCGATGGGCGGGCGCGAGGTCGGCGGGCTGGCTTCGACGCTCGCCGCGCATATGGATTTCGCACCCGAAAATGTCGCGCGCGTCGGGCGCTTCTGGGCCGCACCGAACATGGCGACGAAGCCGGGCCTCAAGGCGGTCGACCTGTTCCGGGCGGTCGATAGCGGGCGGATCAAGGCGCTGTGGATCATGGCGACCAACCCGGCGGTGTCGATGCCGGATGCCAATATGGTGCGCAGCGCGCTGGCGCGTTGCCCGTTCGTGGTGGTGTCCGACGTCATCGCCGACACCGATACGTCGCGCTTCGCGCATGTCCGGCTGCCCGCGGCGGCATGGGGCGAGAAAGACGGGACGGTGACTAATTCGGAACGCCGCATCAGCCGCCAGCGCGCCTTTCTTCCCTTGCCCGGCGAGGCACGGCCCGACTGGTGGATCATCAAGGAAGTGGCTTGCCGGATGGGCTGGCGGACGGCCTTCGCCTATGACCGGCCGGCCGACATCTGGCGCGAGCATGCCCGGTTGAGCAATTACCAGAATGACGGCGAGCGCTGCTTCCGGCTCGACGGGCAAGGTGCGCTGAGCAACGCCGCCTATGACACGATGGTACCGTTCCGCTGGGGCGGCACCCCCTTTGCCGATGGAAAATTTTCTACCCCGGACGGGCGGGCGCGCATGATCCCGGTCGGCCAGGTGCCGACGGCGGCGGCGCTCGAACGCTGGCCGATGACGCTCAACACCGGTCGCTACCGTGACCAATGGCATACGATGAGCCGCACCGGTCTATCGCCCAAGCTGGCCCGGCACCGCGAGGAGCCGCTGGTCGAGATACATCCCGATGATGCCGCCCGGCTCGACATCGTCGATGGTGGCCTCGCCCGCGTTGCGACGGCGCAGGGCGACAGTCTGTTCCGCGTCTCGCTTTCCACCGGGCAGCGCGAGGGCGAACTGTTCGTACCGATCCACTGGACCGATCGCAGCTCGACCGGCGGGCGCACCGGCCTGTTGCCGCGCCCGCTCGCCGATCCGCATTCTGGCCAGCCCGGATTCAAGGCGACACCGGCGCGGATCGGGCGCGTCGACATGGCGTGGTGCGGCTTCCTGCTCACGCGCGACGAACTGGCCGAGCCCCCGCGCTGCACCTGGGCGACGCGCATCACGGTGCCACAGGGCGTGCTGTGGGAGCTGGCCGGGCAGGGCGATTCCGCCGTGCTCGACAGCCTGCTGCCGCGTGGCGAGCGGATCGAGGCGATCGATCGCGCACGCGGCTCGCGCCGCGTCGCGATCCTTTCCGAAGACCGTCTTGCCGCCGCGCTGTTCGTCGCGACCGACGGCCCGCTGCCGCCGCGCGACTGGCTGATCGCGCAGCTGTCGGCGCCGGCCGTTGCGCCAACCCTGCTCGCTGGCCGTGCGCCCGGCGTGACGGTCGATCGCGGTGCGATCATCTGTGCGTGCTTCGATATCGGGGCGAAGACGATTGCCGCCGCGATCCGCGATCAGCAACTGGTCGATGTCGCGGCGATCGGCGCGGCGATCGGCGCCGGCACCAATTGCGGCTCGTGCCGCCCCGCGCTGGCGCGGATTCTCGCCCAACAAATTACCGAGGAGATGATCCATGCCAGCCGATGATTTCGCCCCGGGCACCGTGTGGCTGGTGGGCGCCGGCCCGGGCGATCCCGAATTGCTCACGCGTCGCGCGGAGCGGCTGCTGCGCAGCGCGACGATCGTCTTTTACGACGCGCTGGTCGGACCTGGCGTGCTCGATCTGATCCCTGAGGGTGTCGTGCGCGTGTCGGTGGGCAAGAGATCCGGCCGGCATTCGCGCGATCAGGGTACGATCGACCAGTTGCTGGTGCGCGCCGCCGAGGACGGCGAGCGTGTCGTTCGCCTGAAAGGCGGCGACCCGGCGATGTTCGGGCGGCTCGCGGAGGAAATGGCGGCTCTCACCGCGGCCGGCATAACCGCACGGATTTGTCCGGGAATCACGGCGGCCAGCGCCGCTGCCGCGGCCGCCGGTATCTCGCTGTCGCTGCGCGGGCTGGCGCGCCGCGTGCAGTTCGTCACGGCGCACGCGGCAAAGGGCGAGGCGATCGACCTCGAATGGCGCACGCTGGCTGACAGTCGATCGACCCTGGCCTTCTATATGGGGCGCGCCGCCGCGCCCGAAATCGTTCGCGGCCTCACCGGCCACGGCCTCGCTGGATCGACGCCCGTGCTGATCGCATGCGACGTCAGTCTGCCGACGGAGCGGTTGCTGCGCACAAGGCTCGATCTGCTCACGCTGGCGGTAGAAGCGATCAGCGACGACCGGCCGACAATGATTCTGATAGGCGATGCCATCATCGACGCCAATCAAGGGGTCGCCACGGCCAGGAAGATCGAGGTGGGCGCCGGTGACGCCGCCTTCGGCTCGGGGGCGCGGTCCTAAAAGCCGAATCCTTGCTGCGCAGGTGCGGGCGGAGTCAGGTCGAGCCCCTCGATCGCCAGCATCCTGGCTTTGGAGTCCGATCCGCCGGGCGCGGAGAATCCGCCGACCTTGCCCCCGGCAGCCAGAACGCGGTGGCACGGAATGATAAGCGGCAATGGGTTCATCGCCATGGCGCGGCCAACGTCCCGCGCCACTTCCGGTCCGGCACCCAATGCCTTCGCCACGGCGCCGTAGGTGGTCGTCTCACCCCAGCCGAGTTGTCGCACCGCCGCATAGATTTGCGCGAACAGCGGCTCCTGTTCGCCAAGGTCGATCCGGACGCCCGAAAAGTCCGTTTCTTCGCCCGCGAAATAACGCTGGGCGGCGGCGATGGCCTCGGCCACATCCGTGGGAGGCTCGGCCGGCACGGCATCGGGCAGCCGGCGCAGAAGCGCGCGTTCCGCCGCTTCGGCCGAGCTTGCGGGCAGGCGCACGGCGCTGATCCCGGCTTCATGCCAGGCGATCGCGGCATGCCCGCTTGCCGTCTCGAAAATCCGGTAATGATGCACGGATCGGCTCATATCGCGCTCCTGAACCTCGCGTCCATGAGATCGTCACGAACGGCAGGTTTTTCAATCGAACGACAGGCGCCGCACGTCAGATGTCCACCGCGAGATAACTCGACAGATAGCGTCCCGAATTGGCGGCGTAGATGCCCGGTCCGGCGGTGCCGAAGCCGCGATCGTCGAAGATATTGCCGAGCAGCAGGCGAAAAGTCGCGGCATGCGTCGCCAGCTTGAACCGGTAGCGCCCGCCGAGATTGATCGGGAAACGCGGCGGCAACGTCACGAGGTTGTCGGTCGTCGCCGCCACGGTGCCGCGATGGAACATCACGGCGTCGAGCGACAGGCCGGTGAGCAGCTGCGTCTGCCAGTTGACGTTGAGGTTGAGCAGGTGAGCGGGCAACCCGACCGGGCGCGAGCCGATCATCCCGGGCACGCCGGCATCGCGCTCGACCCGCGGTTTGAGGAACACGCCGCCCGCGACGACATTGAGCCGCTTGGTCACCGACCCCGACAGCGAGAATTCCGCGCCGCGACTGTGCGTCGTACCGACCTGGGTGAAGCTGTTGGCCGCATCGAGCCCGAAAGTGGGACGGCGCAGATCGAACACGCCGGCGACCAGCTTGATGTTGCCGGTGACGACCCAGCGGAAACCGGCATCCTTCTGTTCGGTGATGATTGCTGGGAGTGGCTGGTTGCGGTTGGCGGCATTGGGCGGCGCGACGCCGCTCTCCTCCAGCCCGCGCGCATAACCGGCATAGAGACTCAAATTAGGCGAGGCGTAGATCGCCGCTGTTCCGTTATAGAGCCAGGGCCGCGCCCGCGACACGATCGGCGTGACGCCCGGCAGGCTCGTCGTCTTGCGGTAGTCGGCACGCGAGGCCCCGAAGCTGATCTCGCCGACATTCTTCCACCGCCCGTCATAGGCCAGCCCGATCGTCTCCTGCCGGACATGGTCCTGCGACAAGGCACCGAAAACGAAATTCGGCTTGGGCGAATCCTCCGGCGTGCCGATTCGCGTCAGGCCGAGATCGACCTGGTCCGATCCGCCGAACTGGCGCCGCGCATCGCGTTCGCGCACGCTGAGGTGGAAGACATGCAGGCGCGGCCCGTCGACGATGCTGTGGGTGACGCGGAATTCCCCGCTCAACGAGACGTTCCTGGTGCGCGGGTCTGCGATGATCTGGCGGTCGGCGGTGCCGTCGGGCTGTAGATTGACCAGCAGGTTCGCATAACTCGTTTGCTGATCGAACACCGAACGGAAAGCACCGGCGCGGAACAGCCAGGTCGGCGACGCCGCGACCGAGGCGAGCACACCGTGGTTGGTCGCAGTGTAGCGAAAATCGGCCCAGCCCGGCCCGTCATACTGATGCCTTGGCGGCTGGGGTGGGAGGTATTTGCCGCCCGGGATATAGAAGGGGCCGGCCTCGTCATTATAATCGTTGTTGAGTGTCCAGAACGGCACCACCTCGATCCCGGGCCTCGGCCGCCAGCGCAGGATCAGGCCCTGGCCATGGTTCCAGTTGTCGGTGCCGTCGGGAAAGGCGGTGCGGTTGCCCGTCACGCCGTAACCGAGCGACAGGGTGCGGCTCAGCGGCAACGAGCCGTCGACCTCCACGCCGAAAGCGCCATAGCTGTCGCCGTTGATCACGATCGATGCGCCCGCGCGGCTCGCCGGACGGCGCAGCGACAGGTCGACGATCCCGCTCGGCGCGGCAAAGGGATAACCCTGTGCCGACAGGCCGACCTTGATACTGCTCGAATCGTTGACGATGCTGCTCAGGTTGAACACCGAATCGAAATAGAGCCCGTCGATCCGCACATTGCCCGCCGCGGTCGGCGAGAAGCCGCGCGTGCTGCCGGCGGTATAGATGCCGAGCGATTCGCGCCCGACGCTGAAGCCGAAGGCGTCCTCCGCCTGCGTAACGGCATTGTCGTCGGTGCGGTCCTGCGCGACGGCGGGCAGGGCGGCGCCTGCCAGCAACAGCGCGACGATTCCGCAACTCGCTCGCGCCCGATCCGTTCGCGCCCAACCTGCTCGCGCCATGCATCCCTCCCGATAGCGTCATATCGTCTTATGACAGCATATCAGTCGATGCGCGGCTTAATCATGGCTGAATTCACCGACCGGATGGACGAACGGCGCGACGAACGGCATCCTCATGCGATGAACGACATGGAGCAGCCCGACGTGGAAAGCGCGACATCGGCCGACATGACGGCGGTGATCGCGCTGTGGCAGGCGTGTGGATTGACGCGTCCGTGGAATGATCCGGCCACCGACTATGCCCGGGCGGTTGCGGGCGAGCATTCGGCTATCCTGGTCTCGCGCAACGGCGACGCGATCGCGGCGAGCGTCATGGTCGGCGAGGACGGGCATCGCGGCTGGGTCTATTATCTCGCGGTCGCGCCCGATCTACGACGGGCCGGGCTGGGTGCGCGTATGATGACGGCCGCCGAGGCCTGGCTGCGTGCACGCGGCGTGCCCAAGATCCAGTTGATGGTGCGCGAAGGCAATGAAGATGCGCTTGCCTTCTACGAAGCACTCGGGCTGGAGCGGCAACCGGTGGTCACGCTCGGCCGCTTTCTCGGGGATTGATGATGACGGTGACGATGTTCGGCATCAAGAATTGCGACACGATCAAGAAGGCGCGTACCTGGCTCGAAGCGCACGGCGTGGCTTATGATTTTCACGACTATAAGGCGTCGGGGATCGATGCCGGTACGCTGTGCGGCTGGGCGAAGCAGGTCGGCTGGGAAGTGCTGCTCAATCGCGCCGGTACGACCTTCCGTGCGCTGCCCGATGCCGACAAGGCCGGCCTCGACGAGGACAAGGCGATCGCGCTGATGGTCGCCCAGCCATCGATGATCAAACGCCCCGTGCTCGAATCCGCCGGCCCGCTACTGGTCGGCTTCAAGCCGGATACCTATCTCGCTGCCGGGTTAGGGCGCTGAAGGAGCAACACGCCATGCCGACTGCACGCTGGAATGGCGCTGTCATCGCGCAATCGGACGATACCGTGGTCATCGAGGGCAATCACTATTTCCCCGCCGACAGCGTGGACGAGACGCTGCTCGAGGCAAGCGATACGCACACGAATTGCCCATGGAAGGGCGTGGCGAGCTACAAGTCGCTGGTCGTCGACGGCAAGCTCAACCCCGATGCCGTATGGTATTATCCCGATCCCAAATCCGCCGCTGCGGAGATCAAGGGGCGCTACGCCTTCTGGAAGGGCGTGACGGTCGAATAGCGGCATCGCCGGCGCGCTGATTCAACCGCTGGCGATCTTAGGGGACAGTGTGTGCTCGCGCTCTGCGCCGCTGTTTCTCATCGTCAGCCAAAAATACGCCGTGTGCATCGCCACGGGGAATCAGGAACAGGACATGCTCGCAGGTGGCGGCGACCTGCTCCGCACCTGTTAGCAGGACCTCTAACAGGTCACAGCGACCTGCTCCGCACCTGTTAAGTTGGATATTGGAAACCATCGATTCTTTGGGCAAGTGTTTGTAGCAGCAAGAAACAAGTTAGATCCCAGTCCATCACACGACACTGCGAAAAAAACTTGCAGGCGGAACAGGTGGAGCAGGTGAAGAAAGCGTCGTCACGCCTCCCACGAAAAACGCCTCGTCGAGGGGCTTGCCGAAGAGCTGGGCAGTGCGAGCGCGGCGTCGGCGGCAGCATCACGCCGATCAGCAGGAACAGCCGCTGGCGCACGGTGATGGAGGAGGCTAAAGCACAGCCATGTCCACCACCTATACGCTCGACACGGCGACAAGCCGCGCGAACCCGACGCCGGCGCCGATGAAGCGCCTGACCATCCCGGCGATTCGCAAACGCAAGGGCGGCGATCCGCTGGTCATGCTGACCGCCTATACGGTGCGCACCGCCCAGTTGCTCGATCCGCATTGCGATATGCTGCTGGTCGGCGACAGCCTGGGGCAGGTGGTCTACGGCCTGCCATCGACCGTGCCCGTCACGCTCGACATGATGGCGGCGCATGGCGCGGCGGTGGTGCGCGGCAGCTATCATGCGGTGGTCGTCGTCGACATGCCGTTCGGCAGCTATGAGGCGAGCCCTGAAAAGGCCTTTGAAAGCGCGGCGTGGCTGCTCAAGCAGACTGGTGCTGCGGCGGTGAAGATGGAGGGCGGTACCGCGATGGCGCCGACCGTCGCTTTCCTGTCGGAGCGGGGCATCCCGGTGATGGGCCATGTCGGTCTCACCCCTCAGGCGGTCAACACGCTGGGCGGCTATGGCGCGCGCGGTCGCAGCGAGGCCGAGGCCAGGAAGATCGTCGCCGACGCAACCGCGATCGCCGATGCCGGCGCTTTCTCCATCGTTATCGAGGGCGTGGTCGAGCCGATCGCGATCGATATCACGCGCGCGATCGCTTGCCCGACGATCGGCATCGGCGCCTCGGCACAGTGTGACGGTCAGGTACTCGTCGCCGAAGACATGCTGGGCCTGTTCGATCGCGTGCCACGCTTCGTGAAGCGTTTCGACGATCTCGCCGGCCGCATTTCCGCCGCAGCCGAGACCTATGCCGGCGAGGTACGCGCACGCACTTTCCCGAGCGCCGAGCAGATTTACGCCCCGAAGGATTGACCGCTTCCGTTTGCCGTGACCCATCGCTAAGGTCCGCGCCTTTCCTGCCCCTCGCCCACACGGAGTTACGCTTGGCTGTCCCGCCGAATACCAACGACGCCTTTGTGCGTGAGGTCGATGAAGAGCTGCGCCGCGACGAACTGGTCAATGTCTGGCGCCGCTTCGGCCGCTGGATCGTCGTCGCCGTCATTGCCGGGCTCGCCGTCTTTGGCGGCTGGCTCTATTGGCAGCATTACCAGCAGCAACGCGCGGGCAATGAGGGCGAGAAGCTGCTCGCCAGCTA
>FSUD01000671.1_pt1 | contig 11408 bp, 8 predicted proteins | sample 1637011 | NCBI WGS metagenome assembly FSUD01 (sample SAMEA3914816, study PRJEB12502) | metagenome | biome: forest; material: soil | place: USA | collected 2011-09-16 | depth 0.3 m
GAGACGCCCTATGGCAAGGTATTCCACACCGGCGACTGGAAGCTCGACACCGGAAAATCGGTAATCGGCAAGCCATCGACGCCCGAGCAATTGAGCGCGATTGGCGACGAAGGCGTGCTGGCACTGGTGTGCGATTCGACCAATGTGTTCAACAATTCGGCCTCAGGGTCGGAGGAGAGTGTTCGTCAGGGTCTGATCGATGCCGTTGCCAAGGCGAAGGGGCGCGTGGTCGTCACGACCTTCGCCTCCAACGCGGCGCGGCTGCAGACGCTGGGCGAGGTGGCCAAGGCGACCGGGCGGCGGATTTGCGTCACGGGGCGCTCGCTCGACCGCATCCTGAGCGTGGCACGGTCGTGTGGGTATCTGAAGGGCTTTCCCGAGCCGGTCGATCCCGATGCGGCGATGTCCATGCCGGGACGTGATGTGCTGGTCGTGGCGACGGGTGGACAGGGCGAGCCGCGCGCGGCGCTGGGCCGGATTGCCGAGGGAGCGCACCCGATCAAGCTGGTCGCTGGCGATACGGTGATCTTCTCATCGAAGCAGATCCCCGGCAACGAACTGGCGATCGGGCGTATCCAGAACCAGCTGGCGGGCAAGGGCGTCGAGATGGTCACGGAGCGGCAGGAGCATGTCCATGTCTCCGGCCATCCGGGTCGCCCGGAACTCGAAGCGATGTACGGCTGGATCAGGCCGGAAGTGCTGATGCCGGTTCACGGCGAAATGCGGCACATGATGGAGCAGGCTCGGTTCGGCCTGTCCAAGGGCATTCCGAGGGCATTGGTGCAGACCGACGGTGATATCGTCCGCCTTGCGCCTAACGGCCCAGAAAAGCTTGGCAGTGCTCCTGTGGGACGGTTGATGCTTGACGGTGACGTGATCCTGCCAGCGGACGGCGCGACGATGAATGAGCGACGTCGGTTGGCCAGCTACGGCCAGATTTCGGTCGCGGTGGCGATCGGCAAGGGCAATCGATTGATCGGGCGGCCTTCGGTGCGGTTCCAGGGGATTCCGGTCGAGGAGGACCGCGAGACCTTTATCGACGAGGCAAGTGATGCCGCCGCTGACATTGTGCGCAAATTCAAGGGCGGCACCGATCAGCTTCGCGAGAGCTTGCGCCTCGGCGTGCGTCGGGTCGCGACGCGCTGGACGGGCAAGAAGCCCGTGGTCGACGTGCTGATCATCGAGGGCTGAGGCGATGCGCTGGACGTCTCTGCTCGCGATCTATTTCTTGTTCTGGGCTTTTTCGGTGTTCCTCGTGCTGCCGTTCGGCGTCCGCACCACCGAAGAGGCCGGCGGGGACCACATCGCCGGGCAGGCGGACAGCGCACCGCACGAATTCCACCCGGGCAGGACCGCGATGCGAGTCACGATCGTCGCGACGATCCTGTGGGGCCTGTTCGTGCTCAACTACGAATATGGCTGGGTAACGCCGCAGATGCTGGACTTTTTCGACCCGACCAACCGGGCAGCTGCCGGCTAACCGATCAGGCGCGCAGGCGCTCGATCGCCTGGGCCAGCGCGACGTAGAGCTTGCCCATGTCCGACGACAACAGGGTCACGCCCAGCGGCGCGCTGTCGCGATGCGCCAGGACATTGCGCAGCATCGCCTCGAAATCGTGGATGTAGCGATTGATCTGCTCATGGACGGCGGCATCGTCCTGATAGGCATTGGCGATCGCGCGGACTTCGCTCGTATCGAGCAGCCGCACCGCGCGGCGGGCAAAGGCGCCGCGATCGCCGCGCAAGTAATTCGCCCAGGCGCTGTCGGGTACTTCGGTCGCGTAGATCCCGCTAATGTCGATCGCCTGAGAATTGAGCGTTTCGATCAGTAGCGACACTCGGCGGGCAAAGCCGTCCGATTCCTGCGCTTCGCCGATCCGAGCTTCGATCTGGGCAGAGGCTTCGGCGATTTCCAGCATCTGGCGGTTGAGCCGCTCGGAGGCTTCGCTGGCCGTGGCAGCTGCTGTTTCGGTAGCCGCGGCGATGGCTGCCAGACTGGCTTCGACCGCATGCGATCCCGCGGTTTCGATCGCTTTGCCGGCGACCGGGATCAGCCGTTCCATCGCATCGCGGGCGTGGTCGGCAGCGGCGTTGGCGGTATCGCGGATCCGCAACAGGCTTTCGAGCAATTGCGGCGCGGCCTCTCCGGCAAAGCGATGCGCGGCGCCGCTGCTGTCGTCGATCGAGCGAGTCAGGCCATCGATCTGTTCCTGGCTGGTGCCGAGCGTCGTGGAGATGTGATTGACCACCGCCTCGATCGCCGCGATCCGATCGGCCAGCGCGGCTGTGCTGTCGGTCGCGGTGCGATCGATCGCGGCCTGATTGGTCGCCAGCATCGCCAGCATCGCATCGCCCTGCGCGGCAATGCCTTTATGCGCTTCCTCGACCGCGCTCGCGGTGCGGCCGAGCAAGCCATCGACCGCGTCGGACATCGAACTGGTCACGCTCTCCAGCCGGGCGCCGGCGCTTTCGCTGGTCGATTCCATCCGGGCGATATGCGCGGCGAGCCGTTCGGCAGCGCCGCTGGTCAGGGCGTCGGCTTCGCGCCCGCGTTCGGCCAGGGCAACGATTGCGGCATCGAGCGCCGAGGCGCGTTCGCTGGCAGTAAGCCCAGTTGTCTCGATCTTGCCCGCCAGCGCTTCGGTATCGGCATGGACTCGGGGCAAGGTCGCCATCAGCACCGACAGCTTTTCCGCGGCGGTGCGCGCTGCGGCGTCGAGGCGAGCGGCCTGAGTCTCCGCAGTGGAGATTTGATCGGCCATGCCGCTGGCGGCGGCCATCATCGACGTCACCTGATCCGCCAGAGCGACTCGATTGGCCTCGATCGTATGAGTCATTGCGTCGATCACCTCTTGCAGGTGAGCGGCTTCCTCTCGCATGGAGCGGGCAGTACCGGCGAAGCGGCGTGCCTCGGCGCGGCTCGATCGGCGCGCGATCAGCCAACCAATGCCGATCAACGCGGGCAGCGCGATGAGGGCCGTGACGACCTGAGCCAGCGCAAGCGGTTGCGGATAAGGCAGCAAGGCAGGCAGCGAATACCAGCCGATAAACCCGACCCAGCCGAGCGAGGCGACGATCGCCAGCACGCCGAAAATACGTGGCCACGGGCCGGTCGGGACGGGATCGTCGTCGGTCTCGACCTGCATCGCATAAGCCTCGACCTCGGCCGCAGCATCGTACGGCACGTCGCTGACCCTGAGGTCGACGATCTTGGAACCCCCATTCATGGCACTTTGTTTACCACGAAATCGCGTGTTTCAAAGCGATTACGCAACGATCCGTTAAACGGACCGGGGTTAACAGGCTGACATGGCTTATGATCCCGGAGCAATTGATGCGGCGCTGGCGGCCGCGGTTGGCGACGAACCGGCGCTGATCGCCGAACTGCGCGCGGCTTTTGTCGACAGTGCCGACAAGGCAATCGGCGCGATCGAACGCGCCGAAGACGACGCCGCCTGGACGCTCGCGGCGTCGCGGCTGAAGGGCCTGGCGGCCAGTTTCGGCGCAGTGCGGCTGATGAGTCTCGCGTCGGAAACCGCGGCGAAACCCGGCGATGCCGAGTCGGTCCGCAAGCTGCGCCGGGCGATCGCCCGGCTCTGAGCATTCTCTGACCTTTGCGTTCGGGGGAAACCCCGCCTAACAGGCTGCGATGCTCGCGGGACTGTTGTTCGCCACGTCCGATTCCACCGATCGCCACGACTCGCTCGCGGCTACGTTGCCGATCGGCGGGGTGACGCTGATCGAGTTTCAGGCGCGATTGCTGATCGCGGCGGGGGCATCGCAGATCGTGGTCGTCGTAGCTCGCCTGACGCCTGAGCTGCTCGGCGCGATCAATCGGCTCAGCAAGCGCGGAATTGCGGTCGACGCAGTACGCGGGCCGGCCGAGGCGCTGGCCAAGCTCCATCCGCTGGCGCGAGTCGTCTGGCTGGCCGATGGGCTGGTGACGACGAGTACGATTATCGAGACGCTGCGCGACCGCGATCATGATACGGTGCTGGTCACGCCAAACGGCGACGAGCTCGAGCGAATCGGTCCCAACGCCGTCTGGGCGGGCGCAGCGACGATCGATCCGCAGCGGATCGGCGATGTCGCCCGCTTGCCGTCCGACTATGATTTTGCCTCGTCGCTATTGCGCGTGACGGTCCAGCGCGGGGCCGAGCAATTTACGCTGCCCGATGCCGCGGTCCGCGAGGGGCACGGCATCCAGCGCGACTCGCGGGCTCTGGCGACAAAAGGGCGAGCGGCGATGGTCGCTGCGCTGGGCAGCCGGAGCAACTGGGTCGACCGCTTCCTGATCGCGCCGCTCGCCAAATTGGCATTGCCGCCATTGGTGGCGCGGGGCGTGCCTGCAATCGCGTTGGGCAGCGCGGGCGCGCTGTTCGATTTGGCGGGATTGGTTGGGGTGGCGCTTGGCCATGCGGGGCTGGGCATGGCCGGAATCGTCGTTGCGCTGGCGCTGATCGCACTGGCCGATGTGTTGGCATGGCTGCGCGACCAGCAGGCATTTGGAAGAATACTCCACTGGCTGACACCGGCCAGCGCGGCGCTGGCAGTGCTGGCGCTGGGGCATAGCGCCGGATCGGCAACCGCGACTCTGCTGAGTATCGGCGCGGTGTTGGTGGGCGTACTGGCAGAGCGAGCGGCGAGCGGCACTCGCCGGCGGCTGTGGTGGGCGATCCCGATCGGTTACCCGCTGATCCTGCTGCCCGCCGTGATCCTGGGCCAGCCGATGATCGGACTGGCCGTCGTCGCGCTCTATGCGCTCGCCACGTTGGCGGTCGCGATCGAACAGTTGCGGGGAGGTCGTGACGCCGCGGCCTAAGTTTTTCAGGGGCCCGGCTGGCTAACTCCAATTTAACGACACATTTGTAAGCCCATGATCATGTCGACCAATCGAAGCGACATGGACGATGGCGCCCGTGCGAGCGCCCGTCAGTTGCTCGCTCGCGCGGCGGCTGCGCCGGGTCATGCGCATCGCCGTCTGGCCGCCGCGATCGACGACTTTTTCATTCCTGACGACGCCCGGCTCGACGACCGGATGCGTGCCACGCTGGCGGCGACACTGGCTGCCCTGGTCGAGGCGGTGGAGCGCGACATCCGGCGCCAGACGGCGCGGTTGCTGGTCGGCGCGGCGCGCAACGATCTGGCCGGCAAGGTGACGAAGGGCGATCCGGTGCTCGATCGGCTGATCGATGCCGGGTTGATGCGCGACGTGGATCTGCTCCGCGAGTTGATCGGCCGGGCGCGGCAGGATCTGGTTGCCGACACGCTACCCGTCGCGGCGCCGGACGAATCGGGGACACTCAGCCTGTTGGCGCGGCTGGCGGGGAGCGGCGATGGCGCGGTTGCCGCGGCTGCCCTGGCGCTGATGGCGGCGGACAGCCGGCGGCGCGGTTTCCTCGATACGAATCGACAGAGCCGGACCGAATTGCCCGCCGAACTGCATCACAGGCTGGTCTGGTGGATCGCAGCCGCGATCCGCGAGCAACAGGGCAATGCCGATTCCGACCGAGCGATTGCCGAAGCGGCGATGCGTGCGCTCGCCAATCACGATGAGGGCGACCGGATCGAGGGTGTGGCCACGCGGCTGGCGGGCGCAATCGACGCTCAGCCTGACGAATTGCCGGCATTGTTGACCCATGCATTGGGCGAGCGACAGGTCGCTCTTTTCATTGCGCTGATCGCCCGGGCGCTGGGGGTCGATTATCCGACCGCTCGCGATCTGGTGGTCGATGGCGCCGGAGAGCGGTTGTGGCTCGCGCTCAGGGCGATCGAGCTGGACCGCCCGACCATCGCGCGGATCGGGCTGTCGCTGTGCGAGGCCGATCCCCGGGCCGATGTCGAAGCCTTTGCCGATCAGCTCGACGCGATTGTCGCGGTGACGCCGGATGAGGCTCGCGTGGCGCTGGCGACATTGCGATTGCACCCTGACTTCCGTGCTGCACTGGCGGCGCTGGGCGGGGTCAAATGAACGTGATCGATCCTGTCGTCGCCCCCGATCGCGGGCTGGTCGATCGCGACGGGCGGCTGATCGAGGTCGATCCGCGGCTATCCGAACTGAATGCGCGCGCTGGCGGCGAGATCGGCGATCCGCTCGCGGTCCCGCAGATCGCGGTGCTGGCTCGGCTGGCGCAGCGGCTGGGCATTGTCGTTGCCCGCACGGTGCTGGTGGCGGACGGCCCGGACGAGGTTGAATTATGGGTCCGCGCCGAACCGGTCGAAGTCGGTGTACGGCTGGCCGTCAGCGGCTGGCGGGCGCGATCGGCGTGGCAGCCGGTCGATAGCGCCCGGCGCGACCGCGACTTGCTGGCGCGCGACGCCGACTGGACGTGGGAGGCCGATTCGACGCTTCGGCTGTCGGAAGTGGACCCGAGGGCCGCGACCTATGGCATCGATCCGCGCGGGGCGCTGGGCGCGCCGCTGACCAATCTGCTGACCCCAGCCGCCGCTGCCGATGGCACGATGCCCGTGCTCGGCCTGCTGACCGCGCGTCAGCCGTTCGAGGATCAGCCGGTGACCGTGCTGGCGACCAAGTGCGCCGCCCTGCTTTCCGCCATACCGCGTGTCGATGCCGAGGGAGCATTCGCCGGTTATAGCGGTGCGGTCCGGCTGGTCGAGCCAGCCCCGGTCGCCGCACCTGCACCGTCGCCCACCAGCGGCGAAACGACCGTCGACGCTTTCGGTGCCCGGCTCGATCGAGCGTTGCGCGGGCCATTGGGGCGGATCATCGCCAATGCGGACAGCATTCACGCCCAGACCGATGGGCCGATCCGCCGGGACTATGCCGACTATGCCGCCGACATCGCTAGCGCCGGGCGGCACTTGCTTGGGCTGGTCGACGATCTGGTCGATCTGCAAGCAGTCGAACGGCCCGATTTCGCCCCGGCGCTCGAGCCGATCGACCTCGCCGATGTCGCGCGCCGTGCTGCTGGCCTCCTCAACGTCCGCGCCAGCGAGCGCGGCGTGCGAGTCGATATTCCCCAAGACATCGACACCACCCCGGCGACCGGCGAGTTCAAGCGGGCGCTGCAGATTCTGGTCAATCTGATCGGCAATGCGGTGCGCTATTCGCCCGATGGCGGCATGGTCTGGATCCGTACCGGGCTGGAGGATGGCCAGGCGGTGGTGATCGTCGCCGATCAGGGCAAGGGGATCGCCGTCGAGGACCAGGCACGCATCTTCGAGAAGTTCGAGCGAGTCGATCCGGCCGAACCGGGCGGCAGTGGCCTCGGCCTCTACATCGCGCGGCGGCTGGCGCGAGCGATGGGCGGCGACCTGATCGTCGACTCGGCGCCGGGGCAGGGGGCTCGCTTCGTGCTGGCCTTGCCCGCGCGGGCGGTCTGACGCGCCAAAGGTCACACTAGGGTCACACCATCGACGTCACGATCCCGGCATTGAATACCAGCGATGAGAAAGAGCTGGTCGCATTGATCTCAGATAAATTCCAACATTACCAGCGTGTTGGTCAGGCCGCGCTGCCGGCCTCAAGAATGTCCAACTTCTGCCCGCGCAGCCGCTCGGCGTCGCGCGACGGCGGCGCGCCGAACATTCGCGAATATTCCCGGCTGAACTGCGATGCGCTTTCGTAACCGACCGAATAGGCCGCGCGGCTGGCGTCGGCGCTGACCACCAGCAAGCGCCGTGCTTCCTGCAATCGCAGCATCTTCTGATATTGCAGCGGGCTCATCGCGGTTGCCGATTTGAAGTGACGGTGGAACGAAGCCGGGCTCATGCCGGCCACATCGGCCAAGTGCTCGACGCGCAATGGCCGGTCGAAGTTGGTGCGAATCCAGCCGATCGCCTGACGAACCTGCGACAGCCGGCTGTCGGCGCGGGCGATCTGGCGCAGGATGCCGCCCTGCGGACCTTGCAACACGCGATAGAGAATTTCCCGCTCCAGCATCGGCGCGAGTATTGCGGCGTCGGCGGGCGTGTCGAGCAGCGCGAGCATCCGCGACCAGGAATCGAGCAGGGCCGGGGTCACCGCGCTCACCGCAAATCCCGTCGTCTGTCCCTCGGCCGCGACCGGCAGGTCGGTCACCAGCGAAGCGATCGTCTCGCAATCCAGCGCCAGGCTGACGCAGACATAGGGTTCGCTCTCGCTCGCCTCGATGATCTGCCCCGACACCGGCAGTTCGAGTGAGGCGACCAGATAGCTGGCGGGGTCGTAGCGTAGGATGCGATCGCCGATCAGCACTTGCTTGGCGCCTTGCAGGATCAGGCACAGCATCGGGTGATAAGTGCCGACCGAGGGCATCGTCCTAACGTTGGACGCGAACAGCGACACGCGCGGCGCGACCTCGACTCTCCCCAACGTCCCTGTGTGACGAAGGGCGGCGTGGCACATCTGCTTCAGTTGCTCGTGCATGACGGCAAGATGGCGCGGCCCGCGCCGCAGACAAGCGAATACTCGCCATGATGAGCCGCTTTTGAGAGGAATAGGCAAGAGAAGGAGGCAATCGGGCGCCGCACATCGCGCTCCGCACCCCAGATAACCATCATCACGGCCATCACAGGAGAACATGCCATGACCAAGACCTTCGGAGCAGAATCGACCACCGACGAAGTGCTCGACGGCATATCGCTGAGCGGCAAGCGAATCCTGGTGACCGGCGTATCGGCCGGGCTGGGCGTGGAGACCGCTCGGGCACTGGTGGCACATGGCGCCGATGTGGTCGGCGCGGCGCGCGATCTCGCCAAGGCCAAGGGCGCTACCGGAGCGGTCCGCGAAGCAGCAGCGGCGAGCGGCGGGAGCCTGGAACTGGTCGAGCTCGATCTCGCGTCGCTGGACAGCGTGCGGGCCTGTGCCGACGCGCTCAACGCGGACGGCCGCCCGTTCGACGTCATCATCGCCAATGCCGGCGTGATGGCCTGCCCCAAGAGCACGACCAAGGACGGGTTCGAAACTCAGTTCGGCACCAATCACCTCGGCCATTTCGTGCTGGTCAACCGCATCGCGTCGCTGTTGAAGCCGGGCGGGCGGCTGGTGAACCTGTCCTCGTCGGGGCACCGCTATTCGGACGTCAATCTCGACGACCCCAATTTCGAGCATGGCGAATATAACGAATGGGCCGCTTACGGCCGCTCGAAGACCGCCAATGTCCTGTTCGCCGTCGAGTTCGACCGGCGCCACAAGGAGCAGGGCGTTCGCGCGACTGCGTTGCATCCGGGCGGGATCAAGACTGAACTGGCCCGTCACCTAGGTGATGGTGCGCTGGACGCGCTGGTTGAGTCGATCAACAAGACGCAGGCCGAGGCGGGGCAGCCGCCGTTCGTCTTCAAATCTATCCCGCAGGGCGCCGCAACCTCGGTCTGGGCGGCAGTGGTGGCCGACCCCGATGCTATTGGTGGAAAATATTGCGAGGATTGCCATGTCGCCGCGCCAGCGCTGGGCGAGGGGCTTCGCGAGGGCGTGCAGCCTTATGCGCTCGATCCGGAGAACGCCAAGGCTTTATGGGCCAAAAGCGAGGAAATGGTCGGCGAGCGGTTCTGATCTATCGACCGGGGGCGGTGTTGACCGCCCCCGGCAGTTTCGACTGATATGAATATATTCCCGATGCGGGCGTAACTATATCGATAAAAGCCCGACTCGGCCACGGTTCGTCTATACGAATACTCGGTTCATCGGTCATATCATTGAACTCCGCCCGTTCCGGCCGGGCATTGTAGGCAGAACTTCATCAACGGTTCATCCGAACGACGCAATTGCGCGTTGCAGATTTGCTGCACCGCGGTATTCTGGCGTCAGTACGGAGTAAGCCATTGTCTTTCCTTGCCAGCCCGGGTCGCTTCCTGGCTCATTATATGGCCGTTCGGCCGCTCGGTTTCTCGCTCCTGGCAGCGATCGTGGTTGCCGCATCGGCAAGCTCGGTCGGCGTGCAATATGCCATGAAGCTGCTCATCGATGCGATGACCGCGCATGCGCCCCAATTGACGCACGTCCACTTCGCGCTCGCGGCATTCGTGGCGCTGGTTGCGATGGAAAACATCTTGCTGCGTGTCTCGGTGGTTTTGCTCGGCCGCATCAGCACGGCGTCGGGCGTGCGTATCCGGCTCGACATGTTCGACTATCTGACGGGCCACCAGCTCTCGTTCTTCCAGAACCAGCGTGCCGGTTCGCTCGGCCACCGGGTCGGGGCGCTCACCGGGTCGTTCGGCGCATTGATCCACCGCATCCTGATGGAGATCGTGCCGCCGCTAATCGCCTTCACCGGGGCGTTGATCATCTTCGTGACGATCGACGTGACGATGGCGGTCGTGCTCGCTTTGTGTTTCGTCGCGGTGAGCGTGACGCTGATGGTCATCGGTTTGCGCGGCGACGCCTATCACAAGGAATTCGCTCGTCAGGCGGGTGATTCCGGCGGCGAGCTGGTCGATATCATCGGCAATATCTGGGCGGTGAAGGCCTTCGCGGCGCGCAAGCGCGAGGGTGAGCGCCTGCGCGGCTTCTTCCAGAAGGAAATGGTCGCACAGCGCCGCAGCTGGTTCTTCGTCGAGCGCATTCGTGCGCTACATGACGTGGCGCTGGTGCTGCTCGTCGGCGGTACGTTGCTCTGGGCGATCGGCCGCTGGACCAGCGGCGTCATCAGCGTCGGCGACGTCGTGGTGATCAGCACCATGACCTTCCGGATGCTCAACGGCGCGCGCGACATGGCGATGGCGATGATCGATACCAGCCGCCAGTTCAGCTACCTGTCCGAGACACTCGAGGTGATCGGCGTGCCCCATACGCTTACCGACGCTCCCGATGCGCGGCCGCTGCAGCGCAAGGATGGATCGGTGCGGCTGGACAGTGTGACCTTCGGGTACGATCCGCGCCGCCCGGTGCTGCACGACATCTCGATCAAGGTGCCTGCGGGTCAGCGGGTGGGCATTGTCGGTCCGTCCGGGGCCGGCAAATCGACGATTCTCCAGCTTGTCCAGCGCCTCTACGATCCGCAAACCGGGCGCGTGCTGGTCGACGGACAAGCGATCCATGGGGTGACTCAGGACAGTCTTCACGAGACGGTCGCCGTGGTGCCGCAGGAGGTGCTGCTGTTCCACCGTTCGGTGATGGAAAATATCCGCTTCGCTCGCCCCGATGCGAGCGACGAGGACGTGCGCCGTGCCGCGGTGGCCGCGCATTGCGACGAGTTCATCCGCCAGATGCCGCATGGCTATGACTCGATCGTCGGCGAACGCGGTACCAATCTGTCCGGCGGCCAGCGCCAGCGGATCGGCATTGCCCGCGCGTTCCTGAAGGATGCCCGGATCGTCTTGCTCGACGAGGCGACATCGGCGCTGGACACCGGGTCGGAGCTGGAGGTGCAGCAGGGGCTGGACGCGCTGATGGCGAACCGCACCGTACTCGCCGTCGCGCACCGCCTGTCGACGGTCGTCTCGTTCGATCGTATCCTGGTGATCGAGGA
>FSUD01000125.1_pt1 | contig 11277 bp, 7 predicted proteins | sample 1637011 | NCBI WGS metagenome assembly FSUD01 (sample SAMEA3914816, study PRJEB12502) | metagenome | biome: forest; material: soil | place: USA | collected 2011-09-16 | depth 0.3 m
CGAGCATTTCCAGGAACCGCTCGATCAGCGGGGGATCGGTCAGGGCTGCCGAAGCGATCAAGTCCGAGTCACCGCTTCGGCAGCGACCATCCGGGCCATGCCGCCCAGCCCCGCTGTCCGAAGCGCGCTGACGATATGATAGAGCGCGGTCGGCGATACGCCCTGCCACACCCGAGTCTGCATGCCGACGCTCGCCAGCACCAGCACCTCACCCGGGCGCCGTTCGGCCGCAGCGCGATCGATCGCGCGAGTCCAGCTATTCTGGCCAGCAACGTCGACACCATAGCCAGATGCTGCGCTGGGATTGAGCCGGCCAAGCCCAGCCAGTCCGGCCGCAAACATGCCCGCACGCATCCCGCCGCCCTTCAGCGCGCCGACATCACCCGATCCGTACTGTTGCTGCGAGGTCGGATCGGCCAGCGCGAGCAACGCCCAACCCAGGCTGCCGCGCGACGCGGTTCCCTTCCACCGCATCGCGCCGCGATCGAGCCCGGCGCTGATCATCGAGGCGATCAGCTGGTCGCTTTCGGCGGTATTGCCCAGCACCGGTATACGCGAAGCCGCGCGAGCGGTCAGGATCAGGCGACCGTAAGAAACCGGCGCTTCGGGCGAGGATTGCCACAGCCCGCGCATCGCGCCGAGCCGCCCGTCGCGCGTCGGCGCAGTATAAGCAGTGCGCAGATCAGCCGCGGTGCCGTTCGCCGTACTGCTCTGATTCTCGCCGGCATCGACGGCACCGTACAGATCGACCAGCGCCAGGTTGGACAACACACCCTGCGCGGCTGCGGCATCGGCATAATCGGCACGGCGCACCGGATCGAGGCCGGGTGCCAGCGCTCGCCAGAAGCGAACCTGGGGACCAAGCTGAGCCAGCAACTCGTCGGGAATATCCTCTCCCGCCGCCATCGCCATGCCATAGCGCCAGATGTTGAGATTGGCGACGCTGGGCCACTCGATCGTGACGTCCTGTTTCAGCGATCCCTTGCCGGCGACTTTTTGCGCCAGTTGCAGGTCGATACCGCCGGCTTTGCGCTTCGCCTCGTTCATCAGCGGCTTGGCGACCGACGACACCTGGGTAAGGCTGGAGCAGACCGCGCGCATCACTGGCCAGGCATGCTCGTCGGACACCTTCACCGCGCCGGATGCCAGCGGACATGCCGCCGCCGGATCGCCGGTCGCCAGCGCGGCCTGCATCGCGACCTGAAAAAGCTTGGGCGTGTAATTGTCGGTATCAACCGACTGGACGATCGCGCGCGCCATCACCGATTCGCCCATGCGCAGCAGCAGCCACGCACGCTCCGCGGCAAAATCGGCGCCGTTGACATGGCGCGGTGTCGTCAGCGGCTGGACCAGCAGCCGACGCATCGCGATCGACACCCAGCGCGACGCGATCGGCGCATGGGTGCGGCGCATCAGCGCCTCGATATAGCGGCCATCGGCGTTGCCGAAGGCTGCCGGGTTCATCATCGGCTCGTTGGCGGGAATGATCCCGATCTGATCGAGCGAGCGCCGCGATCCGGCGGGCAGGATATATCTAGCCGGCTGCGCCCCGATCGGCAGGCCGGTGGCCGGATCGGTCGCGACCGGGGTCGGCGTCGCGGCGGGCGCCGGCTCGCCCGGCAATGGCAGCAGTGGCACATCGGTCGACGGCGGCGCGACAGGCGGCGGCGTTACCGGACCGGCGACCGGGGCAACGGGCGCAGCACGCGTCGGCGCAGGTGCAGGGCGCGCGGGCGCTCGCGTGGCCGTTGGCGCAGGAGTCGCCGGCTGGTCGAAGCCGGGGGGAAGAATCGATTCGGGCTTCTGCTGGGCGATCGCCGCTGCCGCGAGCAGCGACGTCGCCAGCGCGGCGAGCCCGAACCTAGCCCTGGAGATTGGCAAGCGAAACGACCTTTTCGGTGCGCGTCTGGGGCTTTTCATGGGCGCGGCCGGCGAAGAAAAACAAGCCGCCCACCAGGACCACGAGGATAACGATCAACACCACAATCATCCGCGACATGCGTCCAACACTCTCGTTCGAAACGGTACACTCACCCGGCCATAGCTTGTGCCCGAGCGTCGGGTGCGCTGTATAGCCCCAACGCCATGTTGCAAAGCGCCTCCTCTCGCCTTTCCTGGACCGGCAAGCCGATCGTGCTTGTCGGATTGATGGGCGTGGGCAAGTCCACGGTGGGTCGGCGGCTGGCCAATCGGCTCCATCTGCCCTTTGCCGATGCCGATCACGAGATCGAGCGGGCCGCAGGCATGACTGTTGCCGAGATTTTCGAACGCTTCGGCGAACCCTATTTCCGTGACGGCGAACGGCGCGTGATCGCGCGGCTGATCGATGGTACGCCCAGAGTGGTCGCGACCGGCGGCGGCGCGTTCATCAATGACGAGACTCGCGCCCTGATCCTCGATCAGGCGCTGGCGGTGTGGCTCGACGCGCCGCCCCAGGTGCTGGCCGAGCGAGTTCGCCGCCGCGACACGCGGCCATTGCTACGCAATCGCGATCCGCTTCAAGTGCTGACTGATCTGGCGGCGATCCGGAACCCGATCTATGCGCAGGCCCCGATCCGGGTATCGAGCGACCGAGCGCCGCACGATTCGGCGGTCGGCCATATTCTGAAGGCGATCGGACTTTGACCGAAATATCCGTGGCGCTGGGTGAGCGCTCTTATCCGGTAGTGATCGAGCGCGGGCTGCTCTCGCGCGCAGCCGAGCGTCTGGCGCCGCTGGCGCGTGGGCGGCCGATGGCGATCGTCGCCGATGAGAATGTCCAGCCGCATCTGACGACGCTGAGCGAAACGCTGGCCACCGCGGGCGTCGCCAGTGATGCGATCGTCCTGCCTGCCGGAGAGAGCACCAAGAGCTGGGCTCAGCTAGAGGCGCTGACCGACTGCCTGTTGACGCATGGTGTCGAGCGCGGCGATCATGTCATCGCGCTGGGCGGCGGGGTGATCGGGGATCTGGTCGGGTTCGCCTGTTCGATCGTCAAGCGTGGCTGCGGCTTCGTGCAGATACCCACCACCCTGCTCGCGCAAGTCGACAGTTCGGTCGGCGGCAAGACCGCGATCAACACCAAAGCGGGCAAGAACCTGATCGGTGCATTCCATCAGCCGTCGCTAGTGCTGATTGACCCAGACGTGCTCGACACCTTGCCGCTGCGTCAGGTGCGCGCGGGCTATGCCGAGGTCGTCAAATACGGGCTGATCGACGATTTCGCCTTTTTCGAATGGTGCGAAGGCAATGCAGCGGCGCTGCTGGCGGGCGACCCAGCGGCGCGCGAACATGCCATCTCGCACTCGGTCGCGGCCAAGGCGCGGATCGTCGGCGAGGATGAACGCGAGACGAGCGGCCGCCGCGCACTGCTCAACCTCGGCCATACGTTCGGACACGCGCTGGAGGCAGAGGCTGGGTTTTCCGACAAGCTGCTGCATGGAGAGGCAGTCGCGGCGGGCATGGCGCTGGCCTTCGCGTATTCCGCGCGGAGCGGGCTCTGTCCCGGACAAGAAGCAGAGCGCGTCGCCGCTCATCTGCGGGCTATCGGGCTACCAGATGGCGTAAAGGCCGCCGGGATTACGGCGAACGGCAAGACGCTGGTCGATCACATGCGCCATGACAAGAAGATGGATGCCGGCACCCTGCCCTTTCTGCTCGCGCACGGCATCGGGCGGACCTTTGTCGATCACTCGGTCAGTCTGGCGGACGTTGCCGCGTTCCTCGACGGGACCGAGTGATCGACTCCGGCCCCCTTTAGTCATCCTTGCGGCAGGAATAGCTCGCGGCCTTGTCGGGATCGCCCCGGCCATCCCAGACCGACACCTTGGGAAAAGCGCAAATAAGCCCGGTCCGCTGCACCTCAGCCACGCGCCGGTCGTTGGAGGCCGCCGCCCAATTCTTCGCCGTGATACCGACCAGCTGATCGGGCGCCCGGTTGCGCTCCAGCCACGCTTCCATCGCCGCGCCGACATCCTCGGCCGGGTCGGTTCCCGCGGGCGGTGCCACGCCTTGACCGAAGGTATTGAGCCCCGGCCCCGCGTTACAATGCTCCATGCCAGGTACCATGAACAACCGCATCGACTGGTCCGCCCGGTTGCCCATCGCGGCCTTCACCTGGTTGAAATAGTCGATCGTCATTTCCGGCGGCACCGCGGCGTCGGCCCAGCCATGAAACAGGATCAGCTTCCCGCCGCGGCCGAAAAAGCCGCTCAGATCGGGGTTGGTAGCGTTCAGGAAGGGTGCGAGGGTCGCGTCCAGCGTCGGTCCGTCCCGCATATAATCGAAAGTGGCGAACCCCTTTTGCGGCATGTTGGCGAAATAGCGCAGCATCCCGAGGCCAAAGACCCCCGCCGCCGTCATCTCGGGATTGGGGTTCGATATCCACGGCGCCCATCCCCCGGGAAAGGCTTCGGCGCCGGAAAAGGAATAGCCGATCCGGCGAGCCCGGCTGCTGGGCGGCCCCGAATGGATGCGGTCGAATGCCTCCGCCTGATCTGGGGTCAGGCATTGGTTGTTGTCCGCACCGGTGCACAGCAGCGCTTTCGTGCGGAAGGCGCATTTGCGCGGATCGCGGATCAGTCCGTCCTTCTGGCCGTCCAGCGCATCACACTGATCCAGCACTGCGGCCTGGATCGCCGGAAGCTTGGCGGGCGGAATATTGGAACGCGGCGTCCGGGTCAGGCTCTGGCCGTTCCACAGGAAAATCTGCGCGAGCCGAGTCCAGTCATAGGCAGGCGCACCGGCGATGATCCCGTCATAGTCGCCCGGATAACGCTGCGCCTCCATCAGTGCCTGCCGGCCACCGTTCGAACACGAACTGAAGATCGAGAGGCGCGGCTTGCGCTTGTAATAAGCGGCGATGACGTCCTTGGCCCGTAGAGCGGTCAAGTGGATGCCGCGATGACCATAATCGATCTGCGCATCGATATTGCCGACCGCCCAGGTCGCCGCGAGACCGCTGGCGACGTGCCCGGTGTCGGTGCTGGCGACAGCGTAGCCGCGCTGCACTCCCTCCACCAAGCCGCCGCGATAATTGATATCGCCGGCAAACCCGCCATTGCCTGCCCCCTGGAACTTACCGTTCCAGGTGTCGCCCGGCAGCCAGACCTGAAAGCCGATATTCGATCGCGGCGCTGGTTTGATCGTGCCGATCACTCGGCAATGACCCGGGAGTTTCACCGTCACGCCGTTCAGATCGGCAGCGGGGCCCGTATACGGACCAGCAGGAACATAGGTCGCGGAAGTGATGGTCGTTTCCGGCAACTTCAGCTTTTGCAGAGCAGCGCATCGACTGGCAGCGTCGTTAACTCCGCCCTTCGCAAATGCCACGTCGGGCAAGGTCAACGCTGCAACGCCAGTCACCAGTGCCGCGATCGTTGCTGCTCTCATCCCGTCTCTCCGCATCTTTTCGAAAAGTTGCGCCGCCACTTTCGTGCCGGCGCACCGGATCGGCCTTAAAACTTCTTGCGTAGCCCCACCTGGAACAGCCTGCCCAGCGTCGTGCCGTTGTACGAACTGAAATTGGTGTTCGCGACATTGGCATAGGGCGGCCCCACGTCGAACAGATTGTCGACGTTGAACATCAGCTGTGTATCGCTCAGCCAGCCCTTTATGGGCAGATCGTAGGACATATTGAGATCGACCGTCTTGAAGGCGCCGATCCGGGTCTGGTTGACCAGGCCCTTGATCGGATAGCCGCCGCGATAGTTGAACGCGGCGCGAGCGCTGAACCCGTCGATCTTGCCGCCCAAAGCCGCGACGAAGAACAGATTGCCGGTGCCATTCTCCAGCGTGTTGCTGAACGGCCCGTCCTGACCGGTCGCGGTCTCCCGATCGAGCGTCCAATTCCCCGCCCAATCCACGAACACCGTGCCGCTGCCGATCTTGTGCGTATAGGCGGCGTGGAAATCGATGCCATCGACCTTGATCCCGCCGAAATTCTGCAACCGCGCATCGGCCAGCAGATACGGCGTGATACCCGGATTCGCGTACAATGCAGCGATGCTTGGCGCGCCCACGACGGTCATGCCCGCCGTCTTGGCCTGCGCCTGGGCCAGCGTGGGGTTGAGGATGTAGAAGGACGCGAAGTTCGGATCAGTGAACAGCGTCGCCGCAGAGATCAGCCCGATCGCGTTCTTGAAGTTGATCTTGTAATAGGTCGCGCTCAACGTGAGGCCGGGGATCGCGTTCGGGGTCCAGTCGGCGCCGACCGACCAGGTATGCGCGGTTTCCGGCACAAGATTGGGATTGCCCCCTGCCAGGACGATCGTCGGGCGCAGGAAGTTCAACGGAGAATCGCCGGGCTTGAGGAACGGGCTAACCGGCAGGATCTGCGCTTGCTGTCCAATCGCGCTGATCGATTCCAGTCCGGGCGCGTGGAAGGACGTGCCCCAATTGCCGCGAATCTTGAGGTCGGCAAACGGTTCCCACGTCACTCCGATCTTGGGATTCGTGGTCCCGCCCACGTCGTTATAATGGTCGTACCGGACCGATCCCGAGATTACGAGGCTTCGCATGCCGGGCACGGCATTGCCGGCGCCGAACACCGGAATGACCAACTCGCCGAACACCGATTTCGTCGTCCGGGAGGAATTGGTGCGCGTTGCCCCAGCGGTCGTGCCACGCGGGCCCGCCACCATGAACTGGGCAAGGCTGTTATAGTGAATCTCGGCACCCACCGCGAGACGAACGTCACCACCGGGCAAGGTGAACAGTTTGCCGTCGGCGACCAGCCGTCCCTCGCCCAGTTCCTGCCGGCCGATGCTGTGATTCTCGTAGTTCTCGACCGCCGCCAGCACTGCCGGGTTGCTCGCCGACAGGACATAGGGATTGAGCGCGGTCGCCGTGCTGGTGCCGGCAAGCGCAGCCGCCGCCGCGACCGCGTTGATCGTGTCCTCGTGGATTTCGCTATAGCTTCTGCCGAAATTGCCCTGCGCGCGAATTTGCCAGCCGCTACCGATGTCGACATTCAGGCTTTGGGTCGTGCCGTAGGAGTCGAAGCGCTGATTGGTAATATTGCTCGGCCCGAACACGTCGGCCCACGAAAAGGCAATACTCTGCGATTTTTCGGCGCCGATCGGGACGAAATAGGGATTTGTCGAGGTGATCGTGCCGTTCGTAGTGGCCTGCGCCGTGCGCACCTGAGTCTCGCGCCGCGACCAATAGACGGTCGCGTTATATTCGACCGCCGAGCTCAGCGCCTGATAGAACGACCCGAACACCGAATTGCGGCGCTCGCGAGGATAGATGTCGATCTCTTTGGGATCGTCGCAGCGATTGAGTGTGCCCGGGACTCGGCCGGGCAGCGCATAAGTCACTGCCCCGATCGTGATGTTGCCCGGCGAGCAAGCCGTATCGCGCAAGTCCGACCCACCATTGGCGAGGTGGTTACTCGTCGCATAGTCGCGGTCGGCGCCCGACAGATTGTTATGCCAGCCATAGGCATAGGCGATATAGGCCGAGCCGGAGCCCCAATCCTTGCCCACCGTCAGATCGGCGTCGAACCCCTGATAATTGTCGGCGATGCTGTAGCGGCTTCCCGCCTCGACCCCGTTGAAGCGCTTGCGTGTGATGAAGTTGATCACGCCGCCGATCGCATCCGAACCATAGATTGACGACCCGCCATCAGGGATCACGTCGACTCGTTGCAGGACTGCGGGCGGAATGACCGAGGGATCGGCGGTGGTTTGCAGCACGCCCTGACCCACCATGCGATTGCCGTTGACTAGCACCAGCGTGTCCTGACCGCCGGACGCGCCAAGATTGCGCAGGTTCGGATAGTTGACCGGGCTGCCGGCATCCTGATTGGCGCGGGGTACGGTGCCGAAATAATTGAGCTGCGGAATCTGCGCGAGTACGTCCGCCGCAGATGACGCCCCGCTGGCCAGGATCTGGTCGCGATTTATCCCAATCGTATTGGTCCCGGTCGGTGCGATACCGCGGATCAACGTGCCGGTGACGACGATGTCGCTCTTGTCGCCGGTATCGGCGTCCGTGGACTGGGCGTCCTGTGCTTGCGGATCGGCGGCTGCCGCCGAGTCGGCGGGCGCCGTCTGGGCCAGGGCCGGATGGCTCACAGCAGCCAGTCCGATGAGCGCAGCAAGATAGGATGCCGAGCCGTTCAATATGATTTTGCCGCGCATTTTGCGTTTCTCCTCCCCATCGGCCGTAGAATTTTCTCGGCCCTAAACTCGACGCTGGACTGGCTGACTTCCAATCTCTATTGACCAACTGCATAACGAAAAAGAATCCGGGATGGAAGAGGGAATGACAGGCGCCAGAATCGACATGGCCGACGGGCGCTTCATCGACAGCCAGGGCCGTCATGTGATCCTGCGCGGGGTCAATCTGGGCGGCGACTGCAAGATACCCTATCCCGATGGAGGCACTCACCTGCCGGGCGATTTCGCCGATCACCGGACGGTCAGCTTTGTCGGACGTCCCTTCCCTTTGGCCGAGGCGGACGAGCATCTCGCCCGCATTGCGCGCTGGGGATTCAATTGCTTACGCCTTCTCGTCACCTGGGAAGCGATCGAGCATACCGGACCGGGCATCTATGACGACGCCTATCTGGACTATGTCAGTGAGGTCGCCCGGCGTGCCGCCGATCACGGCTTCCTGCTGTTCATTGATTTCCACCAGGACGCCTGGAGCCGGATGACCGGCGGCGACGGCGCGCCGGCGTGGATCTTCGAAAAGCTCGGGCTCGACTACACGCTCTTCGACGCGGCAGACGCGGCGCACGTCATGCAATATCGCTATGATTATGCGAGTGGCGAGCCGCGCCAGGAGCATGTTTATCCGATGATGAGCTGGTCGCGGAACTATCGGCGGCCGGCCAATGGAATTCTGTGGACCGCGTTCTTCGCGGGGGCGATGCTGACCCCCGATTGGCAAGTCGACGGCGTCAATGTCCAGGCGTTTCTGTGGAAGCATTATCTCGGCGCCATGTCCGCTTTGGCGCATCGCCTTGCTGACAATCCGGCGGTGATCGGCTTCGATACGCTCAACGAGCCCAGCCCCGGCTTTATCGGCCAGTCGATGTCGCTTCCCCAGTTTGCCGCAACTCGCGAATCGCCGATTCCGGTGCGCGTCGGTCCGTGCTGGACACCCTTTACGGCGTTGCGCGCGGCGCGCGGTGAGTCCGTCGAGCTTTTGGTACTCGATTCCCGCCACGGCATCATGCAGATCGCCGGCACCACAAATGCCAATGCCGAACGCGCGTCGATCTGGCTGCCGGGAGTAGCCGATCCGTTCGAGCAAGCGGGCGCCTGGCGATTTGCGGACGGCAAAGCCGAAGTGATCGACGAGGATTTCTTTCGCCGGATTGGCGACAGGCCGATCGACCCGGGCAACGACCTGATGCTGCCGCTTTTCGACGCGGTTGCGATGACGATCCGCGCGGTCCGGCCCGACTGGCTGCTGTTCGCCGAGATGAACCCCTATCAGTTCAGCCACGGCCGCGGCTTTCCGGACGGGATGCCTGAGCGATCGGTAAATGCCAGCCATTGGTACGATGTCGATATTCTCTGGCGGAAGTCGTTCGACCTGTCGGCGGACCGCGAGCCGCTGCGCGATCGCTACATCAAAGAGCTCTCCCAAATCCACGCCGTCGACAACATGCCCGGCGCGCCGAAACTGGTCGGTGAATTCGGCATTCCCTACGATCTCGACAGCGGCGAGGCATTCGCCCGCTGGGCGTGGGGCGCACGCGGCGAAAACGTCTGGGCCGCCCATTCGACCGCGCTCGGGCTGATGTACGACGCGCTCGATTCGCTGCTGCTGTCATCGACACAATGGAATTACACGGCCAGCAACAGCAATGATTTGCGGATCGGCGATGGCTGGAACCAGGAGGATCTGTCGATTTTCTCGCCCGACCAGCTCGACAATGGCGACGGAGCGCGCGGCCGCCTCGGTTTTTCGCGCCCCTATGTCGAGCGCGCTCAAGGCGTCATCCAGTCGATGCGTTTTGACCAGGAGCAAGGCCGGTTCGAGGCGGTCATCGATATCGACCTCTCGATTGGAGCGCCCACCGAGATATTCGTTCCTGAGGCGCATTTCCCGTCAGGCATCAGCGTGACGATCACCCCTTCTGGATGCGACTGGTCGTTCGATCCAGTAGATCGTCGATTGCGGGTAACGGGAGCGACCGGCGAGCGGATGCATGTCTTGATCGAGCGCGGCGAGGACATGTTTGTGCATGTCGAACTCGAACCACAAGCCGAACGCCACTAGCGGATTCCGCTCCATTAGTTATGCAAGCGTATAATTTCAGGAGAGGCGAGGATGAAGCTGGGCAGGACAATGATCTGGGGTGCGACGCTAGCGGTGGTCGCCGGGAGCATCTCCGCTTTTGCCGTCGCGCAAGGCGCGCTGGCTGCGGACGCGCCGGAATCGATGCGGTTGTTCATCCCCGCCAGCATCTCGCCCGAAGCACAGGCGGTATACAAGCTGTTCCGGCCGTTCATCGCCATGCCTCAGCCGGTGCCGAAAGGGCCCGCGGACTTCGCGGACCTGTATCAAAAGCTGGAAGCGCGCGGCGTCCCCGAAGGCGAGGCCGTCGTCCGCTCGTTGGGGTCGACCGTGCAGGAGCGCACGATCGGCGGCGTCACCGTCTACGAGATTCGCCCCAAGGGATATCGCGACGACGGGACAGTTATTCTCGATGTTCACGGCGGCGGCTTCATCCTGGGCAGCGCCAAGTCGAACATGGCCGGCAGCGCGAAGATGGCGGATGTGACAGGCAAGCGGGTCATCACAATCGACTATACGGTAGCACCGAAAGGCAATTGGCGGATCGTCACCGATCAAGTCGTCGCGGTGTATAGGGGAGTCCTGGCGGAAGGCGCGAAGCCGCAGCATATCGGCATGGTCGGCGGCTCCGCTGGCGGTTCGATCGTCGCATCGAGCGTTCTCAAGCTGCGTGACCAGAAACTCCCGATGCCGGCGGCGCTGTTGCTTATCTCCCCGATGACGGATTTCACTGATGCCAGCGATACACGACACACGCTGGAGGGTGCCGACCCGGTGCTGCATCTCGACCAGGTCCGCCCGGGGTTGAACGCCTATGCCGACCCGGCCGACCAGAAGAATCCCTATGTCTCGCCGGTCTATGGCGACTTCACCAAGGGCTATCCGCCAGTGCTGATCCAGGGCGGCACCAAGGAAATGCTGCTGAGCGATTTCGTCCGCTTTCACCGCGCGATCCGGGCCGCGGGCGGCAATTCCGATCTCGAAATCTACGAGGGGATGCCGCACGGCTTTCCCGGCCTGTTCATGAGTGCGCCGGAAGGC
>FSUD01000685.1_pt1 | contig 11208 bp, 11 predicted proteins | sample 1637011 | NCBI WGS metagenome assembly FSUD01 (sample SAMEA3914816, study PRJEB12502) | metagenome | biome: forest; material: soil | place: USA | collected 2011-09-16 | depth 0.3 m
ATACCGGCCCGCGCCGCGCCAACGGCGTCTGCCGCGTGATGTACTGATTGCGCGAAGTTGCTGGAAACGGGCGAAACTCGGGCGGCGGTTTCGTCCAATATCGCGCAGGATTGCTGACGTATTTCCGCGGTACCGCCGGGGGGTCGACTATTGGCCGCGCAGGAGTAACATTCGACTGGTAACTCTCCCGCCGAAGCAGCGGAAATCGTGCGTCATTATTCGCCGGACCTGGGTTAACCTCACCCGACGATCGCGTTCAGGAACCGTGTCGTTCCTCAGTCGTAGCGTTCGCGTCGCCCATCCCGGGCCTTTGAGAGAGGACAGAACAATGAAAACACTTTTGATCGCCGCAGGTATGATGGCCGCCATGCTGGGCAGCGCGCCCGCAACCGCCGCTCCGGTCGGCGGCAACGCCCCCGCTATCGAAGCTCCCCAGGCACCTCAGGCCATGGGTGAGCGCCGCCACCACAATGGCGGCGACCGCTGGAACGACCGCCGCCACCACGACCGCTGGGATCGCCGCGGTAACCGTTGGGGCAATCGCGGCCGCAATTGCCGCAACGTGCGCCGCGGTCACCGCTGGGTCCGCGTCTGCGGCCGCCGCTAAGACCGGTTGAAAGGGGGCGGCTCACGGGTCGCCCCCGATCCCTTATTACCCTCGCCGTCAGCCGTTCATTAGCCAGGCCGCGATCAGAAAGACCGTGGCCGCGCCAAGATAGGCCCGGAGAGTGTGGCCGAACGCTTTCAGCCAGGACGTCGCGAGCTGCTCGTGGAACCAGACGAGCTGAATCGCCAGATACCAGAGCACGCCGCCCACCATCAGCCCCAGGCCGGCGAGCGCCACTTCGAAGGGGTGGCATTGGCTCATCGTGGCGCCGATCCCGATCAGCAATGCCATCGGCGCGGTCACATAGCATTGGCTGTAGAAGGGCAGCTTGAGCGTATCGCGGTCGAGCTTCTGCCGCTTGGCCCGCACCAGCCGCAGCGAGTTGAACAACGGAAACAGAGCGAAGGCGAGCATGCGCAGGATGATCAGGTTGGTGTCGTTGTTGACCAGGCTCGCCAGCCCCTTGTTGTCGGCGACCAGCGGGCTGTCGCCGGTCACGGACAGTTCGAGAGCATGGCTGAGCAACAGGGTGATCAGCAGGAACAAGGGTGGACTCAACACGTCGGTAAACCGCTGATCCGCCGCATCGGCGAGCTCGGCATCGGCATAGGTCATCATCCGGAGCGGATGCCGGACCGACCGCCACAAGGTGATGGGATAGAAAACCAGCCACGACATCACTTCGTAGAGAAGCTCGTCGAGCGAATTCAGAATGACCATGAAGTTCATCGGCGGCGCCCCCGTGATGGACGCAGCCGTTTCAGCACGTTTTTCGGGCGTTAGCTACCGACGGTACGAACTGGTTCAGGCGTCGACGGTCATCAGCGCGGTGGCGGCGAACCGCTCGTCATCGCGTTCGAACAACGGACTGATCTCGAACTGCCGTTCGGTCGGGCTCAGGCCGGCCAGGCCGTCGAGCTTGAACAGCCCGAACTTCGGCTCGCGCGGCGGCTGCCCGTCGCGCTCGATCGTGACCGCGCCGACATAGAGTGCGTCGTTCTTCATGAACAGCACATGCGGCGCCAGCACCACCTTCATGCGGTTATAGGTGGCCGCGATGCACCGCTGGCGGACGATCCCCTCCAGCACGATGGGGGTGGCGCCCTCAGGGGCCGGCTCAGGCTTGTCGGTCAGGTACATGCCAGGGGATATAGCATTACGCTGCATTGCAGCAAATACCCGTTAGCCTGCTTTTTTCGCCGGGTCGCTTGTTCCAGCGACAACCGGGACCAGTTCATAGATGTCGAGCGCGGCACCACCGCCAGCGCGCGGCACTACCATCCGCCAGCGGAACGGTGCCACCCGCTCGACGACCGCGGCAACGTCCTGTGTCGGTTTGTCGCCATAAGGCGGCGCGACCTGAACCTTCGGGCCGCGGAATGTCCCCAGGAACACCTGACGCGTCGGGCCGTCCGAATAGAGCCAGCCACCGGGCAAATTCTCACCGGTTTGCTTGGTGAAGGATCTTTTATCGGCGCCGCCGTCGACATAGCAGAAATCGGGCTTGAAGCTGGTAACGCCACGCCGCCCACCCAGCCGCACCAGGCGGCAACGATAAGAACCCGGCGTCAGATCGGGCGCCTCCAACGCAGCCTTGGGGTCGAGCAACGCGCCCTCGCCCGTCACCGATCCCTGCTGGCGCTTCGGCACTGCGCCAAGCGCGCGCTGCCACTGCCCCGCCAGGCCGTCGATCAGGGTCTGATCCGCGGGAGTCGCGACACCGCGCCAGACGGGCTGAGGCTGCGCAACCGGCACGATGCTGACCGTGGCAACCCGGCGCGTACCGGTTCCACAGCCGCCCAGCATGACAGTCAGCACGGCCAACGCCGCGACGGTACGGTGCATAAAAGCCCCCTTCCCCGGTCCAATTAACGTGTTTTCAAGGTGTTGATGAAAGATGAACGCGGGCGGTTAACAAAAGGTTAAAATCCCGACCGATCCGGCCATTCTTGGCGCGGTCGAACGCTCCTCCAACACGCTTTACCGAAGGATACAGGTGTTAACGTCTATTAACGTTCTTCGATGGTCACGCGATCGGGATAGAAGGCGAGATGGCCCTCGATGTCGGCCACCGCATCATAGGGCGTCTCATAGGTCCAGATCGCATTCTCTCCCTGGTCGATGCCGGGGATCGAGAAATAGGACGCCTCGCCCTTATAGGGGCAATAGGTGTGGTGGTCGGATCGCTCCAATGCATCCAGATCAGCATCCGCGCGCGGGATGTACTGGACCGCCGGATAGGACGCTTCCTTGAGGGTCAGCGCGGCGACGGTGTCGGCGATCACCTTGCCGTTGGCGGTAACGACGACGCGTTTTGCGTTGGGCGCGATGGTGATCGGATGGTCGGGCCCGGGGATCAGGACGCGGCGAGCGGGAGCGGCGGTATCAGACATCGGGGAACGCCTCCTTGGCTGTCCATCAGATGGTGAGCCGCCCCGCCCTCCTCAATAGCCGCTCATCGAATAAGGCCGCGCTGCGACGCTCGAACCCCAGCTCATATTGGGCGTCGCGCTCATCACGAAGCTCAGTGTGCCGCCGCGCTCTATCTCATCATGGCTGATCCACACCCGATCCAGCGGCTTGCCGTTCAGGCTGACCGAGGCGACGTAGCGATTGGCATCGCTTAGGCCTTGCGCGGCAATGACGAAACGCTTGCCGTTGGGCAGGTTGATCGCGGCGCGATCGGCGAACGGGCGGCCGATCACATACTGCCCGCTGCCCGGCGCAACCGGATAGAAACCGAGCGCGGTGAACACCAGCCAGGCCGACATCTGGCCCAGATCGTCATTGCCCGACAGACCCTCCGGGGTCGGCTTGTATTGGCTGTCGACGATCTGCTTCAGCCGTGCCTGAGTCCGCCACGGCGCGCCGGCATAGGCGTAGAGATAGGCGACGTGATGGCTCGGCTCGTTGCCATGGATATATTGGCCGATCAGCCCGGCAATGTCCTCGGCATGGCTGTAATCGAGTTTCGAATTGTCGAAGTCGAACATCGCGTCGAGCTTCTTGACCGTCGCCGCGTCGCCGCCGAGCAGCTTGATCAGCCCGCCCTGATCGTGGGGCATGAACCACGAATATTGCCAGGCATTGCCCTCGGTATAATCGGATCCGTAGTTGATCGCGGTCGGATCGAATGGCGTGCGGAACTGGCCATCGGCCTTGCGCGCGCGAAGCCAGCCAGTCTTGGCGTCGAAGCTGTTGCGCCAATAGCTCGCGCGCTTCTCGAACTCGGTGGCGACATCGATGCGGCCCAGCTTTCGCGCCATCCGGGCGATCGTCCAGTCGTCGAACGCATATTCGACCGTCTTCGATGCTGCTTCCGGCTCGCGATCGATCGGGACGTAGCCGAGCTTCATATAATCGCCGAGACCGCCATACGGCGCGTAGGTCGCGCTCGCGACCATCGCATCGAGCGCCTGATTGGCGTCGAACCCCTTGATGCCCTTCAGATACGCGTCGGCAATGACCGGCACGGCGTGATAGCCGATCATGCACCACGTCTCCTGCCCCTGGAACTGCCAGATCGGCAGGATGCCATAGGGGCTCTCCTGCCGGCTCGCGATCAGCGAGTGGACGACGTCGCTGGTCGTCTCGGGAGGCTGGACGATGGTCAGCAGCGGGTGTTCGGCGCGGAACGTATCCCACAGCGAGAAGGTCGAGCGCTGCGTGTAACCGACCGCTTTATGGATTTGATCGTCAGGCCCACGATAGCGGCCGTCGGCGTCGCTCAGCACGCTCGGCGCCATCATCGCGTGATAGAGCGCGGTGTAGAAGGTCTTGCGGAACGGCGCCGCGGCCTGAACATCGACCGCGCCCAGCGCCTTGGCCCAGGCAGCCTTAGTGTTGGCACGAACCGTGTCGAACCCACCCTGTTCGCTGTCGAGATTGGCGATCGCGCCATCCTCATCGACCGTCGAGATCGCGACCTTGACCTCGAGCGGCGCGGCGAGTTTGCCGAAATCGAGCCGGGCGACCAACGCTCGCCCCTTGATCTCGGCGATGTCGCCGCCAGTCCGCCCCGGCCCCTTGAAACCTTTATAGGTGACGTTGGCCTCACGATTTTCGAAGTCACGGCCGGTCAGCGCTCGCGAAAAACGCATCGCGAAGAACAATTTACGCCCGGCCGCCCAGCCGCGAGTCTCCCGCCCGCCGGTCAGCGTGCCGTCGGGCCGCAGCCGCATCGACGACCACAATATCTTGCCGGGATAATTATAGAGGCTGGTGCGCAGGTCGAACACCAGATGCGCGTCCTTGCCCGGGGCGAACGTATAGCGCTGCACCCCAACGCGAGTGCCCGCGGTCATCTCGGCACGGACACCGGCATCGCCGAGCGTCACGGCGTAATAGCCCGGCTCAGCCTGTTCGGTCGTGTGGCTGAACCGCGACCGGTATCCGCTTCCCGGCTTTGCGGCATCGCCCGGTTCCAGCGCGACGGTATCACCCGATGCCGGCATCATCAGGAAGTCACCCAGGTCCGAATGGCCGGAGCCCGAGAAGTGAGTCAGGCTGAACCCCTGGATCGTCGGATCGTCATATCGGTAGCCGGCGGCATGGCCATAGCATTGGCGGATTTCGCAAGTCGTATCGGTGTCCGGCGAGATCTGGACCATCCCGAATGGCGCTACCGCCCCCGGAAAAGTATGCCCGTCGCCGCCAGTGCCGATGAACGGATCGACCGCCGCAGTTGGGCCGCTTTCGGCCGCTTGTGCGATCGGGGAAAGGATCAGGCCAAGCGCAGCGAGCGTGGCGGGAAGGCGGCGAAATGGGGAGGTCGGCATTCCCGCCATAAAGCATGCCGGCCGCCCTTCGCCAAGGCGGCCGGCCGCATTTATCAATGCCAGAAAATCAACAGAAGGATGATGATCGGGATCGGAATCCCCAGTAACCACAATAGGATACCCTTGCCCATTACAGCTTCCTCTCAAGTCTTGTTTGGTGGCGATATAACTCGCGACGTTACGCATGCGTTCCGGGAAAACGTCCTGATGCAAATCAAGCGAGTGGACTCTCAGCGTGTGGAACAAGGCAATTTTCGCTGTCCCATCCCACCTGGAACAGGCATGGAAGCGGCTATGCCGCACCCGCTCGTTGCCGCGCTCGATCTCGCGCCTCATCCCGAAGGCGGATGGTTTCGGGAGACGATGCGACTGCCGGCGGGCGATGGTGGCAGAGGGCTGGCCACCGCCATCCTGTTCCTGCTCGATACGGGCGAGCGGTCGCATTGGCACCGCGTCGATGCCGCCGAACTATGGGTCTGGAATAATGGCAATCCGCTGACGCTGCTGATCCATCAGGACGGCGAGCAGAGCGAACACGTTCTGGGGCCCGGCAACCCGCAAGCTCTGGTCCCGCCCCGCGCCTGGCAGGCCGCCGAGCCGCGCGACGGCTGGGCGCTGGTAAGCTGTGTCGTCGTGCCGGCTTTCGATTTCGCCGGGTTCGAGCTCGCGCCGCCCGGCTGGAGCCCCAAATGACCGAAAAACCCGAAATCGAGCCGGCCCGCGCCGACGGCCTTCCCTTTCCCCGCCGCTATGCCGCGATCGGCGCGCTGTGCGCCGGCACCGCTCTGGTCATCATCGACGGCGGTATCGCCAATGTCGCGCTGCCCAGCATCGCGCGCGACCTGAAAGTCGATTCCAGCTCGATCGTATCGATCGTCACCGTCTATCAACTGATGCTGGTGATGCTCCTGCTGCCCTTTGCCGGGCTTGGCGAGCGGATCGGCCTGAAGCGGATGTACCAATACGGCCAGTTGATCTTCACCGTCGCGACGTTGCTCTGTTTCTTCGCCAAGAGCCTGCCGTTCCTGCTGATCGTCCGCGGCGCACAGGCGATCGGCGCGGCGGGTGCGCTCAGCGTGTCGTCGGCGCTGATCCGCGCGACCTATCCGTCGAAACAACTCGGCCGCGGGCTGGGCATCAACTCGGTGATCGTGTCGAGCAGCGCCGCCGCCGCGCCGACCATCGGCGGCCTGGTGCTGGCGGTCGCTCCATGGCCGTGGGTGTTCGCCTGCGCGATCCCGTTCGCGCTGATCAGCCTGGCGCTGGGCCGGGCGCTACCCGATCCCAAGCCGGGCCATGCACGGTTCGATGTGCTGGGCGCGGTGATGTGCGCAGCGATGTTCGGCCTCGTGATCGGCGGCGCCGAAAGCGCGGTCCACGGCAACAGCCCGGTAGTGTCGGCGGCGATCGTGCTGGTCGGGTTCCTGGTCGGATATTATTTCGTCCGCCGCGAGCGCGGCGAGCATGATCCGATCCTGCCGATCGATTTGCTCGAGCGGCCCGTCATCGCGCTATCGGTGGTGGGCGCCTATACCGCGTTCATCGCGTCGATGATCCTGCTGCTGTCGACGCCGTTCCGCCTGACTCAGGAATTCGGCTTCAGCGCGGCGATGGTTGGCGCGTGCATCGCGCCCTGGCCGCTGACCAACATGCTGGTCGCGCCGATGGCCGGGTGGCTGTCGGACCGCATTCCGGCGGGGCTGCTGGGCGGAATCGGGATGATCATCAGCATTATCGCGTTGCTGCTGATCGCGTTGCTGCCGGCGCATCCGAGCTATTTCGACATCGCCTGGCGGATGGCGCTGTGCGGGTCGGGGTTCGGGACCTTCCTGCCGCCCAACGCCCGGCTGATCATTGGTAGTGCGCCCAGGGAGCGGGCAGCCGCGGCAGGCGGCTTGGTCGCTACCGTGCGATTGACGGGGCAGACGACGGGAGCGACTGCGGTGGCGCTGTTGCTGGCGCTCGGTATCGGATCGGGCAACGTGCCGGCGTTCGTGTCGGTCGGGCTGGCGGCGGTGGCAGGATTGTGCAGCGTCGCCCGCCTGCGCCCCTCGATCCGCAACCCCGCCACCGCAGAGGTGCAGGACGAGGTGCCGACGCTCAAGACGACGCGGTAGGGTGAAGCGAGGCGATTTGCGCACGCTAATCGCCGGTCGCAAAGCGACGCGAACGCCCGGCCGGCAGGCGCGCGACGCGCGCCCTGTCCGACGAGGCGGGAGTGGAAGGGGCGGGATGCCCCGCATCCCGCAGATTACCCGGGGTATGATCGACCTTCTACTCTCCCGCGTCAGGCTAGTGGCCGTTGTTAGTGGAAAGCTGTAGTTGAGAATGCCGAGATTTGCCGATGACTAGCAGCGTCTAGCGCTTGGCTCCCAACAGATACTCTAAAATCTGCCAGATGATGGCAGTGAATGTGCCCACGATGAGTGGGAAAAAGACGAGGGGCGTGACGAACTGCAATAAAAACACCATGAAAATGCTGTCTGCGATTTCCGTGCCGTCGCCTGTAGCGAGCACTATAAACGTAGAACATAAGACTAGCGCGGCGAAAACTGAGATCAGCCACCGTCGAAAGAATGCCATCATCCGTCTCCCAAGCTTCTGAAATAGCGCGGGCCGGTTAACGTTTTTTTGGTGAAGGACCTGACGGCCAAACAAGGCACCCTGGCAATGCCTGAACGTCCGCATATGGGTCGTAAGCAGACATCACCGCTGTCCTACAAGTCCAGCTTTATGGTATGCCCAATCGGCTCTTTGAAATGGTCGATCCCGTTGCCACGCCGTTTGCCGACACGTAATTCCCGGTCACGGTCACGTCAGCGTACGTCCCGGAGAAACACGAACACGGCCTCCAATCCGCTGCGGCGCGACCATCGCGATAGTGTGACCCTAGTGTGACCTTTGGCGCGCCGCACGAGCGCCGCGGGGCTGAACCCCGCGTCGTCGGACGGGTTCGGCTTCGCTGACCCGCCGGGCGGTCGCGTCGCTTCGCGACCGGCGATCAGCTTTCGCTGATCGCCTCGCTACGCCCTAAAAAACAGCCTTCGCATCCGTGCCCATCATCGCGCCCCGGACCAGCGGGATTGGCGGGCCGCCATAGGACAGGAACTGGTCGTGGAACGCCTTCCACGCCTTGCGCCCGCCGCGTGTCGCGACCCAATCTTCGCGCAGCTTGTGGATCAGCAACTTGCCCATCGTGTAGTTGAGATACGCCGGGTCATAGGTGCCACGCGCCGCCTGCTGATCGGCATTGCCCTCGTCCTGATAGCATTGCTCGCGGAACATCTTGTACGAATCCGCCTGGCTCATGCCGCGCGCATGCATCCCGATCGCCGACAGGAAGCGGCAATCGCGCAGCAATGCGTTGGACAGTTCGCCGATATGCGTCTCCGGATCGCCCTTCCCGAGGCCCGCATCCCACATCATTTCCTCGCCGTAGTGCGCCCAGCCCTCGGCATAGGCATAGCCGACGAACAACCGGCCGAAGAGAGACGGCGAGCGGTTGGCGTGGAGGAACTGGACGAAATGGCCCGGCATCACCTCGTGCACCGTGGTGAATTCCAGATCGGCCTTGCCCGGCACGAAGCCGGCCTGCTTCGCCTTCGACCAGGTCGGGTCGGGCGGCGAGATATAATAGACCGAGGGGATGCCCTTATCGAACGGTCCCGGCGGATCGATATAGGCCGAGTTCTGCCGGTTATAGGGCGGGCTTTCCTCGACCAAAGCCTGTTCGGTGCCGGGGATCGAGACGATGTCATGCGACTGCACGAACGCCTTGAGCATCGGGATCTGGCGCCGCGCTTCGGCCACCGGATCGTCGCCCCTCGGCTTGTTCGCACTCATCTTGAGCACGCATTCGTCGATCGACTTGCGGGGTGCGTATTTGGCGCAGGCTTGCTTCAGCGACGCCTGGTTCTTCGCCAGATCGGCCTTGCCCGCCGCCTCGAGCTGATCGAGCGGCACGTCGACGCCTTCGGTCATCGACAGCATCCGGGAAAACTTCTCCGGCCCCAGCGCGAAGTTCTGCGTCGCGCCGCCCTGTTGCGCGGCCAGCCACTTGCCGAGATCAGCCATCGCCTTCGACGCAGCACCGGCGGCATCGTCGAACTGCTTGTGCAATTCCTTGTCATGAACGCCGGCGAACGCCTTCTTCGCGTCGCCGGTATAATAATCGGCAAAGCCATTGAACGCGGCGACGCCATATTTGATGAAGCTGAGCGGCATCGGCGTGCGCAAGTTGGTGCGGATGTTGCCCGCCGCCGACGGCACCTGGCGGAAGAACTTGATGATCGCCTGCATCCGCACCTTCGCGGGGGCGTAAGGCCGCGCGATATAGACGTTGGGGTCGAGCCCGCTGCCGACATAATAAGCCGGGTTGGTATGCGGCTGGTTGGCGTCGTCGAGCCAGAACAGCTTCCCCTTAGCGACCTGGATCAGATAGTCGCGCTCGAACGCGTCCTCCTTCGACATCTTGGTCTTGTCATAGGCTTCGGCGTCAGTGATCGCCTTTTTCAGGAAATCGGATTGCGTTTTCAGGCCCGCGGGGCTCCAGTCGGCCATGCCGCCGTCGAAATCGTGGCGCCCCTGATAGACCGCACCGGCAGGGTCGAGCTTGAACCAGCCTTCGATGAAGCCGTCGCGGAACTTGGCCCAGGGCTGAATGGCGGCTGTCGTCGCCGTCTTGGGCTGGGTGGTGGTTGTCGTATTGTTGGTAACGGTGGTGCTTGAGGGCGTGCACGACGCCAGCGCCGTCATCGCGACGGCACCCAACAGCTTAACCTTCATCAAACTCTCCGCGAATTTCGTAACAGCGATGCTGGCAGATTGCACAGCGGGGCGCCAGCCGCTTACTTGAGCGGAACCACGACTTCGTTGGGATTGACGACGTTGAGCTGCTTGCGCGTGAGCTCGTCAGCCATATCGGGATCGACCTTGTTCGGGTCGAGCAGCTTCACGCGGTTGGCGAGCACCGCCTGCTGATGCTTCATGCCCTCGAGCTGCGCCTGCCGCTTGGCCAGCATCCGGGTGTAGTCGCCATAGGCCAGCGCGCCGTTGGTGCCGACGATCGCGTAGGTGCCGAAGAACGCCATGACGATCAGCGCAAGCGCCGGAAACGCGGCCTTGCGAAAAACGGACCTGAACGTGGTGGCACGACGCTGCATTAACCATCATTACACACGCCGCGACTCGTGGATCAAGCCCGTATTTCAGTAATACGACGAAGCGAATCGGGACAGCGATCGGTTGTTTTGAAAATGCGCGGAAGAGCGCATTTCGTACGGTGCCGGCCCGCTCCCCCACCCGACCTCCCGGTTAGCCTATTCTATGGGAGGTCGGGTGGGGGAGCGGGCCGGCACCGCGATCACAAAAACTCAGCCGCGCAGAACGCTCCGCCCGGCATAGACCGCGACGTCGCCCAACTCTTCCTCGATGCGGATCAGCTGGTTATACTTGGCAAGCCGGTCCGAGCGCGCCAGCGAACCGGTCTTGATCTGTCCGCAATTGGTCGCGACCGCAAGATCGGCGATGGTCGAATCCTCGGTCTCGCCCGAACGGTGCGACATCACGGCGGTGTACGAATTGCGCTGCGCCATGCTGACCGCGGCCAGCGTTTCGGTCAGCGTGCCGATCTGGTTGACCTTGATCAGGATCGAATTGGCGAGACCACGCTCCATGCCGTCCGCCAGCCGCTCCGGGTTGGTCACGAACAGATCGTCGCCGACCAGCTGAACCTTGTCCCCAACCATGTCGGTCAGCGCCTTCCAGCCCTCGAAATCGTCCTCGGCCATGCCGTCCTCGATCGAGAAGATCGGGTATCTGGCG
>FSUD01000228.1_pt1 | contig 11197 bp, 10 predicted proteins | sample 1637011 | NCBI WGS metagenome assembly FSUD01 (sample SAMEA3914816, study PRJEB12502) | metagenome | biome: forest; material: soil | place: USA | collected 2011-09-16 | depth 0.3 m
TTATATGGGCTGCTCGACCTTCTCGAACTTCACCGTGCTGCCTGAAATCGCAGTGGCAAAAATTCGCGAGGACGCGCCGTTCCAGACAAGTTGTTATATCGGTTGTGGCGTAACGACGGGCGTGGGGGCGGTGGTGAACACCGCGAAGGTCCAGGTCGGCGACAATATCGTCGTCTTCGGCTTGGGCGGAATCGGTCTCAACGTGCTTCAGGGCGCGCGGATGGCGGGGGCCAACAAGATTATCGGCGTCGATATCAATCCTGACCGCGAGGCATGGGGCCGCAAGTTCGGTATGACTGATTTCGTCGACGCGCGCGGCAAGTCTCGCGAGGACACGATCGCCGCGATCCTGGCGCTGACCGACGGCGGCGCGGATTTCACGTTTGACTGCACGGGCAATACCGAAGTGATGCGGACGGCGCTGGAAGCGTGCCACCGCGGCTGGGGCACCTCGATCATCATCGGCGTGGCCGAGGCGGGCAAGGAAGTCAGCACGCGCCCGTTCCAGCTCGTCACCGGGCGCAACTGGCGCGGCACTGCATTCGGCGGCGCCAAGGGCAGAACCGATGTGCCGAAGATCGTCGACTGGTACATGCAGGGCAAGATCGCGATCGACCCGATGATCACGCACGTCCTCAAGCTCGAGGATATCAACAAGGGGTTCGATCTGATGCATGCGGGCGAGAGCATCCGCAGCGTCGTGGTTTACTAGGGAGAGGAAGAATGTTCTCGCACATGATGGTCGGCAGCAACGACCTGGAACGCTCGAAGAGTTTCTATGATGGACTGTTCGAAGCGATCGGCGGCCGGCCCGGGATCATCGATCCCAAGAACCGGCTGATGTACCTGCATAATGGCGGCATCTTCATGGTCACAGCGCCGATCGACGGCGAAGCCGCCTGCCACGCCAATGGCGGGACGATCGGCTTCGCGATGGAAAGCCCCGAACAGGCCGATACCTGGCACGCCGCGGGCATCGCGCATGGCGGCACCGCGATCGAGGATCCTCCCGGGGTGCGAGAAGGCGGGCCGTTGCGGCTCTACCTTGCCTATCTGCGTGATCCCGACGGCAACAAGCTGTGCGGACTCTACCGCATGCCGGCGGCGGCGTGAGCCCGACCGTCAAATCGACCAATCGCGCGTTCGGGGGCGTGCAGGGGGTGTACGAACACGCCTCTCGCGCCACTGGCACGCCGATGACCTTTTCGGCGTTCGTGCCGGACCATGCGCCGGGTGAGAAATTGCCGGTTTTGTGGTTCCTCTCGGGGCTGACCTGTACGCACGCAAACGTCACTGAAAAGGGCGAGTTCAGGCGGGCATGCGCGGAACACAAGGTTATCTTCATCGCACCCGACACGAGCCCGCGTGGTGACGATGTGCCCGATGACGACGCCTATGATTTCGGCAAAGGCGCTGGCTTCTATGTCGATGCGACGCAGGAGCCGTGGTCGGCCAATTTCCGGATGCGTTCCTATATCGAGGACGAGCTGCCCACGCTGATCGCCGCCGAGTTTTCGATGGCGGACATGACGCGACAGGGCATCACCGGACATTCGATGGGTGGGCATGGCGCATTGACCATCGCGCTGCGCAACTCCGGCCGTTTCCGCAGCGTCTCGGCCTTCGCGCCGATCGTGTCGCCGCTCAACTGTCCGTGGGGTGAGAAGGCGCTTGGCGGCTATCTCGGTCCCGATCGCGCGGCTTGGCAGCCCTATGACGCTTGTGCGCTCATCGACGATGGCGCGCGTGTGCCGGAGATCCTGGTCGATCAGGGCGACGCCGATGCGTTCCTGGCCGATCAGCTCAAGCCGGAACTGCTTGCCCAGGCATGCGAACGGGCAGGGATCGACCTGACGCTCCGAATGCAGCCGGGATATGATCACAGCTATTATTTCATCTCGACCTTCATGGCCGATCACATCGCCTGGCACGCCAAGCGATTGGCATAGAAAAGGCCCCGGCGCGGACGCTGGGGCCTTTTGAGGGGTTGAGCCGTCCGCTCAAAACGTCTTTCTGAGCGTTACACCATAGGTCCGCGGCTCGTTCGGATAACCGCTGAAGCTGCCGCTCTGGATCACCGTCTGGAACGCCGAGAGCAGGTAATTGTCGTTGGTCAGGTTGCGCACCCAGAGCTGGATGTCGAACTTGTAGGGCGTCGAAATGCCCAGGCTGGCATTGACCTCGTTGATCGTGAACGAGTTGAGGTTGGCGGGCACGGTGTCGGTTAAGCGGGTCTTGCTGGTGAAGTCATATTCACCACGGATGAAGCCGCTATAGCCGTTGCCGAAGTCCTGTGTGTAGGTCGCCGATGCAGTCGCTGTGAATTCCGGAATGCCCGATGGGCGCTGGCCCGACAGATCGCGGAACTGCGGAGCCAGAGTGCCAGGCGGTGATCCCGCCGGCACCTGGCAGACCGGATCGAACGAGACGCAGCTGGCGCGCTTGAACGAGTCGTAGCGCGGGTCAAGATAGGTCACTGCGCCAGTCAGCAACAGGCTGCTGAACGGCTTGTATTGAGCGTCGACTTCGACGCCACGGACCGATTGCTGGCCGGCATTGACCAGCGCGAAGCCAGTGCCGGTAAAGGCGTTGGACTGGAAGCCCTTGATGGTCTGCTTGAACACCGCGAGGTTGAAGAAACCGCCCTCGAACCGAGCCTTTGCGCCAGCTTCGTAGACCGTCACGTTCTCCGGATCGGCGGTACGGCCGACGCCGTTGTTGGGCGGGCGGCTGTCCGATGACAGGTTATACGCTCCGGCCTTCCAGCCGGTCGAATAGCTGACATAGACGTTCAATTTCCCAGAAAGGTCGTACGCCACGCGACCGGCATAGGTGAACTTGTCGCCCTTCAGGACGCCATCCTCATTTGCATTCGGGAAGTTCACCGGCGCATGGTTGGCGGTGTCTGGATAGAAGAACTGCAGCGCGTTCAGCGCAGCAAACGTGTTGACCGGAATGCGCAGGCCGGCCGGTGCGCCGGGCGCAATGATCGACAATGGCAGGAAGCCGAGTTCAGGCACATTGTTGAGATTGAGCAGCGAGAACCGGTCGGTAAGCACGACGTTCGATGTCGCCGTCTTGCGATCGTTCAGATAGGCACCGCCCGCCGTGATGGTCAGGCGTGGCGTGATCTTGTAGTCGAGCTGCCCAAAGATCGAGAACGAGCGATCCTTCATCGTATAGTGATCGAAAATACCCTGGCCTGCCTGGAAATAGGTCGCGCCCGGCGTAACCGAGGTATTACCCGCAGCGCGCTGCAGCGATTCCAGCGTCAGGATCGGCGACTGGCCGGTCGGAATCCCCTGGGCGTTACGCGTCACCGACAAGGCATCGGCAAAGGCCCGCGCGTCTCGGCCGAACAGGATGTCGCGCCCGGTGTCGATCTTCTCGTCCGAATAGAAGCCGCCGATCAACCAACTGAACGGCCCGTCATTGTCGGACGCCAGGCGGAATTCCTGGGTGAAGGTCTTGATGCGGTCATCGGTGGTCTGGTTGGAGATGTCGGCACCGGTGAAATCGACGTCGAGCGTGGTCGCGTTGGACTGAGTGCGATATGCCGTGATCGACGTCAGCTTGGCGAAGCCCAGGTTGATATCGGCCTGAGCCGAAATGCCCTTGCCGGTCAGCAGATTGTTCGGCGCGGTGTTATAGACCAGATTGCGGTCATAGATCTTGCTGGGGTCGCCGATCACGGCGCCAACGCCCATGATCGCCTTGGGCGCGCCGATCAACTGCGTGGCCGGGCCGTTGAAGATCGTGGTCGCGCCGCAGCACACTTCGTCGATATGGTTCAAGTCGGCGATGATGCGCAGCGAGAAATCTGCTGAGGGCTCGAATAACAGGTCACCACGTACCGAATAGCGATTACGCCCGTTGACGTCGCCACCCTGCACCGAGTTGTTGAAATAGCCGTCACGCTGGTTGACACTGCCATAGACACGGAACGCCAGATTGCTGGTAAGCGGACCGGTGACCGAGGCATTCGCCTGGATCAGGCCGTAATTGCCCGCCGTCGCCTCTGCTTCCAGCCCCCAGTCAAACTGCGGCTTCTTGGTGATGATGCTGATCGCGCCGGCCGACACGTTCTTGCCGAACAACGTCGATTGCGGCCCGCGCAGCACCTCGATCCGCTCTACATCGGGAAGGTCCGAGATCGCCGATGCGGAGCGAGAGCGGTATACGCCGTCGATAAAGACGCCGACCGAACTCTCGATGCCGATATTGCCGTTACCGTTGCCGAAGCCGCGGATGGTGAAGTTAGTCTGACCCGCGCTCTGGAACTGGGTGACCTTCAGCGACGGAACGACGCTTTGCAGATCGTTCAAGTCGACGATCTGCGCCTTTTCCAGCGTTGCGGCGTTGGTGACCGAAACCGAGATCGGTACGTCCTGCAGCGTCTGCGCTCGTTTCGTCGCCGTGATGATAATGTCACTATCGTCACTGTTCGATGACGCCGCTTGTGGAGCAGGCGCGGCCGGCGCAGTTTGCGCTATCGCTGGCGTCGCGGCGAATACGAAAGCGCTTGCTGCAAGCAGCTCGAATTTCTTCATGGGTACATCCCCTCATGCAGGCGCCCCGATCTTGCGCCGGGGACGCGGTTCCTGACTAAGTGAAATGAGGTATGAAGTTTAAAATTGCAGCGTCAATGGGCTAGTGGCACGGGACTTAACGGGCACGGCAAGTTGTTGCCCAAATGAGACAGTCGATTTTCGGGTATGGCGGTGCAGCAAGGGAAGCTTGCCGTAACGTCAGCGCCCTTCGAAGCCAGGGAATGCATCGCATGAGCGAATTCGAAGATGACCTGAACGACGGCGACCTCGTCGCGTCCGCGCCGAAGGTTCCGGTGCCCGATGATGTCGCCGATGCGGTCAGAACGCTGATTCGCTGGGCCGGCGATGACGCCGGGCGGGAAGGGCTGCTCGACACCCCGCTGCGCGTCGCGCGGGCGTGGAAGGAATATTGTGCAGGGTATCAGGACGATCCCGCGCAGCATCTGCGCCGCGTGTTCGAGGAAGTCGGCGGATATGACGATATCGTGCTGCTCAGGGACATTCCGTTCCAGTCGCATTGCGAACACCATATGGCACCAATCATCGGAAAGGCGCACATCGCCTATCTGCCCAAGAACCATGTCGTCGGCATCTCGAAGTTGGCGCGCGTGCTCCACGGTTTCGCGCGACGGCTGCAGGTGCAGGAGCGGCTGACCGCCGAAGTCGCCGACTGCATCTGGGACAATCTGAAGCCTCAGGGAGTCGCGGTGGTGATCGAGGCGACCCATGCCTGCATGACCGCACGCGGTGTCCGCACGCCGGGCGTCTCGATGGTTACCAGCCGCATGATGGGCGTGTTTCGCGACGACGAACGCAGCCGGCGTGAAGTGCTCGCGCTGATGGATATGCAGGGCCGGGCGTGATCCGCACCGTCCTAGTCACCGGCGGATCGCGGCGGCTGGGCGCGGTGATCGTCCGCGCGCTGGCGGAGGCTGGGCATCGCGTGGTGATCCATCATCATCATGCGCATGACGAGGATGCGGTGGCGCTGGCGCGTGAGCTCGACCCGACAGGCGAGCGGATCGCGACGGTGACCGGAGATCTCGCCACGCCCGGCGCCGCTGTGGCGATCCTGGAGGCGGCGCGTGTCGGTATCGGCGGCCCGATCGACGGACTGGTCAATTGCGCATCCGTGTTCGAGTTCGACCGCCCGCCGGCGTTTGATCCTGCGCTGCTCGACAGCCTGATGGCGACTAACCTGTCGGCGCCGGTCGCGCTGGCCTGCGCGCTGGCGGGGCAGGAGGAGCTGGAAGACGGCGCAATCGTCAATCTGCTCGACCAGAAGGTTGCGAACCTCAACCCCGATTTCTTCAGCTACACCTGCACCAAGATCGCGCTCGAAGGGGCGACGACGATGCTTGCCCAGGCGCTCAGCCCGCGCATCCGCGTGAATGCGGTGTCGCCCGGCCTGTCGTTGCCCAGCGGCGACCAGAGCAAGGAAGAGTTTCGCGCGGTCGCCTCTGAAAACCTGCTGCGCCGGCCGGTGGCGGTCGCGGAGATCGGGCGAGCGGTGGAATATCTGCTGACCTGTCCAGCGATCACCGGGCACAATCTGTTCATCGACAATGGCCAGCGCTTCTTGAAGCGGGACGGCGACGTGATGTTCTCGACGGCGGAGCGGCGCGATGGCTGAGGCGACCTACACGATCCGGCTCGAGGATCTGGAGGTCAGGATGGGTCTGGGCGTGCATGCCGAGGAACTGGCGGCGCCGCAGCGCGTGATCGTATCGGTTGCTGTCACTTGTACCTATTCGGCCATACCCGAGGATCGAATCGAGGCGGTAATGAACTATGATCGCCTGCGCGAGGGCATCCGCACGATCGCCGCCGGCGAGCATATCATGCTGCAGGAAGTGCTCTGCGACCGCATCGCCGCGTTGTGCCTCGCCGATCCGCGCGCGGTCGAAGTGACGGTGCGCTCGATGAAGCCCGATATCTATCCCGACGCCCGCGTGGGGTGCGAGATCACCCGCCGGGGCTGACCCATTGTCCGTCACCCCGGACTTGATCCGGGGTCTATGTCCAACGCCGAGGACCGCGCATGGTTGGCCTAGGACATGGATGCCGGATCAAGTCCGGCATGACGGCGCTCTCAAGCGGCCCGGTTGACCGCGCTCAGCACGGCGCGGACGCTGGCGGTGGCGACGTCCTCGTCGATGCCGACGCCCCACACCGTCGCGCCCTCGGCGGCGCGGCATTCGACATAGGCGGCGGCCTGAACGTTCGACCCGACGCCGATCGCGTGCTCGACATAGTCCGCGACCTCCAACTCGACGCCGAGCCCGTCGCGGATGCCCGCCAGCACGCTGGAGATCAGGCCGTTGCCGCGCCCGCTGACCGAGGTGATCTTGCCGTAGTCGGCGATGCTGCCGGCGAAGATCCGCTCGCCGTTGGACGCCCGCGTCTCGTCATACGCCTCCAGCGTATAACGTTGCGGCCGGTCGCTGGGCAGATAGGTGCGCTCGAACAGCGTCCAGATGTCCTCGGCGTTCAGCTCGCGGCTGGTTGCGTCGGCCAGCGCTTGGACGTGTCCGCTGAAATCGGCCTGGAGTCGCTTGGGCAGCTTGAGCCCCTTGTCCTGCTCCAGCACCCAGGCGACGCCGCCCTTGCCGGATTGTGAGTTCACGCGGATCACGGCTTCGTAATCGCGGCCGAGGTCCTTGGGATCGATCGGCAGATAGGGCACTTCCCACAGGCCATCGTTTCGCGCCTGCTGTGAGGCAAAGCCCTTCTTGATCGCATCCTGATGGCTGCCCGAGAATGAGGTGTAGACCAACTCACCCGCATAGGGATGCCGCGGATGGACCGGCAGCTGGTTGCAATAGGTCACGGTGTTGATGACCTGATCGATGTCGGAGAAATCCAGGCCCGGATCAACGCCTTGCGTGTACATGTTCAGCGCCACAGTCACGATGTCGCAATTGCCGGTCCGCTCGCCATTGCCGAGCAGACAGCCCTCGACGCGATCCGCGCCGGCCATCAGGCCCAGCTCCGCCGCTGCGACGCCCGTGCCGCGGTCGTTATGCGTGTGCAAGCTGATGATCACGCTGTCGCGATTGGGGATGTTGCGCCCGAACCATTCGATCTGGTCGGCATAGACGTTGGGTGTGGCGCACTCGACCGTCGCGGGCAGGTTGAAGATGATCGGCTTGTCGGACGTGGGTCTCAGCACGTCCATGACGGCGGCGCAGACCTCGACCGAGAATTCGATTTCGGCGGTCGAGAAGGTCTCCGGGCTATACTCGAAGCGCCAATCGGTGTCGGGCTGCGCTGCCGCGCAATCGCGGAGCATCCTGGCGCCGTCGATCGCGATCCCGCGAATCTCGTCCTTGCTCATCCCGAACACGATCTTGCGCCAGGCCGGGGAGACGGCGTTGTAGAGATGGACGATCGCCTTGGGCGCTCCGCGCAGGCTCTGGAATGTGGTTTCGATCAGATCGCGGCGCGATTGCGTCAGCACTTGCGGCGTCACATCATCCGGCACGCGGCCTGATCGCACCAAATTCTGGATATAATCGAAATCGGTCGCGCCGGAGGCGGGGAAGCCCACCTCGATCTCCTTGATGCCGGTCTTGACGATCAGGTCGAAGAACCGGGTCTTCCGCTCGGCGTCCATCGGATCGATCAGCGCCTGATTACCGTCGCGCATGTCGGTCGACAGCCAGATCGGCGCCTTGGTGATGGTTCGGCTCGGCCATTGCCGGTCGGGCAAGTCGATGGTCGGGAACGGGCGGTATTTGGTCGATGGGTCGCGCAGCATGGCTCTTCTCGCTTTGGAATTCGGCGGGTCGGGTCAGCCCCTTAGGCGCGGCGTGCGCCCGGGCAGGGCGCACGAAATGATGAACGCGCCTAAGGGCGCGTAAGTCGAAGCAGGGTAAGGCCGTACTCGATGCTCATCGTGCCCGAGGCGATAGCGCGGCACTGCGAGCAAAGTCCAGAGCGTTTCGCGACTAATCCAGCTAGCTGTCGAACAACCCGTCGATCGGGCTCTTGGGCAGGAACCACAGGACCGCGACGAGCAGCGCGCAGCCTATGCCCAGCCACGGCGATGCGAACGTCAGCGGAATGCCGGCGATATAGATGAGCATCGCAACCACGCCCTTGCGGGTCGTCTGGCGGTGATAAGTCTCGGCGGCGTCGGTATGCGATCCGGTCGACCGGATGACGTGCTGGAGCGGGACATAGGCCAGCGACGGAAAGACCATCGTCGCCAGATAGACCAGGGTCGCATCCCGGCTGAAATGCATGTTGCCCATATAGGCGGTCGAAAAGGGGATCAGCGACAGCGCGAACAGCAGGAACAGGTTGAGCCATACCAGCGCGTTGGTCACGCGCTGGGCATGGGCGAACAGCCGGTGATGGTTGACCCAATAAATGCCGACATAGGCGAAGCTGAGCGCATAGGCGACAAAGGTGGGCCACAAGTGCCAGAGATAGTCGAGCCCCGGTTCCTCCGGAGCCTTCAGTTCCAGCACCATGATCGTGATGATGATCGCGATCACACCATCCGAAAACGCCTCGACCCGCCCGACCCCTGCATGACCTTCTTCGCCGTCGCTTTCGCTCACTCCGCTTCGAACCCCGCATTGATGACGAGGTCGACGTTATCCGAAACCAGCGGCACGTCCATGCCCATCGCGAAATCGCTGCGCTTGATGCTGGCCGTAGCGGCGAAGCCGATCGCTTCCTTCTTGGCGCCCCAGAACTCCGGGCCGGCGCCGATGAAACGAGCCTTGAGCGTGATCGGCTTGGTCACGCCCTTGATCGTCAGGTCGCCGGTGATCGTCGCGGTCGATGCGCCGGTCGGCACGATCCTGGTCGAGACGAACCGCGCGGTCGGAAACTTGGCCGCGTCGAAATAGGTTGCACCGATCAAATTGGTGTCGAGCTCGCTGACCGTGGTGCGGATCTTGTCGATCGGGAACGATATGTCGACCTTCGATCTGGCCGGTGCCTTGGTGTCGAGCACCAGCGATCCGGTGCCGTTGGTGAACTGCCCGGTATAATTGGTCCAGCCGAGATGGCTGACGGTGAACAGCGCCTGGGTATGGCCCGGATCGACCTTGTAGCTACCCGATTTGGCGACCTTCGGGTCGGGCTTGCCCGGTGCTTCCTTGGGCAACACCATTTCCTGGGCGATGACGGGCGCGGCAATGGCGAAGGCGGCAGCAGCCGCGAGAACGTAACGCATGGGACCTCTCCTAAGGATCGTTGTTATGCGCGCAGCCTAACTTCTTCGCCGCCAGCCGTCATCCCGCGTCTTCTCCGTCAACCCCGCTGCTCCAACCGCCATTCCCGCGAAGGCGGGAATCTCTCTCTCTCTCGACTCCTGCTGGGCAAGAGCCGCCTGAGATCCCCGCCTTCGCGGGGATGACGATGTGTGGGGGCGGGAATGACGGAAATGGGGCAGGTCGCGTCAGTTCTTGTCCTTGTCGACCAGCTTGTTGGCGCCGATCCACGGCATCATCGCGCGCAACTCGGTGCCGACCTTCTCGATCGGATGCGCGGCGGCGGCCTTGCGCGCGGCCTTCAGCTCGGGCTGGCCGGCGCGATTGTCGAGGACGAAGTTCTTCACAAAGCGGCCGCCCTGGATGTCGGCCAGCACGCGCTTCATCTCGGCCTTGGTCTCCGCCGTGATGATCCGCGGGCCGGTGGTGATGTCGCCATATTCGGCGGTGTTCGAGATCGAATAGCGCATGTTGGCGATGCCGCCTTCGTACATCAGATCGACGATCAGCTTCACTTCGTGCAGGCATTCGAAATAGGCCATTTCGGGAGCGTAGCCCGCCTCGGTCAGCGTCTCGAACCCGGCCTGGATCAGGTGGGTCAGGCCGCCGCACAGCACGGCTTGCTCGCCGAACAGGTCGGTCTCGCATTCCTCGCGGAAATTGGTCTCGATGATGCCCGAGCGGCCGCCGCCGACGCCGCTGGCATAGGCAAGGGCGATGTCATGCGCGTTGCCGCTGGCATCCTTGTCCACCGCAATCAGGCAGGGGACGCCGCCGCCGCGCACATATTCGGAGCGGACGGTATGGCCCGGCCCCTTGGGCGCGATCATGATCACGTCGAGGTCGGCGCGCGGCTCGATCAGGCCGAAATGCACGTTGAGGCCGTGCGCGAAGGCGAGCGCCGCACCGGGCTTCATGTTGGCGTGATAATCGTCGGCGTAGATTGCCGCCTGATGCTCGTCGGGCGCGAGGAACATGACGATGTCGGCCCATTTGGCGGCTTCCGCGTTCGACTTGACCGCAAAGCCGGCATCGATCGCCTTCTTGGCGGTCGCCGAGCCTTCGCGAAGGGCAATGGCGACGTCCTTGACGCCGCTGTCGCGCAAATTCTGGGCATGGGCATGACCTTGCGACCCGTATCCCACGATCGCGATCTTCTTGTCGGTGATCAGGTTCAGATCGGCGTCACGATCGTAATAGACACGCATTCGATAGCTCCTTTTTGTCGTCACCCCGGCCCTGAGCCGGGATCCCGCTTCTCCCCCGCCGTTCAAAGCAGCAGGACCCCGGCTCAGGGCCGGAGTGACGGGTGTGGTTGAAATTGCAGTCGGTTTACGCGGCTTCTTTCCCCCGCGCGATGGCGACGATGCCGGTGCGGGCGACTTCGATCAGGCCGACTTCGCTCATCAGTTCGACGAA
>FSUD01000137.1_pt1 | contig 11192 bp, 15 predicted proteins | sample 1637011 | NCBI WGS metagenome assembly FSUD01 (sample SAMEA3914816, study PRJEB12502) | metagenome | biome: forest; material: soil | place: USA | collected 2011-09-16 | depth 0.3 m
GCCGGAAGGATGAACTGGCGCCGAGTCGCGGTGATTATCGCCGCGCTGGCTGGCGTCGGCCTGGCGGGCTGGGGCGGCTACAGCCTGTATCAGGGGCGGCAGGCGGAAACACCGCAGCCGCAGGAGCAGGCGACCGCCGCACCCACCTCTCTCGACGATCAGGACACACAGTCGGGCGGCGTGGAGACCGTCGATGTCTCGGGTGGCGGGGACGCCAACCCCGACGCCGGTGCTACCCCGATGGCGCAGCGAGTCGCGGTGCTGGGCCTGCTCAACAAGCGTAACGGGCAAGCGCGCGACGTGACGCTGAAGCCGGGCGAGGCGACTCGTGTCGGCAATGTCATCGTTCGCTTGCGCGCCTGCGAGCATACCGCGCCGTGGGAGCAGGACCAATATACCGGGGCGTTCGTCCAGCTCGACGTGTTGCAGCCCGACAAGAAGTGGAAGCGAGTCCATTCGGGCTGGCTCTACAAGGAACGGCCGAACCTGAACGTGGTACTCGATCCCGTCTATGATGTGTGGGTCAAGAGCTGCGCAATGACTTTCCCGGGCGGCGGGCCGGATACCGTCGCAGCGCCTGCGGGGGCCAAGACGCCATCGGGTGCCAAGCGGTCGAGCGCTCCGAAATCGCCCGATGCCGCCCCTTCGGCTTCGCCCAGCGAGCCGCCGACCGCGGCACCCAGCAATGCGACATAGTCGGAACGACTGATCTCGATCGCGCCCAGCGAGGCGAGGTGCGGGGTCATGAACTGGCAGTCGAGCAGGGTGAACCCGCCGATGCGTAGCCGTGCGACCAGCCATGCGAGCGCGACCTTCGATGCGTCAGTAGCGCGGCTGACCATCGATTCGCCGAAGAACGCCTTGCCCAGCGCGAGGCCGTAGAGCCCGCCGACCAGCTCATCGCCGTCCCAGCATTCGACCGAATGCGCCCGGCCCTGATAGTGCAGCGTGGTGAAGACGTGCTCGATCGTCGTGTTGATCCAGGTATCCGGGCGGTCGTCGGCGCTTTCGGCGCACAGGGCGATCACGTCCTCGAAGGCGGCATCGGTGGTAACTCGGAAGCGGTCGGCGGCGATCACTTTCCTGAGCGATTTGGAGAGGTGGAAACCATCTAGCGGCAAGATCGCTCGTTTGCGCGGCTCGACCCAATAGACTCCGGCGGCGTCGCGCGCATCCGCCATCGGAAACACCCCGACGGCATAGGCCCCCAGCACCAGATGGGGGTCGAGCCGCTCATAAGATGGTTCGGGCGGCTGTTTCATCGCGCCTCTATTTCGCCAGCCGTTTCTCGATCGCCTGCCACAATTGTGCGAAGGCGGCGCTGGCGGCGGCGCGCGGGGCGAAGCTGCCGATCGGCGCGCGGCGGGCGGCCATCTGCTCGATCATGCTTGCCATCGGGATGACCGGCCAATCCGGCTGCGCGGCCAAGGCCTCGGCGTGCAGCTTGCGGCGGCGATCGACCATTGAGTGGATTGGCAGCACCTTGGCTTTCGATCCGAGATGCGCGGCCATGCCCTCGAACGCGCGCTGAGAGAGCGGCGAAGGGATCACGGGCACGACGATCAAATCGGCGGCGCGGATCACTTGTTCGCTGGTTTCGGTCAGACCCGGCGCGCAATCGAGAATGACCCGGTCGTAATCCTTGCCGAGCGCCGACAGCAGCTTTTGCAGCCGCTTCTTTTTGTCGAGTTCGTGGAACAGCAGATCCAGTCCGCGGAGCGACGCGTCCGCGCCGATCAGGTCGAGCCGGGGAAACTCGGTCTCACGAACCAGCTTCGACGGTTCGACATCCTTGGAGAATACCGACTGCGCCTCGGCCTTGGACTTCTTGTTGGTCAGTAGCCAGGTGCTGGCTGCTTGGGGATCGAGGTCCCACAGCAAGGTGCGGCGCGAGGACAGGGTGGCGGAGGCCCAGGCCAGATTGACCGCCAGGGTCGTCTTTCCGACGCCCCCCTTCAAACTATAGACTGCGACAGTCGCCAAGGCCGAATCCCGATCGTTTCACCGGCCGGTAAAATGCCCGACAGCGCGGGGGGATGCAACGGCGGCCCGCCGAAACGGGCCGCCGTCAAATGGTTCAGGCGTCGCAGCTCTTTTCGCCGCCGCCGCCGGGGACGGTCAGCTTGATCGACTTTTCGGTGCCGGTCATCGAGTAGCCGCCATCGGCGACATAGGGCTTACCGACCGCTGGCGAGGTCAGCTTGACCGGCGTCTTGTCGGCCGGGGCCGCGACCATCGCCATCGTCTCGCCGGACGCCGCGGTCTCGAAGAAGGTCACCTTGGCGGTGCTGTTGTCGCCATGGCAGCGGAAATTGACTTCCGCTTTGATCGAAGGCGGCAGCGCGACCGGGGTCTTGGGCGCCGCGACGGTCGTGTTCTCGACCGTGTTGGTGACAGTGGTGCTCTCCGACTTGGAGGGCTGACAGGCCGTGAGCGCCAGCAGCGCGGCGGCAGTTGCGAGGGGGAGGGGGCTCTTCATAGGATTTGCCGCTTCGCTCACGCAGCACGCGACGTCAAGACCGCGCAGTTTTCGACCGATGCGGACGCATTGCGGCGCAATAAAACCGTTACAATCCATACTATTCGTGAAATTCATCCATATCGGGGATTCGCCCGAAGGCGATTTTGGTACCGACTCGGTCGATCCGCCCGGCGCCAAGCGGCCCCAGGGAGACTGCGTGGCGGCCGAATTTCTCGTTAATCCGGTCCATTGCACGACTCAGCGCCAGTCCACGAGTCTCTCGCGCCAGCGGATCGCCGGGGTCGAGATGCCCGAACAACGACCCCTGCTCGCCGCCGGTCGGCACGATCTCCGCCAGCGTGACCCCCACCATCCGGACCTTCAAGCCGCCATGACGCCGCTTTCCTTCATCGGCGAGCCGTGGGAAAAGCGCGTCGAGTGCCGCCAGTACCTGAAAGCTGTCCTGCGTTGAGGGCAGTTTCTGGCTGACCTGCCACACTGTCTTGTCGTCCTCGAATCGGACGTGGAGCACCAGCAAGCGAGCGACATAGCCCTTGCGGCGCAACCGGCTGGCCGCCTTTAGCGCGAGGCGACGCGCGGTCAGCCGCACCGCTTCGCCATTGCGCTTGCCGGGCGAGAGGACATGGCTGTGCCCGATCGAGCGAGTCTTGGTCGCCTTTTCCGGCAAGTCGACTCCGTGGAGCAGATACCAGAGCCGGTCGCCATTGGTCCCGCCCCAGGCGGTGCCGGCATCGCGCGGGCGGCGTTCCACGAGCTGGCGGATGTCGTTGATCCCATCCCGCGCTAGCCGCTTCTCCATGTTCGCGCCGATCCCGGCAATGTCGCGCAGCTTCAGCTCGAACAGGCGGTGGGGCAATTGATCGGCGGTCAGCACGATCAACCCATCGGGCTTCTGCATATCCGATGCGAGCTTCGCCATCAGCCGGTTGGGCGCGATCCCGACCGACGAGGTCAGGCACTCGCCGATATTGGCGCGAATCCCTGCCTTGATCCGCCACGCCAGCGCGGTTGCCGCTTCGGGAGAATTTTCGTTGTCGAGCAGTCGGCACGCCACTTCGTCGATCGAACAGACTCGCGTGACCGGGATGTGCTTCCACACCTCGGCGACGATCGCGTCGTGGAATTCGACATATTTTTCGTGGCGAGCTGGAGTGACGATGATCTCCTTGCACAGCCGTTTGGCTTCCCACACCGGCGTACCGGTCGAAATGCCGAAGCGTTTGGCCTCGACCGAGGCGGCGATGGCGACGGTAGTGTCCGACCCGACGGGTGCGACGATGATCGGCTTGCCGCGTAGCTCCGGACTCAGTTGTTGCTCGACGCTGGCGAAATAGCTGTTGAGGTCGAGATAGAGCCAGCGGAGCGGGCGCGGCGGCAGGACGAGATCGTCGCGAACTGGCGAAAGGTGCGCGAGGTCGCGGTCATTTTTCGCCTTTCGCACATCCGTCCGAGCGGTCGATTCCAACCCGGACGACTCGGAGCGCGAAGTGTGCATGTAGGAACATTAGAAGAACATTCCCTAGTAGGACAGCAGGTTGCTCAGGCCCCGGCAGCGGCAGCGCCTCGATCATGCAGCGCCCGGCCTTGCCCTGCGCCACCGTGACGATCGCGGCGACGTCGGCGCATCGCATCATCGCACGGGCGACAATCGGCAGCGCGCCGGGGCCGACTCCGTCCAGCGCGTCGCCGAGCGACAACAGGATGTCGCATCCCTGTTCGCCTTCTTCCTCCAGCGTTTCGCCCAGCGTCCCTACCTCGAAGGTCAATCCGATCGCCGGATCGGGATGGTCGTGCGAGGCGCACCGCGCTGCTGCAATGTGGAGCGAGTCGCGGTCGATGCCACGCCCCTCGATTGCGGTGAAGCCGAGCTCTCGCGCTCGCGCCGCGGTGCGGATCAGCCACTTGCCGTCGCCGCACCCGACCTCGATGATCCGGATGGCGTGGCGGTTGTGGACGTGCAGATCCTGCAGCACCGAATCGATCCGCGCCCAGATCGTGCGATCGGCGTCGCTGTCCGGGTCGGGTTCGTCGGCCCAGGCATAGTCTTCGGCGATGGTTGGTTGAGTCGCCATGTCGTCAGCCCCGCTTGCCGGGAGTCGCGTCGACTGCGTGCCAGAACATCCTTAGCGAGAGGGGTCCCGAAATCCGTTGGTGGGGTTGGGCGGCGGCGGTTCGGAGCCGGCGGCCCGACGCGGCGCCTGCCGCCCGAGTCCGCATATTGTCGCCACGGCCACCAGAGTGGCCACGAGTACCAGGACGGTCAGAGTTCCCGCGTTGATCATCATCCATCTGCTTTTCCTGCGCCGGCCGGTTGCCGGACAGCGACCAGATAGGCGTTGGGCGCATTAAGGTTCGAGATGGATTGCGACCGCGCGGTATAAGTACCGCGTTAAGATCGCTCGAGAAACTGGCTTAGCGCTGCCCAGGCGGGCTGCTTGGCGGCGAGGCCGATCGTATGGAGCGGGCTGGACGAGGGGAGGGCGACGATTGTCAGCCGGCCCGTCAGCGGCCCGAGCTGCCTCACTCCCAACCGGTGCGCGGTGCCGCCGTTGAAGGTGATCGCCCGGAGGTGGGGAAGGGTGGCAGCGAGAGCAGCCAGATCATTCGCCTCGTGATCGCGGATCGCCGCGTCGGTGCTGCCTGGCCGCTCCGCTTGGGCCACGACATCCCACAGGCCGATGCCCGCAGCCTTCAATGCCGCCAGTCGCTCGTCATAATCCAGCCCCTGCAAATCGACTCCAGCCGCAGGCGACAGCAATCGCCAGAATTGGTTCTGCGGATTGGCGTAATAACGCTGCGCGGCCAGCGAGCGGTCGCCCGGCAAGCTGCCGCAGATGAGCAGACGAGTGTGCCGGTCGACAACGGGCGCGAAGGATCGCTTGAGCATCGCTCGATCCCTTGGCGCGAAAACACCGCGCTGCGCAACGCCGCTTGACCCGGGGCGGCGGGTTTGGGAGGCTCGGCGCGAAAGCATGGAGGCGAGGATGAAGCGATTGCTGTTGGCGGGCGTCAGCGCCCTGATGCTCTCGGCCTGCGGCAGCGGTGGCGGATCGGTGGTCAGCGCCAATTCGACCGACTCTACAGAGATTACGGCGGTCGGCACGATCGTGGGCAATGTGACGTCGAACGCATCGACGGACAATTCGACCGTCGTCAACATGGCTGCGGCTGCCCCGGACAATGCCGCCGCCTCTGAGGATGCGGCCAGCGCCAACACTACCGATGACGTCGCCCAGATGGGCAATGACAGCGGTCAATGAATGGAGGACGGGATGAAGCGGTTGCTGCTGGTGGGAATGGGGTTGTTGGCCTTGGCCGGATGCAGTGGCGGCGGAACGACAGTTACTGTCAGCGCTAATTCTGCCGATTCGAACCAGCCCATGAGGGACGGCAATGTCGTGAGCACAGATACGTCGCCCGTGTCCACCTCGCCCGTATCGACGCCGGACGCCCCAACCGTCAACCCAACGGATGTCCAGGCCGCCGGTTCGACCGATACCCCGGCCGCCAGCTCGACCGATTCGCCTCCTGCACCCAGGGATGGCCATATGTCGGAACAGTAACCATCGTACTCAAGCAATTGGACGGCCTGCCGAATTCTGCGATTAATCTCTTGTTATCCATGTTTCACGCAGAAAAGGTCCACGGGGGACCTAATTCATGGTGCAGGGTGAAGGGCATCACGCCGACCAGACCAGCTGGCGCAGGACCATTTTCGACGTTGTCGATGAGGCCTATTTCGCGCGCGGCAGCTTGCCGCCGGGCACGGTCGGGCGGATGTTTCGCGCGCTCGACGTGATGCGCGCCGATGCCGCGGATCATGTAACGGTAGAGCGGGCTGAGGCGATCGCGGTCGGCTTGCACCGGCTGTCGGCGGCGATCCTGGCCGAACGCAGCGGCAATGCACTGGCGGCAACGGAAATCCGGCGTGAGTTGCGCACGATGGCGGTCGACTGGTTGAAGGACTTGCCGCTCACCCATTGACCGGATCGTCTCCGGCTTTGCCAGCCGACAACAACGCTTTCTTGCCCGGGACGCGGGCACGCGCCATCTAGGCGGCATGACCATCTATCCCGACACGCTGTCGCTCATCGGCCATACCCCGCTCGTCCGGCTGAAAGGGCCGAGCGAGGCGGCGGGCGCCGATATTTTAGGCAAATGCGAATATGCCAATCCCGGCGCCAGCGTTAAGGATCGCGCGGCGTTGTTCATCGTCGAGGACGCCGAGGAGCGCGGGCTGATTCAGCCCGGCGGCACGATCGTCGAGGGCACCGCCGGTAACACGGGCATCGGCCTGGCGCTGGTCGGTAATGCCAAGGGCTACAAGACGATCATCGTCATGCCCGAGACTCAGAGCCGCGAGAAGATGGACACGCTGCGCGCGCTGGGCGCCGAGCTCGTCCTGGTGCCGGCCGCGCCCTATTCGAACCCCGGCCATTTCGTTCACACCAGCCGGCGGATCGCCGAAGAAACACCAAACGCGATCTGGGCCAACCAGTTCGACAATACCGCCAACCGCAAGGCGCATATCGTCGGCACCGCCGAGGAGATCTGGGAACAGATGGAGGGGCGGATCGATGGTTTCACCTGCTCGGCCGGGACCGGGGGCACGATCGCCGGGGTCGGGCTGGGGCTCAAGTCGAAGGACGAAAGCGTGACGATCGCGCTCACCGACCCGCACGGCGCGGCGCTCTACGATTATTATGCGTGCGGCGAATTGAGGAGCGAAGGCTCGTCGGTTGCCGAAGGGATCGGGCAAGCGCGGATCACCGCCAATCTGGAGGGAGCGCCGATCGACACGCAATTCCGCATTTCCGACGAAGAGGGATATCACTGGGTCCGGCGGCTGCTCGACGAGGAGGGGCTGTGCCTGGGCCTGTCGTCGGGCATCAACGTCGCCGGGGCGGTGGCGCTGGCCAAACAGCTCGGGCCGGACAGCCGCGTGGTTACGATCCTGTGCGACACCGGATTTCGTTACCTGTCGACGCTCTACAATCCCGAATGGCTGAAGGCCAAGGGACTGGAATAGTTACGCTTGCGGCCAGCTGTGGCGTGTCCACGGTCGACAACGGTTGTAAAATGCGTTACATTTCTGCCACAGTATGAAAACATTGGTTCGCGACACCGGTCAGACAATGCAGCGGGTTCGGGTCGGCGTGATCGGCCTGGCGGCTGTTCTGTTGCTGATCGGGCTGGCGGCAACGGTGTTCAGCATCGTCAACCATGAGCGCCCGGTCACCGCGATCGGCGCACCCAAGGCCGACGTCGCCGCCAACCTCTCGATGTCTAACACGACTGCGCCGAGCGTTAGCGCCACCAGCGAGCCGCTCGCCGAACTCGGCGTCGCGCCAAGCGCCGGGCCGAGTCCGGCACCGACATCAGCCCATCCTTGATGGGTGGTTTCCCGGAAATTCATGGGAAATTCGACCACTGCCGGCCCGAGTCGGCGGAAATCCGCCCTTTATCAACCGCGAGGACGGCCCGAGAGACGAAAAGGGGCTGAGATGGCTGAAAAATATTTCCGAGGAATATCAATTATTTAGCTCTCTAGCTAAGTCTAGTGACCATAGATTCCCAACAAATACCATTGTATCCCATGCCCTCTCTTGCTACGCCCATGGGAGGAAGTGGGCGTTCTTACCCGTGTGAGTTTTGGGACGTTGGCGGTGACGATGGTCATTGCCGCGAACGGAGAACGCTTGTGTTTTTTGGGGCGGCTTTGGCGTGGGACGTGGGATTTACACAGGAACGGCGCTGCAGCTTGTCGATGACAAGAACCGCGTTTCTATCCCTGCCAAATTCCGCGATGCCGTCATCGCCAATTCCGATCCCGACACGCTCAAGGGCGGCCCCTCGGTCCTGATCGGCGTCCACCCGGAATCGCCCTGCCTCATCGCCTATGACCAGAGCTGGATCGACGGCGAGCTGACCAAGGCTGCGGCCGCTGGCGGCGCCGACTTCAACACGCTGCGCCGCATCGCCGGCGGCGCCGAGCAGGTGAGCTTCGACTCCACCGGCCGCTGCGTGCTGGTCGGCTGGCAGAAGAGCGAAGCGAACATCGCCAAGCATGCCTTCTTCTACGGCACCATCACCCACTTCGAAATCTGGGACCCCGAAACCCTCTTCGCCGCCACCGACGACCAGGCCGAGCCGGTGGTCAAGAACGCCTGCCGCCGATTGATGCAGGAAAAGGGACTGTTGTGAGCACGCCCCAGCCACACATCCCGGTCCTCCTCGCCGAAGTGATCGACGCGCTCGCCCCCGCCCCGGGCGAGCGGTGCGTCGACGCGACCTTCGGCGCTGGCGGCTACACACGTGCGGTCCTCGAGCGGGGAGCCGAGGTGGCCGCCTTCGATCGCGATCCGGATGCGATCGAGGGCGGCCAATCTCTTGTCGCCGAAGCCGATGGCCGCCTGACCCTGATCGAAGCGCCGTTCTCCGCGCTCGACGCCGAACTCGATGCCCGCCACCTTGCCCCGGTCGACGGCGTCGTGATGGACATCGGCGTATCGTCGATGCAGCTCGACCAGGCCGAGCGCGGCTTCTCGTTCCAGGGCGACGGCCCGCTCGACATGCGCATGAGCCAGGCGGGGGAGAGCGCCGCCGATTTCCTCAACACCGCCGACGAAGGCGCGATCGCCGACGTCATCTATCACTATGGCGAGGAACCGCGCAGCCGCCGCGTCGCGCGCGCGATCGTCGATGCGCGCCCGCTGACCACGACCGGACAGCTGGCCGGGGTGGTGCGCAAGGCGCTGGGCTACAAACCGCACGACAAGAAGGACCCGGCGACGCGGACCTTCCAGGCCGTTCGGATTCACATCAATCGCGAACTGGGCGAGCTGGCCGATGGCCTCGCCGCCGCCGAGCGCGTGCTCAAGCCCGGCGGACGGCTGGCGGTGGTGACGTTCCACAGCCTGGAGGACCGGGTGGTGAAGCGGTTCTTCCGCGAGCGCAGCGGGTCGATGCCGTCGGGATCGCGGCACGCGCCGCAGATCGCCGCGAAGGCGGAACCGAGTTTCGAGGAGGTGGGCCGCGCGGTGCGCGCGGGCGAAGCGGAGATCGCGGCGAACCCTCGCGCGCGGTCGGCAACGTTGAGGGTGGCGCGCCGGACGAGCGCCGCGCCCTGGGTATCGGGAGAAGCGTGATGGTGGTGATCAACAGATTTCGCTGGTTCGGCTGGTTCGCGCTGTGCGTCGCGGTCATCCTCACGAGCTATCTGACGTCGTCGCGAGTTGCCGCCGAGCGCAAGAAGCTCGCCGATGTCGAGCGCGCGATCGCCAGCACCGATCGCGAGATTCAGGCGCTGGAGACGGAGTTCGACACTCGCGCCAACCTCGCCCAGCTACAGCGCTGGAACGGCGAGACGCTCAGGCTGACGGTTCCGACCGCGGGGCAATATGTCCACGACGAAGCGCAGCTGGCCGACGTCAATTTCGACGCGCAGCCCGATGGCAACGCCAAGATCCAGACCGCCTCGTATGTGATGCCCAGCGCTCCGGCTGAAGTGGTTGCTGAGCCGCAGCCGCAGCCGGTCAAGGCGGTCGTAACGACTACCGCCGCCGTCAGCACGCCCACTCCGGTTCGTGTCGCAGTCGCCGCGGTCGTCAAGTCCACGCCGAAGCTGAAGCCGGCGATCATGACGGCCTCGGCGTCTGCCAAGCCGCGCACCGTGGCGATGCTCGACCGCAAGCTGCTGAGCGATTCGACTCTGGGCGACTTGCTCGCCGGAGCGCGGGCGGAGCGCCGCAACCGATGACCGCCGTGCTCGCCCGACCACTGCCGCCGCGCCGCCTGTCGGACGAGCGCGCCGTGCTGCGCGCCACCGCGCAGAAACGGCTGATGATCATGATGCTGCTCTACGGGGCAGCGGTCGGCGTCGTGCTGGCCAAGCTTGCGTTCTTCGCGATTTCTACCGGGTCCGCCTCGGCGGCGACGATGGGCGGGCGCGAGATCCGTGCCGATATCGTCGACCGCAACTTGTCGCCGATGGCGCGCACGATCGACACCTGGGCGATCGGCGTCCATCCCGACCAGATCCTGGGCGACCGGCAGGAGATCGCGCAGCGGCTCGCCGGTGTTCTTGGGCTCGATGAGGGCAAGGTCTACGCCCAGCTGACCGGCAAGCGCTTTGCCTATCTCGAGCGAAACGCCTCGGCGTCGCTGGTGACCGAAGTCAACGCGATCGGCGAGCCCGCCATCGTGTTCGAGCGTGATCGCCAGCGGCTCTACCCGCAATCCGAACTGGCCGCACAAGTACTCGGCTTCCTCGACATGGAGGGCCGGGGCGCGAGCGGTATGGAGCGCGCGCTCGACGGCAAGCTGACCACCAGCCCGGCGCCTGTCGCCTTGTCGATCGACGCGCGCGTGCAGTCGGCGATGGAAAACGAACTCGGCCAGGCCGTGCTGAGCTTCAAGGCGAAGGGCGGAGCGGGCGTGGTGCTCGACGTTCGCACCGGCGAGGTCATGGCGCTGGCATCGTTCCCGACGTTCAACCCCAATAAGCCCGGCGACGCGCCGCTGCCGCCGGTCGATGCCAATGGCAAGGCGCTTGCCCCGGGTCCGTTCTATAACCGAGCGACCAGTGCGGCCTATGAACTGGGCTCGACCTTCAAACCGATCACCGTCGCCGCCGCGATCGACAGCGGTACCGTGACCTCGATGGCGAAGCGGTTCGACGCCACCGTTCCGCTGGCGATTGACCGCTTCC
>FSUD01000738.1_pt1 | contig 11177 bp, 9 predicted proteins | sample 1637011 | NCBI WGS metagenome assembly FSUD01 (sample SAMEA3914816, study PRJEB12502) | metagenome | biome: forest; material: soil | place: USA | collected 2011-09-16 | depth 0.3 m
CGCCATTGAAGTTGATCAGGTTGCCGGTCTGCTGCCCGAAATTGATCGGAACCAGATTGCCCGTGGCATCGAATGCCAACGGTTGACCAGCAGCGTTGGTAACGCTCGGCTGAAACTCAAAATCTCCTGCTTGCGCTGGGGAAAGCGGGATAAAATCCGTGACCAGCGGGACGCCATACGGGCTAAGCGAAGGAAGCCGGCGATCTCCGATATAGGAATTCTGGAAGGGTGACGACGGATCCAGAGGAGTCGTGAAAAAGCTGTTCAACCGGCTATCAGGACGGTCGTCAGTGGTCAGGCCCTCCTGCTGGGTATATTCGCCCGCGATCGTCAAATTGCCGCGGCCGCCACCAAAGTTAAATCCAGCCAATGCGCCCAGCCGCGACGTAGGCCCATCGCCACGCTCCGAAATTTCATACTGGCCGTCGAGCAGGACGCCGGTGAAATTCCTCTTGGTGATGATGTTGATCGTGCCAGCGATGGCGTCCGAGCCATAAATCGGCGCGCCGCCGACCGCGATCGTTTCAACGCGATCGACGAGGATGTTCGGAATGACGTTGAAATCGACCTGTGATCCAGCGCCTGTCGGGCCGAAGATCGAAGCGGTGTTCGAACTGACAAAGCGACGCCCGTTGACGATCGTCAGCGTACGCTGATCGCCGAGGCCGAAGAAATTGACGAAATTCTGGCCCGACCCGAATGAACCGGCTTGTCCGCCGACCGGCGAACTGCCCGGTACGCCGAAGGACGGCAATTCATTCAGGGCATCGGCCACATTGGTGAAGCCGCGTTCCGAAAGAGTTTGGCTATCGAGGACGATCGTCGGTTGGCCACTCTGCAGATTGCGCTGCGGGATGCGCGACCCGGTGATGACGATATCAGACGGATTCTGGCTATCGTCCGTTGCCGCCGGGCCGTCCTGCCCGGGCGAATTGTCCTGCAATCCCGCCGCCGGCGCTGGATTGGGAGCAGATTGCGCGTACGCAACGGTTGGAACGACAGCTAACACGCCCAATAGGGCAGTTGCGCTCAGAAAACGCTGGATATTCATTTATTCCCCTTTCGAGCGTGAACCTGTTGGCTGCAGGTCCCGAACCCTGAGCTTCGGCCAGCCAGGCTCACTCACGCAAGAGGTGTGTGCGTTAATTGGGCGTTAATGCTGCCCCAATGTGACAATTCAGCAACGCAACATAATATGGTTGCGTTTAAATTGTAACAATCGAAACTTTCGAACAGTCTTTACCGCTCGATACACATGGCGATGCCCATACCGCCGCCGATGCAAAGCGTAGCCAGACCCTTCTTCGAATCGCGCTTGGCCATTTCGTACAGCAAAGTGGTCAAAACGCGCGCGCCCGACGCGCCGATCGGGTGGCCGATCGCGATTGCGCCACCGTTCACGTTGACTCGTGCCGGATCCCAGCCGAGCTCCTTGCCGACCGACAATGCCTGTGCGGCGAACGCTTCGTTGGCTTCGATCAGGTCGAGATCGGCAATTGACCAGCCCGCCTTTTCGAGCGCGCGGCGCGTCGCCGGAACCGGACCGATCCCCATGATCGACGGATCGACCCCGGCCGAGGCCCAGCTAGCGATGCGGCCGAGCACCGTCAGGCCACGCTTCGCGGCTTCGTCGGCGGTCATGACTACCAGGGCCGCAGCGCCGTCATTGAGTCCGCTGGCATTGGCGGCGGTAACGGTGCCGTCCTTCTTGAACGCCGGGCGCAGGCCCGACACGCTGTCGATCGTCACATCGGCGCGGATATATTCATCGTCAGCGATGATCGTGTCGCCCTTGCGGCCCTTGATCGTCACCGGCGCGATTTCGTCTTTGAAGCGGCCCGAGGAGCGAGCGGCATCGGCGAAATTCTGCGAGCGGACCGCGAACTCGTCCTGAGCTTCGCGAGTCACCTGATATTGCTCGGCCAGATTTTCCGCGGTGATTCCCATATGATAGCCGTTGAATACGTCGGTCAGGCCGTCTTTGATCATCGTGTCGATCAGGCTGAGATCGCCCATCTTGGTGCCGCCGCGCAGATTCTGCGCGTGCGTGCTGAGCGACATGCTCTCCTGACCGCCCGCTACAACGATCTTGGCGTCGCCGGTCGCGACCGCCTGTGCCGCCAGCGCAACTGCTCGGAGGCCTGAGCCGCACACCTGATTGACGCCCCAGGCTGGAACTTCCTTCGGCACGCCCGCCGCCATCGACGCCTGACGCGCCGGGTTCTGGCCCTGCGCCGCGGTCAGGACCTGGCCCAGGATGACCTCCGATACTTCAGCGCCGTCCACACCGGCCTGAGCCAGCGCCGCCTCGATCGCGATACGGCCGAGCTCATGCGCGGGCGTGGCACCGAACGCACCCAGGAAACTGCCGACCGGGGTACGCTTGGCGGCGGCAATGACGATATCGGACATTGGATGACTCCTGCGAATGCTCTGGTTTTGGCGGCTATCTAGGCGCGGCGCAGCCACTCCGCCAGCGGTTCCCACAATTGCGCGCGGGCCCGGCTACCCACAATCATACCGACATGCCCCGCACCCAGATCGTGGCGATCCGCCAGATCAGCCGCGCTTTCCTTCGGCACTATGCGATCGGTTAGCGATACGAACTCGACCGTTGGGCACGCCAGCGCGTGCGGATCGACGGCGACTCCGCCGACTTGCCAGCCGCCGGTGCCGGATAAGTCGCGAGCGATGAAATCCTCGAACAGCTGGCGGCCCACGGCATAGGTCAGCGGCGCGCCGGCGTTCGCCCAGTCCTCCAGCGCCACGAAGCTGCGTGCGGCATCGCTATCAGGCGGCTGTTGCCCGAATGCCTCATATTTGGCGATCGTGCGATCGGGCGCGAGCCGCCAGAAGCCGGATTGCAGCACCTCCATCGGTACCAGTCCCATCGCCTCGCACGCCGGCTTCGCCGCCACCCATAATTCGGCGATGTCGGCGCGCCCGTCGCCAAAGCCGGCGAACCGCCACGGTGCGGCGATCAGCGCCACGCCAGCGACCTTGGCCGCCGCCGCGGCGCCCAACGCGATCGTGCCCCCCAGGCAATAACCTACCAGCAGCGGTGGTTCGTCCAGCCGAGCGATCAGCGGCAGCAGCACGCGCTCGATATGGGCGGTGATGTCGAAATCGCGGTCGGCGGGGGAGGGCGTGCCCCAGTCGAGCAGCCACGGATGCAGCCCTTGTTCGCTGCACCAGCGCAACAAGGAATTTTGCGGCGCAAGATCGAGCACGAACGGCGGGTTGATCAGCGAGGGGATGAAAACGACCGGACGGTCGCCGTCGTTTCGGGTAGCGCCGTAATCGCGCAGTCGCGCTTTCCCCTTGCGGAATCGGGCTGGAGCAAGGCGTCGCGCCGTCACGCGCGGGGCCTCCTGATAGGCCTTCAGCCCTGCCAGCGCCGCAACACGCCGCTCCGGCGATGCTGCGGTCTGTTCGCGCAACATCGATAGGAACAGGGGCAAGGGCCGCGGTCCATGTTGCGGTGCGTCAAGCATCGGTGGTACAGGTGCAAAAAATCATCAGGCGGGAACACCAAATATGAAGAAGCAAGCTGCAGGCGACGGACCGGTCATCATCAAGAAATACGCTAATCGCCGCCTCTACAATACCGAAAGCTCGTCCTACATCACCCTCGATCATCTCGCTGCGATGACTCGCGAGGGCCGCGACTTCAAGGTCGTCGATGCCAAGACCGATGAGGATATCACCCACAACGTCCTGACCCAGATCATCATGGAAGAGGAGCAGCGCGGACAGACCATGCTACCGGTCAACTTCCTGCGCCAGCTGATCTCGATGTACGGCGATTCGATGCAGGCGATGGTCCCGGGCTATCTCGAAGCCTCGATGGATAGTTTCCGCCGCAATCAGGAGCAGTTCAAGTCCGCGGTCGAGGGCGCGTTCGCCAACTCGCCGTTCGCCGAAATGGCCAAGCGCAACATGGCGATGTTCGAAGCCGCCACCAGCGCGTTCAAGCCGGGCGCGACGCCTGGCGCCGCTGGCTCCGCCCCGGCGACCCCGGCTGGCGGCGAAGAGGATGTCTCCGCGTTGAAGGCCGAGCTCGCCCGGCTGCAGGAAAAGATCGACAAGCTCGGCAAATAAAATGGACTTCTCGTCCCGGACGATCGCCGAAGCGGGGGCGGTCGTCGCGGCGGTGCTGGCGGTCGCCGCCGGCATCGCCGATTATCGCCAGCGCAAGCGGGCGGATCTCGACCGGGTGGGTCTGTTCGACTGGCGATCGATTCAGGTGTTCGCGCTGATCGCCGCCATCATCATCGCCGGCTTGGCGTTCAACGTATGAACGGCCGGTCGCGGCGCAGATAGACGATCGTGCGGTAGTCGGCGCGAGGCGCGCTGAACACCGGGCGGTAGTCGCGAGCCAGCGCGGCCTTGACCGCGGCGATGCTGCCCGGGTTCCAGATCGCCAGTTCGCGTGACGATGTGATGATCACCGGCGGGCGATTGGCAAGGATGCGGCGGACCTCGGCTGCTTCGTCGATCCCGGTCGCGCCTTGCTCGGTCGCGTAGGATAGCAGGTTGGGGAACGCATAAACGGTCGGCAGGCAGGTGTTGGCCAGCTGATAGGTGATCGTGTCGCCGATGAAGACATAGGGGCAGCCGCCTTGGCTGTTACGGCGAACCACCTCCGCCACCGCGCGGGCGCCCGGGCCGTCATCGGCTTTGATGCCGCGCTCGACGACGTTGAGGGTCAGGCCAAGCGCCAGCGTCGCGATCATCAACCGTGACGACCGGCCGAGCGCTCGCGCGGCAATCACCGCGAGCGGCGCCACCAGCGGCAGCGCGTAGTGATCGAAGAACGTCCCGATTAGCAGGAAACCGCCAATCGCCGCAGCCAGCCAGCCGAAACCGACCAGCGCCGTACTGGCCAGGCTGGCGCGAGTCCGCCAGCGCCAGGCGACCACCGCCGATACGATCAGCGGCGACAGCGTGGCGACGATCCCCAGCAGCCGCATGGCTAGCTGATCCCAGGGATAGGGCGCGCGCAGGAAGATCGAGGTGACGTTGGCGAACCAGAAAGCGTGGAACGCGCTGGGGCCGAGTGACCAATACCAGCCAGCCGCGGCCAGGCTCGGCGCCAGTCCGGCAAGTACCCAGAGCAACCCCGCTCCGATCAGCGCGATCCATCCGGCGCCCGCGCGACGGAAATACCAGAGGTGGACGCAGCCGAAGAACGCTCCCTCGATCGCCGGTGTGTATTTGGTCTGGATCGCGATCCCGCTCAGCAAGCAGGCGACGATGCCCCAGCCGATAATCGCCGCGCGCTGACCAGCCTTGGCGCGTTCCGGCAAGTGGAGCGTGATCAGCGCGGCCATCGCGACAAACAGATTGTAGAATACCGGCGACTGCCCGCCGCGTCCGCCCAGCAAGGGCAGCCAGATCAAATAGGCCGCCGCCGCCGCCAGCGCGCCGATCGGCTCGGCCCCGCATCGTTGCGCCGCGCGCCATACGAGCCAGGCGGTCGCCGCCGCCACGGCCGTCGCGGCAAGCTGGTACGCCCAGATCGGGTCGATCGGCAGCAGCTGGACCCCGGCGAAGATCAGGAACAGCCCGATCGGCTTGCGGTCCCAGATGTCGATATAGGGCACCGCGCCGTGCAGCATGCGGTTGCCGACCAGCAGATAATATTGCTCGTCGACATGGATCACCGGATTGCCGAAATCGGGCGCGCGCAGGATTACGGCGACGATCGCCAGAAGGCTCGCGATCTGCCAGCCCTTCAACCGGGCAACCCGTTCAGCGATCAATAGAAATGCTCGAGCGTCAGGTCGCGCATGCTGCCGTTGCACATACCGAGCGCGACCATTCGGCCCGGCGAGTCGATCGACCAGCGAGCGATCGAGGTGGTGGCATAGGTGCTGCCGATCGCGGTGCCATCGATGCTGCAGATCTGATCGCCGGCCTTCCAGCCGCTTGCCGCAGCGGGGCCGCCGCGCATGACGTGGAGGACTTGCAGCCGGTCGCGGTCGATCGAAAACAGCAATCCGCTGGTCGAGCGCAGCAGCGGCGGTAGCGCTTTGCCCGTGGAGGCGAGCACCATCCGCCCGGCACGGGGATCGAGCAGCACGCGGTAATGCTGCAGGAAGCCGAGCCCGATCCGTCCTGCGACGCCCATTCGGGCCGAGAATCCGCCGGTCGGCTCGATCCGCGCCTCGGCATCCTGGAGAGTGGTGCCACCGACCGACACCGACGGCAGGACCAGCAATTCGGTGGTGACCGGACCGCCGACACTGTATGACAATGTGGTCGTGCTTTGCGGACGAGTAAGCGGCAGCGAGCGCCAGGCTTCGGTCGATACGGTGACCGTCGCGCCGTCGCCGGTGTCGATGATCACCGGCCGCAAATTGGTCGATCCGATCTTCAGCTCGCTGACATAGAGCTGCTGGCGCGGTGCGATCGTGAGCGGGGCGCTCTCTCCGACGAAAGGCAATCGCCCGCTCGGCAGCAAGCGGAAGCGGCGCTGGGTGAAATCGATGTCCAGCGCGTAGCGGTCGACCAGGTCGCGCCCGATCAGCGCATCGACTGGCTCGGCCCCGCCGGTCGCGTTGGTTGGCAGGTCGACCACGCCCATCCGCCCGCCGCTTCGGGTCAGGCCGCCGATCGTCAGCGCGCGGCCATTCGCCCAGCCAAGCGCAACCGATCCGCCGACGCCAATCGCCTGGCTGCCCGGCTGAACCTTCAGGCCATTGTCGGTGGCAAAGCGGTGCGACAGGACCGATACGGTGACGCCGGTGTCGAGGATCGCGGTGATTGGGCGGCCATCGATCGCCATGCTGAATTTGATCTGGTTGCCGGGGGTCAGCTCGAACGGCACCCACTGCGTTTCGGTGTCCTGCGCCAGCACCATCCGTTCCGGCGCGGCCGGCGGCAATGGCGGCGCCATCGCGGCGCCGAGCGGCGTCGCGATGATAGTCGCCAAGAGAAGGAGCCAACGCCGCATGGCCATTGTGTAGCGCCAAGCGCGACTCGCGGAAATGGGGTAAGCGCGGCGTTAAGACTGTTTACAATCCCATCGCCGGACGGGAGTTACAGGCAGGCTTCCAGATACGCCTGATCGAACCCGTATTGCCGCGCCTTTTCCAGCGTGTAGGGGCGCAGACCCATCGCGCGATATTCGCCGACGATCTTGCCGTCCGCGGATTCGTCGAGATATTCGAACTTGAACAGCTCCTGCGTCACGATGACGGGGCCTTCCATGCCGATCACCTCGGTGATGTTGGTGACCCTGCGAGAGCCATCGCGCAGGCGCTTGACCTGGACGATCATGTCGACCGAGTCGGCGATCTGGCGGCTGATCGCTTCCTTCGGGATCTTGATGTCGCCCATCAGCACCATGTTCTCCATACGGCCCAGGCATTCGCGCGGGCTATTGGAGTGAAGCGTACACATCGAGCCATCGTGGCCGGTGTTCATCGCGGCGAGCAGATCGAAACACTCGCTGCCACGAATTTCGCCGAGGATGATGCGATCCGGGCGCATACGCAGCGAGTTCTTGACGAGATCGCGGATCGAGATTTCGCCCTGACCCTCCAGGTTGGCCGGACGCGTTTCGAGCGGCAGCCAGTGCGGCTGCTGCAGCCGGAGTTCGGCGGCGTCCTCGATCGTCAGCACGCGCTCGCCCGGGTCGATCATCTTCGACAGAGCGTTGAGCATCGTCGTCTTACCCGAACCGGTACCGCCCGAGATGACGATGTTGAAGCGGCAGGCGCCGGCGATCTTCAGCGCGGTCGCCATCTTCTGCGACATCGAGCCGAAACCGGCCATCATGTCGAGCGTGATCGGCTTGTTCGAGAACTTGCGAATCGAGATCGCCGTGCCCTTCAGGCTCAGCGGCGGCACGATCACGTTGACGCGGGAGCCGTCCTTGAGACGCGCGTCGGCCAGCGGCGTGGTCTGGTCGACGCGGCGGCCGACCGAGTTGCAGATGCGCTGCGCGATCTGAAACAGATGCTCCTCGTCGCGGAACTGGATTTGCGCGAGCTCAAGCTGGCCCTTGCGCTCGACATAGGTCTGGTCGGGGCCATTGACCATGATGTCCGAGATGTTCGGATCGGCCAGCAATTCCTCGAGCGGCCCGAGGCCGAGCAGTTCGTCGACCAGCACCTTTTCCAACGCGAATTGTTCGCGGCGGTTGAGCGTCAACTTCAGCTCGGCGAGCACTTCGCCGATGATCGGGCGGAATTCCTCGGCCAGCTCGTCCTTGTTCAGGGTCGCGGCGGCTTCGGGATCGACTCGTTCGAGCAGGCGCGGCAGCACCTGTTCCTTGATCTTGTGAACCGAGGCTTCGAAACCTTCGCCACCGCGCGAACTGCCCGATTCGGCGGAGGCGTTCTGGCGCTCGGTCAGCCGGTTCATGGCGTCCGACACGCCGGCGGGCAGGTTGCCCTGCGACTGCGCGCTGTCGTCGACCGGCATTGGCTGCGGCTCTGGAGCCTCCTCCTCGCGAGGCGCTGCGCCGCCGCCCTGCATGGGACGCGCGACACCGAAGGCCGGCCGGTTGGCCGATCCAGGGTTCATACCGTTGCGACGCCCGAATGCACTCATACTCGCCAGAATCCTTTGGGTCTGGACCAAGGAACTAGGAGGGAAGGTTTGACATTTTCCTAACCATTTGGGCCGGGCGGCGGACGTAATCGTTGATGAACCGGGCTTTGGCGGTGTGCCAAGGGTGCGTTATGACGCGTCAAACCGGAAGGGATACGAGCATGGCCTGGATATTGAGAACCATCCTGACCGCGGCGTTAGTCGCGACTCCCGCTCTTGCCGACAAGCCCAGCATGCCCGGCTGGCTGACCGGGTGCTGGTCGCAGGAGAATGGGTCCAGCTGGACCGAGGAATGCTGGTCGGGGCCGCGTGGCGGCATCATGCTGGGCGGGGGCCGCACAGGGCGCGGCGATATGCTGCAATCGTGGGAGATGATGCAGATCCAGCAAGCCGCGGATGGCAGCCTCATCTTCTACGGCCAGCCGCGCGGCGGGCCGCGCGTGGCGTTTCCGGCGATTGCGGCCAACGACAAAGAGATCGTCTTTGCCAACCCAAAACACGATTACCCGCAGCGTATCCGCTATTGGCGCGAGGGGATGGACCTGAATGCAGAGGTCAGCCTGGCCGACGGCAGCAACCCGACACGCTGGCACTACAAGCGGCTGATGCGGTGAGGCTGGGGGCGATAACGTCGCAAAAAGTCACAGGTCCATCGCGCGAGGGTACGGGCCTGTGTGGCGAAAACGAAGCGGACGATGAGAAAGGGCGCGGCAGGAGCTTGTCACGCCAAATCCTACATTGAAAGCCGCCCGGCATCGGCGCGCGCTCCTGCTTCCGCAGGAGCACGAGGGTTTATCCAGCTTGCTCGGCGAGCACGGTCAGGCCAGCCGCCGAAACCTCGGCGAAGCCGCCCTTGATCGGGACCAGTTCGGGCTCGGTCTTGTCGGCCTTGTAGATCGCGAGGTTGCCGTCGCGGATCGTCGACATGAAGGGCGCGTGACCCTCCAGCACGCCGAAATCGCCTTCGGTGCCTGGCACGACGACCTGATAGACTTCCTCCGAGCGGAGGAGCTTCTCTGGCGTGACGAGTTCGAAGTGGAGCATGGTTTGATCCTCAAACCCCTCTCCCCTTGTGGGAGAGGGAGGGGCCCATCGCGTTAGCGATGGGAGGGTGAGGGGGCGGAGCCAAGCTCCGCGCGGTCCTGCGGACCGCATACCCCTCATCCAACTTCGACTAGCGAGCAAGCTCGCAAGTCTTCATATCCTTCTCCCACGAGGGGAGAAGGGGTGGTAACTTACGCGTCCTGCGCCAGCTTCTCGGCCTTGGCGATCGCGCCGTCGATGCCGCCGACCATGTAGAACGCGCTCTCGGGCAAGTGATCGTACTCGCCGTTCACCACCGCTTTGAACGAGCGGATCGTGTCCTCGATCTGCACGAACTCGCCGGATATGCCGGTGAAGACTTCGGCGACGTGGAACGGCTGGCTGAGGAACTTCTGGATCTTGCGCGCGCGGCTGACGGTCAGCTTATCTTCTTCTGATAGCTCGTCCATGCCCAGGATGGCGATGATGTCCTGCAGCGACTTGTACTTCTGCAGGATCGACTGGACCGCGCGAGCGGTGTCGTAATGCTCCTGGCCGACGACGCGGGGTTCGAGCACGCGCGACGTGGAATCGAGCGGATCGACCGCCGGGTAGATGCCCAGCTCCGAAATCGCGCGGTTGAGCACGGTGGTCGCGTCCAAGTGAGCGAATGACGTCGCCGGGGCCGGATCGGTAAGATCGTCCGCGGGGACGTACACGGCCTGAACCGAGGTGATTGACCCCTTGTTGGTCGAGGTGATGCGCTCCTGCAACTGGCCCATGTCGGTCGACAGGGTCGGCTGATAGCCCACGGCCGACGGGATGCGGCCGAGCAGCGCCGACACTTCCGAACCCGCCTGGGTGAAGCGGAAGATGTTGTCGACGAAGAACAGCACGTCCTGGCCTTCGACGTCGCGGAAATATTCGGCGATCGTCAGGCCCGACAGCGCGACGCGAGCGCGGGCTCCGGGCGGCTCGTTCATCTGGCCGTATACGAGAGCGACCTTCGATCCTTCGCTGATCGCATTGCCGTCGGCATCCTTGGCGATGACGTTGGCGTCGAGGAATTCGTGATAAAGGTCGTTACCCTCGCGGGTACGCTCACCCACGCCGGCGAACACCGAGGTGCCGCCATGGCCCTTGGCGATGTTGTTGATCAGCTCCTGGATCAGCACGGTCTTGCCGACGCCGGCGCCGCCGAACAGGCCGATCTTGCCGCCCTTCGCATAAGGCGCGAGCAAGTCGATCACCTTGATGCCGGTGACCAGGATCGAGCTTTCGGTCGACTGGTCGACGAACAGCGGCGCGGGCGCGTGGATCGGCATGGTCAGCTCGGCATTGACGGGTCCGCGCTCGTCGATCGGCTCGCCGATGACGTTGAGGATGCGGCCGAGCGTCTTCGGGCCGACCGGCACACGGATCTGCGAGCCGGTGTCGGTCACGTTCTGGCCGCGCGTCAGGCCCTCGGTCGAGTCCATCGCGATCGTGCGGACGGTGTTCTCGCCCAGATGCTGCGCGACTTCGAGGACCAGGCGGTTGCCGTTGTTATCGGTCTCGAGCGCCGAGAGGATCGCCGGGAGGTTGTCCGGGAA
>FSUD01000093.1_pt1 | contig 11171 bp, 11 predicted proteins | sample 1637011 | NCBI WGS metagenome assembly FSUD01 (sample SAMEA3914816, study PRJEB12502) | metagenome | biome: forest; material: soil | place: USA | collected 2011-09-16 | depth 0.3 m
CGCAGCTGCATCGCGCGCCGCGAAGGCGTCGAGCACGTCGTGCACCATCTCCGCCGCCATCTTGGCCATCGCCGGCAGGACCGAGATCGGCTCGATCCGCGTATCGCTTTCGATCATCGGCACGCGCTTGGCGATATTCTTGGCGTAATCGCCGATCCGCTCGACCACCGCCGCGATCTTGAGCGCGGCGATCACCTCGCGCAGGTCGTTGGCCATCGGCGCGCGGATCGCGATGATCTGCACGGCCAGCGTCTCGACTTCCTGCTCGATCACGTCGATCTGCTTGTCGGCCATCCGCACGCGCTGCGCGAGATCCAGGTCGCTGCGCTGGAGCGCGGTCATCGCGTCGGTGATCGCTTGTTCTGCCAGACCGCCCATCTGGCTGATCTGCCCGCGCAGCTTGCCGATCTCATCGTCGAACACCTTGACGGTGTGTTCCTGGCCCGTTGCCATTCCTTAATTCCTCAACCGTACCGGCCGGTGATGTAGTCGCGCGTCCGGTCCTCGCGCGGATTGGTGAAGATATCCGACGTCTGGCCGTATTCGACCAGGCTGCCGAGGTGGAAAAACGCCGTCCGCTGCGATACGCGCGCAGCTTGCTGCATGTTGTGCGTAACGATCACGATCGCATATCGGCCCTTCAACTCGTGGATCAGTTCCTCGATCTTGGCGGTAGCGATCGGATCGAGCGCCGAACAGGGCTCGTCCATCAGGATGACTTCGGGATCGACCGCGATGGCGCGGGCGATGCACAGCCGCTGCTGCTGTCCGCCCGACAAGGCGGTGCCGCTGTCCTGTAAGCGGTCCTTGACTTCGTCCCACAGGCCGGCGCGCTTCAGCGATTGCTCGACGATGCGATCCATCTCGATCTTGCCCGATGCCAGGCCATGGATGCGCGGTCCATAAGCGACGTTCTCGTAGATCGTCTTGGGGAACGGATTGGGCTTCTGAAACACCATGCCGACGCGAGCGCGGAGTTGAACCACGTCCATCGAGCTAGCGTAGATATTCTCGCCGTCCAGCTTGATATCGCCTTCGACGCGCGCCGAGGGGATCGTGTCGTTCATCCGGTTGAGCGTGCGCAGGAAGGTCGATTTGCCGCAGCCCGATGGACCGATGAACGCCGTCACCTTGTCCTGGTCGATATCGATGGAAACGTCGTTGATCGCCTGAGTCGCGCCATAGAAGACGTTGACGTTGTGGGCGGTCATCTTGTGGTCGGGAGGGGTCACCAGCGGGTCTCGAATCGGTTGCGGAGGTAAATGGCGATGGCGTTCATCGCGAGCAGGAAGGCCAGCAGCACGATGATCGCAGCGGAGGTCTTTTCGATGAAGCCGCGGCTGACTTCATCCGACCACAGGAAGATCTGAACCGGCAGCACCGTCGATGGATCGGTCAGCTTGCCCGGCGGGGTGGCGATGAAGGCGCGCATGCCGATCATCAGCAGGGGTGCGGTCTCGCCCAGCGCGCGCGCCATGCCGATGATAGTGCCGGTCAGGATACCGGGCAGCGCCAGCGGCAGGACATGATGGAACACGACCTGAACCGGACTTGCCCCCAGCGCCATCGCGGCGTCGCGGATCGATGGCGGCACGGCCTTGATCGCGTTGCGGCCGGCAATGACGATCACCGGCATCGTCATCAGCGCGAGCGTCAGTCCGCCAACCAACGCCGCAGAGCGCGGCAGATGGAATACATTGAGGAACACCGCGAGCCCGAGCAGGCCGAAGATGATCGACGGCACCGCTGCCAGGTTGTTGATCGACACCTCGATTAAGTCGGTCCAGCGATTCCGCGGAGCATATTCTTCCAGATAGAGCGCGGCGAGCACGCCGACCGGGAAGGCGAGGCCGAGCGTGACCAGCATCGTGAACAGCGAACCCTTCAACGCCCCCCAGATGCCGACGACTGCGGGATCGGTCGAATCGGACATGGTCAGGAACCCGAGATTGAACCTGGTCGAAATGGCGTTCTTCTCGGTGAGTTTGGCCGCGGTTACTTCATCGGCCGGTGAGCCGTCGCTCTTCGCTGCGGTGTCGATCCCGGTCGAGGCAGGCAGCCATACGGTCGCCTTGCCATCGATCATCGACGGGCTCTGCTTGAGCATCGACCCCAACTGATCGGGCGCCGAGTCGGCGAAATAGGAGCGCCCACCCTCGCCATAAGCCGCAGTGGCGGCGCGATCGACTGCGCCATCGAGGTCGGCGGCCGACAGCGCGAGATCGGCGCCAGGCCCGGTCAGCTGCTCCTTGGTCAGCGCGAGACCGGACGCCGGAAAGTTGATCGGCAGCGCGATATCGGTCCGCTCGAACCCGCGAATGCCGTTGCCCAGCATCGTCGCCAGCAGGAACAGCAGGAACCCCGCCGACATGATGATCGCACCCAGGCCAAGCGCGCGGAAGCGGCGTTCGGAGGCGTAGCGCGCCCGCACGCGCTTCTGCATCGCGTCGGTGGTCCAGTCGGTCGGCGCACGGTCGGGGATCGTGGCGTCCGTCACGAGAATGCCGGGGACGATGGTGTTACTCATACGCCTCCCGGTACCGCTTCACGACGGTCAGTGCGATGATGTTGAGCAACAGGGTGATGACGAACAAGGTCAGCCCCAAGGCGAAGGCGGCAAGCGTCTTGGCGCTGTCGAAACTGCCTTCTCCGGTCAGCAAGTCGACGATCTGCTTAGTGACGGTGGTCGCGCTGTCGAACGGATTGAGGCTGATGATCGCGGCGCCGCTGGCCGCCATCACAACGATCATCGTCTCGCCGATCGCCCGGCTGACCGCAAGCAGCACGCCACCGACCACACCGGGAAGGGCAGCCGGTAACAGCACGCGGCGGATAGTCTCGCTGCTGGTCGCGCCCATCGCCAGGCTGCCGTCGCGCATCGAGGTCGGCACGGCGGCGAGCGAATCATCGGCCATCGACGACACGAATGGGATGATCATCACGCCCATTACCAGCCCGGCGGCCAGCGCACTTTCGGACGTCGCATTCGAAATGCCGATCGCGACACCGAACTGGCGGATCGCGGGGCCGACGGTCAGCGCGGCGAAATAGCCGTAGACCACGGTCGGCACACCAGCGAGCAGCTCAAGCGTCGGCTTCATCCACCGCCGCAACCGGGGGCTGGCATATTGCGTCAGGTAGATCGCGCTCATCAGCCCGAACGGGATCGCCACCAGCATCGCGATCACCGCACCGATGAAGAACGTCCCCCAGAACAACGGCACCGCGCCCAGCGAAGGCCCGGGATTGGCTTCGTTGATGACCTGCGGGCTCCAGTGCGTGCCAAGCAGGAAGTCTATGGGCGAGACCAGGCCGAAGAACCGCACGCTCTCGACGATCAGCGAGGCGACGATGCCGATCGTGGTCAGGATGGCGACCAGCGACGCGAGCAGCAGCAGCGCCATCACGATTCGCTCGATCCGGGTCCGCGCGTTGAGCCCGGGCTTCACGCGAAGGAACGCCCAGGCCCCGCATGCCAGCGCTAGCAGCAATATGGCAGCGCCGCCGATCCAGTCGTAGCGCTCCTCGGCCGCGGCATAGACGGGCGCGATCGCGGCGGCGGTCTCGCTCATCGCGACCTTGCGCTCGCCGGATGCCAGCGCGCGTGCTTCGGCCAGGATCGTCGAGCGCTCGAAGCCGGGCGGGGGCAGGGAGGCAGCGGCCGGGCTGGTCATCACCGTCTCGCTGATCAGCGACGGGGTTACCGAGCTCCAGACCGTAAGCAACAGCAGCGGCGGCCCGACCGTCCACAAGGCGGCGAACCAGCCGTAATGCGCGGGAAGCGACGAGAAACGCTGGCCCGGCGCGCGCCGGAACGCCACGGCGCGCACACGCGCAGACAGCCAGGCGATCAGACCGAGTCCGGTAACAAGAAACAGTAAGGCGAGCGTGGACAAGAGCTGGTCTGAACTTTCAATTCTCAAAGGTCCGGCAAGCGGAGCGGGGGAGGTGACCCCGCGCCGCTCGCCGGCGTTATTAGCGAAGCTGGCGCGGGTCGAGAGTCGTTTGATCCTTGACGATCTTGGCGGAAGCATCGCGGATGTTCTGCGGTGCAGCAATCAGCCCGCGCTTCACCAGCGGACCGTCCGGAGCCCAGAGCGTCGTGTAGAGATTGAGGAACGCCTGCAGGTTCGGGATCGCCTTCAGATGCGCCTTCTTGACGTACAGGAACAATGGCCGCGACCCGGGATAGGTACCCGACGAAATCGTCTCATAGGTCGGTTCGATGCCGTTGATCGGTACGCCGACCAGCTTGTCCTTATTCGCTTCCAGGTACGAATAGCCGAAGATGCCGATCGCGTTCGGATTGGCCTGCAGTTTCTGGACGATCAGATTGTCGTTCTCACCCGAGTCGACATAAGCGCTGTCATCGCGGATCTTGGTACAGATGTCCTTGTACCCCTGCGGTGCGCTTTCCTTCATCTTGACCATCGCCGGCATCACCGCTTCGCAGCCGCGCGCCAGGATCAGTTCGCTCAGCGCGTCACGCGTGCCGCTGGTCGAGGGCGGACCATAGACGACGATCGGGATCTTCGGCAGCGCGGGATTGATCTGATCCCAGGTGGTGGTCCGGTTCTTCTGGTTCATCGGCATCGCGGCCAGCGCCTTGAAAAGATCGACCGGGGTCAGTGCCAGCTTGGGGCCGTTCTTGGCTTCGGCGAAGGCGATGCCGTCGATGCCGACCTGCACTTCCATGATGTCGGTGACGCCGTTCGACTTGCACATCGCATATTCGCTGGCCTTCATCCGGCGTGACGCGTCCTCGATGTCGGGGAATTGCGTGCCGACGCCCTTACAGAACAGCGACATGCCGCCGCCCGTGCCGGTCGATTCGATCACCGGCGCCTTGGCCCCCGGCGTCTTGCGCACGAATTGCTCGGCGACCGCGGTGGTGAAGGGGAATACAGTCGACGAGCCGACGACGCTGAGATGGTCGCGGGTAGTGTCGCCCCCGTCCTGATTCGAACAAGCCGCAAGACCAAGTGCGGCGACGGCGACGAACGCGATGGTGCGAATCATTGGACGGACCTCCCGGGATCGGGGCGCCTGATCGGTTCCCCCTTATCGCCGCGCTATCACGCCGATGTCCGCGCCTTTGTGACCGTTGCGTTACCCTTTGATGACAGTGACACCGGAAGCAGCATCGTCACCACCGTGCCGCGTCCGATCTGGCTGGCAATATCCAGCCGTCCGCGATGCCGCTCCACAATGTGCTTGACGATCGCAAGGCCGAGACCGGTGCCGCCCAGCGCCCGGCTGCGCCCCGAATCGACTCGATAGAATCGCTCGGTTAGCCGCGGAATATGCTCGGGCGCGATACCTTCGCCTTCGTCAGCGACCGACAGGCGAACCATGTTGGCGCTGTCGTGCCACAGCTTGACCGTCACCGGGGAGGCGGCGCGGCCATATTTCATCGCATTGCCGATCAGATTGTGCAGCACCTGGCTGAGTTGCGCGCGGTCGCCATTCACCGGTGGAACGCCCTCCGCCAGATTGCAGACGATGTCGGCGGCGCGGGGATCGTGCGTGTCGTTGATTTCCGACCACACTTCGCTGACCAGATCGCCGAGATCGACCGACTGGTCGGGCAAGCGGTATTTCTCCGCCTCGATCCGGCTCAGCGAGATCAGATCCTCGACCAGCCGCTGCATCCGCCGCGCTTCGTCGGCCATCACCTTCAGGAACCGCTGGCGCATCACCGGATCCTCACCAGCTTCCTCGCTCAGCGTTTCGGCGAATCCCAGGATCGAGGCGAGCGGCGTGCGCAATTCATGGCTGGCATTGGCGACGAAATCGACTCGCATCCGCTCGGCGGCATAGCTGCCGGTCTGATCGATCAGATGGACGACTCGCCCGCCCTCGATATCGGTGACTCGCAATTCCCAGCGCTGGTCCAGCGTGCCGAGGCCGACCAGGCTGATCGGATCGCCCGGCGCCATGCCGGGAGGGGCGACCAGTTGCTCGGCGGCGGCGGGGTGGCGGATCGCGAGCCGGACGTCCTGTCCGGTAATGTGCTTGCCCAGAAGATCGCGCGCCGCGGCATTGGCCTCCAGCACGCGACCTTCCCCGATGATCAGCACCGGCTCGACGATCGCCTCGATCACCGCGCCGACGCTGGCCTTGGCCGGGGCGACAATTTGTTCCGGGATCGCCGATGGCGCGCTGTCACCCGACCCGAAGGCAAGCAGCGCGACGATGATTCCGCCGATCAGCGCCGCGAGCGCGCTCGTGATGTTATAGGACAGCGCCAGCACCGCAGCCGCGGTGATAGCCGCCGCGACAAACGCCATAATCGCGCGAATTCCGGGTAAATGCGTCATCTCGCCTGTCTCTAACCGGGCCGCGCTAACCATTCCACCCGCTTGCGGCGATGACCGTAATATGAAAGGCACGTTTGCCATGGACGGGAATGAGCCGATCGATCGCGCCGAAGAGGCGATGCCGAACCGGCGCCGCGCGCTGATGCTCGGCGCGGCGACCGCGTCCGTCGTCATTTCGATCCGCCCTGCACTGGCGCAGACCCAGGCGTCGGTGATGAAGTGCGAGATTCCGGTGCCCGATCCCGGCCGCGCCGGCCAGTATATCGCTGCCGATGGATCGATGGTGCCGCCGGGAACCAAGGGCGCCTATCCCGGCATGCCGCGCCCGTTCAAGGCGGAAGAAGTCCGCACCGCGCTGAACGGCGGCACGCTGCCCGGCACGACTTACGACCAGAGCCGCGCCTATACCGCCTATATCCGCCGTCTGCAGCACGGCAATGCCGGCTTTACCTGCTTCGCCTCGTTGCAGATGCCGCGCGGCTGAGGCCGCATTGAGCGAGATGAGCGTTCGCTATCGCGCCGCGTCGCCCGACACGCTGGTCGTTGTGCCGCTCGATGTCCTCACCGCCATCTATCATCGCGCGTCGGGCCAGACGCATTTGGTGGCGGCACCCGCGCCTGAAATCCTGGAGGTGCTGGCCGAGGGAGAAATGACGGGGGAGGCGCTGCTCGATCGGTTGCGCGCCGACTACGATCTGGTCGATGCCGATGCCGCCGTCCTGGCCGCGCGGCTGGACGAACTGGTCGAGACCGGGCTGGTCGAGCGCCGATGAGGCACGAATTCCAGGTGAGGATCGGGCCGGTCGGGTTCCGTGTCGGCTCGGACTGGCGCTCGCCAGTCGCGGCGCTGGAGCAACTCTACGCCGACTATCCCAAGCCCGATGACGGCATTTCCGACTTCACCGTGCGCTTGTTCGCCAACCGGCTGTGGCGGCGGTTTTTCAGACCCAAGGTGATGATCGGCGGCGACTTCGTGCTGCCCGAGGCGGCGCCGTTGGCGCTGGAGCATGGCCTGCTCGCTGCCGAGATGGCGATGAACTTGCAGATGGCGCTGGGTCAGCGCCGCTTCCTGCTGCTCCACGCTTCGACGGTGGAGCGCGATGGCAAGGCGCTGATCATGACCGGCGTGTCGGGGTCGGGTAAATCGACCCTGTCGGCGTTGCTGATGGCGCGGGGCTGGCGGCTGATGGGCGACGAATTCGCGCTGCTCGATCCGGTGACGGGGATGATCCACGCCTTTCCGCGGCTGATCAGTCTGAAGAACGAAGCGATCGGCGTGATGGAAGCGGCGGTACCGGACGGCCATTGGGGGCCGCTGCTCGCGGAGACGCCCAAGGGCGCGATCCGCCATCTCGTTCCGGATGTGCGGTCGGTCGCCGCGATGCTGGAGCCAGCGGCGCCGGCGCTGATCCTGTTCCCGAGCTTTGGTCATGAGGCAGCGGTGCGGGACGTGGAACCGAGCGAGGTGTTCGTCCGGCTGACTCAAGCATCGACCAATTATGTCGCCTTGGCGGAGCGCGGGTTCACCTCGCTGACCCGTCTGGTTCGCGACACGCCGGCCAAGGCGATCGACTATCCCGATACCGAGTCCGCGATCGCCCAGGTGGAGGCTCTATGGGCCGTGCTTTAGACGGCCATCTCCTCGCCCGTGCGCTGGCCGAGCCGGCTTCGGTTGCGACGCTCGATGGCGCTGGCTGGCAAGCGTTGCTAACGATGGCGCGTGCGGAGTTGCTCTCTGCCAGCCTTGCACACCGGCTGGAAGGGATCGCCAAGCCTGCCGCGGCACAACGCTTCCTCGATGATGCGCGCGCCTCCGCCGATCAGGGGCGGATCGCCGCGCTCTGGGAGGTCGAGATGGCTCGTCGCGCGCTCGATCCGCTCGGCGTGCCGGTCGTGCTGCTCAAGGGCTCGGCGTTCATCGCCGCCGGGCTGAAGGCGGGGCAGGGGCGCTTCGTCGGCGATCTCGACATTCTGGTGCCGCGCGCCGATCTCGATCGTGTCGAGGCGGCGTTGATCGAGGCGGGCTGGGAATGGGTCAAGCCCGACCCTTATGACGATGATTATTACCGCCGCTGGATGCACGAACTGCCGCCGCTGATTCACCGCGAACGCGACCGGATGATCGACGTGCATCACACGATCCTGCCGCTCACCGCGCGCCCGACGCCCGATCCGGCGTCGATGATCGCGGATAGCCTTCCCCTCGAAAACGGTCTGCGCATTCTGTCGCCCAACGACATGATCTGCCACGCCGCCGCTCACTTGTTCGCGGACGGCGACTTGCAGGGCGGGATGCGCAACCTGTGGGACATCCACTGCCTGATCGAGGAGTTCGGGCTGGAGGGCTTGAGCGCCCGCGCCCGCCATCACGGGCTGGTGTCCGCCGTCGAGCGCTCAGTGCGTCAGGCGAGCGCTTTCTACGGCACCGATATTCCCGATAGCTGGCGGACATGGGATTCGACCGATCCGTTCTTCGCTCGCCGCCTGACCGCGCGTGACGGCTGGGGGCGAAGCACGCGCCCGTTCATGCAGCAATATTTCTACATGCGCTCACACTGGCTCCGCATGCCGCCGCTGATGCTGGCGCGGCACTTGTGGACTAAGTGGCGGCGGGTTTAGCCCGGGCGCGGCGCACAGCGGCGACGATCAGCAAGGTCACGGCGATTGCCGCGGTATCGGCGATCCAGTCGCGGATATCGCAATCGCGGTGAAGCGCCGGAAGCGACTGAACGACTTCGATCAAGGCGCCGAGGAACGACAAACGCTCGGTTATCCGCGGCAGTCGCGCGTGGGGATAACCGATCGCGGCGAGTACTGACATCACCGCGAAGGCTGTCATATGCTCCACCTTGTCGCCGAACCGGTCGAGCGGCGTGTACGGTGGATGGGGCAGCACCGCCATCGTCACCGCGACGACGAGCGCGAGCCAGAACAAGGTCCGGGCAATGATAGCCGGTCTGGTCATTTCGCCATTTCGCTCAAGGTCGTGACCAGCGAATCGTAGCCGGTGATCGTCGCTTCCGCGCCCAGTGTTTCCAGGCCGCCATTGGGCGCGAAAAGCACGCACGGGATGCCGGCGTTTCGCGCGGCGTCCGCATCATAGGCCGTATCGCCGACGAACGCCGCCCGGCGTCCAGCGCAACGGCCGATCATCTCGCGAATCGGCGCGGGGTCGGGCTTGCTGATGCCCAGCGTATCGCCGCCGATCACGCAGGCGAAGCGATCGAACAAACCAAGCTCTTTCAATAGTTTGATTGATAGATATTCGAGCTTGTTGGTAACCACCGCCAGCGTCACGCCGCGCGCGATCAAAGTGTCCAGCGCCTCGACAACGTGCGGAAAGGGGCGAGTCAGGACCGCGATATGATCGGCATAATAGTTCAGCATGACCGGCATCAGCGCATCGAGTCGTTCCGATCCGCCGGTCGTCGTCAATGCACGGTCGAGCAACAGCCGCGCTCCCCCGCCCGTCATCGCGTGCACTTGTTCGACGGTAAGCAAAGGCCGGTCTTCACTCTGAAGCACATGGTTCACGGCCGCTGCCAGATCGCCGGCACTCTCGACCAGCGTGCCGTCCAGGTCGAATCCGACCAGATCGAAGGGGAAATCACTCATTGCGGCCGCGCCTGCCAGCATCGCTATGGAATTGGCAACAGGTTCGTGGCAGGGCGCGGCCAATGGAGGCGTACCCATGACCAATCCAATCGCAGCGATCATCCTCGCCGCCGGCATGGGCACGCGGATGAAATCCGACCTGCACAAGGTGCTTCACCCGATCGCCGGGCAGCCGATGCTGCTCCACCTGATCGACAGCGTGCAGGCGCTCGAGCCCGAGCGGATCGTCGTCGTCGTCGGTGCGCGCCGCGAACAAGTCGAGGCCGCCGTCACGCCGCTGGGCGTCGAGGTCGCGATCCAGGCCGAACAGCTCGGCACGGGCCATGCCGTCCGCCAGGCCGAGGCGGCACTCGCTGGATTCAAGGGCGATGTCCTGATCCTCTACGGCGACGTGCCGCTGGTGAAGACCAAGACGATGCGATCGATGATCGACCGGCTGCACGGCGCTGGTGATCCCAGCGTGGTCGTGCTGGGCTTCCGCCCGGCGGATGCGGGTGCTTATGGCCGGGTGATCGCCGATCCCGATGGACGCAATGCCAGGATCGTCGAGTTCAAGGACGCCTCGCCCGAGGAACGCGCGGTCGCCTTGTGCAATTCCGGGCTGATGGCGGTGCGGTCCGCCGACCTGTTCCGTCTGCTCGCGCACGTGACCAACAGCAACGCGGCTGGCGAATATTACCTGACCGACGTCGCGGAGCTGGCTGCAACGGACGGTGCGGGCGCCGTGGTCGTGGAGACAGATGCCGAAGAGGTCGCCGGGGTCAACAGCCGAGCCGAACTCGCACATGTCGAGGCAAGCTGGCAGGCCGTTCGCCGCAATCGGGCGATGGCCGATGGCGCGACGCTGATCGCGCCCGAAACCGTCTGGTTCGCGCATGATACGGTGATCGGCCGCGATGTCGTGATCGAGCCCAACGTGTTCTTCGGCCCTGGCGTGACCATCGCCGATGACGTGACGATCAAGGGTTTCAGCCATATCGACGGCGCTCAGGTCGCGACCGGCGCAGTGGTCGGGCCCTATACCCGGCTGCGCCCTGGCGCGGTGGTGGGCGAGGACGCGCATGTCGGCAATTTCGTCGAGATGAAGAAGGCGGTGCTCGGCAAGGGCGCCAAGGCCAATCACTTGACCTATCTCGGCGATGCGGAAGTCGGAGCGGGTGTGAATATCGGCGCGGGCACGATCACCTGCAACTATGACGGCTTCTTCAAGTACAAGACGGTGATCGGCGAGGGCGC
>FSUD01000220.1_pt1 | contig 11162 bp, 8 predicted proteins | sample 1637011 | NCBI WGS metagenome assembly FSUD01 (sample SAMEA3914816, study PRJEB12502) | metagenome | biome: forest; material: soil | place: USA | collected 2011-09-16 | depth 0.3 m
ATTCGCCGGGCGGGAGCGCCGATCGCCGCACCAAGATGCTCGACCAGACCAGCGGATTCTCGATCCACAACAACCATTCGATCAGCGCCGGGGTCGTCAGCGGGGAGCGGATCCCCGAGCGGGTCGATCCGTTCTGCAACACCAGCGCCTCGCCGCCGATCAACGTTATCTCGGGATGGGCGTCGAGATAGGCGACCTGGCGCTCGAACCGCTCTGGCAGGCAGATGTCGTCTTGGTCGAGCCCGGCAATATAGTGCCCGCGCGCCTCGGCGAAGGCGCGGTTCCGGGTGTTCACCGGGCCGGCATTCTGTTCGGCTGCGATGATTCGAATCCGCGAGTCGGCCACCGTGCGCAGCAGGTCCAGCGTATTGTCGGTCGAGCAGTCGTCGACCACAACAAGTTCGAAATCGCCGAACGTCTGTGCCCACAAGCTGTCGAGCGTTTCGCCGATCAGTGCCGCGCCGTTATAGGCGGCCATGATGACGCTGACCGTGGGAGCATCTCCGTTCGCAGTCATGCGACCGCGCGCTGAGCGTCGCCCATCACTTGATCGACGATCATCTGGCCGACATCGTTCTGCCACAGCCACAAGCCGTTGGCCTGGCCCGAGAAGCTCGCCTCACCGCCCAGTTTGCCCCAGGGCACGAAGCCGGCCGCCAGGCCGATGCCGAATGCGCCGGGGATTGGCTGGCCGTTGGCGTCGAGTATGCGGCAGTGACGATCGACCATCGGCTTCCCGGTATCCGCCGCGAGCGCGATCGTCTGGCCTGCAGCATCCAGCAGCGGCAACGCGTGGGGGCGGTAACCAAGTGCCGCGATCACCAGGTCGGCCTGTTCGATGATCGCGCGTGCTTCGGTGTCATCACCGGCGACCTGGTGGATGGCCACGCGCGGATCGGGCGAGCGCCCGTCGACCTGCAGCATCCGCAGCACCAGCTCGCGTGCTTCGAGCCGGAAGCCGCCGAGGCGATAGACGAAGCCCGAAACCGGACAGATGTCGTCAGGGCCGAAATCATGGAAATTGTCGGCATGCGCGGCCGCCTCGTTGTAATAAAATGGACGCAGCGGCCGGCGGTGCAGCAATGTCAACGCGCCCGGCCCGAAGGCGATGCCGGGGCGGCTGCGTAGCAGCAGGGCCACCGTCGCCAGCGCACTGGTCGAGCCCCCGATCACCGCCACCTTGGGCGCGCGTTTGCTGCGCAACAGGTCCGCAACATGTTCGAGCCCACCGAGCGCCAGCACGGCATCCGATTGCATCAACCGGCCCTCGGCCAGCTTGTGCAAAGGTGTGCCCGCGACGTCCTGCATCGCCAACCGGTCGATCGGCTGATAGCCGCCCGTCGCGATCACGATATTGTGCGAGCGGCGCTCGATCACCGCGCCGTCCGACAGCCGCCGCATCCGCGTGGCCCAGCCCCCTTCGGGTAGCCGCCGAGCGTCGATCGCTTCGTGGCCGGTCGCGATCTCGCCGCCATTGGCGCTTACGATCGCGGCCAGGCGGTCGCCCCTCACCTGAAGCAGCGGCCCGGCGACCGGCAGCGGCACGCCAAGCGCGCCGACATATTTGCCGACCTCCCGCGCCACCGCATGATCGGCCAGCGCCGCGATTTCGGTGTGGGGGTTGTCCTTGACCGCAGTCAGGAACGTTTCCGCGGTCGAATCCGACGAGATGGCATAGCCGCCCAGCCGCCCGACCCCCAGCGCGTTGTCCCGCTCGACGATGGTGAGCCCGGCCTGCACCAGGCCCGTGAGGCAATCCTGTTTGGACGCCGCGGTGAGCAAAGCAGTGCCGGCAGGGCCGCCGCCGATCACGACGGTCGATTGCATTGCCGGTCGCGCGGCCGGGCGTTGCAGGGCGGCGCAAACCAGGTTCACACGCTCCGCGACGAATTTCGCATCCGCCGCAGTCATCATGTCGGTGATCGGTAGGGAGATGACGCGCGCCGCGACATCGTCGGCGACTGGCGTGGGGCCCGCGAAACCGTGGTCGCGGATCCACGGCTGCTGCCCGAGATGCGGGCTGAAATAGGCGCCGCAGCCGATCCCGTGATCCGCCAGATCGGCGATCACTCGGTCGCGCTGGCTGGCAAGCTCGCGCGGCAAGAGTGCGGACATGAATTGGGTCGCGCGGCGCCGCCCTTCCACCCGCTGCACCTGCAAGTCGAGCGTGTCGCGATAGGCGAGTTCGATCGCGCTGCGATTGGCGCAGATCGCATCGATCTCGGCCAGCTTGAGCCGCGCCATCGCCGCGACAATCTCGGGCATCTTGGCGTTGATGCCGGGCAGCACCGCCGAGCGCGACCCCTTGAACCCGAAATTGTTCATCGCGCGCAGATCGTCGATCACTGCCGGGCTGCTGTGGATCAGGCCGCCTTCGGCAACCGCAAACGTCTTGGTGGCGTGAAGCGAATAGACCACTGGGAAGGGGGCACCCGCGCCGAAGCCTTGGCCAGCGGCATCCAGCGTCCCGAGTGAGGCGGCTGCGTCGATCACTACGCCGACATTGTACTGGCGCATCAGCCAAGCATAGCGGTCGAGGTCGATTGCGTTGCCGAACGTCGCATAGGGAACGATCACGCCGATCCGGTCGCGATACTTGTTCAGCATGCGGATCTCGGCGGCGGCGCACGCGCTCCAGTCATCAGGGTCGATATCGACCAGCAGCGGGCGAAGCCCGGCCCATTCGGCGGCGTGCGCGGTCGCGGCGAAGGTAAAGGCCGGCATCATCGCCAGCTTGCCCGGCCAGGGCGAACCGCCCGCGGCGTGACGGATCGCCAGGATCAAGCCCAGCGTAGCGTTGCCGACTCCCAGGCAAGCGCCGTGTCCGCCGAACAACTTCTCGGTTGCTTCCGCCTCGAACGCGCGCAGTTCGGGACCGTTATTGCTGAAGATTCCCGACTGTTCGACACGCGTGAGGACGTCGAGATGCTCGCTGAGGCGCGGCGGGTTGGGATGGACCAGGGGATAGCGCAACTTCGTCATCACCTGGCTTTTGCCAGCCGCGGCCTAAAAACCCGTTACCCTTGACGCCGTCTCATCCTCCAAAACGGCGATACTGCATCGTCAGGCCGCCAGCGCCTCCAACGCCTCGCTCGCTTCCATCCACGTCACCTCGGCCGCCTCGATCTTGCCCTCCAGTTCAGCGCGGCGCTTCATCAAGTCGGTCATCGTCAGCCTGGCGAATTCCGGCGCGGCGGAGCTGGGGTCGAACATCGCCCGGTCGACCGCGCTCTTCGCCTCGTTCAACCGGGCGAGTTCGGCCTCCGCGGCCTTCGCGGCCTTGCGCAGCCCCTGGCCCTTTTCACGCGCTTCGGCGGCGGCGCGGCGAGCGTCTTTCTTGTTGAGCTTGGACACTTCCTTCGCGGTGTCCGACGCGTCCTTGCTCAGCACGAAGGTGATGTAATCGTCCAGGCTGCCGTCGAATTCCCGCGCGGTGCCCGAATCGACCAGCACCAGCCGGTCCGCCGTCATCTCCAGCATGTGCCGGTCGTGGCTGACGATCACCACCGCGCCCGAATAGGCGTTGAGCGCCTGGATCAGCGCCTCGCGCGCATCGACGTCGAGGTGGTTGGTCGGCTCGTCGAGGATCAGCATATGCGGCGCGTCGCGCGTGATCAGCGCCAGCGCCAGCCGGGCGCGCTCGCCGCCCGACAATTTGCCGACTTTAGTGATCGCCTTGTCGCCCTGAAACCCGAATCGGCCGAGTTGCGCGCGCACCGCCGACTGGCTCGCGCCCTTCATCAGGATCGTCATGTGCTGGAGCGGGGTTTCGTCGCGGTCGAGTTCTTCGACCTGATATTGCGTGAAATAGCCGACCCGCATCTTGCCCGACGCGGTCATCGCGCCTTCCATCGGCGCCAGCTGCGCGGCGAGCAGGCGGGCGAGCGTGGTCTTGCCGTTACCGTTGCGGCCGAGCAGCGCAATGCGGTCGTCCGGGTCGAGCCGCAAGTTGAGGCGGCTGAGGATCGGCGTGTCGCCATAGCCGACGCTGGCAAAGTCGAGCGTGATCAGCGGCGGGCGCAACTCGTTGGGATCGGGGAAATCGAAATGGAGCGTCGGATCGTCGAGCAGTTCGGCGATCGGCTGCATCCGCGCCAGCGCTTTTTGCCGGCTCTGCGCTTGCTTGGCGGTCGAGGCGCGGGCGGAGTTGCGGGCGATATAGTCCTGCAGCTTCTCGCGCTCGGCCTGCTGCTTCTGCCGCGCGGAGGCGAGTTGCGCCTGGCGCTCGGCGCGCTGGCGCTCGAACGCGTCATAGCCGCCGGGATAGAGCCACAGCTTGCCGCGATCGAGGTGCAGGATGTGGTCGACCACATTGTTGAGGAAATCGCGCTCGTGGCTGACCAGTAGGATCGTCGCCGGATAGGATTTGAGGAAATCCTCCAGCCACAGCACCGCTTCGAGATCGAGATGGTTCGACGGCTCGTCGAGCAGCAGCAGATCGGGCTGAGAGAATAGCAGCGACGCCAAGGCCACGCGCATCTTCCACCCGCCCGAAAAGCTGTCGAGCGGGCGATGCTGTGCTTCCTCGTCGAAGCCGAGGCCGACCAGGATCTGTGCCGCGCGCGAGGGGGCGGTATAAGCGTCGATCGCCATCAGCCGGTCATGCACTTCGCCCAGCCGGTCCGGATCGTGGCTGGTCTCGCTTTCGGCCAGCAGCGCGGCGCGCTCGGTATCGGCGGCCAGCACGGTCTCGAACGGACTAGCATCGCCAGTCGGCGCCTCCTGCGCGAGATACCCCAGCCGGGCACCGCGCGGCATGTCGGCGCTACCGTTGTCCGGCTCCAGCATTCCGGCGATGACGCGCACCAGCGTGGTCTTGCCCGCGCCGTTGCGCCCGATCAGCCCGACACGGCTCCTCGGCGGCAGCTTGGCGGTGGCGCCGTCAATGATCGTCCGCCCGCCCAGGCGGACCGTGATGTCGGTCAGGTTCAACATGATGGCGCACCCCCTAGCGGGTGAGCGCGCGAATTAAAATGGCCCCCAGGGATATCCGTTAGCGAACGGCTCGAATCTGCGGCGCGACCGCTTCGACGGGGCGGGCGTCGCCGATACCCGTATTGCCGCCGAGCAAGCGGAGCAGGTTGAGCAGATGCTCCTGAGCCGCCGTCACGGGTCCGCTTCGATTGCTGCCGAACTCGGTCTCCGCCCCCGCATCGACGAAGCGGCTGCCCCAACTGTCCGCCAGCATCAGCATCTGTTCCATCGTCGGCGACTGCGCGCCGGTAACGATCGAGGGAAAGGGCAGCTTGATCGCCGGGCTGAGCCGAGCCGCGGCGGCGATCGCTGCCTGACCGAACCCGATAGTGAGCGGCGACAGGAAGATGGCGCCGCGAATGTTGGTCAGATAGCTGCGCGGCGACAACTTCGCCCACCACGACACCGCCAGGCACGCGACGCCACGCGCCAGCACGACCACCGGCTCTGGCCGGCGCACCATCGCCGCATCGAGCTGCAACGCCCAGCGCCCGGTATGGAATTTCGTCAGGTCGAGCTCGACCAGCTCACCCGGCGGAGCGAAGGGCGCGTCGCCCTTCAGCGCAATGGTCACCACAGTCGCGCGATCAATCGTCGGATCAGAATCGGCCTGCATCGCTGCTCTCCTGAGGAGGGTGAAGCGCGGCCCGCCATCATGGGCGTACCGAGTCGTCACGCCGTCCAGAGGGGAAAGTTATTCCGACTGATTTGATGTACAATAGGCCTGCGCCGAACTGCCGGAGTCGCGCGCCGAATTGGATGAACGCGACATGGTGTCCGTCTGCCTACAAGCGGCTTCGCCACTCGTCCTCGGTCCAACCCGCTAAGGCCAACGCCTCAAAAAAACTTGACGGACGGTACAGGCGAGCTTCGCGAGCCGGTTCTATCGACTATACCTAAACTGGCGGGGGCTCGCGCATGTCAGACCATATGACGCAATCTTTCAACGCTGGAGCGTAGTCAGCAATCGCGGCAGCAACTGCTTGCATAAATGAAGTATCGGCTTCGGGATGTACCCGAATGCCGACAAGGTGCTCCTCCGGATTCCAATCTATCGGAAGCCCGCTCTCCTCGCTGGCGGCCTCCTTGGTCAGCAAAATACGGAACTCTTGTTCGTACTCAAACGCGGGTCGTTTCTTGGTTATGAGATCTTCGCGCGTGGGAGTCCGCTTCGCATTTCCGGGGGATTCGTAGGATACTTGATAAAGGGCTGGACCATTGAGCGATGCGACGAGCTTGTCATAATTCGTTTCGAGCGCGACGCCTTCTGTCGCGCCGCAATAAATCCGCCACAGCGCGTGAGATTCGTGTTCGGATGCGCGCCAGCAATTTACAAAAGTCGTTCTGCGCCACTGCGGGATAATTCGCATGGCGCGTTCCATGGCTGATTCAATCGGCTCGCCATTTAGCGGCAGATGTGGAGGTGGGTGACGCTGGATAACATGCTGAAGCTGGTCGCCAGCTAGTGCCATTTCCCATGGGTCGCCCAACAGATCGGCTCTTGAAAGCCAGAGTTGCTTCCGCTGAAGCAACCAAAGGAAGCGAGAAAATGTCATGTATCGCCACATCTTGTTCGGCGCGGCGCTTGAGTTGTCTCCGATCGGCATCGTTAAGGCGCCCCCCTATATGAGGCCTATGCGCGATATTCAGTGGCGCTGTTAGACATGCGTTAGATAGTGATGCGCAAAAGCAAACGGGCAGCCAGTGCTGTGCGCTAAGCGCTTGAAAATGCAAGGTAAAATTGGTCGGGGCGACAGGATTCGAACCTGCGACCCCCACACCCCCAGTGTGATGCGCTACCAGGCTGCGCTACGCCCCGACCAAGGGCTGTCCGCCGCATATAGAGTATATGGGGCGACAGACCGAGCGCGGGCGTCTAGGCGCTAGTGTCCGGCGATGCAAGCGGCTAAGGCGAAGGTCGCACGCGATATTGCACGGGCCACCGCATGATGATAGCGCGCGGCGCTTGACGTCGGCGCCTCCAATCGCGGGTGCGCCGTCCCCGCTCGCTTCAGGGCCCAATTCAGGACGATCATGCTCATCCCTCCCGCTTATGCCCAGGCCGCAACCGGCGCCGCCTCCGCCGATCCTTTCGGTGGTATGCTCGTCACCTTTGCGCCACTGATTTTCGTTTTCGTGGCTTTCTACTTCCTGATGATGCGCCCGCAGCAGCAACGCGTGAAGCAGTTGCAGAACGCCATCACCAATCTGAAAAAGGGCGATCAGGTGATCACCTCCGGCGGTATCCTGGGCAAGGTCAGCCGCTTGACCGATCCCTATATCGAGCTGGAGATCGCGCCCAACGTGAAGATCCAGGTCGTCCGCGCCACGATTACCGAGGTGCTGTCGCCTAATTCGGCCAAGCCGGCGAACGACTGATGCTCGATTTTCCCCGTTGGAAGGTAGCGTCGATCATCGGCCTGCTGGTCGCGTTGATGGCGCTCTCGATTCCGAGCTTCTTCCCGTCGAGCATGACCGACAAATGGCCGGTCCATCCGCGCATCAACTTCGGCCTCGATCTTGCCGGCGGCAGCTATCTGATGCTCGAGGCCGATACCGATGGCCTGATCAAGTCGCGGCTCGAGCAGATGCAGGAGCAAGTCGCGACCGAGATGCAGCGTAGCGACCCCAAGGTCGATATCGGCGACATCTCGACTCAGGGCGGGAAGATCAGTTTCGTCGTCCGCGACGTCGGCCAGCTCGAAATCGCCCGGCAACGCCTGTCGACGCTGACCACCGGCGCCGGCATGTCGGGCCAGCGCGACTGGGACATTTCGGTCGTCAATTCCACCCAGTTTGTCCTCACGCCGACTCAGGCGGGGATCACTCAGTCGATCGACAGTGCGATGCAGTCCGCCGTCGAAGTTGTTCGTCGCCGCATCGACGAACTCGGTACGCGCGAGGCGACCGTGCTGCGCCAGGGCGACACGCGTATCGTCGTGCAGGTGCCCGGTTTGCAGGACCCGCAGGCGCTGAAGGAGTTGCTGGGCAAGACCGCCAAGCTGGAATTCAAGCTGGTCGACATGAATGCCGACCCGGCGCTGGTGGCCAAGGGGCAAGCGCCGATCGGCGACCAGTTGCTGCCTTATGTCGATACGCGCGCCGGCGGGCCGACCGTCATCGCGGTCAAGCGCGCGGCGATCATCACCGGTGACCAGTTGATCGACGCTCAACAGAGCTACGACCAGAACAATTCGCCCTCGGTCGACATCACGTTCAACAGCCAGGGCGGTAAGCGCTTCGCCAAGATCACGCAGGAAAATAGCGGCAAGCAGTTCGCGATGATCATCGACAACAAGGTGATCTCCGCGCCGTCGATCGACGAGCCGATCCTCGGTGGCAAGGCGCTGATCCATGGCAGCTTCACGGTGCAGTCGGCCAACGAACTTGCAATCGCACTACGCTCGGGCAAGCTGCCGGTCGCGCTCAAGGTGATCGAGGAACGCACTGTCGGTCCCGACCTTGGCGCCGACTCGATCCGCTCGGGCATCCTGGCCTCGATCATCGCGGTGGTCGCGGTGGTGGTGTTCATGCTCGTCACCTATGGCCGCTTCGGCGTCTATGCGAACCTGGCGGTGATCATCAACGTGATCGTGATCGTCGGCGTGCTGGCGCTGATCAACGGGACGCTGACCTTGCCCGGTATCGCCGGTTTCGTGCTGACGATCGGCACCGCGGTCGACGCCAACGTGCTGATCAACGAACGCATCCGCGAGGAACGACGGCGAGGGCGAAGCGTCGTCCAGTCGGTCGAGCTCGGCTATAAGGAAGCCAGCCGCACGATTTTCGAGGCCAACATGACTCACGCCATTTCGGGCGTCATCATGTTCTTGCTGGGTTCCGGCCCGGTGAAGGGCTTTGCGGTCGTCTTGTTGATCGGCATCGCGACCTCGGTGTTCACCGCGGTCACCTTCACTCGCATGATGGTCGCTCTGTGGCTGCGCTCGAAGCGCCCGCAGACCATCAATATTTAAGGGCCGCCGTCATGCGTTTGCTCAAGATCGTTCCCGACAATACGAACATCGATTTCGTCCGCCTGCGCTATTGGGCGTTCGGGCTGACCTTGCTGCTGTCGATCGCGGCGATCGCCGCGGTCGCGGTCAAGCACCTCAACATGGGCGTCGATTTCGTCGGCGGCATCATGATCGAGGAAAAGTTCGCCAGCGAACCTGATCTCGCTCAGGTCCGTTCGGTGGTCGACAGGCTCGGCGTCGGCGAGGCTCAGTTGCAGCCCTATAGCGACAAGACCACTATCTCGATCCGCTTGCCCAAGCCGGAAAGCAGCGACGACGCCGCGACCAATGTGGTCGTCGCCAAGGTACGCGACGCGCTGGCACAGCATTTCCCGGGCACCAAATTCTCCAAGCAGGATGCGGTGTCGGGCAAGGTGTCGGGCGAACTGGTGCGGAACGGCATCCTGGCGGTCGTGCTCGCGGTGCTCGGCATCGGCTTGTTCGCGATCTTCCGATTCGAATGGCAGTTTGGCGTGTCGACCGTGGTCGCGATCGTCCACGACGTGCTGATGACGCTGGGCTTCTTCGCGATCACCCAGTTCGAGTTCGACATCAACATCATCGCCGCGGTGCTGACCATCATCGGCTATTCGATCAACGACAAGATCGTGATCGACGACCGTATCCGAGAAAATATGCGGCGTTTCCGCAAGATGGACATGCCCGAGATCATCAACCTGTCGGTCAACGAGACGTTGCCGCGCACCGTGATGACGTCGCTGACCATCCTGCTCGCGCTGCTCGCGCTGCTGCTGTTCGGCGGGCACGTGCTGCGCGGCTTCACCGCCGCGATGATGCTCGGCGTGTTCGTCGGTACCTATTCGTCGATCTACGTGTCGTCGTCGCTACTCATCACGCTCGGCCTGCGCGCCGAACCGAACGCGCCCGACAAGCCAGCCAGGAAAGATATGTCGGGCGCCGAGCGAGTCGCGCCCAAAGAGCGTCCCTGATGCGGATGGACCGGGCCCCTACCGACGGGCCGGTCGTCTCCGGTCTGTCGCCCCAGGGGTTCCGGGTCGACGACAACATCTATCGCGCGCTGGCGATCACGCCGGTGCGCGCCGATGGCTGGGAACCGCCGGCGATCGAGGCGCTCGACCTTGCCGCGCTGGCGCCGCTGCTCAGCCTCGATCCGCAGCCGGAATTTGTGCTGCTCGGAACGGGGACGATGTTGATCCGTCCGCCGATTCCGCTGATTCGATCGCTGGAGGCGCGTGGTATCGGCGTCGAGGCGATGGACAGCCGGGCGGCGGCGCGCGCCTGGGGCATGCTGCGCGGCGAAGGGCGCTGGATCGCGGGCGCATTCTATCCGATCGCCTGACAGCGCTCTTGATCCCGAACATGGGCTGGCTAGGCTAGGGAACGAGTTTCTAACGAGCCGATTTCAATTCAGCTAAATGGGGAGACGGGCATGCGACAGTTGTGGACGATCGGAATAACCTTGGCGGTAGCGGCGAGTCCCGTCGCCGCGCAGACCGCGCCCGCCGCGCCGCCACCGGCGCCAGCTCCCGTAGCGGCAGCGCCCGCTGCACCAGCGCCACAGTTCGCCCCGATCCCGGCGCCCGACTACAAGACCGATGCCGGGTGGCTGTGCCGGCCGGGCCGTCAGGACGCCTGCGCGGTCGATCAGAACATCACCGTCATCACCGCCAACGGCAAGCGCAAGGTCACCAAGTTCGTCGCGAACAAGACCCCGCTGTACGATTGTTTCTACGTCTACCCGACCGTGTCGCTGGATCCCACGCCGAACAGCGACCTCAATATCGGCCCAGAGGAAAAGGCGGTCGCCGCGTCGCAAGCGGCACGCTTTGCCCAGACCTGTCGTGTGTTCGCGCCGATGTACCGCCAGGTCACGCTGACCGCGCTGCGCGATATCATGGCGGGCAAGGCGACCAATGCCGACCGCAAGCTCGCTTTCCTCGACGTCCAGGCTGCCTGGTACGATTATCTCGCGCGCGACAATGGCGGGCGTGGCGTGGTGATCATCGGCCACAGCCAGGGCGCGCTGATCCTGAAGCAACTGCTCGCCGACGTGATCGAGAAGGACTCGGCGATGAAGCGCAAGCTGATCGCTGCCTACATTATCGGCGCCAATGTCGCGGTGCCGCCCGGCGGGGATGTCGGCGGCGATTTCAAGACGACCAAGCTTTGCCACACCGCCAACGATTATGGCTG
>FSUD01000195.1_pt1 | contig 11110 bp, 9 predicted proteins | sample 1637011 | NCBI WGS metagenome assembly FSUD01 (sample SAMEA3914816, study PRJEB12502) | metagenome | biome: forest; material: soil | place: USA | collected 2011-09-16 | depth 0.3 m
GACCGGCACTGTGCGCAGCATCGCCAAGCCAGGCACCCAGATCAATTTTCCCCGCGTTTCTCCGGATGGCAACACGGTCGCCTATATCGGCGGGGTGATGAGCGATTTCGGGTCGATCGGCGGCGACATCTGGACAGTACCGCTCGCCGGCGGCGAACCGGTCGACGTCACCAAGGGCGACAAGGCGACCGTCAACTCGTTCGCCTGGACGAAGGGCGGCATCCGCGAAACTCGGCTGGCCGGCGCCAACGACCAGATCGCCAGCTTCACGCCGGGCAAGGGCACGACCGTGACCTGGCAACAGCCAGTCGCGCTCGCCGCCAGCGACGGCCGCGCCGCCTATAGCGCCGACGGCTCGATCGTCGCGACGGTGGTGCAGGATTACGAGCATGCCCCCGCCATCTATGCCGGCCCGGTCGCCGCGCCGCGCAAGATCACGTCCGACAATGACAGCATCGCGCCGGTCGTGTCATCGCGCAGCATCACCTGGAAGAACGACAGCTATGACGTTCAGGGCTGGCTGATCGGCCCGCGCACGCCGCCCGCAGGCAAGGCGCCGATGATCGTCACCGTGCATGGCGGCCCGTCCGCCGCCTCCGGCCCGATGTTCGTTTCGGCCGGCAGCCCCAACGCCGACTACGTCAATGCCGGCTATTACGTCTTCTACCCCAATCCGCGCGGCAGCTATGGCCAGGGCGAGGCGTTCACCGCCGCCAACAAGCGTGATTTCGGTGGCGGCGACTTGCGCGACATTCTGGCGGGCGTCGACGCGGTCGAGAAGGTCGCGCCGATCGACGATGCACGGCTCGGCCTGACCGGGGGCAGCTATGGCGGCTTCATGTCGATGTGGGCGAACACGCAGACCGACCGGTTCAAGGCGATCGTCGCGGGTGCAGGGCTGAGCAACTGGATCAGCTATTACGGCACCAACGGCATCGACCAGTGGATGATCCCGTTCTTCGGCAAGTCGGCCTATGACGACCCCAAACCCTATGTCGAGGCGTCGGCGATCACCTATATCAAGAAGGCCAAGACCCCGACCTTCATCTATGTCGGCGAGCGCGACATCGAAGTGCCGCCCACGCAGTCGGTCGAGTATTGGCATGCGCTGAAGGAACTGGGCGTGCCGACGACGCTGATGATTTATCCGGATGAAGGCCACGGCATCCGCCAGCCGGAGCACACCGCCGATTTGAAGAAGCGCATTGCTGCCTGGTGGGACAAATATCTGGGTGGGAAGTAGGATCCAGACCTAATAACCGTCATCCCGCGACGCCCAACCCGTCACCCCGGACTTGTTCCGGGGTCCACCGGGAGGCAGGCGAAGAACAAGAGGTTCGAGCTGAACGCAGGAGGCTTAGTGGACCCCGGAACAAGTCCGGGGTGACGCTGTAGGTGAGCCACGCGCCCTTACCGCAGCGCCTTGCCCGAATCCTTCCAGCGATCGAGGGCCTGCGACGCGCCGGGCAAAGTGTCGTCGTTCGCCGGTGCCGCCTTGGCGACGCTGGTGTTCTGATATTTCGGCTGGATCAGCGCCGGCGCGGTCTGCGGCAGCAGTGCGGTCGGCACCGCGCCGAGCATCGCATATTGCGCGCCCGGAACCGGCGTCGTGCCGGGCAGCGGCGCGATCCGCGCGTGCGGCCCCGGCACCGGCTCGCCGCCATGATAGCGCGCATTGCTGAACGCGGCGGGCGTCCCCCAATAGCCCTTCCAGCGGTGGAAGAAATGCGCGCCGATCGCATCGGTCATCACCAGGCTACGGTTCCACGCCGGGGTGACGGCATAGGTATGATAGTGCGTCGCCAGCCCCACCGCGCCCATCACGTATCCGTTAAGCGCCGCCGACGCGATCCGCATCGCACGCCCCATTCCTGCGGCCGAGGGAGTCCGCGCCATCGCGCCGTCACAGGCATAGCTGAACTGGCACCCGGCATGTTCCGACCCCTGATAGACCACGCCGCACACCGTGTTGGGAAAGGCCGGGTGACGCACCCGGTTGAGGACTACCTGAGCCACTGCGCGCTGGCCGTCGTCGGACTCCGACGCCGCTTCGTAATAGATCGCGGTCGCCAGACATTGCAGCGCTCGGCCGCGATCGATCGTGCTGGCATTGGCCATCGAGAAGGGCTGGGCCGGGCGCACCGTGCCATCGGTATCGGGCGTCAAAGCGGCATTGGCCGGCAGCGCGGGCAGTTCGGCGGTGCCGGTCGTGCCAGCGGCGGGCGCAGCATTGGGATCGATCGCACCCAGTCCGGCTGTCTGCTGCTCGGCGACATAGTATAAGGCGGCGCCGGGGAAATGATCTTCGGTCTCGTATCCGGCGGGCGTCGCGGCGGGCGCCTTGTGCGCGGACTGCGCGGCATAATAAGCGATCACTGCCGCCTTGGCCGACACGCCGAGCACGGGGAGGCCGATCAGCGCGGCAATCACTGCCCCGCGCGTCCGTCCGACCATCCATTTCCGCCAATCGAACACGCTATGCGACCTCGCTTGCCCGGCACTGTCCAGGCGCGAAGCGCCGTAGCGCAAATTCGTTACCGCCGCGCCACCCGATTTGGCCGTGTCCCGCGACGAAACGATTGATGGTTAACGAAACTTTCCCGGGATCGGGGAGTCAAGGGCGCTCGACAAAGGTTCCATCGCCGACCCCGAACCGCTTTGCATCCTGCTCGGATAAGGTAGCATCAGGGGGGTCCGCGCACTTCGATTTGCTGACGATCTTATCGCCTTGCTGGACAAGCAAGCCGGACTCGAACGCTGGATTGTTGAGCCCGTCGGCGCCGAATCCGGTCCGCACCATCGAACTGTAGACGACATAACGATAGCCGCCCCGTTCGAAGCTCACTTGTTCCTCGCCGCCGCCCGAATAAGGAGCGCTGGCATAACCGAGCTTGCCACCTTCCGGCCCCGGATAGGTCATCTCGACCTTTCCCGGCGCACCGAACCGGTATTGCGCCGACCGGGCGCCAGATGGAGAGGTGACGCCGCAAATCGCAACCGACTTCTTGCCGAGACGACAGGAAAAGATCGGTACCTCGCCCGCCCGGCACAATCCTACCGTTACCACCTTGCCCGGCGCAGCGATGGCCGGCGCCATGAGCGCGGGCGCGGCGACCAACAGGGCGAGGGATGCGGCGCGCATCATTTCAGCGTCGGGCTGTCGAGGTTGAGCGATGCCGCCGGGATAACCTCGGCATTCGGATATTTCTTCTTCAACTCATCGATGAACAGCTTGGCGTCGCCGACCACGACAATGCTGGCGCTGGTCGGATCGAGCAGCCGCTGCGCGACCTTCTGCACCGCCGTCGGATCGACGCCGGTGATGCTCGGCGTGAACTTCTTCAGCTCATCCAGCGGCACGTTCTCGATCGTATAGTCGGCGAGTACCGAAGCGATACCTCCGGTCGTCTCCGTATCGCGGCCGAAATCGCCGATCAGCACGGCCTTGCGCGAATCCAGCTCGCCGGCCGGGACCGGAGCGGCGCCCATGCCGCGCATCGTATCGACGATCAGGCTCACAACCTCAGGCGCCGAGGGGTTCTTGGTCTGCGTGCTGGCGGCGACATAGCCCGGCAAGCGGCGCGCGGCGACGCCGCTGCCGGCGCCATAGGACAGGCCCCGCTTGATGCGGATTTCCTGATTGAGCCGCGACGAGAAGCCGACGCCCAACGTCGCGTTGGCGACGCTGGCGGCGTAGAAATCGGGGTCGCTGCGCGCGATGCCCGGCCGGGCGACGACGACGCCCGCTTGCCCTGCACCGGGCATATCGACCACGATCACGCGCGGTGCCGGCGGAGTCACCGCCGCAGGATTGGCGGACGCGGCGCCAGGCTTCGCTGCCCAGCCACCGAAATTCTTCTCGGTCAGCGCCTTGGCCGCGCTCGCCGAAATGTCGCCGACCATGATCAGCGTGGTCGCCTCGGGCCGCCAGGTCTGCGCATAGGCCCCCTGCACGTCCGCGCGCGTGATCGCCTTGAGCGACTTGGGCGTGCCCGACTGGACGTGTCCGTACGGCCCCGTCCCCATCACCGCGCGCGACGCGGTATAGCTCGCCAGCCGCGCCGGGTTCTTCAGCTCGACCTGAACGCCGTCGATCGTCTGGGTACGATCGCGCTCGATCTCCTCGGGCGCGAAGACCGGGTTGCGGACGACATCGGCCAGCACCGCGACCGCCTTGTCGATCTGGTCCGACTTGACCCCCAGCGACACGCTGCCGGCGTCCCAGCCCGTGCCGCTGTTGATCGACCCGCCGAGCGACTCCACCTCGGTCGCGATCTGCGTGGCGGAGCGAGTGGTGGTGCCCTTCGTCATCAGGTCGGCCATCAGGCTGTTGAGGCCCGCACGGTCGGCCGGGTCGGCCGCGCCGCCGCCATTCGCCACGGCATAAGCAGTGATCAGCGGCAGATCATGCTTCTCGACCACCACCAAGGTCATGCCGTTGGCCAGCTTGGTGACGATCGGCGTCGGCAGCGCGGCGACCACCGGCTTGCCCGGACCGGGGATCGGCACGCGATCGGCAGCGCTGGCGGGGGTGACGATCTCGACATCCGCCGGGGCCTTCAACTCGGCGACCTCGACGCTGGACGAGACGGCGATCGTGTCGCCTTTCGCCCCTGCCGGCGCAGATTCAGCCGGAAGGTAGCGGATCACCGCCGAGCGCTCGTCGGTCAAATATTTGCGCGCCACGCGCTGAACGTCGGCGATCGTCACGCGTTGCAGCGCCGCCAGTTGCTTGTCGGCGGCCGAAGCATCACCGTCGATGATCACCGCATTGGCGATCGCATTGGCCTTGCCCGCCGCGGTTTCGCGGCCGCGGATGCTCTCGGTGATGATCTGATTCTTCGCCTCGGCCAGTTCGGCGGCGGTGATCGGGGTGTCGCGGACTCGCGCGGTTTCCGCCCTCAACGCCTTTTCGCCGGCCACCGCATCCTTGCCGTCCGCCATCGTGATGGTCAGCGCGATCGAGCCGGTATCCTGCTTGGTATCGAGGAACGAATTGGCGGACTGCGCCAGCTGGTCGCGATAGACCAGGTCCTGATACAGGCGCGAACTATCGCCACGCGACAACACCGCGTCGAGGATCGTCAGCGCGGGGGTATCCGGATCGCGGTCGGACGGGATCTGATAGGTGATCAGCACCGCGGGCAACGGCGTGTTGGGCTCATAGACGGTATAGCTGACCGGCTGAGTCCGCTCCGGCTCCTTGACCGTCACGCGCGGGATCGGCCGGTCGGGCTTCTTGATCCCGGCGAAATATTTGTCGATCCACTGGTCGAGCTTCGCCGGGTCGAAATTGCCTGCGACCACCAGCACCGCATTGTCGGGCCGGTAATAGGTCGCGTGGAACGCACGAACGTCGTCGATCGTCGCGGCTTCCAGATTCTCGATGCTGCCGATGCCGGGGCGAGCATAGGGATGCACGCGGTAAGAGATCATCGGATAATAGAGGTAATAGAGCTTGCCATAGGGCTGAGCGAGCACGCGCTGGCGAAGCTCCTCCTTCACCACGTCGCGCTCCGACCCGTACGACTTGGGCTCGACCACCAGGCTCGCCATGCGGTCGGCCTCGGCGAACAATATGCCCTCCAGCCGGTCGGCGGGGACGACCTCGTAATAATTGGTGTAATCGTCGTTGGTCGACGCGTTGTTGTACCCGCCGACATCCTCGGTCAGCCGATCGAAATTCTCCGACGCCAGATTCTTGGTCGCCTTGAACATCAGATGTTCGAACATGTGCGCGAAGCCGGACTTGCCCTTGGGGTCGTCCTTCGACCCGACATCGTACCACACATTGACCGCGACATTGGCGGTGGAGGTATCGCGGATCGCATAGACGCGCAGGCCGTTGGCCAGCGTGCGCGTGGTATAGGCGATCGGCTTGACGTCGCTCTTCGCCGGGGCCGCCTTAGCTGCTGCCTCCTTCGCGCTGGCGGAAAGGGGCAGCAGGGCAACGCCCAGCATCAGGGCGGCACGGGTCAAGCGCATTCAGGTCTCCGACTGACTGGAGGAAATATGGGCGGTGTTCTGTCTCGCCAATACGCCCCGAGTCAATCGCAGTCGCGGTGCTCCTGCGAAAGCAGGAGCCCAGAGCCACGGGCGGTACGCTTGTTACCTGGACTCCTGCTTTCGCAGGAGTACGGTTCCCCGCCGGTCAGCTCTTCTTCTTGTTCCGGTTCGCGTAGAGGACCGCGGCGGCCAGCGCGGCCGATCCGATCCCGGCGCCGATCGCGGCGATCCCCCAATTGGTCAGCTTGCCCGGCTCCGGCGTCTTGGCGGCTGCTTCCCGGCGGGCCTTGTGGGCGCGGGCGGCGGCCATGATTTCATTTTCTTCGTCGGGTGCAGAATTCTTGGGGTCGTCAGTCACGTCTTCTCTCCTTGGCCACTGCCGTAGCGTGACCGGAATCGCTGGGCAAATAGGGAAAGTTCCCCAGCCGCGATCGAACTACGCAAATCGGCCATCAGCGCTTGATAGAAATAGAGATTGTGCTCGGTCATCAGCATCGCGCCAAGGATTTCTCCGGCGCGAACAAGGTGATGGAGATACGCCCGGCTCCACTGCGCGCAGACCGGACAGCCGCATTCGGGATCGAGCGGGCCTAGGTCTTCCGCGAACTTGGCGTTGCGGATGTTGATCGGGCCGGTTCGAGTGAACGCTTGCCCGGTCCGGCCGCTGCGCGTTGGCAGCACGCAGTCGAACATGTCGACCCCGCGCTCGACCGCGCCAACGATGTCGTCGGGCTTGCCGACGCCCATCAGGTAGCGCGGCTTGTCGGCGGGCAGCTGGCCCGGCGCGAAGTCGAGACACCCGAACATCGCCGCTTGCCCCTCGCCCACCGCGAGCCCGCCGATGGCGTAGCCGTCGAAGCCGATTTCGGTCAGCGCCGCTGCGCTTTGCCCGCGCAATTCCTCGTTGAGCGCGCCCTGCTGGATGCCGAATTGCGCGGCGTTATCGGCGTGCTCGCCGCCGCCCAGGAATGCGTCGCGGCTGCGCTTGGCCCAGCGCATCGAGCGGACCATCGCCGCCGCCTGCACTTCCTTGGTCGAGGTGGTTGGCACCAGTTCGTCGAACGCCATGACGATGTCCGAGCCGAGCAGCCGCTGGATTTCCATCGATCGTTCGGGGCTCATCAGGTGCCGCGTGCCGTCGAGATGGCTCTTGAACTCGACGCCATTCTCGTCACGCTTCGTCAGCTCCGACAAGCTCATCACCTGATAGCCGCCGCTATCGGTCAGGATCGGCCGGTCCCAGCCCATGAAGGTGTGCAAGCCGCCCAGACGCGCCACGCGTTCGGCGCTGGGACGGAGCATCAGATGATAGGTGTTGCCCAGGATGATGTCGGCGCCGCTCGCACGGACGTCGGCCGGCTTCATCGCCTTGACGGTGGCGGCGGTACCGACCGGCATGAAGGCCGGAGTGCGGATAACCCCGCGCCGCATCGCGATCTCGCCGGTGCGCGACTTGCCATCGGTGGCGTGGACGGTGAACTCGAAACGAGGAGGCATCGCGATCGGCTCTAGGACGGATCGGTATTCCTGCGAAAGCAGGAATCCAGGTTGGCGTGGCATTTCCTCGCCCTGGGCTCCTGCTTTCGCAGGAGCACTCTACCGAAGACACGCCCGCTCCATTGTCCGGATTATCGTACGGTCCGTGCGGATTGCTCCCCATTATCGATTCGTGGCTCAGCGCCTAGGTAAGTGATCGACCATTAGGGAGATCATCATGTCCACCATCGACCAAGCCGGAACCTTCATGCTCGGAGACCGCAAGGTGAACCGCATGGGCTATGGCGCGATGCAGCTCGCCGGACCCGGCGTGTTCGGGCCACCCAAGGATCATGACGCCGCGCTGGCCGTGCTGCGCGCAGCGATCGCCGCCGGCGTGAACCATATCGACACCAGCGATTTCTACGGCCCCCACGTCACCAACCACCTGATCCGCGAAGCACTGTCGCCCTATCCGGCGGGCCTGACGATCGTGAGCAAGGTCGGCGCGGTGCGCGACGATACCGGCGCGTGGCTGCCGGCGCAGAAGCCCGATGACCTGCGGCGCGGTGTGGAGGACAACCTCCGCAACCTCGGCATCGAGGCGATCGACGTGGTCAACATGCGCGTGCTCGGCGACGGCCATGGGACTACTGAAGGTTCGATCGCCCCACAGTTCGAGACGCTCGCCGGTCTGCAGCGGCAGGGCCTGATCCGCCATCTCGGCGTCAGCAATGCCACCGCGACCCAGATCGAGGAAGCGCGCGGCATCGCCCCGGTCGTGTGCGTGCAGAACCTCTACAATTTGGCTCATCGCGACGACGAAGCATTGATCGACGATCTGGCAGAGCAGGGCGTCGCTTACGTGCCGTTCTTCCCGCTGGGCGGCTTCACCCCGCTGCAATCCTCGACCCTGTCGGACGTTGCCGGGCGCCTCGGCAAGACGCCGATGCAAATCGCGCTCGCCTGGCTCCTTCAGCGTTCGCCCAACGTCCTGCTGATCCCGGGCACGTCGTCGGTCGCGCATCTCGAGGAAAACCTCGCGGTCGCCGGCCTCCAACTCCCCGAGGATGCGATGAAGGAACTGGACGGAATCGGAGCCGTCGCGGCCTGACGGAGCATCAGCGGTCCGAGTGAATGACTAGATCGAATCCCTCGTCCGGGGCTGGCGGCTGAAAATAGCTGCTCAATTGCGCGAACTCTGCGGAGCTGACCGCATATTCGTGCTTCCCGGACGCGTTGCGGACGCTCAGCCGGGCGAGGCAGATCTCCTCAGGCACATCGAGATGGTGAAGGCTGTGCTCAGCCCCGGCAGCTTCGAAGATCGAGCGCATCCAAGCGCGGCTCTCGCGCGTGTTCGCCGGCCAGTCCATCACGACGGACAGACCGGCGCGCAACAGACCGGCGCGCAACAGATCGGCGACGAGCGGCCCCATCGCATCGCGAAGTCGCGGGATCAGCCGGACATAGTCCGCCACGCTCTGAAGCTCCTCTTTGTAGAGCCTCGACATCCAGTAATCCTGGGCAATGACGATTGCGCCCCGCGCCGCGAGTTGCGCGCAGAGCGTCGATTTCCCAGCGGCGACCTTGCCGCACACCATGTGCAGCGTCGGTGTTTCAGGTGACATGATCGGATTCTCTTCTTGGAGCCCGCAGCGAGCGGGATAGACAATGCGAGCGGGCCGGCCTGATCGATCAGACCGGATTGGTAATTCGCGTCGGGCGTCCCAAGAAGCGCATGGTCATTCCATAAAGCGATTTCGCCGCATTGGCCATCGGCATCGCGTGGCCGTCAAGTCAACCTGGCGACGATCTGCTCGGGCGTCTCGAACGCCAGGTCGGGCTTCATCGCCACCAGCAAGTCAGGATTGGCATAGCCCCAGAGCACTGCTCCGGCGCCGATTCCGACTTCGCGCGCCGCGTCGATGTCGCGGCTCTCGTCGCCGATCGCCAGGATCTCCTGCGGCGGCAGCTTGCTCTCGCGGATCACGCCGCGAAACTTGCGGACCTTGCCGAACAGGCCTGACCCGCAATGGAAGCTTTCGACCAGCGACGATTCTTCCGGCCCCAGGATGGCGCGGACATTCGCTTCCGAATTGGACGAACAGATTACCAGCCTCAGCCCGGCCTCGTGCAGCGTCTGGAGCATCGGGCGGATGCCGTCGAACAGCTGGATCTGGTGCGTGTTGGCGCCGAACCGCGCCCGCAGGTGGCGCGCGATGAACGGCAGTTTCCAGCGCGAAATGCCGAGATGGTCGATGACCTCGCGCGTGCTGCGCTTGCGCAAGCCCTCGATCTCGTCGGGATGGACGCTGCGGAACCGGAATCGCTCGGCCAAATCGTCGACGATCGACAGGAACCAATGCCCGCTATCGGAGAGCGTGCCGTCGAAATCGAAAATGATCAGCCGGTAGGAAGCCGTCGCCGCTGTCATTTCGGCGCGGCCTTCTGTTTGCGGTCGTCCCAGACGCGGCCGATATCGCCGCGCACCGTCAGCAATTCGGCGCGCGACAGCTTGCCGTCCTTGTTCTTGTCGAGCCGGTCGAAGATGCGCGAAAAGGCCGCCTGCAATTCGTCCAGCGTGATCTGGCCATCGCCATCGGCATCGACTTCGAACGGGCTAGGCAATGCGGTGCGGTCACCCATCCAGCGTTCGGCCCAGTCGGCGAACTGGATATAGCCCAGCTTGCCGGTATGCGCAGTGTCGATCAGGTCGAACGTGTGCTTCAGGCCGTTGCGCATTTCCTCGCGCGTGACATTGCCATAGGCGTCGGCGTCGAACGTCGCGATCAGCATTGCCACGGGCTCGACCACCAGGCTGGGCGGAGTGGGGCCGATCGGCGGCGGGCGCTTGCTGCCCAGCGGGATCGGCACGCGCGTATTGCTGTCTTGCGCCTGCGCGGCGACCGGCAGGGCGATCACCGCCAGGGCAAGTATCAGATGACGCATGTTCTCCGAATTATCCCTTGCCCGGCAACAGCAGTGACGAATCGCCATAGCTGTAGAAGCGATAGCCCGAATCGATCGCGTGCCTGTACGCCGCCTGCATCCGATCCGTCCCCATCACCGCGCTGACTAGCATGAACAAGGTCGAACGCGGCAAGTGGAAGTTGGTCATCAGCCCGTCGACGCCACGAATTTCCACCCCGGGCGTGAGGAAGATCGCTGTATCGCCCTCGAACGGGCGGACCACGCCGTCTTCCCCGGTCGCGCTTTCGATGAGGCGCAGGCTGGTGGTGCCGACCGCGATCACTCGGCCACCTTTGGCTCGCGTGGTGTTGATTCGGCCGGCGGCGGCGGCGTCGATCCGCCCCCATTCGGCGTGCATCTTGTGATCGTCGGTATCGCTGGCCTTGACCGGCAGAAAGGTGCCCGCTCCGACATGGAGCGTCAGGGTGACATGCTCGACGCCTGCCGCTTCGAGACGCTCGATCAAGTCCGGCGTGAAGTGCAGCGCCGCCGTGGGCGCGGCGACCGCGCCGGGCTCGTTCGCGAACATCGTCTGATAATCGCTCGCGTCGCGTGCGTCGGTGGGGCGGCGAGCGGCGATATAGGGCGGCAACGGCATCCGGCCGGCGCGCTCAAGTAGCAGTTCGACCGGCTCGTCCCCGGCAAAGTCGAGCGCGAA
>FSUD01000835.1_pt1 | contig 11093 bp, 7 predicted proteins | sample 1637011 | NCBI WGS metagenome assembly FSUD01 (sample SAMEA3914816, study PRJEB12502) | metagenome | biome: forest; material: soil | place: USA | collected 2011-09-16 | depth 0.3 m
GAGGAACAAGAAGGCCGGGGCAGCAAGGCCGCCCCGGCCATAGCGGTAGCGCCGACGAAGGCGTCTCGTCAGTATTTGAAATCCAGCGAGAACTTAATGACGCTCGGCAGCGATTCCGCCAGCGTGCCACCGCCGACCGCCGCCCAGTAGCGTTCGTTAGTGATGTTCTGGCCGTTCACGCGCGCGGTGACGTCGTGACCGGCAAGCTCGAAGTCATAGGAAGCGCCGACATCGAAGGTCGTGTAGGACGGCGTGAATACCTTGTCGGTGTCATCCACCGCCTGGGTCCCCGTATGATAGGCACCCGCCGATACCTTCAGGTGCGGATCGAGCCACGACAGCGTATATTCGCCTGACAGCGACCAGGTGTTGTTCGGCGTGCCGCCCGGACGGGTGGGAATCGAAGCCGGATTGAGCGCCTGGAACGTCCGCGCCTTCAGGAAGGTGAGCGCCGCGTTGATCGCGAGGTCCTTCGTGACGTAGCCGGTTATGCTGCCCTCGAAACCACGATAGGTCTGGGTCGCGTCGGCAAATCCGTGCAGAATCGCGGTGCCAGGAATAAGTCGTTCGCTGTAGGCACCGACGCGCGTGATGTCGAAATACGAAGCCTGGATCAGCAGGTCCTTGCGCGGCTGCAGTTTGATGCCGCCTTCGTAGAGCGTGCTGGCGATTGGCGCGAACACGGTATTGGCGTTGTCGACGTTGTTCGACGCGATCGAATTCTCTTCGAGACCCTGGATGTAGGTGCCGTAGATGCTCGCCCACTTCACCGGCTTGAGCATCGCACCGCCTGACCAGGCGGTCGGCTTCACGCGATACGGCGTCTTGGTGACCGTATTGGTCGAACCGTCGTTGCTATAGTCGCTGGCGCGTACACCGCCCGTCAGAATGACGATGTCCTTATAGCTGAGTTGGTCGAACACATAGGCGCCCTTGTCGTCCACCACCGATACCGGCGGACGTGTGCCGCGAGGTTCATTGGGATTGGCGATGACGTGCGGATTGACGAAATTCTGAGCGAGCAACGTGCGCGGCGTCGCCGCCGAACCGGCGAGCGCGCGCAGCGAGCGCGACGCGCCGACGAGGATGCTGTTGCTGATATCGCCGGTCGTGATCTTGCCGTGCAACTCGATCGAGTAGCCGATATTCTCATAGCCGGCCGACTGGATCGTCGTGCCGAAGCGGATCTGGCCGCCGCCATACGCCGGGTTGCTCGGGTCAATCGCCGCGAGATATTGCGCGGTCGTCGGCGTCCCGCCGGGCTTTGTCGGAATGCCCGGCTGGAAGCCCGGATTGAAGCGATAACGCGTCAGGTGCGAACGGCCGTAATAGCCGCTGATGTCCCAGTCCTTGTTGAACTGATAGACTGCCTTGCCGAGATAATTGACCTCCTCGGTGTCGTTGGTGTCCCACGGCAAGCCGCCGATATTGGTGCTCGGGTCGAGCAGTTTGACGTTGGGAATGGCGGTGGCACCGTTCGGGATGATGAACGTGGCCGGCTCGACGATCTGCTTGCGAAAATATTCGACGTCGGCCGACAGCGTGAGCTTGTCGGTCGGTTTGAGGTCGAAGGTGCCCGAAGCGACATAACGCGAGCCCGTGGCATACTGCACGCCCGTATCCATGTGCGCGGCAACCAGGTTCAGGCGATAGCCAAAAATGCCGACCGTGTTGCCGACATCGAGGTGGCCGCCATAACCGCCGTTGGCGTCGCCGAAAGCGCGAAGCATGAACGTCACGTCCTGGGTTGGGCGCTTCATGACGAGGTTGACGATGCCCGACGGCGGCGAGAAGCCGTAATAGAGCGCCGACGCGCCCTTCAGCACTTCGACGCGATCCTTGTCTTCGAGCGGGAAGGATGTCGACGACAGAATGTTGAGCGTGCCGTTCATCTTGTAGCTGGAACGGGTATCGACCGCGATGCCGCGGATCGTGATGTTGTTATAGCTTGCCGGGCCGACGCCAGAGGACGAGACGCCCGCTGTGTTGCGCACCGCATCGATCAAGTCGACCGCTTGCTGCGACTTCAGCACCGCGCTCGGGATGACCGCGACGGTCATCGGCACATCGAGTACCTTGGCATTGCGGAAGCTGCCCGATTGGACGGTGTCCGTGCCGAACCGGTTGGCGCGTTCGCCGGTGACAATGATGTCGCCACTGTCGTCGTCCGATTTGGCCTTGTCGGCTTTCTTGCTATCGGCGGGAGCCGATTGCGGCGCGGGATCGGCCGATTGTGCGCGCGCCAGTGATGGCATCGCAACAACGAAGGCGGAGGTCCCCAACAGCAACAAATGCGCAGTCTTCATCTTCGCTAACTCCCCATTGGCGACGCTGAGCGCCGCCATCCCCTGACCTCTCCGTGTCAGATTCGTGTATTTTCAAAGACGATAAAGTTTAATTGTATTTTGTAAACAGCAAAATACACATTAATCGTGCGTGGCATCCAGGCCATCGACCAGCGCCAGTGCCGGGGATGCCTCGATCAGGCGCCGGGTATATTCGTGGCTCGGCGCTGCGAAGACTTTTTCGGTCGCGCCCTGTTCGACAATCCGGCCTGATTCCATCACGATAACGCGGTCGGCGATCTGTTCGACGACCGCAAGATCGTGCGTAATGAACAGACAGGCAAAGCCTCGATCGCGCTGCAAGCGCTGGAGCAAAGTCAGCACCTGAAGCTGAATGGTCAGATCGAGCGCGGAGACCGGGTCGTCCGCGACAATCAGCCGCGGCCGCGAGGCGATTGCCCGCGCGATCGCGACTCGCTGGCGCTGTCCGCCCGACATCTGGTGCGGCCGCCGGTTCTCGAATCCGGCAAGGCCGACTTCCTCCAGCGTTGCCGCAACTCGATCGCGCCGGTCGGCGGCGGTCATCTCCGGAATGTGGCGAAGCGCCGCGCCGACGATCTCCCCGATGCGCAAATGCGGCGCCAGCGACGAGAAGGGATCCTGAAACACCAATTGAACGTCGCGGCGAAACTTGCGCCTGCCGGGCCGATGGAGCCGCGCGATATCCTGCCCGTCGAACTCGATCGACCCGCCGGCCAATGATTTCAGCCCCATCGCTGCGCGGCCGAGCGTCGTCTTGCCCGATCCGCTCGCCCCAACCAGCGCGACGATCTCGCCTTCCTTCACTGTCAGATCGACGCCGTCGATCACGCGTTTGGGTGCACTGGCACGAAACAGGCCGACCTTGCCCCGATAGTCCACGATTGCCTGATTGATCGACAGCAGGACCGGCGCCTGATCGGGTATCGCGGCGCGACCCTCGGTCCGGCGCGGCAGCGAACCAACCAGCTTGGCGGTGTAGGGATGCTTGGGCCGCGCGAGCACCTCGGCGGTCTGACCCGCTTCGACCAGCACGCCCTTTTCGAGGACGATGACCCGGTCGGTATATTCGGCGACGAGCCCGAGATCGTGCGTGATCAGCAGCAACGCCGTGCCCATTTCGCGAGTCAGCGCGACCATCAGTTGCAGCACGTCGCGTTGGCTCAATGTATCCAGGGCGGTGGTCGGCTCGTCGGCGATCAGCAGCTTGGGCTGCAACAACAGCACGGAGGCCAGCATGATCCGCTGGCGCATGCCGCCGGAGAATTCGTGCGGATAGCGCGACAAGCATCCGGCCGCGTCCTTGATCTGAACGCGCTGGAGCATGTCGATGCTGCGCCGCTTGATCTCGGCATCGCTTAGCCCACGATGCAGCTTCAGCCCCTCGGCCAGCTGAACCCCGATCGGCAGCGCCGGGTTCAGCGACGTCATGGGCTCCTGAAAGACCAACCCCACCCCGGCGCCGCGCACCTTGCGAAGCTGCTCTTCGGACAGGCTCGTCAGCTCCTTGCCTTCGAACCGGATCGATCCCGCGGTTCGGCGAACGCCGGGCGCGAGCAGGCCGGGAATGGCGCGAGTCGCCAGTGTCTTGCCGCTGCCCGATTCTCCGACGATGGCCAGTCGCTCGCCAGCGGCAAGTTCGAGATCCAGCCCCTCCAGCAAGACCTTGCCGTCCGGCTGGTCAACCTCGATCCGCAAACCGTCGATGGTAAGCAGCGGCGCGGTCATGCGCGGTCCCTCGGGTCGAACCGGTCGCGCAGTGCGTCGCCCAGCATGTTGATGCCCAGCAACGTCACGACGATGCACAGGCCCGGCGCGATGCTCAGCCAGCTCGCCGCGTACATATAAGGCCGCGCGGACGAGAGCATGTTGCCCCAGGTCGGCGCCGGCGGCGGCACGCCAACGCCAAGGAAGCTCAGCGCGCTTTCGGACAGGATCACCCAGCCGAACAGGCTGGTCGCCAGCACCAAAATCGGCGGCAAGGCATTGGGCAGCACCAGACGCCACATCGTGTAGAGCGTACTGTCGCCGGCGACACGTGAGGCCTCGACATATTCGCGCTCGCGGATCGAGAGGACCGAGGCGCGCACGACTCGGATCGTCGCGGGGAGATAGGCGATCGCCAGCGCGATCACGATGCTGTGCCGGCTGGAGCCGAGGACCGAGATCAACGCGAGCGCGAGCAGGATGCCGGGAAAGGCCAGCAACGCGTCGCTGAACGTCATCAGGATGCGGTCGGTCCAACCGCGCAGGAACCCCGCCACCACCCCCAGGGCAGTGCCGACGATGACCGCGATGCCAACCGTCTGAATCGCGATCAGCACGCTCGTTCGCGCGCCCAGCATGGCACGCGATGCAACGTCGCGGCCGAACTCGTCGGTCCCGAGCCAATGCGCCAGCGACGGAGCGCCGAGCGTATGATCAAGGTCGATCGCCAGCGGGTCATAAGGCAGCCAGACAAAGCCGATTAGGACTACCGCCAGCAACAGGCCGACCAGCCCGAACCCCAGCAAGCGATGCAGCCTTCCCCTCATTGCACCGTCACTCGCGGATCGAACAACGGATAGAGCAAATCGACGATGAGATTGACCAGAACGTAGATCACCGCCGTGAACAACAGGCACCCCTGCACCACCGGATAATCGCGGCTCAGCACACCCGTAACCATCAACCGCCCGAGCCCCGGCAGCGTGAACACCGTCTCGATCACCGCGATTCCGCCGAACAGCCGGCCCAGCGTCAGCCCGACAAGGGTCAGCGTCGGCGCGAAAGCGTTGGGAAAGACATGGCGCGCCAACACCGTCCGCTCGGTCAGCCCCTTGGCACGGGCGTGCGTGACATAATCGAGCCGCAGCACGTCGATCGCGCTCGATCGCATCATCCGGATCAGCACGCCGCTCTCCGATATCGTCAGCGTGACGATCGGCAGGATCAGGAACAGCAACGCCGCCACGCCATCCTCGGAAAACGGCGCGTAGCCGACCACTGGCAACCAGTGCAGCCAGACTCCGAACACCAGCAACAGCAGCAACCCGAGCCAGAAACTCGGCACCGCCAGAATGAAACTCGCCGCACCCATCACCGCCAGGTCGCCGCCGCTGCCCCGCCGCCAGGCGGCGAACGTGCCGGCGACGATCGCGATCACAGTGGCAAACCCGACCGATACCAGCACGACGATCGCGGTCGTCTCGGCGCGCGACAGGATCAGGCCAGTGACCGACTCGCCCGTCGTGATCGACGTGCCAAGATCACCGGAGAAGACATGGCCCAACCACGTCATGAACTGGATGGGGATTGGCTTGTCGAGCCCGAGCTGCGCGTGGAGCGCGGCCACCGCGGCAGGATCGGCGCCCTCGCCCAGCATCACCTGCGCCGGGTCGCCCGGGATCAATCGCACAAGGAAAAACACGATCAGCGCGACGACGAACAGGGTCGGCAGTGCCAGCAACAGGCGGCGCAGGATATAGGCGATCATCGACGCCCCTCCAGCCCGACATTCCACAGCCGCTGGGTCTGTCCCGGCCAACTGCGATAGCCGGTCACGCCCGACCGCAACCCGGTCACGCGGCGCGTATTGTAGAGAATGATCGCCGGCACGTCGCGGCGGAATGCCGTATCGAGCTCATCGAACACCGCCTGGCGTGCTTGCCGGTCGCCGGTCACGACCGACTGATGAAGCAGCGCAATGGCCTGGGGCGAATTCCACACCTTGCGCGGATCGGCCTTGCGATCGCCAATCAGCATGCCGAACATCAACGACGGATCGAGCCGCGCCGAAAAGCCGAAGATTGTCGCCTGATAGCTGCCACTGGAATAGCGTGACAATTGAGTAGCCCAGTCGAGCGAGACAATCTCGATATTGATCCCCGCGTCGCGCGCCATCGCCTGGACCAGGATCGCGGCGTCGTACATTTCGGGCGGGCTGTGGCTGGTCATCAGCTGGATCGGCTCGCCGTTGTACCCCGACGCCTTCACGAGCGCCCGAGCGAGCGGCAGGTTGCGCTGGACGAGCGGGCGTTCGACCGGCCCGTAAAAGGGGCTGACTGCGGTAACCGGCGAACTGTCGGGCATCGCCGTCCCGTGAGTCACCACGCGGGTAAGCGCGGCGACGTCGAGACTGAGCGACAGTGCGCGCCGCAACCGCGCATTGTGCAGCACGGGATCGCCCGACTGCAGCAATATCACGTAAAAATCCGACGACAGCGCGGACTCCAGCTTGATCCCTGAACTTCCCTGAATGTTGCCGAGCTCGTTCGGCGCCAGCGCGTCGAGTACATCCAGACTGTTGCGCAGCAAAGCCGCGCTCGCTGCCGAGCCATCGGGAATGACCGAGAAGCGAATCTTGTCGACCAGCGCTCGTTTGCCGCCGCCAATCCCGTCGGGCGCGCCGGGCAGTGATTGATAGCCGGGGAATTTGACCAGATCGATATATTCGCTGTGCCGCCACTCGCCCCAACGGAACGGGCCGGTACCGATCGGATAGCGCCATGTGCCATCGGATCCCACCGAATCGCGATGCGTGATCCCCGTCCCTCCGCAATCGAGCCTGGTCAGGGTCGTCAGGAACATCGGCGCGGGGCGGTCCAGCACGATCTCTACGACGTCAAGCGATGGCGTGTGCACCGCGAGCACTTGCGCGATGCCCTTGGCACTCAAGTCGCTCTTGCACCGCCATTGGCTGCCGTGCGCGAGGTAGCGGTCGAGCGACCATTTGACGTCGGCCGAGGTCAGCGGCGCGCCGTTATGGAACCGGATGCCGCGCCGCAACTGGAAGCGATAGGTTTTGCCGTCGGGCGATATCGTCCAACTTCTCGCCAGCATCGGGCCAACGGTGCCGTCTTCACGAGCGGCGACCAGCCCCTCGACAACATGCAGCAACACCGCATCGGTATTGGCGTCGCGCTTCATCCCCGGGTCCGACGAAGCGATATCGGCATTGAGCCTGGCGCGCAGCGTCGATCCCATTTCGGCGCGCGGTAGCCGATGCGGGAACAGCAGGAAGAGGCCGGCCACGCACGCAATCACGACAAGGCCAGCCAGCGTCTTACGCATCGGTGTCGTGTCGCTCCCGAACGGCGGGCTGATCGGCGTACAATGAATAGGGGACGTAGGTCGCGCCGGCGGACGGCATCATCGCTACCTGCATCTCGCCGAGCGCGGGGCGCATCAGGAACGACGCCACCGTTGCGGTCCGGCCAGTCATCGTCGATGCGCGCGGCGGGACGCAGATCGACAATGGTGTTCCCTCGGTGTCGAGCAGCACTTCGCGGACCTGGTCGAGCCCGATCCGAGCGTGCGGCGCGAGCAATCGTTCGGCGCGCTGCTGACGCCAGAAACTGCATGGCGAGTCAGCGATGCCGGTTTCGCGCAGCTTGGTGAGTGCGACGGGGCTGAGCCAATGGTTGCTGTGGACGAGCACGCCATCCTTCGGCTCTACCACGAAAGTCTCGTCTGGCGCACATTCCAGGTCGTGAACCACACCCGTCCCGGCATGACTAAGCGCGAGATTGTTCGAAGCGGACTTCCCGGTCGTATAGATCGCCGCAAAGGCCAGCGACGGATTGTCCTGTTGCAGCACCTTGCGCCGGATCAACGCGAGCGGTGCGCCTATCCGACGGTAATCGCGCTCGCACTCGAGATAATTGCCAGTGACCGCGATCCCCGCGCTGTTGAAGCCGAACCGCGCCAGCCCGCCCGCCTCTGTGAAGGTCAGGATGTCGGGGCCATTGTCATTGCGGATGCGCAGGATGATGCAGGCGTCAGCGCAGCTCGCCTTCCAGTCCCAATTGTGCGCGTGGATCAGCACGCCGTCGGGCGTGCGTTCGGGCTGAACGATGATCGTGGTGCAACCCTCCGCACCGCGTTCGGCCAACAATCCGGCCCTGAGCGCGGGTTGCCCGGCCAGCTTCAGCAACTCGGTCCGCGCGTTCATCAGCGCGATATGCGACAGCGGCACATCGGCGCCCTCGGCGATGCCGTGCATCTCTTCCACATGGTCCGAATCGAAATCGGCGATGATCGGCAGATACAGCTCGACCAGTTCGGCGAGCGCCGATTCGCTCAGCCCCGCCGCCTTCATCTGGGCAATATAATGCGACGTGCCGCGGCGTATCTCGTCTGCGGCGCCCCGCCCATAGCGCACGCCGCGCTCCTGCGTGCTGCCCCAGATTTCCAGAAGACGGCAAGCGCCTGTCATCGACCGGTCCCCTCTCAACTTTTAGCTGGGCGGGGGTAACACTGTCTTGTCAAACTATAAAAGACAAAAATGCATTATGATCAATTTAGCGTGCATTCCTGTAACAATCTTTGTAAACCCTGCCAGGCTCGCGAACAATCGGTAATTGCCGGCATGCGATGGCCTGGGAGGGATGATGACGGGATCGGGCTCAAACTATGTGGCGAACGACGCACTGACCCCTGACCGTCCGAACCGCGCCTGGGACGTGATCCGCGTCGCCAGCGGCAATTTCATCGAGATGTACGACTTCATGGTGTTCGGCTATTTCGCCGCCGCCATCGGCGCCGCCTATTTCCCCGGCAGTTCGGATATCGGCACGCTTCTTAAGGCCTTGGCGACGTTCGGCGTCGGGTTCCTGATGCGGCCGCTCGGCGCGATCGTGCTGGGCGCCTATACCGATCACCACGGCCGCCGCGCCGGACTGATCATGACGCTGATCCTGATGAGCATCGGTGTCGCGACGATCGCCTTTACGCCGGGTTATGCCGTGATTGGGCTGGCCGCTCCGCTGATCGTATTGGCCGGGCGATTGCTGCAGGGATTCTCGGCTGGTGCCGAGCTAGGCAACGTATCCGTCTATTTGGCGGAGATCGCGCCGGCCAACGCCAAGGGCTTCTATGTCTCCTGGCAATCCGCATCGCAGCAGATTGCGGTTGTCGTCGCCGCCAGCATCGGTGTGGTGCTCGGCGCAACGCTGACGCCTACACAACTCAACGACTGGGGCTGGCGCGTACCGCTTGCGATCGGGTGCCTGATCATTCCGCTGATCTTCGTGATGCGCCGTCACCTGCGCGAAACCGATCAGTTCGCCGCACGCACCACGCGCCCGACGCCGCGCGAGATCCTGGGCCATCTATGGATCGCTCGCGCCCGCGTGCTGACCGGCATGGCGATGGTGCTGATGACGACGGTCAGCTTCTACATGATCACCGCCTACACCCCGACCTTCGGCAAGCTGCTCCATTTGCCGGAGCGCGCGAACCTGACGATCACCGCGTTGGTCGGGCTATCGAACCTGATCTGGTTGCCGATGATGGGAGCGCTGTCCGATCGCATCGGCCGCACGCCGATCCTGATCACCTGCACGGTGCTAGCAATCCTGACCGCCTATCCGGCCATGGCCTGGCTAGCGTCGAGCCCCAGCGTCACGCGGCTGTTGCTGGTCGAGCTGTGGCTGTCGGCGCTCTATGCCAGCTACAATTCGGCGATGGTCGTCCACCTGACCGAGATCGTGCCGGAGGAGGCCGGCGCGTCGGGGTTCAGTCTGGCCTATAGCCTGGCGACTGCGATCGGCGGGTTCACGCCGTTCGTCGTCACGGCGCTGATCGCGGCGACGGGCAATCTCGCCATGCCGGGCATCTGGCTGACCGCCATCGCGGCGATCAGCTTGTGCGCTGCACTCTATAGCCGCCGCTTCGCACCCTAGGCCAATTAGCGCGCGGTTCCGACGACTTGCCGGGGCAGCGCGCTATTGTCTTTTTAGATTCATTAAGACATTCTGTCGACCATTGGATGACGGGAGAGCGCGTGTGATCGTTTCGAGCTTCGCCAGACGATCGCTGCTGACCTGCGCCGGGACGGCTGCGCTGGCGGCGGTTTCCCCCGCTTATGCCGCACCCTCAGCCTGTGAGGCGCTCAAGCAACTCAAGCTGCCGCATGTCGACATCCAGATCGCCACGCCAGTCAGCGGCTCGTTCAAAGAGGACATGGTGGTCGAGCGAGCGGCACGGACGTTCAACGACTTGAAACCGTTCTGCCGAGTCCGCGGAGTCAGCCATCCCGTGCCTGGGTCGGCGATCGGGTTCGAAGTCTGGCTACCCGCACCGGGCGGCTGGTCGGGGCGGCTGCACATGATCGGCAATGGCGGGTACGTCACCAACATCTCGTACAAGCAGATGATCGCCCGACTGGAAGATGGCGATGTCGCGGTCGCGACCGATACCGGACATAGCGGCACCAAGCTGATCTGGGGATGGAAGCATCCCGAGCGGATCGCCGATTTCGGCTATCGCGCGGTCCACGAATCGGTGCTGGCGGCCAAGGCGATCACGCGCGCCTATTACCGCAAGGCAGCGCGCTGGTCGTATTTCAGCGGCTGTTCGACGGGCGGCTATCAGGGGCTGAGCGAAGCGCAGAAATATCCGAGCGACTTCGACGGCATCATCTCCGGCGCGCCGGGCAACAACCGCACCAGCCTGACCATGGCGTTCCTGTGGAACTTCCTCGCCAATCATCGCCCGGGCGACAATGCTAATCCGATCCTGTCGAGCGCCGACCTGCTGCTGATCAACCGGTCGGCGGTGGCACAATGCGACGCGCGTGACGGGGTCAAGGACGGCGTGATGAGCGACCCGCGCCAATGCGATTTCCGCGTGTCATCGCTGCTGTGCCGCGCCGATAGCAAACCGGGCACCTGCCTCAGCGGCGAACAGGTCGCGGCCGCCGAAAAGATCTATGCCGGACCGACCGACTCGCGCACCGGGAAGCAGGTCTACCCCGGCTATACACTCGGCACTGAAGCCGTGATGAGC
>FSUD01000190.1_pt1 | contig 10988 bp, 9 predicted proteins | sample 1637011 | NCBI WGS metagenome assembly FSUD01 (sample SAMEA3914816, study PRJEB12502) | metagenome | biome: forest; material: soil | place: USA | collected 2011-09-16 | depth 0.3 m
CGATGGCGATGCTGGTGTTCGAGACGACGCGCAGCTTCCTGCTGACCGGCGCAGTGCTCGCCGCCTCGCTGATTGCGAGTACGATCGTTCGTGCCGGGTTCGGCTACAGCTTCTCGACCTGGCGGCTGCATCTGCGCGGAGAGACGATCAAGAGCGCGCGCGATGTCGGCTGGGTGCGGACGCTGACCGCCGGGCGGATGATGCGGCGCGAGGCTCAGTCCTTCCCGATCGCCGAGACCGCTGCCGAATTCCGCCGCCGCTTCCCGCTCGGTTCGGTCAGCCGCGTGGTGCTGACGAATGAGGCTGGCGACTATGCCGGGATCGTCGCGCCCGCTCTGGTCTTTGCCGAAGGAATGGCGGCGGACGCGCCGGTCGCAACCTTGGTCAAGACGGTCCTCCCGCCGCTCGCACCGGAGGAAAACATCACCGAGATCATGGCGAAGTTCGATCAGGTCCAGGCCGACGAACTGGTGGTCGTCGGCCATGACGGCGTGGTGCTGGGCACGCTGTCCGAGAAGTTCGTGCGTAAACGCTATGCCGAGGAACTGGAAAAGGCGCAGCGCGAACTGTTCGGCGAGTGAACTGCTGCGGCTTGTCAGGGTATCTCTGTTCGTGGACAGTGAGACCACGATTGGGGGAGAAAATGATGCGCCGCCTCACCACTTTGCTGTTGCTCGTCACGCCGTTGCCCGCACTGGCGCAATCGGTGCCGGTCGAGGAGCAATCGATCGACCAACTAAGTGCGGCGATGGCGACGGGGCAGGCTTCGAGCGAGAGCATCACGCAAGCCTATCTCGCCCGGATCGCCAAGATGGACCGCGCCGGGCCGACGTTGCGCGCGGTGATCGCGGTCAATCCCGACGCGCTGGCGATGGCGAAGGCCAGCGACGCGCGGCGCAAGAAGGGCAAGCTGCTCGGCCCGCTCGACGGCGTGCCGATCCTGGTCAAGGACAATATCGAGACCAAGGACCCGATCGCGACGACCGCGGGCAGCATTGCGCTAAAGGATAACGTCACCGGCCGTGACTCGCCAATGGTCGCGCTGCTGCGCAAGCAGGGCGCGGTGATCCTGGCTAAGACCAATCTCAGCGAATGGGCCAATATCCGGTCGACCAAGGCGATGAGCGGATGGAGCGGGGTCGGCGGTCTCGTGAAGAACCCCTATGCGCTCGACCGTAGCGCGTGTGGGTCGTCGAGCGGCACCGGCGCTGGTATCGCTGCGAGCTATGCCGCGGCGGGAATCGGGACCGAGACCGATGGATCGGTGGTCTGCCCGTCGTCGATGAACGGGCTGGTCGGGCTGAAACCGACATTGGGGCTGGTCAGCCGCACCTATGTCGTGCCGATCAGCCATAGCCAGGACACGCCCGGGCCGATGGCGCGCAGCGTAAAGGATGCCGCGATTCTGTTCTCCTCGATGGTCGGCAGCGACGCGGCGGACCCGGCGACGAAGGACGCCGACAAGTATCGCAAGGACTATGCGAAGGCTCTCTCGCTCGATGGCTTGAAAGGCGTGCGGATTGCGGTGCTGCATGTCGATATGCCCGCGCTGGAAAAACTGCGGTTCGACGCCGCGCTGGCGGTGCTGAAGGCGCAGGGCGCGGTTCTGGTCGATGTGACCGACAAGCCCAAGACCGATGGCATGGGCGATGCCGAAACCGATGTGCTGAAGTTCGAGCTGAAGACCGATCTCGACAAATACCTGGCGAGTACGCCGGCGGCGGTGAAGACTCGGACGCTGGCCGACGTGATCGCGTTCAACAAGGCCAATGCCGATACCGAGTTGCCGTTCTTCGGGCAGGAGCTTTTCGAGATGGCAGCGGCGTCGAAGGGCGTCGATGAGCCGACCTACAAGGCGCAGCGCGAGAAGTCGCTGACGCTCGCGAAGGGTGCGATCGACACGATCCTGAAAAACGCCAACGCGACGATGCTGGTCGAGCCGACCTATGGCCCGACCTGGCCGAGTGACGTCGTGTCGGGGGATTTCTTCAACGCACCAAGTTCATCGGAGCTGCCGGCGATTTCGGGCTATCCCAATCTGACGGTGCCGATGGGGCTGGTGCGCGGGCTGCCGGTCGGAATTTCGTTCGTCGGGCCGGCCTATAGTGAACAGGCGTTGCTCAACGCCGGTTATGCTTACGAGCAAGCGGCGAAGGCGCGGGTGGCGCCGACCTACGCACCATCGGCGGATGCGGGGCCGGCGATCGACGGCACGCGCTGAGCCCGATCAGGTACTGCGTTTTTCGAGCAGATCCTCGCGTACGCGGACCGCGCGCAGCGAAATCCGCACCTCGATCATGAATCCGATCAGTGCGGTGATCAGCAGGATCATCGCCAGGATGAAGAAGGAAGCGACGACCGAGCCGAGGCGCAGGCTGGCGAGTTCGGCGACGAATAGCAGCGCCACGACGAGGCACGTCATCACCGCGCTGGTCACCGCGAGAAACAGCGACGCGTTGATCACATTCACCCGGCGGTCGAGCAGCCGCAATTCCCACACCAGCCGGTCATGCTCGACTCCCGTCGAGCGCGGATGCTGCATCTCCAGGTCGCGGACCCGGTCAACCACCCGCGCCATGCGCCCGACCAGCACGTTGAGCAACGCGCCGATACCCGTCAGCATGAAGACGGGCGACAGCGAGAGCTGAATCGTCTGGGCGATGGTCGAGACGGCGGGGAAAGTCTGCATGACGGACATGATGGCGAGCTTCGCGCGTTTAGGGAAGCAGAAGGAGCCGATATGCTAAGCTATACTGTCGATGATTCAATCGGGCTGATCGATATCGTGGTGGACGGCGCGATCACGCGCGAGGACTACGAGAAATTGGTGCCGGTGCTTGACGCCCAGATCGCCAAACACGGCAAGTTGCGCGTGGTGGAAACCGTGCGAAAGGTGGGGCCGGTCGATTGGTCGTTATGGTGGCAGGACCTGAAATGGGTCGTCGACAATCGCGACAAGCTCGCACGCTGCGCTGTGGTGACCGACCACGGCTGGATCGGACCGATCACGCGCGCCGCGAGCGCGCTTTTTTCGGGCGAGATGCGCGTGTTCAGGGAATCGGAGATTGCCGAAGCGCGCGCCTGGGTACGCGAAGAATGACGTAAAATCGCGCCAGTTCAAACCGCTTGGTAACCGCTCGCGCGTATAGCGCGCGAGATGACCAAGCCGATGCCGCTCTCCGACTTCACGCGATTGCCCCCCGCGACTCGCGCGACTGTGTTCGAGGGGCTGTCGTCGCTGATCGACCGAGTCGCTGAGGCTGCACCCGCCAGCCACCGATTCCTGCGTTACCAATGGTTTGCCGCTGCGCTATTGGCCTATGGCGGGCGGGCGCGGACGCTCGTCGTCGAGCGCGATGGCGAAGCGGTGATCGCGCTGCCATTGTCGAGTTTCGGACCCGAGCCCGCCAAGCTGGCCGCAGTGCCTGGATGCTATTGGCCGTTTCGCGGATTCCCTGCCGCAGCCCATGCCGAGGATGCTGCTTTCGACGTGCTGGCCGAGCGGCTGGAGCGGGAGGTCAACGCGCTGCGCATCGGGCCGAGCTATGACAGCGATCCGGCGGCATCGCGGCTGATCGCGGCGGCGCGGCGGCGCGGCTGGGTGGCGATGGATCGCTTCATCGCGGACAGCTTCGCGCTCGACATGGCCGAGGCAGCGGCGGGCGAGGGCGGGTTTCCGCGCAACTCGACGCTCAAGAAGAACCGCTTCCACGAAAAGCATTTGGCCACGCATGGCGAGCTCGACTGGCAATTCGTATCGGGCGCCGGTCTGCCGGGTGCGTTGGACGCAATGGCGGTGGTCGAGGAAAAGAGCTGGATCGCCGCGCGCACCGACGGCAGCGATGCCAAGTTCACCAGGACCGGGCACGGCAATTTTTGGCGCCAGGCGGCGACCGATCCGGTCATCGCCGACATGCTGTGGGCGGCGGTGCTGACGGTCGATGGCGCGCCCGCGGCCTTCTCGTTCGACATCAACGCGGGCGCGCTGAAATACGCCATCGCCAACAGTTATGATCCGGCGTTCGCCAAGCATTCGCCGGGCAAACTGCTCTATTACCGCAACCTGGCGCGCGCGATGGACGACGGCATCACGAGCGTCGATTGGGGTGCGGGCGACAGCGGCTACAAAGGCGTGATCGGCGCCAGCAAGGGTCCCGCGATCCGCGACTGGCTGTTGTTGCGGCCGGGCGCTCCGGCGATGCTCGGTCATGTCCTGAGGGGCATGTGGCGACGCAGCGGGCAGGGTTGAGCTAAGCGGGCTTCCTGCGAGGCACTGGTTTGCGTTTCGGGGGTGCTGGTTCCGGCTCGGGCGCTTTAGCGACAGGTTTTCTACGCGGCGTCGGTTTGGGCAGGGGTGCAGCCTCGCCTTCGCCCAGATCGAGCGAAAAGCCGCGCGCGGTGGCTGCATCGATCGCCGCCTTCACCGCATCAGCGATCGCGCGCGGCGTCGCGCCCGATCCGGCGTGGAGCCGCAAGGTCAGCGCATCCTTGGTCGCGCTCGCCACGCTCATCGCCAGCCGCCCCGTCGGACCAAGCAGTTCGGCGCTCGCTTCGGGCGCGGGTTCGCGAGCGGCGTCGTTCAACTGCCGCAGCACTTCGCCGGCGGGATAGAGCGCTTGTCCATCGGCGCGACGCGCGGCCTGGATTCGAGCGATCTGCACCGCGGTCGCCATGATCGCGCGACCCCGCGGCCCTTCAAGCTTTTGCGACAGACCATAAGCGGGCGTCAGGTGGAGCTCGGCGGGCGATCCGAACGCGGCGATGATTGGGTCGGGCAAGCTGGCGACGCGGACCATCTTCGACAGCCAGGATTTGGACAGGGCCAGCCGCTTCGCCATCTGCGTCAGGTGTCCGCTATAATGGTCGTCGAGCGCTGCGGCATAATTGCGGGCGCGCTCCATGTCCGACACGTCCTTGCGCGCGCGGTTCTCGAGGTCGGACAAGCGGAACGCCGCTTCGTCGTCGAGGATCTCGACCTGGACCAGGAAACGCAGGCTCGGCATGGCCGTCGCGCGCAGGAACGACACCGCGAAATGACGGCGAGCGCCGGCAATCACTTCATATTCGTAGAGCGCGTCGTCGAATACCGGACGAACGATCGCCGCGACCTTCTGCATCCCCTCATGCGCGATCGAGGTGATCAGGTCGGCGCAATTATCGGCATTCAGATCGTCATAGACTCGCGCATTGCCCGACCAGATCCGGACTCGCGCCGGATCGACCAGGAATTGCATCGTCTCGAACACCCATTCGTCGCGCTGCCGCGCGGGTGCCTCGGGTGCGGGATGGACCGGCAGCGACTCCGCTTCGCTCACTTGCTGAGCGCGGGCGCGATTGAACAGGCTCGCAAAGCTCGGCTTGTCGCGGCGTTCGGTCATCGATGAGCACGATAAGGCGAGTTTCGCCGATCAGGTAGCGAAAATCGGTGTGGTCCCACCAGAGGGCTGCTTCGCGAGCAGCCGCCGCCTCGGCCTAGCTCCCGTCCTCGCCGAACGGCCCCATCGCGCCAAGCCTGATCGTGAGCAATTCGACATCGGTGAGGGCGACATGCGGCCCCTGCTGCGAGCCGGCGGGCGTCGTCCAGAACGTTCCCTGCTCGCAGCGCCGCCCGCCCGTTTCGACCGTGCCAGCGAGCACCAGCACATATTCATCGGCCGGGTGCGTGTGAACCGGTATGGTCTATCCTTGATCAGGCGGGCACGGTGGATAGACCCATCGGGCACTGGCTGGGCCAGCGGCAGCAAGGTGACGCCCGGCAGGAAGTCGATCGCCAGCCACTTGCCGTCGCCCGGATCGAGAAAGCTTTGAGGGACGGTCATTGCGTTGCTCCGCTGGTGGACAAGTGGTTGAGCTACAAGCGCCGGTACGAAAAATACCACACTTCGTGCCCGTGGCGCCGCGCCTTGCGCTCGTAGCGAGTCTCCGGCCAGTCGGCGGGGCGGCTCAGGAAATCCTGCGGTCCGTGCGCGGTCCATTCGAAATCGCGGCGGCGGTTCATCACCATCATCGCCCAGCGGCAATAGGTCGGGTCGTCGGTGCCCAGCCGGAATTCGCAGCCGAGTTTGAGCTTGGCGGCGATCAAGTCGAGCGGGCCGTCATTGACCATCCGCCGCTTGGCGTGGCGCGCCTTGGGCCAGGGATCGGGATGAAGCAGGTAGACGCGCGACAGGCTGGCGTCTGGCAGCCGTTCGACCACGTCGAGCGCGTCACCCATATGCAGACGGACGTTCTGGAGTTCACCGTCCCGGATATGATTGAGCGCACCGACCACGCCGTTCAGGAACGGCTCGCAGCCGATGAAACCGTGGTCGCGCCGGGCAGTTGCTTGCCCCGCGAGATGCTCGCCCGCGCCGAAACCGATCTCGAGCTCAAGCGGGCGGTCATCCCCGAACAGCAGGCGTGCATCGAGTGGACCAGCCTCGGGCACGCTGACCCGGGGCAGCAACTCCTCGACCAAAGCGGCTTGCCCCTCGCGCAACTTGTGCCCCTGGCGGCGGCCATAGAGGCGGCGGATCGTGATCGGGTCGTTCATCGCGAGCGCGCCTAGGCGAAGATCGGTCGCGCTGGCAAGCGGGCCACGTCAGGATACTCGCTGGAAATTGAGCGTCCGCTTGTCGGTATCGGCCACGGTCAGCCGCGCCTGGAGCGTATCGCCGGGCTCGACATTGTGCGCGTCCACTCGGGCAACCACCGGCACGTCGCGCAGCTGTATCCGCGCCCCGCGATCGTCGAGATCGGTCACCACGGCGTCGAACACTGTGCCGACATCGCTCGACAGCATCACTGTCTCAGCCAGGTCGATCACCGCGCGGTCGATCTGGCCGCTGCGCGAGTCCGCGCGCGCCATGACGGGGGGCAGCTTGGCGAAGGCCTCCGTCACGACATCGGGCACGGGCTGACCATTGGCGATGGCAAGCGTCGCGCGGACGACATAGCGGTCGGCGAGGCGGCGGAGCGGCGCGGTCGCCTGAGCATAAGTCGCGGCCATCGCGGCGTGCCAAGGGACGACCCCCTGCTGATAGGGCTGGTACGAGGCGCCATTGCCCGCTCGCCGGATCGCCAGCATGAAGGCGGCCTGTTTCGGGTCGTGCGGGTCGAGCGTCCGCTCGTAATCCTCCAGCGACGTGGCAGCGCCCCATGTCAGCCCGAACGCCTGCGCGGTGTGGCGCAACCGCTTGATCGCCCCCGTATCCGGGCCGGCCATCACCCGGAACAGCCCGGTATGCTGCGCCAGCAACGCATCGGCGATGGCCAAGTTGGTCGCCAGCGACAGCGCCGCGTTGCGGCTTTCGGAGTCGAGTACGGGGCGGAAGGCGAGTTGGTAACTGCCATCTGGCAAGCGATCGACTTCCTGCTCGGGCGGATCGACTCGAGCCGCGCCGCGCTTGTCCTCGGCGGCCTGGATGCGATTGCCGAGTTCGGCGAAATCGGGCGGCAGGTCGGCGTCGTTCACGCCGTCATAAGCCAGCTTGGCGGTGTTGCGGACGATCGCGCGCTCGGCGCCGTCGAGCTTGACGGCGCCGTCGGGCGCGACGCGGACGGTGAACACCACCGCCGGGCGCGGGCCGTCCGGCAACAGGCTGGCCGCGCCTTCGCTCAACACCGGCGGATAGAGGCCGGCCTTGCCATCGGGCAAATAGAGCGTCTCGCCGCGCTTCCACGCTTCGGTGTCGATCGCGCCGCCGTCATCGACGAACCAGGCAACGTCGGCGATGGCATAGTGGAGCAGCAAGTCACTGCCGCTGCTCTCGATCGCGAACGCCTGGTCGAGATCGGTCGAGGTCGCGGGATCGAGCGTTACGAACGCCCGGCCGGTGCGGTCGATATGCTCGGTCGGCTGCCGCGCGGCGGCCGCGTTGGCGGCGGCCAGCACCTCGGGCGGGAACGCGACGGGCACCTGATACTGGGTACGGATCGCGGCAAGCCCACGGGCGAGCGCGTTGGTCGGATCGGCGAGCGTTCTCATGCGCGGTTGTTAGACTGGCCGGGGCATCACCCGCAAATCGGTTCGCCGCTATTTCTTGCGATTTACTACCCGGATTTGTGCCTGACCCGCTGACGCTTCCACGCTCCAGAGCAGGTTGTTCTGCTGGGTCAGCACGAACAGCGGCAATTTTGAGGTGAACATCGTAAAGACGTGAATCTCGGTCGGCACCGGATCGAGCAGATGCGAGACCATCATCGCTGCGGTCGATTCCTTTTTGCCGTCCGGCGCGATCGTGAGGCAGCTTTTGGTGAAGGGGCGGATTTGAGTCGTCTTTCCGTCCGGCTCGACTTCAACGAGGTAGTGACCGCCCATCGGCCAGCTATCGTTGACGGTCTGGGGCGTCAGGAAATAGACTAGGGTCGGGCCGTCCGGCGTTTCCGGTGGCAAGACGACAGTATTGAACGGTCGGTCCGAACAGCGCGCGACCTTGGCCGCCTCCAGTGCGGCGCGGGCGGTGCGTTCGGCCGCGATCAGTTTCTTGCGGTTCGGGCTGATCGTGCGGTCGTCGTCGGCGCCCAGCAAGCGGCTGTCGACCAGCTTGGTGCCGCTGATGGTGAGATGCGCGACATATACCGCCTTAGGATCGGGCGATTTGTCGAAGAAGGTCAGGGTCGAGCTAGCGGGCGTGCCGTCGACCACCCATCCGCCGACCTGTGGCGCCAGCGCTTCATACACACCCGCCGCCTTTGCCTTGGCCAGCATGTCGTCGGTGCCGTGCCACGCCGCCTGATCATAGGCGTAGATCAACAGACCGCGGTTGGCCGAGCGTTGCACAAGGGCCGAGTCCATATCGGTCAGCGCGGTCTGCGCGACGACCGGCGCGGCCGTTGGAATGGCGAGGGCGAGGGCAAGCGCGAGCAGTCGTTTCATGACGTCACTCCAGCGAAATAGCGGGGTCACTGCGTGGTGACGGTGATGTCCTTACTGCCGTGCGCGACGCTCGACACCGGGCGGTTGGTGCGCACCGCCTCGAATGCCTTGTCCGGGCTCGGCAGTTTGTCGAAATCGGGATAGACCATCGTCTTGTCGAGCATGCCCAGTGTCAGGCGATAGCCGGGGTCCTTCTTATCGAGCTGAATGCCCGGCGTGACGCTGATCGTGATGCCGGCATCGCCCAGTGCCATGGTGTAGCTGTCGGTCGCATCAAGCCGGCGATAGACGCCATATTGAGTCGTCGCGGCGCCGTCGCGGCACAGTGCCGGGGCAGCCGTGACGGTTTCGGGCTTCGCTTTCTCGGTATCCGAGATCACGCCCATCAGCATGCCGCCCAGTAACGCGCTGCCCATGTTGGGCTTCTTGAGCTTGGCGCTCCTACTATAGGAAAGGTTGGTCGCACAGACCGCGATTGGCACCGCAGCCGGTGATGCAGCGGGTTGAACCGGCCAGCCGATTGCGGCGATCAGGTCGCTCATCTTCGCGTCCAGCGCCGCGGTGTCGAGTTCGGTCGAGCTAACCCGGATCGCGACCAGCCATTCGCCCAGCGGCATGATTGCCAGTCCAGTTGCCTTGAACGGCCCCTTGCTGGGCAGATAGACTCGGCGAAGGCCGCTCGTTGCAGAGGCGCCAGGCGGGGTGAAGGCGAGCGGCTGGCCCTGCGGCGCCGCGTTGCCGTAAACGTCGCGCGCTAGGATCTGGGTTTCCGAACGGTCGAACCACACCGGTACGCTGCTCAACGCCGGGCGGAAGATATAGACGGTCACAGTCGTGCGGTCGGTGCTGCCATACGTGGCCATGACGTCCAACTCGGTCTGGCTGCTGTCGCGGATATCGACCCGGGCATAACCGCCCAGCGTTGAACGCAGCACGATGCCGGTCTGCGCGTGCTTCCAGCCAGCGTTCGCCGGCACCTCAAGAGTACTTTGAGCGGCGGCGGGTGTGGTGGTGCTCGCAGTTGCGAGTAGCATCGCGGCAAGAATCGGCTTCAGGCGCATATATCTCCCCCTCTTTTGCGCAGGCTATGGCGGGCCAAGGCAAATGCAAGCGGGCAAACGAAAGGGGCCGGAAATCGCTTTCCGGCCCCTTCGCATTTTTATCGGAATGAGTGGCTTACGCCAAAGCAGCCTTCAGGTCGTCGACCAAGTCGGTGCGCTCCCAGGGGAAGAAATCGCCCTCCGCCTTACGGCCGAAGTGACCATAGGCCGCGGTCCTGGCATAGATCGGCTTGTTGAGGCCGAGATGCGTGCGGATGCCGCGCGGGGTCAGACCGCCCAGCTTTTCGATCTTGCCGATCGCTGCTTCCAGCTCGTCGTCGCCGACCGTGCCGGTGCCATGCGTGTCGACATAGAGCGAGAGCGGCTTTGACACGCCGATCGCATAAGCGAGCTGGATCGTCACGCGCTGGGCGAGGCCGGCGGCGACGATGTTCTTCGCAAGATAGCGGGTGATGTACGCCGCCGAACGATCGACCTTGGTCGGGTCCTTGCCGCTGAACGCGCCGCCGCCGTGCGGGCTGGCGCCGCCGTAGGTGTCGACGATGATCTTGCGGCCGGTGAGACCCGCGTCGCCGTCAGGCCCGCCGATCTCGAAGCTGCCGGTCGGGTTGATGTGATAGACGGTCTCGTCGCTTAGCAGGCCCGAAGGGATCACGTCGGCGACGACTTGCTTCACATAAGCGTGGAGTTCGGCTTCCTTGTCGCCCTCGTCATAGCCCTTGCCGTGCTGAGTCGAGACGACGATCGCGGTGGCTGCGACAGGCTTGCTACCCTCGTAGCGCAAAGTAACCTGGCTCTTGGCGTCGGGCTCGAGGAACGGCGCCTTGCCCGAGTGGCGGTCGGCCGCCATCTGCTCGAGGATCTTGTGGCTGTAGTACAGCGTCGCCGGCATCAAGTCCGGCGTATCATTGGCGGCGTAACCGAACATGATGCCCTGGTCGCCCGCGCCTTCGTCCTTGTTGCCGCTGGCATCCACGCCCTGCGCGATATGCGCCGACTGCGGGTGCAGATTGTTCTCGAAGCGGAAGGTTTCCCAGTGGAAGCCGTCCTGCTCATAGCCGATGCGCTTC
>FSUD01000234.1_pt1 | contig 10969 bp, 8 predicted proteins | sample 1637011 | NCBI WGS metagenome assembly FSUD01 (sample SAMEA3914816, study PRJEB12502) | metagenome | biome: forest; material: soil | place: USA | collected 2011-09-16 | depth 0.3 m
CGTGGCGGAGCAACTCGCGCTGGTCGGTCGCCAGGTTACCGAATTCGCCTTGCGCCTCAGCATCCCGCTCGACATCGCATCCTGACTGGCGCGCCGCGACCGGACCGTGGAAAAAGGACAGGACATGAACGACGCTCCGGCGCAGCGCGCGCATGACATCGCCAGCCGAGTCGAGACCTTTGTCCGCGAGATCGTCGCTCCTTATGAGTGCGATCCGCGCTGTGGCGCGCACGGCCCCTCGGCGGAGCTGGTCGCCGAGTTGCGCGGCCATGCCCGCGCCGGGGGGCTGATAGCACCGCACATTCTCGCCGACGGCAGCCATCTCAGCCATGCCGAGACCGCGATCGTGCTACGCGCCGCCGGCCTGTCTCCGCTCGGCCCGGTGGCGATCAACGTCGCCGCGCCCGACGAAGGCAACATGCTCCTGCTCGGCAAGGTCGCGACCGACGAGCAGAAGGAGCATTTCCTGAAGCCGCTGATCGCGGGCGAGACGCGGTCCGCGTTCTTCATGACCGAACCGGCCGACGAAGACGGCGCCGGCTCCGATCCGTCGATGATGAAGACTATTGCCCGGCAGGACGGCAATCACTGGGTGATCCACGGCCGCAAAGCCTTCATCACCGGCGCGGACGGCGCTGCGGTCGGCATCATCATGGCGAAGACCGACCATGGCGCGACGTTGTTCCTGGCCGACTTGCCCGATCCTGCGGTCCGGATCGAACGCGTGCTCGACACGATCGACAGCTCGATGCCGGGCGGCCATTCGATCGTCGCGATCGACGGGCTCCGCGTGCCCGCCGGCCAGATATTGGGCGAGCCCGACCAGGGGTTTCGCTATGCTCAGGTCCGGCTCGCGCCCGCGCGGCTGACGCATTGCATGCGCTGGCACGGCGGCGCCACTCGCGCCAATGAGATCGCCACCGCTTATGCCTGCAAGCGCCAGGCGTTTGGCAAGCCGCTGATCGATCACGAGGGTGTCGGGTTCATGCTCGCGGAAAATCTGATCGACCTGAAACAGGCCGAGCTGATGATCGACTGGTGCGCCGCCGTACTCGATAGCGGTGCGCCGGGCACGACCGAGAGCTCGATGACCAAGGTCGCGGTCTCCGAAGCGCTGATGCGAATCGCCGATCGCTGCGTCCAGGTGATGGGCGGCACCGGCGTCTCCGGCGATACGATCGTCGAGCAGATATTCCGCGAGATCCGCGCCTTCCGCATCTATGACGGCCCGACAGAGGTCCATAAATGGAGCCTCGCCAAGAAGATCAAGCGCGATGCCGCGGCGTCGCAGGGCTGAGGGGAGGACGGAGGTGGAGAGGTTGAACGGACGCGTCGCGCTGGTCACCGGAGCGTCGTCCGGGCTTGGCGCGCGCTTCGCCCGGATTCTTGCCGGCGCCGGCGCCAGGGTCGTACTCGGGGCCCGGCGCGAAGCCCAACTGGCCGATGTCGTGCGCATGATCGAAGCAGCCGGCGGCGAGGCAATGGCAGTGCCGATGGACGTCACCGACGAAGCCTCAGTCATCGCCGCGTATGATGCCGCGGCGGCCCGGTTCGGCCCGGTCGACACGGCGATCGCCAATGCCGGAATGAACGTCGCCGGCCCCGCGCTCGACATCGACGCCGATGCGATCGACGCGGTAATGGCGGTCAATGTCCGCGGCGCGTTCCTGACCGCACGCGAGGGTGCGCGGCGGATGATCGCGGCGGGCTCGCCGGAAAGCGGGCGGGGCCGCATCGTGATCGTCTCCTCGATCACAGCGACCGCGATCTCGCCGGGGCTTGGGCTCTACGCCGCCTCCAAGGCGGCTTCGCTCCAGCTCGGCCGGACGCTGGCACGCGATTGGTCGCGGAGCGGCGTCAACGTTAACATCCTGTGCCCCGGCTATATCGAGACCGACTTGAACGCGGACTGGTTCCACACCGATGCCGGTGCCCGCCAGATCGCCAAATGGCCCCGCCGCCGCCTGATGGCGGAGGATTCGCTGGACGAGGCGTTGCTCTATCTGTGCTCGGACCAGAGCCGACACGTCACCGGATCGGTGATGACAGTCGATGACGGGCAATCATTGGCAGGTTGACGCCGATTGCCCAGACCCGGCGTTGCGAAACGAATACGGGTGTCCCGATAACGAAAGCTCAGGTCGCCAGGCCCCCGCGCATCATGTTGGCGGCGGTGCGGAACACGGCGTCAGCCTGTACGCCGGTTTCCTCATACAGCATCTCATCCGCGCCAAAGCCGAGTTCGATGGTGAGGCGGATATACAGCCACAAATCCTCGTGCTTCATGTGCGGAAGGTATGGCGAATAGGCCTCGACCAGCTTGCCGGTGACATAACGGTGCGAGTCGATGCGAACATGCGCCAGCCGGGGCGACCCGTGGAGCGCGCGCAGAATCCAGACCGCTCCCGGCTCGGCACGGGTGACCGCGGCATTCTCTCGCATCAACTCCTCGATATTGTTCTGCAGATCGTTGAGACCTTTGCCGGCATGGCGGGCGATCCAGGCCTCGAGCACAACGTTCTGGCGCTCCATCAAGCGCTGTCCCAGCGCCTCCAGCACCGAGTATTTGTCCTTGAAATAGCGATAAAGGGCTGGTGGCGTGAGGCCGGCACGCGCGCAGATCAGGTTGGTTGAGATGCGATCGATTCCGACTTCGGACAGCAATTCCCCCGCCACATCGAGCAACAATTCATAGGTTTGCTGCGCGCGCTCCTGTTTGGGGAGCGAGCGTGGAACAGTGGTGGAAATCGCGGTCACGTCAGGCCTTGATTGGTGGCGGCGCGGTTGCTCGCCGCGCCGAGGAGGATCGCAACGCCTATAACCGCGCAGACCGCACCAAACCAGAGCGCCGGCATGGGATTGGTGTCGCTTACCAGCATCGCCGCGATCAACGGGCCGAGGCTCGACCCAGTCAGCTGCGCTCCGCCGATCAGCATGGCGGCTCGATTGCTGGGGTCCGCGGCCATCACCAGCGGTATCTGGAACGGCATAACGAACAGCCAGAGGAACCCGAAAATCGCGGTCGCGACTACGAACGCCGTTCCGCTGGCGACGCTTATCAGCGCAAGCAGGCCGAGATTGACGATTGCCACCAGGATGACGGTCGGGCGTGCCGGTATGCGGTCAGCGAGCAATGTCGCGGTACCGGCGCCGAGCACCTGCATCGCCAGCGACACCGGCACGACGAAATGCAAGGTCGTCGGCGCAATGCCGCGATGGAGGCCGATCGGTTCGAGATAGACCCAGATCGCAACGACAAAGGCCAAGTAGAAGACGATCCCGCTTAGCGCGATCAGGCCACGCACCGAGGGTGCGCCGCCAGCGTCTTCTGCGGCGGCCGGTGCGGGCCATGCGCGAGGCAGCCACGGCACGGCGAGCAAGCCCGCAAGCGTCAGCATCCCGAGCCAGACAAAGCCGCCATTCGCGCCCTGACCCGGGATCACGTAAAACCCGAGCAATGTCGCGATGCCGAACTGGGCCGCGGTTTGGATGGCGAGATAGATACCCGACCAGCGTTCCGGGCTCGCGGAACGGATGATGAAGCCGATCGCGAGCCAGATCAGCACACCCTCTGCCAAGCCCGACGCCACGCGGGCTGCGAATAGCCCAGCCGGACCGGCCAATGGCGTCAGGATATCGAGAGCGGCGATGGCAACCAGCGCGCCGATGGCTGTCCGGCGCAACGGTATCGCGCCAAGCACGAACCCGGCTCCGCCCGCACCGAGGCCCATCGCCAACAGCTCGACGGTGGCGAGCAACCCCAGGGCGCTGACCGACAACCGGCCTTCGGCGGCAAGCGCGCCGAGCAATTGCGGCTGCAATCCGGGGATCAGCACGCCGATCACCCCGACGATCAGGATGGCGGCGATCTGGCGTGGCGGAAAGGGCTGTGCTGCGCTCACCGCGCCCTGCCGCGGGCGCTGACTGGCCAGAGGTCAACGAGGGTGTCGCCGCGCACGACATGGTAGAAATCGTAGAGGTTCACGGTCGGATCGCAGTGCGGCACGATCAGGCTCACCGCATCGCCGGGTCGCAAGTTCAGGCCGATATCGGGCCCGATCAGCGCGGCATGTTCGTCGCCCATGAACATGAACATGGTCTCCGCCGGCGCGCCGGCGCGGACCTGCGCGCTGCCGCCGTCGGTCGACAGCGACTTGTACCCGGAATCGATCGTGACCAGCGCGGCGTGATTGGCGCTGACCACGCGCGCATCGACTGCGAGCGATGTCTCGAACGGAACCGCTCCGTCGCCGGTCAGGTCGCAATCGAGATATTGCTTGTCCATGAAGACGTAGGAACCGGTCTGGAGTTCGGTGAACACGCCGAGTTCCAGGTCGATGCGATGTGTACCGGTGCCCCCTCCGGTGATGATACCGGGCGCGAAGCCGGCGTCGCGCATCGCTGCGATCACTTGCTTCAGATAGTCGGTACGATCGACGATCGCGGCGCGGCGATCCGCATAGCCCTCGATATGCTGCTGCGAGCCGCAATAATATTGTATCCCGCGCAATGTCATGTTCGGCGACGCAGCAATCGCCTCCGCCAGCGCGACCGCATCCGCGGGAGACGCGACGCCGGTCCGGCGGATACCGGGGTCCACGTCGATCACGATGTCGAGCCGTGCGTCGGCCGCCTCCAATGCATGCTGGATGCGCGCCGCCACTTCTGGACTATCGACCGTGGCCATCAGCCCCGCCGCACGCTTGGCCAGCGCGGCCAGCCGCACGATCGCAGCAGGCGCCGCTACGGGGGAGGTGATCAGGATACCGTCGATCCCGGCATCGGCCATCACTTCCGCCTCGCCGATCTTGGCGCAGCACAGGCCGACCGCACCCGCCGCGATCTGGCGTTTGCCGATATCGGCGCTCTTGTGCGTCTTGGCGTGCGGTCGCAGGGCGACGCCATGCTCGCGCGCCAGCGACGCCATCGTCGCGATATTGCGGTCGAGCGAGTCCAGATCGAGCACCAAAACCGGCGTGTTGAGCGCCGTGCGCGACCCCTGCTGGCCAATCAGATGTGCATGCAGTTCGCGATCGTCCATCAGGAAAACAGAGCCTCCAGGTGCGGATTGAGGAATTTGCCGCTCGGATCGACCGAGCGCCGAACCGCACGATAGCGCTCCGCCATCGGATAGAGCGAATCGACCTCCGCGCGATTGAGCGTGTGACGCTTGGCCCAATGCGGGCGGCCGCCATGGGCGCGGAAGATCGCCTCGGCATCGGCGAACAAGCTGCGCCACGGCATCTTCGCGTACTGATGCATCGAGATCGCCGCGACTGGGCCGGCGTTCATCGGGCTCATCCAGATATCGTCTTCGGCCACCACGCGGAATTCGAAGGGAAAGGTCACCGGCAACCGCTTGCGGCGAATCCACGCAACAACCTCGTCGAGCGCGGCGAGCCCCGCCGCACGCGGCAGTTCATACTCCATTTCCTCGAAGCGGATCGTGCGGTCGGACGGAAAGATCGCATGCGCCGGACCACGCCGAGAGCCGTTGAAGCTGGTCTTCATCATCCCCCGTTGCAGGACCGGCGTGAGCATCGGTGCGAAGGCGGCAATGTTGAGGACCCGGCGGAATGCGGTTTCCTCCATGTCGGTGGTGCTGGGCGGCGGGTCGCACGGGTCGGTGAACTCCAGCGTCTTCAAGATGACGCTGTCGGCATGAGGGAAGAACCAGAACTCGACATGGCGATATTGCTCGACCAGCGAGTCATAGCTCTCCCTCACCTCATCCCAAGGCTTCTTCTGTAGCCGCTCGACGAGATGGAAAGCGGGGACTATCTCGGTTTCGATTTCAGTGGCGATCCCGAACAGGCCGAGCGACAGCCGCTGCGCCTGGAACAGGTCGGGATTGGTCGAGGCATCGCACCAGGTCGCCTCCCCATCCGCACCAATCAACCGAAAGCCGCGCGCAAAGGTCGCCAGCGACCCCAGATCCTTGCCAGTGCCATGCGTGCCCGTCCCCATCGCTCCCGCAAGTGATTGCGGATTGACGTCGCCTTGATTGGCGAGCGCGAGACCATGCTCCCACAAGGCCGCGGTCAGCCGTTTGATGCTCCAGCCCGCCGGAATGCGCGCCGTTCGGCGATCGGAGGCGATGGTCAGCGTGCCCTCCAATTCATCGAGGTTGACGATCAGCCCGTCGGATTCGCACAGCGGCATGAACGAGTGGCCGGCGCCGGTCGGGCGGACCGTCCGCGCGGCGCGGACCGCGGCAGCGAGTTCGCCTTCGCTCTTGGGGCGGAGGATCGGCGCGCCCGCCGTCACGCTGCCCGACCAGTTGGACCAGCTCATTGCGCCGCCTGTCCGGTCCCGTCGTCCTCGGTGCACGCGCCCTTCAAGGTCAGGATATAGTCGTAGATCAGCTTGACGCCTTCCGTATGTTCGATGTCGCGGCCCAGTTCCGGCATCATCACACCGGGATCGGTGCTGGCGAGGCGATAGGGCAGGATGGAGCGCTCGGGATGGCCCGGCACAATGTCGAACGGACGGTCGCCGGTGCCACGACCGGCCGCGACCGGCGGCTTGCACATGCCGAGAATGCGCGGGTCGATCGTGCCCGCGTCGAGCCAGAGCCCCGAGGTGCGCGCCGCCCCGGTCGGGTTGTGGCAATGGCTGCAATTGATATCGAGATAGGCGCGGGCGCGATCGACGACGTTGATCTTCAAATCCTGCCAGCTCGCGTTGCGCGGCACGCCGCTCGCCGCCACGCCGGTCAGATAGCCCATTGCGACCAGCCGCTTCAGTTGGTTGATCTCGCCACCTTCGCCGGGGAAATCGCGATTGAAATGCCGCGCCTTCAGCCCGATCGGCTCGACCGCGCGTGTGCGAAAATCCTGAACGTGGCAGCCGGCGCACTGGTTCTGGTTCGGCACGGAATAATCGAACGATATCTTCCGCCCGCCCTCGTCGAGCGTCAGCGCGATGTCGGCACCCGTCCGCGCCAGCGTCGCGTCGCGGCCGTCGGCATCCCAGACATAGGGCAGCGCGACCCAGCCAGCCGAGCGCCGCACCAGCAACCGTGTCTCGATCAGACGGACATGGCCGAGGTCGAGGCCCGACACGCCGGTCTGGTAGGTCGCCGGAGTCATCTTGACGACAGCATTACTCGTCCGGGGATCGGCCACATCCTTCGGCGTGGTGTAGTAGAAGGTCTTGGTGACGATCGTTCCGACGGGGAAGTTGAAGGCGGTATTCGGCCGATACGTCGCATGGACGCCCTTGGGCATCCAGATCGTCCGCCATTTCTGGGCATAGTCGCTGAACAGCGGCGTCTGCAGTTCGTATGTCACCATCCCTCCATGCGGGGCGATGCGTCCGCCGGCCACGGTGAACAGTCCCCAGGCGGACAGCTTTTCCGGATTGTCGTCGGCATGGAACGTCACGACCCGCGGCGCATGGCCGCAGGCCGCAAGCAGCAGCGCCGCGCACAGTGAGGCGACCAGGCGAACGATCATGACTTGGCGCCGCTGTCCTTCATCATCGCGTCCGGCAGTGCGATCGCGGGCAGCCGAGCCGACGGCGCGCAATTACGCCCCGAATCGATCCGCGCGCGCGCGAATTTGGACGGGCCATCGGCGTTGAGCGTCTTTGCCTCGCCATTCTGGACGCAGATCCCCGGATCCTTGATCTTCGGGTTGGTGAAACCGTCCCACAATATATCGGGCAACCGCCCGCCGTTCAGCGCCTTGAGCGGTACGAAGGCCGGGCTGCCAGGATCGTCGCCACCGCCCGAAAAGCGATTGCCAGTGACATAGATGTTTTCCGGATACGGATCATAGGCCGCTGCGATACCGCGCTTCGTATCGAAGCCGGTCGAATAATAGCTGGAGATGATGACGTTGGCGGTCTTGTTGTCCTTGATGTCGTTATCGAAAATCTCGACCTGATCATTGGAGTTGACGATCACGCCTGATCCCGGCGGCACCGAGCTGACGGCGCTGCCCTTGGCGCCGAAATTGGCGTGGTTGTTGGCGAAGACCTGGTTCTTGAAAACGCGGGTCTTGCTGCCCGGCACCGGCAGATTGGGCATGTTGAACACCAGGATGCCCCCGGCATTCCCGGTGGCCGTGTTGCCATAGACATCGGCGTTGCTGGAATTCTCGATCTCGATCCCGGCGACATTGCCCTCGGCCCGGCTGTCGCGGACGATGATGTTGTTCGACTGGCCGACATAGATGCCCGCGTCGGACGCGCCCTTCACCACCGCTCCTTCGATCAGCACATTGGTCACCTGAACCGGATAGAGACCATAGGCACCGTTCGAGGTTTTGGGCCCGCCGGTCCATTCGGCGCGGACCCGGCGGATCACGGTGTTCTTGACGCCGTTGACCTTCAGCGCGTCGCCCTTGGTGTCTTCGAGCGCCAGATCTTCGATCGTGAAGTCATTGCCGGTGACCAGCATGCCCTCGGCCCCCGAGCTTTGTCGCGCGAAAGACAGGATCGTTTTGCCCATGCCGGCGCCCCGGATCGTGATACCGTCCGCGGTCAAGCTGAGGCTGCGGGTCAGCGCGTATTTGCCGGCTGGAATATCGATCACGCTGCCCGGTTTGGCGTCGAGCAGCTTCTGTTGCAGGTTCTTCTCGAAATCGGGATCGATGGTGAAGCCCTGCTGGTCGATTTTCGGCCCGCAGCCGCTCATGAGCGCGAGCATCGCGACGCAGCCGACAAGCGCAATTCGATTGGTCATCATTCTCTCCCGTCGATCAGAATTTGAGTCCGAGCTCGATGCCGTAAAAGCCGGGCTGGTCGCGCCGGACATACGGCGTCTGGAAAGTATCCGCGGTGATCGTGTTCAATGTCCGCAGATATTTCTCATTGAGCAGGTTCTCGGCAAACAGGGCGATCGAATAGCGCTCGCCGGGTGATCGCCAGCCGATCTTGGCGTTGACGATGTTGCGCGGCGACCACAGCCGGTCGATCTTCGACAAGTCGACGCCTGCACCGTTATCGGCAACGGGGATGGCGATCGAGGCATTGATCGCGCGCGCCGCATCGTTGAGCCGTTGGCGCGACGTATAGCTGTAGCTGGCGTCGCCGAATACCGTGCCCTTGCCGCCGGTATCGTGCTTGTAATGCAGCCCCAGGATACCGCGAAACACCGGCTCGCCGGTCGGCTGGCCGGAAATGTCGATGCCCTGCTCGACTCGTTTCACCCATTTGGAGTCGATCAGTCCAGCGGTGCCGGTGATCGAGAAATCCCGCGTGACCACGAATTGCGTGTCGAGGTCGAGGCCATATGCCTCCGAGTCGCCGGACAGCGTGATATATTGCGGAACCGCGCCGCCGGTATCCTCCAGGCTGAGTGCCTGACGGTTCTGATATTTGAAATAATAGCCCGACAAATTGAACCGCACGTGGCGGTCGAACAGCTCGGACTTGATGCCGCCCTCGAAATTCCAGACTTTTTCCGGCTGGAAGAAGGAGTTGATCTGAACCGAGTTGAACCCGCCGGCCTTGTAGCCGCGCGTGGCCGAGGCATAGAGGTGAACGTCGTCGCTCGCATCATATTGCACGACAAAGCGCGGCGACACGTCGTTGAACGATGCCCGCCGCGTGAACTGCACACCTTCCAGTGCGCCCTCGTCGAAAATCAGGCCGTTCGGGCCGACCGTCGCGCCGAAGAAGTCGGACACGCTGAACAAGGCATCATCGGGAAAGGCCGGCACGCCGAGGATCGCGTTATAGAGCGCACCAGGCGCCTTGATCGCGTCGAGGCCGGGTGCGGAGAACGGGCCGTTGAACCAGCTGAATTTCTTCAGGTCGTGGGTATAGCGAATGCCGGCGGTCAGGCTGAGCCGGGGCGTCACCTTGAACGTCGCATCGCCGAATGCCGCATAGCTGTCATTCGCGGCACGGTTGTTCATGGTCTCCTGAAAGGTGTTGCCGAATACCGGCAGGCCGACGCTATCGAGAATGGTGAAGAGCGGAAAACCGGCATTGGCGTTCAGCAGCCGGTCAATGGAATCGGTGAGCGCGGTCGCCACGCTCGCCTGCCGCCCACGTTCATGAAAATAGCTGACGCCGGCGATCGCGCTCAGCCGGTCGCTTTCATATCCCAGGCGCAGTTCCTGATAGAGGCTGGAATTCCGTTCGATATTCTCGGTGTCGAAATAGCGCGTGGGATCGTTGGTGCCGTCCTCGTCCTCGCGATTGTGCGTCTCGAAATGCTTGAACGAGCTAATGCTGGTCAGGGTGAACGCGCCCATCCGCTGGGTCGCGGTCAACGACACCCCGTTCAGGATGCGGGTTTCCTTGTTGTCGATCACATCGTTGGCGAACGGACCGAAGGGATCCGTGCTTAACGCAAAGGCGCTGATGCCGACCGCCGCCGGGCCGTCCTTGTTGGTATCGTCATGATCATAGGCGAGCACGAAGTCGGTATTGGCGCTCGGCGCCCAGCGCAGCGCGACACGCCCCGAACTGCTATTCTCGCGCTCGCGATCGTCGCCGGTGACCGCATCCTTCAGATAGCCATTGCGGCGATTGATCACCCCGTCGACGCGCAAATACAACGTATCGGTGATCGGCACATTGCCCATCACGTCGAGCTTGGCCTTGCCGTAATTGCCGAACTGCGCAGTGGCGATCATTTCGGGCGTGGGCGACGGTTTGTTGGTGATGATCGAGATCGCGCCCGCGGAGGTGTTGCGGCCGAACAATGTGCCCTGCGGCCCCTTCAGCACCTCGACCCGGTTGATGTCGTTGAAGAAGATCAGCGAGGATCCCGACCGCCCGGAATAGATGCCGTCGATGAAGATGCCGACCGACGGATCGGTCCCGATTCCGAAGTCGTCGGTCGAGACTCCGCGAATGGTGAAGCTGGGCTGAGTCACCGACGAATCATTGATCGTCAGGCCCGGCGTGAAATTGTCGAGATCGCCGATCGATTCAGCGCTGAGCGCCTTGATATTGGCGGCACTGAACGCGGCAACGCTAATCGGCACCGTTTGCAGCGACTGTTCGCGGC
>FSUD01000713.1_pt1 | contig 10870 bp, 12 predicted proteins | sample 1637011 | NCBI WGS metagenome assembly FSUD01 (sample SAMEA3914816, study PRJEB12502) | metagenome | biome: forest; material: soil | place: USA | collected 2011-09-16 | depth 0.3 m
CTCGCGCTGGACGATGAAGTTCCTGGTGTCGCCCGCACCCATCTCGGTGAAGGCGCGCTTCACGCCGGCGGTGTGGATTTCGTCCGCGTGATTTTCCATCCGCACCAAGCGCTCGGTCAGCTCGTGCAGGCGCCCGCCATTGCGCCCGACGTCGCGCAGCAGCGGCATCGCCTCCGCAGTCAAGCGAGCGGCATCAACGATGATCGCCGCCATGTCCTTCATCTCCTGCTCGAACTCGCGAACTTCGTAGAGGTCGATCGCTTGTACCGTCGCCTGCATCTCGTCGATCGAGTCATCCATCGCACCGATCAGGCTGGTGATCGCGCCGCGATCGAAGGGTGTCAGGAAGGTTTCACGAACCGTCTTCAGTACCTCTCGAATGACGTTGTCGGCGTCATTCTCCCGCTCGATGACCTCGCGAATATGATCAGATGCCGAATTGCCGCCCTCAAGCAGTCGAGCCATCGCGTCCGCCGCGGCAACGATCGCGACCGCATGCGTTTCGAAGAGTTCGAAGAAGTTTCCGGTCTTGGGTAGCAACCGTTGAAACCAAGCGAACATCGGGCTTATCCTCGATTTTTGAGCGACGGTGGCAAACACGCCAGTGCGTTGTGTAGCGGCCTTGAAATCGAACGGGCCGAAGGAGCGGATCAAATCTCTAAGGTCGTCCTCGTCGACCATGTCGGCTGCTACCGCCAGCGAGAACCATTTGCGCTCCCGTTCGGCCTGTTCCTTCCATGCTGGCAGTTCGCGAGTCACCGCGAGCGGGAACACATCGACGTCGACCATCAGCGACGCGCCGTTGCTGCGCCGTTTGCGGTAGCGATATGATCCGATCGGTATCGGGCAGGCCAAACCTCGTACGCCGGCCTCTTCCTCAGCCTCGAGCGCTGCCGAGCCGTGGGCCGTAACCCCAGCGGACTGGTTCCCTTTCGGAATGACCCAACGTCCCGTGCCACGAGATGTGACAAGCAAGACCTGGACAGGCGCGTCGATTGCCGAATCTTCAGTGCGATACGGTAGTGCTGCAATCTGTCGGATCGAACCGGCCTCACGGGAATATTGTTAGCACTCGATAGCCCTCGTCAGTGGACTGACGCAACATCCGGATTCGTCGATCGAAAGACTGCTTTTAGGAGAGGCAACTGGGTGCAAAACCGCCGAAGCGACTTAATCTTTGTCCGCACACAAGGTCGCGCTGGCAACAGACGCGCTTTCCGGCCTCGTCTTCCACGAGCCACTTGTCCTGTCGATGGCTGCTGCTGCGGCGCAGCGTGGACGCTTGCATCGTCCTCGGCTTTCGTTGAAGCTAGTCCCTTCGCGCGAGGAGATCGAGCATGGAAATCGCGATCGATACACCGTCCGCCGGCAACGCGTCGGTCACGTTGCCGGCGCGCCCTGAACCGATCCGTGTCGACCCGGCAACCACCGCGGTGATCGTCGTGGACATGCAGAACGCCTATGCGTCCGAAGGCGGCTATGTCGATCTCGCCGGTTTCGACATATCGGGTGCCGCAGGGGTGATCGGCCGGATTTCGCAGGTGCTCGACACGGCACGTGCAGCCGGCATCCAAATCGTGTTCCTGCAGAACGGCTGGGATCCCGACTATATCGAGGCGGGTGGACCGGGATCGCCCAACTGGCATAAGTCGAACGCGCTCAAGACTATGCGGACGCGCCCGGAGCTTAAAGGCAAGTTGCTCGCGCGTGGCGGCTGGGATTACGAGTTGGTCGACGCGCTTCAGCCTCAGCCTGGTGACATCCGCGTCCACAAGACCCGCTATAGCGCGTTTTTCAACTCGCAGCTCGACAGCGTGCTACGGGCACGGGGCATCCGCACGATCGTGTTCGTCGGCATCGCCAGCAATGTCTGCGTGGAATCGACGCTGCGCGACGCCTTCCACCTCGAATATTTCGGAGTGATGCTGGAGGATGCCACTCACCATCTAGGCCCGGATTTCGTGCACCAAGCGACCATCTATAACGTTGAGAAATTCTTCGGCTGGGTAAGCAATGTCGCCGATTTCTGCGGTACGCTCGGCCAGCTTCCCGACGGAGACCAGTAATGGCGTTCGAACCGATCAATCCGCCGCAGTTTCCCAAGCCGATCGCGCCGTATTCGGCAGCGGCGAAGGCGGGGAACACGGTCTATGTTTCGGGTGTGCTCGCATTGGGCGAGGGCGGAACGGTGCTGCACGTCGGTGATGCGGCGGCGCAGACTCGGCACGTGCTCGATACTATCAAAATCACGCTGGAAGCCGCCGGCGCAACCCTGGCTGACGTGGCGATGAACCACATCTTCCTGAAGGACCTGGCCGACTATGCCGCCTTCAATCAGGTCTATGCCGAGTATTTCCCCGCGGACAAGCCAGCGCGCTACTGCATTAAGACTGAGTTGGTGAAGCCCGATTGTCTCGTCGAGATCGCTAGCGTGGCGCACATTGGCTGAGGCCGCCGGGCTCTACTACGAAACGTACGGGGCGGACGATGCGCCGCCGCTGATTCTGTCGAGCGGATTGGGCGGATCGGCAAGTTATTGGGCGCCAAACATCCCGGCGCTGGCAGAAGATTTCCACGTGATCGCTTATGATCACCGCGGCACGGGCCGCAGCGACAGACATCTGCCCGACGCCGTTACCGTCGAGTATTTTGCCGACGATATCCTGGCGCTGATGGATGCGCTGGCGATCGGGCGCGCGCACCTTATCGGCCATGCCGCCGGTGGTGTCGCGGGACTGGCGTTGGCGCGCAAGGCGCCGGATCGGCTGAACCGGTTGGTCGTGGTCAACGGCTGGATTAGCGCCGATCCGCACTTCCTGCGCTGCTTCGCTGCGCGCCTGGCGCTGCTTCGCCATGCGGGGGTAGAGGCATTTTTGCGCGCGCAGCCGATCTTTCTCTACCCGGCGCCCTGGATCAGCGAGCACAGCGCCAATTTGGACGTTGAGCTTCCCTACCAACTGTCCGCTTTCCCCGGCACCGCGACTATGGAGAAGCGTATCGCCGCACTGGCCTCGTTCGACGCTAGCGAATGGATTGTCTCGCTTGACCGAAGGACCCTGGCCCTCAGCGCCCGCGACGACATGCTGGTGCCATGGACCTGCTCACGCGCACTCGCCGAGGCCAATCCATGCGTAGAGCAACAAGGGATGGAATGGGGCGGCCATGCCTGCAACGTAACTGATCCGCACATCTTCAATCGCCTCGTTCTGGACTTCCTGAGGAGTTAGATCATGCAAGTCGGCGTTTTCGTCCCCATCAACAACAATGGCTGGCTGATCAGCGAGAACGCGCCGCAGTACAAACCGAGCTTCGACCTCAACAAGGAGATTGCGGTCAGGGCGGAGAAATACGGGCTCGATTTCCTGCTTTCGATGATCAAGTTGCGTGGATTCGGAGGCAAGACCGAGTTCTGGGAATATGGCCTCGAAAGCTTCACGCTGATGGCCGGGCTCGCCGCCGTCACCGAGAAGATCAAGATCTACGCGACCTGTCCGACGCTCGTTATCCCGCCAGCGTTCGCTGCCAGGATGTGTAACACGATCGACAGCATCAGCCACGGGCGGTTTGGCCTCAACCTGATCACCGGCTGGCAGCCGCCCGAATACACCCAGATGGGCGTGTGGCCAGGCGAGGAGCATTTCCGCAACCGGTACCAAGTGCTCGACGAATACGCGCATATCCTGCGCGAACTGTGGGAGACTGGCGTTTCCGACTTCAAGGGCGACTATTACCGGATGGAGGATTGCCGTGTCCGCCCGCAGCCCATAGGCGACATGAAGATCATATGCGCAGGCTCGTCCGACGCTGGCCTCGCCTTCTCGGCCAAATGGGCTGATTATGCTTTCTGCCTTGGCAAGGGGGTCAACACGCCGACCGCCTTCGCCTTCAATAATGAGCGGCTGGCCAAGGCACTGGAAGTGACGGGACGAGACGTCCAGGTATTTGTACTCGTGATGATCATCACCGCCGAGACCGACGAAGAAGCGATGGCGAAGTGGAAAAGCTATAACGATGGAGTCGATCTGGACGCGATCGCCTGGCTCGCCGAACAGGGTTCTAAGGACAAGGTGAACCAGGATACCAATGTCCGTCAGCTCGCGGCGCCCGAAGGAGCCGTCAACATCAATATGGGGACCCTGGTCGGTTCCTATGCCAGCATCGCCCGGATGCTCGACGATATGGCGGAAGTGCCCAACACCGGCGGCGTGTTGCTGACGTTCGACGATTTTATCGAGGGCGTCGAGGTGTTCGGAACGCGAATCCAGCCGTTGATGAAGAGCCGCGGATTAGCGGGCTAAGTCGCCTAAAATTGCTTTCAACCTACTGCGATTAGGGGTCATCGGCTCGACCAATGACCGCTTCAGGCAACCAGGCCATCGCTCTGAGCGACCGGAATTAGGGCGCATAGCCGACGGAAGCTGACTGAGAGGCTGGCCCCGATCTTTCGGCAGCTTGTGCGGTTCTGCTTCTAGCCTGCACAATTGATCTGCCTGTCAGCGTGAGCAGAGCAATCTGAACCCGCTCCCGTAAAAGCCGGGAGCGGGGCTTAGTAACCTCGAACAGTGAACTCGGTCGCCGATTTCGGAGGCCGGGTGGCATGCGCGTATGTCCAGCCGGCTTGCCGGTAAAGGCGCATGCGCCTGATCACTGACCAGGTTACTAACATCCGGCTTCGGCCGTCGCCCCGAGAGGATATAGGGAGCGACGAACGGTGCCAAACCAAGTTCTGAAGAATTTAGACATTTTCCCGCGGGCCGCGGGTGTCCTTTTCGCGATAACGCTGTGCGCAATCACGGCGCAATCAAGCGCGGCAGCGAAAAGGAACGCTCCCATCGATTCTAGGGCGTCCTCCGCTTGCGTAAAGCTGCACGACATGAACGGTTTGGGCAAGCTGCTTGCGATGAATTATGCCGAAGGGATCGGCGACGATAGCGCTCCTCGCGCGACATTGCGGGAAACTCAGTACCAGTCGCTGCTGAGCCGCGTTCGGATGAATATGGACCTGATGCGAGATAATCGCTGCAAGCTCCCGACATCCGTGCCGACGGGGCAGGAGTATGCCAGCGACGCCATCTCTTGCCGGAGTCAAATCCTGAAGATGGGCCTGGAAACCGGCGACGGGAGTTGCGACCAGTCAAAATGGTCGCCCAAGAACTGAACTGACCTATGGCCAGCGAGACACCAGGGCCGAACGGAACGGCCAACTTCAACGGGCAACAAATGCACGCCTCAGAAGCCGATTCCCCGGTCCACGACTACTTTGCCCCGGACACCGCAGCTCGCCGCGGCCTCAACGCCCGCTCCGAGCCCAAGTCCAACCCCTGTTCCGAGAATGATGGTCGATCCCAGCCACCGGTGTGTTGGGAATTGGACCTATGTGCCGAAAAATCTCGAGGCGGAGGTCGGTTTCAGCATTCGGGTGCCCGCTGAAGGTAAGGCCAAGCTCCAATCCTCCGATTATGGGAGCATTATTGGCGAGCCTCATTCCATTGGCGAGCCTACACTGGTGCGAACATCTGACGCCAAAAATCCAACCGATGTCGTGTTCTTCAATTGCTCCCCGAATGGGCAGGTGACGTCTGCAATTCTGAACGGCCGGAGTTATCTGCTCCGGCCGACAAAGGGCGATTGAACCGCGCCGGGTCTGCCGGAGGCGTTGGGTTGTGAGTCACGCTGCCATATCGATGTAGGCGGGATGTTGCCGATGGGCTCCAGCAGTCGACGATGGTTGAACCAGTCGACCCATTCGAGCGTGGCATATTCAACGGCTTCGAAGCTGCGCCACGGCCCGCGCCTGTGGATCACCTCGGCCTTGTAGAGGCCGTTGATCGTCTCGGCCAAAGCATTGTCGTAGCTGTCACCCACGCTACCGACCGACGGTTCTATCCCAGCCTCGGCGAGGCGCTCGATGTATTTGATGGACACATATTGCGATCCACGGTCGCTATGATGGATGAGGCTGCCCCGATGGGCCGGGCGGCGATCATGAAGGGCCTGTTCCAGGGCATCGAGGACGAAGCCTGGCATGGGCCGTCCTGCTGGCCCGCCAGCCGACAATGCGCCTGGCGTAGGTGTCGATAACGAAGGCGACATAGACGAAGCCCGCCAAGTCGCGACATAGGTAAAGTCCGATACCCACAGCATGTTTCGGTGCTGGCGCGTAGAACCTGCGGTTGACGTGATCTAGCGGGCACGGTGCTGCCCTGTCGCTGATCGTCGTGCGCACCGACCTGCCCCCGATCACCCCTGCCAGGCTCATCTCGCGCATCAGCCGCGCAACGGTACAGCGGGTGATGGGAAAGCCCTCGCGCATCATCTGCCGCCAGATTTTGCGCACGCCGTAGACCGCGAAGTTCTCGGCGAACGCGCGCGCGATCTCGGGCTTGAGGGCCACATCCCCGCCGCGTTCGTGCCGACAGGCGTGTTGGATCCTGTCGCTGCGCGACGCGCTCGTGGTAGGTGGACGGGGCGATCGGCAGGACGCGGCAGATCGGCTCGACCCCGCATGAGGCAGGGTTATCATCGATAAACGTGATCATCGCTTGAACGGGCGGTCGAGCTCCGCCTGAGCAAAATACACCGATGCCTTGCGCAGGATCTCGTTGGCCTGTCGCAACTCGCGGACCTCGCGCTCCAGCGCCTTCACCTTGTCGGCGACTTCGGTTGGAACGCCAGCCCGCTTACCGCTGTCGACCTCGGCCTTCTTCACCCACTCATGCAGCGTCCGCGGAACGCAGCCGATCTTCTCGGCGATCGACACCGCCGCCGCCCAGCGGGAGGGGTAATCGCGCTCGTGATCGACCACCATCCGCACCGCCCGCTCGCGGACTTCCGGCGCAAACTTGTTCGTTGTCTTGCTCATATTGGCTCCGCCTTCTCAGGGGTTGGAGCCTCCGGCAAACCCGGCGCGGTTCAGTGCCATCGCCAGCGGCGAAACCCGCGCATGCGACTGACCCGCTGTCGCCTGATATCGCCGGCGAACATCGGCCCAAACCTGTTCCACTACAGCCGCACCGTTTCGTGGCAAATGTCGATGCCGCGCTCGAACAGCAAGTCCTCGACGTTCCGCAAACTTAACGGGAAGCGGACGTACATCATCACCACCAACCGGATTACCTCGGGTGATGAATTGAAACGGAGGAATGGACTAGGCGGCTTCGCTCTGGATTTGCGGCTCATCTGAGCCAGCTATCAGACCCGCCGAGGTCTGCCACGTTGGTCTGACAACACCCTGTGGACCGCTTCACAAATGTCACCTCGCCCTCAGCATTGAGTTTTGATTGAGGAAATCACGCAGTGGACGATGCTAAAGTGCGGACAGAACCGTCTGGCGCTGCGTGCCCAGTCCTTCAATGCCCAATTCCATGACATCCCCGATCTCCAGATAGATCGGCGGTTTTTGCCCCATGCCGACGCCGGGGGGCGTACCCGTCGAGATCACGTCGCCGGGCTGCAGGCTCATGAACTGCGACAAATAGCTCACAAGGAATGCTGGCTTGTAGACCATTGTGCTGCTGCTACCCTCCTGGAATCGTTTGCCATTGACCTCCAGCCACATATGCAGATCGTTGACATCACCCACCTCTTCCAGTGTCACAAGCCAAGGGCCGATCGGGCCGAAGGTGTCGCAGCTCTTACCCTTGGTCCACTGGCCCTGGCGCTCGATCTGAAAGGCTCGCTCCGACAGATCATTGCAGACGCAATAGCCGGCGATCGCCGCCGCCGCCTCGGCTTCGTCGGCGTAGGAAACGGGGTTGCCGATAATCACGGCGAGTTCGACCTCCCAGTCCATCTTCGTGCTGCCGCGCGGCTTGATTACATCGTCGCTGGGACCGTGAATCGCGCTGGTCGCCTTCATGAAGATGATTGGTTCGGGTGGCACGACGGTGTTGGTCTCGGCGGCGTGATCGCTAAAGTTCAGGCCGATGCAGATGAACTTACCGACCTGACCAACGCACGCGCCGAGGCGCGGCTCGCCCTCGACCAGCGGCAAGCTTGCAGGGTCTAGTGCGGCGAAGCGCGCGAGCGAGTCCGCCGACAGCGCGTCTCCGGCGATATCGGCGACGTGGCCGGACAGGTCGCGAATGCGGCCGCCGGCGTCGAGCAGCCCTGGCTTTTCCTGGCCCTTCGGCCCGTAACGCAGCAGTTTCATGGCGGTATTCCTGTCAGCTGTTCGACCAGCCACCGTCGATGACGTGGCATTGGCCGGTGGTGAACGCGGAGGCGTCGCTCGCCAGATAAAGCGCGAGCGCTGCGATTTCTTGGGGCTTGCCGATGCGACCCATCGGCTGGCGCGCGACGAACGCCGCCATCGCCGCGTCGTAGTCACCGGCGGCGGCGAGCCGCTGGTCGAGCGAGGGCGATTGCACGGTGCCGGGGCAGATGGCGTTGCAACGGATGCCCTGCGCAACGTAATCGGCGGCGACCGACTTGGTCAGGCCGATCAGCCCTGCCTTGGTCGCGCCGTAGGCGAAACGGTTAGGTACGCCGAGGATCGATCCGGCGACCGAGGCGACATTGACGATCGATCCGCCGCCGCCGGCCAGCATCGCCGGCAGGAAGACGCGGACCAGCCGCATCGCCGCGGTCATATTGAGCGCGATGGCGAAATCCCAGTCCTGGTCGCCGCAATCGAGGATCGAGCCGTTATGGACGACGCCCGCGCAGTTAAACAAGATGTCGATCCGCCCGATATCCGCCGCGAGCGTGGTGATCGCCGCGCTGTCGGTAACATCGAGCTGCCGGGTTTCGCAGCCCACCAGCGTCGCCAGAGCATCGGTGTTGATGTCTACCGCAATCACTTCGGCGCCGGCATCGCGGAAGGTTTCGGCGACGGCGCGGCCTATACCCTGGGCCGCGGCGGTGACGAGCGCGGTCTTGCCGAAGAGATCGAAGGTCATCGCAGGCTTTCTGAAAATTGATGTGCGGCGGTAGGCAGGCAGGATGGCCCGACCAGTTCGAAGCTCTTATAAGTGAGGATGAATTCCTGGTGGCCGAGCACCTCGGACAGGCTCTCCTCGCCCGCGGCGACCGCAAGCACGCGATCGTGAATTTCTGCTCCGACCGCCTCGAGTGACGCCTTGCCCTCAATGATCCGGCCGGCATCGATGTCCATGTCCGCCGAGAGCTTGGCGTAGGTCTGGGGATTGCCGCAGATCTTGATGACTGGTGAAATTGCCGAGCCGACCACAGAGCCACGGCCGGTAGTGAACAGGATTAGGTGGCAGCCACTAGCGATCATCTCAACGATCTCGGCATTGTCCGAGATGTTGGGGAAGCCGAACCGCACCTCGCCATCGGGCACGACATCCATCAGATAGAGCCCGCCCGATGGCGGCACGTCACCCGGCTTGATCAGCCCCGAGATCGGGGAATCGCCCGATTTCGAATAGGCACCGAGCGATTTCTCCTCGAGCGTGGTCAATCCGCCGTCGGCATTGCCGGGAGCGAAACTGCCATACCCGAGCGTCGTGTAGTAACGCGCGGCCTTGTCGACCGCGGCTTCCAGTTCGCGGCCCAATTCAGGGGTGATCGCGCGCGACGCCATGATACGCTCGCATCCGATCAGCTCGCCGGTTTCTTCGAAGATGCAGGTCGCGCCCTCCGCCACCAGGCGGTCGAAACAGCGCCCGACGGCGGGGTTGGCGGCGATGCCGCTCGTCCCGTCCGATCCGCCGCAGATCGTACCGACCACCAGCTCGGAAATCGCCATCGGCGCGCGCGGTGCCGCGTCGGCGATAGCCCGTAAAGCAGCGACCTTCTCGACCCCGGCTGTTGTCGTAGCAGCGGTGCCGCCGGTCTCCTGAATTACCAGCGTTTCGATTGGCCGGCCGCTTGCTTTGACAATTTTCGCGAGTTCGGTGCGATTGAAGGCTTCGCATCCCAGCGACAGCAGTAACACTCCGCCGACGTTGGGATGGGTCGCCAGTTGCGCCATCATCCGGAAGGCGTAGCCATTCGGGTAGCAGCCTGGAAAGCCGATTAGTTGTACCGAAGCATCGTCTACACGATCGACGATCTTCCGGGCGACATGATGCGCGCACTCGACCAGATAGGCGACGAGCACGACATTACGGATGCCCTTGCGGCCGTCGCCGCGCAAATAGCCCTGAAAGGGAAGCGAGTCGGCGATCATGCCGCCGCCCCGCCACTACCAACGCTGTCGCGCGTATGACTTTGCAGATAGTCGCTCCTCAGATTATGATTGTGGATGTGCTGCGCGGTTTCGGCCGCGGCGATCATCGACCCGATCGGCACGCCATATTTGATCACCTTGTCACCGGAGGCGAGCGCATGGCGCGCGATCTTGTGCCCGACGCCGACGGCTTGCGGCAGCGAGAGCGGCACGCCATCGATTTCCACGCGATCGCCAGCCGCTGCCGGAAGACAGCACACCAACACATTGTCGCGCGGGTGAATGAGGACGAAGGCGGCATCAGCTGAGGGCATAGAGCCTCCGCGCGTTGCCGCCGAAAATCGCCTCCCGGTCCGCCGCCGGGCAATGCCTGGTGAGTTCGAGGCATTGCGCGTGCCAGTCGGCATATTCTCCCGCCAACCGCAGCACCGGCCAGTCGCTGCCCCAGAGCAGCCGCTGCGGTCCAAAGCTGGCCAGTAGATGGTCAGCATAGGGCCGGTAAAGATCGATGCGGATATCCCCGCCCCCCTCAGTCCACATCCCGGACAGCTTGCACGACGCGCCGGTTTCGCGGGCGATATCGCCGATATCCTTTGCCCAGGTGTCAAAGCCGTTGCCGATGAAATCGGGCTTCGCGGCATGATCCACGACGACACGCAGTTCGGGATGACGTGCCAGCAGCAAGCCAAGCACCGGCAAGTGGCGCGGAAGCACCAGCGCGTCGAACACCAGGCC
>FSUD01000677.1_pt1 | contig 10802 bp, 5 predicted proteins | sample 1637011 | NCBI WGS metagenome assembly FSUD01 (sample SAMEA3914816, study PRJEB12502) | metagenome | biome: forest; material: soil | place: USA | collected 2011-09-16 | depth 0.3 m
CTCTGCAGTGACTGGCAAACGCCTCGACGAAACGGGCATGCGCGACCCTGGACAGTTGCGCTTTCTGGTACCGGGCCTGGGCGCCGTCTCGCAGTCTCAGACGCCGAGCAATGTCGACTTCAGCATCCGCGGCAATGGCACCAATTCATTCTCCAACGCCGTCGAATACAACGTCTCGACCGTACTCGACGATATCGTGCTGACGCGCCCCGCTCTGGGCGTGATCCAATATTTCGACGTCGATCAGGTCGAAGTTCTGCGCGGGGCGCAGATCACGCTCTACGGCAAGAACGCCTCGGCTGGCGTCGTCAACATCCGGACCGTTCGCCCCAAACTTGGCGTCACTGAGGTCAAGGTCGGATTTCAGGCGGGCAAGATCGAAACAGCCAATGGTGCCTTCAACGGCCGCCTGGATGCGGTGATCAATGTGCCGGTCAGCGACAACAGCGCGCTGCGCATCAGTGCTTTTGGCAGCCTGCAGAATCCGCTCGTCAACAACCCCAAGCCCAACCGGATCGGCGACGGACAGAAGGAAGCGGGCATCAAAGGTAAGTACCTTTGGGAGCCGACCGATCGCTTTCATGTCTATATCATCGCCGACTATGCGCGCGAAGCCGGGCAGGGGCAGCATCAGTTCGTCGCCCGATCGGCAAATTCGGGCTTTCCGGTTCCCGCTGATCTGCTGGCGCTGCTTGCGTCGCAAGGCGTAGTCCCAGGGCCGCTCAACGATCGCTGCACCTATATCGGCTGCTCGTCGACGGCGATCTATACGACCGATTTCGAAACTGGCGGCGGACAGGTCGAGCTGGGCTACGACCTGGGCGGTGGCTATTCTGTCACCGGCATCTTCGGATATCGGTATGGCAGGCTCAACAATGTGCAGAACGGTGACGCCGGCCAGCCGCAATATGGCGCGGACTTGGAGACCATCGACAACCAGAAGCAATATACCGGGGAAATCCGCATCGCGAGCCCGTTGAGCGGGTTCATCGACTGGCAGGGGGGCGTCTATCTCCTGAGTGGCATCTACGACAAATATTCTGCCACCTATCAGAATGCCGGCACGCTACCCGCGCCCGGTTTTGCGTGGCGAACGGGCAATGAGATTTGGTCGAACCAGAAGGCGCGAAGCGCCGCGGCATTCGCCGAGTTCAATGTTCATCCGATCAAGCGTTTGACCCTGATCGCAGGCGGTCGCTTCACCTATGACTATATCAGCAATGACAACAGGACGATCCAGGGTACGGCGCAGATACCGGCCTTCGTGCCAGGGCAGTTCAGTCAATCGCGTTCGGTTACCAACTTTGGCTACAAACTCGGTGCCCGCTACACCTTCAGCCGCAACGCCTCGGCTTATGTGACCTATACCAAGGGCTATAAGGGGCCGGCGTTCAACAGCACGGCAGCGCCGCAACTCGCGGTTCGCGTCGATCCGGAAATCCCCCATGACTGGGAGGCTGGCCTGAAGCTTGCCACGCCGAACCGCCGCGTGACGCTCGACCTCAGCCTGTTCGACGAAAGCATCGACAACTACCAAGCCAACGCGGTGATTACCGATTCGACCGGGTTGCGCACAACGGCCTTGTTCAACGCCGGAAGGGCGCACACGCGTGGCTTTGAAGTCGAGCTGGCGACAAAACCAGTCGATGGCCTCACGGTCGGTGGCTCGGTCGTCTATGCCGATGCCCGGTTCGATTCATTCGATCGTTCGCCGTGTTGGGTCGGCCAGACAGCAGCGCTAGGGTGCGTGACGATCCCCGGCACACCGCCGCTATCCTACACCGACGCGGCAGGCGCGTCGCTGGGGAACGCGCCTGCCTGGACCTATACGGGCCGGGCGCAATATTCGGCGGCCATTTCGTCTACGCTGACCGGCTTCGTTGCCGTGGACGCCTATTACCGAAGCAAGGCCGATTTCTCGACCAACAACAACCCCTATACGAAGGTGCCTGGCTACGGCCTGATCAATGCCAGGATTGGCATAGGTGACAAGAATGACGGCTGGCGACTGAGCCTGTATGTCAACAATCTGCTGGACAAGAGATTCCCAAGCTCGATCCAGGCGTCGCCGCAACGAGGCATCTACATTCAGACCTTCTCGCCCAATTCGTTTCGCGGCTTCGGGTTGCAGGGGTCAATTTCGTTCTAGGGTCCGAGGCCGCGGCCCGCTCAGTCGCGGGCGCGCAACGCCTTACGGTGCCTGACGGTGCACTTCGCCGGTGGGCAATGGTCGCGTCGTATCGACAACGCCGGTTCTGACTCAGTCGAGAACGATACGAGTCATCCGCTCAAGCGCGTCGAGGACGATCTGCGATTGATCGGCCCCGACCAGGTTGAGCAATGCCCGGTCGTGCGCACGAGCCCGCGCGCGCAACCGGTCGAACTCCCCGACGCCCTTGGGGGTCAAATTGACGATATAGTTGCGCTTGTCGACCGGGTCGCGCGTTCGCGTGAGCAGGTTCAGGTCCTCAAGGGTCTTGATCTTGGTCGTTAGCGTCGACTTGTCGCGCTTAATCGCTCGGCTGAGCATCTGCTGGTTGATCCCGGGATTCTCCGCCACCAGCGTCAGCACCGCCATGAACCCGAAGTTCAGATCGCCCTGAGTTGATCCGACCAACGCATTGAACGAGGCCTCGTTGGCGCGGCGCAGGCGAAAGGCGAGGCTTTGCTCCAGCCACCCGAAACTGACCGGTTGCTCTTCGGTGGAAATCACCATTCCCGCGCCCGGCTGGCGTGCCATTTCTACCTCCACGGCGTGGTCGCACGGGCGCGATTGCCCGGAGCGCGCAAGCTAGGATAGCGCCTAGGGATCGTATCGGGGAATGGGCAAGTGCCGGGCTGAAATGCCCAGACGTGACTCGCGCTGTTCCCGGTCCCAGCTCTCTCCATTCTTGCTCCTTGGGCGATGGCGCCTAGTCGTTCTCCTTTCTTCTCTCGCAGGCGGCAACAGCGCTTGCAAGTACTGTTGACCGTCCGGACGGTCTATGTAACACACGTAAAAACGGTTGGGGTACACAACCACTTTTGCGTTGGAGAGGGAAAATGGATTCGTTGAAGAATCGCGTGATCGCACTTGGTTCGTTGCGCGTTGCTTTGCTCGCCTCGGGCATGTGGGTGGTCGCGGCGAACCCGGCGGCGGCTCAAACGGTGCCGCCCAGAACTGACCGGCCGGAGAGAGGCAGACCCGGCGATCGGCTGCCGGCCGACAGCGCGCGCGCCAGTGACGAGCGTCCCGGCGATATCGTCGTGACCGCACAGCGTCGCACCGAACGCGCGCAGGATGTCCCTGTCGCGGTGTCGGTCGTCTCTGGCAAGGAGTTGCTCGATCGCAGCCTGCACGACGTGCAACAGCTCCAATATGCAGTCCCCAGCCTGCAGGCCAACGCGCGGTCCTCGGCGCCGGGCGTCGGCGATTATTTCATTCGCGGCGTCGGTACGGCCGTTTTCTCAAACTCGATCGAATACGATGTATCGACCGTCATTGACGACGTCGTCCTGGCGCGGCCAGAACTTGGCTCGCTGCAATTTTTCGATGTCGACCGGATCGAGGTTCTGCGCGGTCCGCAAGCGACATTATTCGGCAAGAATGCGTCGGCCGGTGTCGTCAATATCACGACCTCCCGGCCCAAGATCGGCAAGGCCGAGGGCGGCGTGAACCTCGAGCTTGCGGGCATGACCACGCCCGGGACGGGGGTGAACGGCCGCGCCGAAGCCTATGTAAACCTGCCGGTCGCAACCGATTCGGCGCTTCGCATCTCGGCCTTTGGTACCTACGAATCGCCGCTGGTGCGCAACGTCAATCCGGCGAACCAGAGCGATTTTGCCTTTCGCGAGGGTGGCGGCAAGATCAAATATCTGTGGCAGCCGACCGACCGCTTCCATCTCTATCTGATCGCCGACTATGCGGCCGAACGGGGCGTGTCCTCGGGTGCCTTCACGCTACGCAAGACGGGTGTGTCCGCGCCGTTGCCGCCGGTGCTGGCGGCCGCGAATGCCGCGCTCGGGATCGTCCCGGGTCCCGACAATCTCGAGAATGGATCGAATGCGCCGTACCAGTCGAGCTTCCAGGTCGGCGGCGCACAGCTCGAACTGGGTTACGACCTAGGCGGCGGCTATTCGATCTCCAATATCCTTGCCTGGCGCTTCTACAATCTGAAGGCGGTCGCCGACAGCGACTACACGTCCGCCAGCTATTTCGACACGGTGTCGACGCCGCTTCGCGATCGCCAACTGACCGATGAAATCCGCTTCTCCTCGCCGAGCGGCGGTGTTGTCGAGGGGCAGGGCGGCGTGTTTCTTTATAGCGGGACGTTCCACCGCGATTCGACCGCGGCCGCGTCATTGGGGATGACGCTCCCGTCAGGCGTCTCTGCGCGCGGCGGGTCGACGTTCAGCGTCCAGCACGCAAAGAGCGCCGCGGCGTTCGCCCAGTTCACCATTCGGCCGGTCGCAAAGGTGCGGATTATTGCCGGTGGCCGGTTCACCTATGACAATATCAGCCTGGATGTGAGGTCATTCCAGGGATCCGCCCTGGTGCCGTTCTTCCCTGTCGGCACGCTCAACCAGTCCCGCGACCAGACCAACTTCTCGTACAAGCTGGGTGCGCAATACGACTTCACGCGGGCGGTGATGGGGTATGTCACCTATACCCGCGGTTATAAGGGGCCGGCGTTCAACAATACGACCAGCACGATCGCGGCGGTCGCGGTCGACCGGGAAATTCCCGAAGCGTGGGAAGCTGGGCTCAAATCGAGCCTGGCGAACGGCAATATCACGCTCAACCTCGCCGTCTTTTCGGAACTGTTTCACGATTATCAAGCAACGTCGCTCGATGCGACGATCGGCCAGGTTGTCCTGCAGAATGCCGGCGAGGCGCAATCGAAGGGCGTTGAGGCCGAATTCACCGCGCGAGCGGGGCATCTGACCCTGAGCGGCGGGCTGGCCTATGTCGATGCCAAGTTCACCAAATTTCCCAACGCGCCTTGTTACGCTGGTCAAACCGTCGCGCAGGGATGCATCATCCTGCGCCCGGCGGCACCGGGCGTGCCGGCACTCACTGCCTATAATGCTGCAGGCAATCCGCTGGTCCAGGCACCGAAGTTCACGGCCAACGCGTCGGTACGCTACCAGCGCCCTCTCTCAAGCCGAATCGACGGTTTCATCGGCTTGAGCGGCTATTATCGCACCGATAGCAATTTCAGCGTGAACAAGGACCCGAACACGGCGCTCCCCGCTTATGGACGGCTGGACGGCGAGATCGGCGTGACCTCGTCCGATGGACGGTGGCGCGCAGCAGTGTTCGGCAAGAACCTGACCGACAAGCGGGTGCCGAGCTATCTGCAATCGAGTGCTGGTACGCCGGGCTCCTATCAGCAAAGTTTTTCCAGCAGTTCGTTCCGCACGATCGGTCTCAACCTCACTTATCGGTACTGAGCCCGGCAGCCCGACGCAGCGTGGCGCATGCAGTCGTGCGCCACGTCTGCGCTGTTGAGGGACGGCTCGCCGTTGCAAACGGCCAAGGTCAATCGGGTTGCGTCATCAAGGCGCCCGTCCTTGGGGCGTTGAATATCGCGCAACCCACCGATTTGTCGCTACACAATCCCTTGCTATTCGGCGTGGACATCAATAATCCGACCGGACGGTCTATGAAAGGGAAGGTTGTGCTGAAAGAAGCTGCCGTTGCAGATCGCGGGCGGAACGCGCCTGATCCAACGCGCGATTGGCGTCGAATCGTCTACCTTCTCCATCTGTCCAGGGCGCTCGATGCCATGGAGGAAGAGCGGCTCGTTCCGGAAAAGAAAGTACTCTACCAGTTTTCTGCGCGCGGCCACGATATGGCGCAAATCCTCCTGGGCGAGCGGCTGACCGACAAGCGTGATGCGACCTGTGGCTATTACCGCTCACGTCCGCTGCTGCTCTCGCTCGGCGTCGATGTCGCCGACGCTCTTGGTTCTTCGATGGGTCGGGCTGGCGGTTATTCCGACGGCCGCGATATCGGCGTGGTGTTCAATTATCCCAACCTGGAAGGGGCGTCGGCCTTGCCGATGTGCGGCGGGGTGGGCGCGCAATACACGCCGACCGCCGGCTGGGCGCAGGCGATCGAATATTATCGAAACGTGCTGGGCAGCGAGGGTCATGACGACGCCATCGCGGTCGTGCTCGGCGGCGAGGCATCCGTTGCCACCAATGGCTTCTGGGCTGCGCTGACGATCGCCACCACGCAATCGCTTCCCATGCTCTTCTATATCGAGGACAACGGCTTCGGCATTTCCGTGCCGTCTTCCTTCCAGACGCCGGGCGGCGACATTGCCGCCAACCTGGCAAGCTTTGGCGGCCTGTATATCCTGTCGGGCGACGGCACCGAGCCGGCGGAAGCGGCCCGGCTGATCGACGAAGCCGTCACCCATGTACGCGGCCGCAAGGGGCCCTGCCTGTTGCGGCTGACGGTGCCGCGCCTGCAAGGGCACAGCTTTCAGGATACCCAGACCTACAAGTCCGAAGAGACGGTCGCTGCCGAATGGGCGCGCGATCCGTTGCCGAAGCTCCGCGAATTTCTCGTCCCTGTGCTTGAGGATGAAAAGGAATGGGAGGCGATCGCCGAGCGCGCCCGCGCCGACGCCGAGGCGGCGCGTGAACGCGCCGAGGCGCGCCCGGTCGCCGAGCCGGATACCGCGACGAAGCACGTCTTCTTCGACGGCGAAATGCAGGCGATGGGTGGACAGCACAGCCACGGCTATCAGCCGCCCGCGAGCACCGATCAGCCGCAGTCCGAAGGGCAGCGGATCAACATGGTCACCGCGATCCGGCGCACGCTGGACCACGAAATGTCGCTCAACGACCGTGTCGTCGTCTTCGGCGAAGATGTCGGTCCGAAGGGCGGCGTCCACGCCGTGACGCTCGGGCTCCAGGAGAAATACGGCATCGACCGCGTGTTCGATACGAGCCTATCCGAAGAAGGCATTATCGGTCGGGCCGTCGGCATGGCGATCGCTGGGTTGATGCCCGTCCCTGAAATTCAGTTCCGCAAATATGCCGAACCGGCGACCGAGCAGATCAACGATTGCGGCACGATGCGCTGGCGGACGAATAACCGTTTCGCCGCGCCGATGGTCGTGCGCATTCCGGGCGGTTTCTTCAAATGCGGCGATCCCTGGCACAGCCAGACCAACGAAGTGGCGTTCGTCCACGCGCCTGGCTGGAAGGTCGCTGTCCCCTCCAATGCCGAGGATGCGGTGGGGCTGCTGCGCACCTCGCTTCGCGGCAATGATCCGGTGATCTTTTTCGAGCATCGCTCGATGCTCGACTTTGCCTGGGCGCGTCGCCCTTATCCCGGAGACGATTTCGCGCTCCCCTTCGGCAAGGCAAAGTTCACGCGGTCGGGCACCGACATCACGATCGTGACATGGGGCGCCATGGTCTCGCGGTGCGAAGAGGCGGCGGAGGGGCGTTCGGTGGACGTGATCGATTTGCGCACGTTGATGCCATGGGATCGCGAGGCTGTCCTTGAGTCGGTGCGTCGCACCCAGCGGTGCTTGATCGTGCACGAGGATCTCAAGACCGCGGGCTTCGGTGCGGAAATTGCCGCGGTGGTCGCCGACGAAGCGTTCATGGACCTCGATGCTCCGGTCGCGCGGCTTACGATGCCGGACATCCCCAGCCCGCATAATCCGGTGCTGCTCGATTGGGCGGTGCCCTCGGTCGAGCGCATCCGGGCCAAAATCGACGAATTGGTAGGGTTCTGATCGATGACCGACATCCTCGTTCCGTTCGAGCAGGAAGGCACCAAGGCGATCGTGCGCTCCTGGCTCAAGAAGATCGGCGACACGGTCGCGGAGAATGATCCGCTGGTCGAGCTCGAGACCGACAAGGTCACCCAGGAGATACCGGCGCCGGCTGCCGGTGTCCTGACCGAGATCCTGCTCGACACCGATGCCGAGGCCACGCCCGGCGCAATCCTGGGAAGGCTAAGCTCTGCCGGCACCGTTACCATCGCGCCTGAACTGCCGGCTGTGCCGACAGAGGGTGTCGCGGATCGGCCGCCAGCCGCTGCTCCGTTAAATGCTCCTGCGGCCGCAGTCGATCCTTCCGCTTTATCTCCCGCCGTCCGCAAGGCGCTAAAGGAGACCGGCCTGGACCCGGCTGGGGTGACCGGTACCGGGCGCGGCGGGCGGCTCACTCGGGCCGATGTCGACCGTGCCGCTACCGAGCGCGCCGAAATCGGCCCGTCAACGCCCGCGCTGGGTACGATTCCGGCCGCGCCGACGGTTGCCGGTGGCGTCCGTTCGGCGCCGCACGATCGCATGCGGCTCGCGATCGCCCAGAATATGCTGCAGTCTGTGACTGTTGCGCCGCACGTCACGGCCATGTTCGAGTGCGACTTCGGGGCGATCATGGCGCATCGCGTCAAGTACAAGAGCGACTTCCAAAAGGCGGGGGCCAACCTTACCTTCACGGCCTATGTCATCGCGGCGTGTGCCGAGGCGATGAAGGTAGCGCCAGCGATTAACAGCCGCTGGTACGACGACCGGCTCGATATCTATAGCGACATCAATATTGGTGTCGGGACAGCGCTTGGCGACAAGGGCCTGGTGGTCCCCATTGTTGGCCAGGTCCAGGAACTGTCGCTGCTGGGGATCGCCAAGCGTCTGAGCGACCTGACCGATCGCGCGCGCGACGGCAAGCTCACCCCGCAGGACATGCGCGGCGGGACCTTCACGATTTCCAACCATGGCGTGTCGGGATCGCTGTTCGCGTCACCGATCATCATTGCCCAGCCGCAATCCGCGATCCTCGGCGTGGGAAAACTCGAGAAGCGGGTGGTCGTTCGTGACGTGAATGGCGCCGACACCATCCAGATCCGCCCGCTTTGCTACGTCTCGCTGACGATCGATCACCGCGTGGTCGACGGGCACCAAACCAACATTTGGCTCTCGCGTTTCGTTGACGTGATCGAAAACTGGCCGCTTAATGATTGAGGCCAGCGAGGATGCGGCGGCCGTTCGCGTGATCGCCATGCCGGCCGATACAATCCGGTCGGTGACATCTTCGGCGGCTGGTTGATGTGCCAGATGGATCTGGCGGCCGGCAGCGTCGCGGCCCGTCGGTCGGAAGGCCGCGCCGTTACGATCTCGGCGGATTCAATGACTTTTCTGCGTCCCGTAAAGGTCGGCGACGAGGTCTCGGTCTACGCCAGGCTGGATCGGACCGGACGAACCTCGATGCGCATCAACGTAGAAGCGTGGCGGCGACCACGGCACAGCGCTGTTGTCGAAAAGGTCACCGAGGCGGCCTTCACGTTTGTCGCCGTCGACGATGATGGACGCCCGCGCCCGTTGCCGGACATTGCGGACCAGCAGGATGCTGGAACCGACAGGGGGAAAAATGGCTGACTACGATTTCGACGTCCTGATCATCGGTTCCGGTCCCGGCGGCTATGTCGCGGCGATCCGGGCGGCGCAGCTCGGGCTTCGCACCGCGTGCGTGGAGAGCCGCGAGACGCTGGGCGGCACCTGCCTCAATGTCGGCTGCATCCCGTCCAAGGCGATGCTCCACGCGTCGGAATATTTCGACGCGGCGGCAAACGGCGCGATGGCCAAGCTGGGCGTCAAGGTGACCCCGGAGCTCGACCTCGACACGATGCACGGCCAGCGCCTCGACGCGGTCAAGCAACTGACCAGCGGCATCGCGTTCCTGTTCAAGAAGAACAAGGTCGAGTGGCTGAAGGGCCTCGGCAGCTTCGTCGACGCGAACACCGTTGCGGTCGAGGGCAAGAACTACACCGCCAAGAACATCGTCATCGCCACCGGCTCGTCGGTCACCTCGCTGCCGGGTGTCGAGATCGACCAGAAGGTCGTGGTCGACAGCACCGGCGCGCTCGAACTGCCCAAGGTGCCCGGCCATATGGTCGTGATCGGCGGCGGCGTGATCGGGCTCGAGCTCGGCAGCGTGTGGCGCCGCTTGGGTGCCAAGGTTACGGTCGTGGAGTTCCTCGACCAGATCCTGCCCGGCTTCGACGGCGACGTCCGCAAGGAAGCCAACAAGATCATGAAGAAGCAGGGTCTGGAGTTCAAACTCTCGACCAAGGTCACCGGCGTCGCGGTGGAGCCTGCCCCGGCGAAGGCCGGGGGCGGCAAGGCGACGCTGACCGTCGAACCCGCTGCGGGTGGCGCGGCGGAGACGATCGAGGCGGACGTCGTCCTCGTGTCGATCGGCCGCAAGCCGAACACCGACGGGCTGGCGCTCGACAAGGCCGGTCTCGCCACCAACCAGCGCGGCCAGATCGAGATCGACCACAGCTTCAAGACGAGCGTCCCCGGCATCTGGGCGATCGGCGACGTCGTCCCCGGCCCGATGCTCGCGCACAAGGCCGAGGACGAGGGCATTGCGGTGGCCGAGAACATCGCCGGTCAAGCTGGCATCGTGAACCACGATGTCATCCCCAGCGTCGTCTATACCTGGCCCGAAATCGCTGGCGTCGGCCTGACCGAGGAAGCGGCGAAAGAGCAGCTTTCGAAGAGTGGGGGCGAGGTCAAGGTCGGCAAGTTCCCGATGCTCGCCAACAGCCGCGCCAAGACCAATCACGAGCCCGACGGCTTCGTGAAGGTGATCGCAGATGCGAAGACCGACCGCGTACTCGGCGTGTGGATCATCGCATCCGTCGCCGGCACGATGATCGCCCAGGCCGCGCAGGCGATGGAGTTCGGTGCCACCTCCGAGGACATCGCCTATACCTGCCACGCGCATCCGACGCATTCGGAAGCGATCAAGGAAGCGGCGATGGCGGTGTTCGGCAAGCCGATCCA
>FSUD01000771.1_pt1 | contig 10757 bp, 9 predicted proteins | sample 1637011 | NCBI WGS metagenome assembly FSUD01 (sample SAMEA3914816, study PRJEB12502) | metagenome | biome: forest; material: soil | place: USA | collected 2011-09-16 | depth 0.3 m
CTCGTCATCGTCGATCGCAGCGTCGCGCAAGAAGCTGATCCCCGCCGCGGCGGCGATACCAGCGCAATCGAGCAGTAGCATCGGCGATCCGCTGTCGGGCAGCGTCTGCCCGGCATAAATACCAGTCGCCATCACCGCCGGCGACGCCGGCTTGATCACCAGTTCCTCGTGATCGAGCACCGAATCGACAGCCACTGCAAAGCTGCCGCCGCCGGCACCGATGATCGCCAGCATGTCGGCCGAAGCGGGGTCGCTCGGCCGCAATCCCAGCAGGGCGCCCAGATCAATCAGCGGCAATCGCCGGTCGCGAACGGTGGCCGCGGGCGTATCGCCCAACAGATCGACGCGAAGCGAGTCGCCACCGACATGGACGATTTCTTCGATTGCCTGGCGAGTGACAGCAAACCGCTGCCCGGCGACGCCGATGACGATCGCCGGAATGATCGACAGCGTCAGCGGCACGTGGATCATGATCCGCAAGCCGCGCCCGCGCGTATTGGCGAGATCGATGCGGCCGCCAATCTGCTCGATATTGGCGCGAACAACATCCATCCCGACGCCGCGCCCGGAAATCGTGGTGACCTCGTCCTTGGTGGAGAGGCCCGGTTCGAAGATCAGGTCGAGCTTTGCCCGTTCGGACAAGGCGGTCAGGTCACGGCCGCGCGATTCGCCTGAACTGGTCATCTTGCGGACCAGCTTGTCGGTATCGATGCCGCGCCCGTCATCGGCGATTTCGATGATGATCTGATTGCCCGACTGGCGTGCGGAGACGATCAGGCGCCCGGCCTCGCGCTTGCCCGCAGCGCGGCGATCGGCCGCGCTTTCGATGCCATGGTCGATCGAGTTGCGGATGATGTGCACGAGCGGGTCGCGCATCATCTCGATCATTTCGCGGTCCAGCTCGACGTCGGCGCCCTCGATCACCAGATTGACTTGCTTGCCAACCTCAGCCGCGGTGTCGCGAACCATGCGCGGCAGCGCGGAAAACAGCGCATCGACCTTCTGCATCCGCGTGCGAGTGACGGTGTCACGCATTTCCGCGACGGTAAGCGACAGACGGTCGAGCGCCGCTTCGATCGCCGGGTTGGCGCTCTCGTCGCGCATGCGGCGCGCCAGTTCGTTGCGCGCCAGCACCATGTCGGACATGCCGCTCATCATGCGGTCGAGCAATTCGGTCGACAGGCGAACGCTGCGTTGCGCGACGCGCTGGTTGCTCGGCGCTTGTTGCGCGGCGGGAGCGGCAGCCTCGGCGCCGGCATCGAGCGCGGCGATCAGCAAATCCTCTCCGCTATCGTCCAGCGCAGAACCGGAATCTATCGCTTCGACGATCTCGCCGATACGGTCGACGACCGCCAGGACGGCGGTGACCAGGGGTGCATCGGGGTGGCGTCCCCCGGCGCGAACGGCGGCCAGCACATCCTCGGCGGCATGGCTCAACCGCGCCAGACGCGGCAAATCGAGAAAGCCGCAGCTCCCCTTCACGGTGTGGACGAAGCGGAAAATCGCATCCAGCCGCGCACGATCCGACGGATCGCCTTCCCACGCGACGATCTCGCCCGAGAGCGCCTCGAGCGTCTCGCGAGTCTCCGCGATGAATTCCTGCAGCAGGTCGTCCATGTTTCCCCGGCACTTAAGCGCGAGGCGACCATGGGGGATCAGTGGTTAAAAAGGATTTTACCCGGCACTCATCGTCACGCCGAATAGCAACGCCGGTGAATCGGGTTCGGAAACCTGGACGCTGCCTGATCCGGCCTGGACCAGCGAATGGACGAGATAGGCGGCGGCGGCGCGCGGGGTGATCATCGCGTCGCCCTGTTCGCCCAGCAACGTCGTGCGCAATTCCTGATCGAGCACCAGGCGTGGCCCTTCGGCGCGCACGACGATCTCGACCTTGCCGTCATTCTGCTCCGCGCCGATGTCGAGTTGGCCACCGCGCACCAGCGCGTCTCCGGCAATCAGCGAGAGATTGAGCAGCACCTTGATCGCGGGTTTGGGCAGCGCGCCTTCCTCGATCATCCAGCCGATCGCGATCTTGTTGTGCTCGCCGAATAAGCCCTCGATCGCCGCGCGGGCTTCGCGTGTATCGACCGTCTCGCCAAATCCTCCTGCTGCGCCGAACGCCAGGCGGAAGAACTTGAGCTTGTTGGCCGATGCCCGAGCGCTTTCGTTGAGCAGTTCCATGCACCGCGCGCGCATTTCGGGATCATGCTCGTCCGCGAGCAATTCCAGGCCGTTGTTGAGTGCGCCGACCGGGCTCAGCAGATCATGGCAAAGGCGCGAGCAGAGCAGGCTGGCGAAATCGACCGGAGTGATGGTCATGCGGGCTGAACTTTCCTCTCGTTCCGGGCCTTGTGGCGAAGCCGCCGCCTCTGCGCAAGGCGGCTAGACCGATTGCCAGTGGACGGCATTGAATCGACCATATCGACTTCCCTGCTCAACGGCACGCCAAACGCCGATCCCGCGCCCGGCAGCGATCAACCATATCCAGCCGTTCGCAGCAGCAGAGGCGGCATCGGCGGGTGAAGGTTCGGGCGCGCCGAGTGGATGGGAGTGGAAACAACCCACGATAGCGCGGCCGCCGTTGCGCTCTGCCCGGTAGGCCGCGATAAGTTGCGCCGGATCAATCTCGAACGCCGACCGTGGGTCGGGCGCTACGTTCTCACAGATCAGGAAGGCGTCGATATGGTCGGCTGAACCGAGCAGCAGACCGCATACCTCGCGCCAATGCACGCGATCGGATTCGGTCACTATGGCATCGATCACCGATCTTGAAATTTCCAACCTCATCCCCATCTTCTTACACGAATGCTCTCGGGGGTTTCCATCATCGACGCGTTGATTTCGGACGGTGCCGGCGGTTGGCGTCTGGACCGCGCGCTGGCGGATGCCGTCCCTACCCTCTCTCGCGAACGGCTGAAGGCGCTGATCTCCTCCGGGCAGGTCAGTGGCCCTGACGGCACGCTGATGCGCGATCCGGCGAAGAAAGCGGTCGCCGGCGATCTGTTCAAGGTAGTCGTGCCCGTTCCCCGCCCCGCCCATAACGAGGCGCAGGATATTGCGCTGACCGTGGTGTTCGAGGACGAGCATCTGATCGTGATCGACAAGCAGGCCGGGCTGGTCGTCCATCCGGCGGCGGGCAATCTCGACGGGACCTTGGTCAACGCGCTGCTCCATCATTGCGGGGGCAGCCTGTCCGGGATCGGCGGGGTCGCGCGGCCGGGGATCGTTCACCGCATCGACAAGGATACGTCAGGGCTGATGGTCGCCGCCAAGACCGACCGCACGCATGAAGGCCTGGCCAGGCAATTCGCCGACCATTCGATCGACCGGCGCTACAAGGCGCTCGTGTCTGGGCAACTTTTACAACCTTCCGGTACGATCGACGCGCCGCTCGCGCGCAGTCCGCAGAACCGCAAGAAGGTCGCGATCGTTCAATCCGGCAAGCGCGCGGTGACGCATTACCGGACACTGGAACGGCTAAAGGATGCCGCCTTGGTCGAATGCCGACTGGAAACCGGCCGCACGCATCAAGTACGCGTGCACATGGCGTCGATCGGCCACCCCTTGCTGGGAGACCCGGTTTATGGTAGAACAAAACAAGTTCACCGACAGATTTTGGAAACCCTGAATTTCCGCCGCCAGGCATTGCACGCGGCTCGTTTGGGGTTCATCCACCCCGTGACAAGTAACGCTTTGGCGTTTGAAAGCGAAATGCCTGCCGACATGCAGGAACTGTTCGATACACTCAGTCATTAATGTTTTTTGCAGCGCAGCATGTCGCCTCTTCTGGGGCATGCCGGCTCAAGGAAAGGGAGATTAGACTCATGGCAAACCGCAGCAACGTCCCGGCGACGATTCCTGCCCTTGGTGGAGAGGCGAGCCTCAATCGCTATCTGTCCGAGATCAAGAAATTCCCGATCCTGACGCCCGAGCAGGAATATATGCTCGCCAAGCGCTTCGAGGAGCATGGTGATACCGATGCGGCCGCTCAGCTGGTCACCAGCCATCTGCGCCTCGTCGCCAAGATCGCGATGGGCTATCGCGGCTATGGCCTGCCTGTGTCCGAGCTGATCAGCGAGGGCAATATCGGCCTGATGCAGGGTGTGAAGAAGTTCGAGGCCGATCGCGGCTTCCGCCTCGCCACTTATGCGATGTGGTGGATCCGCGCGTCGATCCAGGAATTCATCCTGCGCAGCTGGTCGCTCGTGAAGATGGGCACCACCGCCGCGCAGAAGAAGCTCTTCTTCAACCTGCGTCGGATGAAGTCGAAGCTGGACGCGTTCGAGGATGGCGATCTGAGCCCCGAGAACCTCGCCAAGATCGCGAAGGATCTGGGCGTGACCGAGGAAGAGGTAACCTCGATGAACCGCCGCATGGCGATGGGCGGCGACACGTCGCTCAACGTCTCCATGCGTGAGGATGGCGAGGGCCAGTGGCAGGATTGGCTGGCCGATGACTCGCCCTTGCAGGACCAAGTCGTCGCCGAAACGCAGGAGGCGGATGTCCGCCACAGTCTGCTGACCGAGGCGATGGATGACCTGAATGAGCGTGAGCGGCATATCCTGACCGAGCGTCGTTTGACCGACGACCCCAAGACGCTGGAGGAACTCTCTCAGGTCTATGGCGTCAGCCGCGAGCGGGTTCGCCAGATCGAAGTGCGGGCGTTCGAGAAGCTGCAGAAGGTGATGATGCGTCTTGCCGGTGAAAAGCGGCTGATCGCAGCGTAATCGCCCGACCTTTTCCGCGCACCGTGCCGTTGCCGGTACGATGCGCGGACTCTAGATGGGGCGAATGAGCAGCAAGCAGGTTGTCGTCATCGGCGGAGGCGCGGCGGGGATCGCCGCGACTCACCGGCTATTCGAGGCGGGGATCGATGTCCTGTTGCTCGAAGCGAGCGGCCGGCTCGGCGGTCGCGCTCACACCGTGCAAGTGGCGGGCGAGCAGGTCGATCTAGGCTGCGCGTGGCTCCATTCCGCCGATCGCAATCCCTGGACTCGTATCGCGCTGGCCGAGGGCTTTCCGATCGACCAGACGCCGGCGCGCTGGCGAGAGCAATGGCATAATCTGGGGTTCCCGCCAGCAGATCGCGCGGCGTTCGAGGCCGCCTATGCCGATTGGCATAGCCGAGCCGAGGCCTATCTTGCTGGCCCCGACCGACCGCTAAGCGACTTTATCGCCGAAAACTCACCTTGGCGCCCGCTGATCGACGCTATCTCGGGCTACGCCAATGGCGCGCCGCTATCGCGCGTCTCGCTGCACGATTGGGCCGCCTATGAGAACGCCGCGGGCGACGATAATTGGCGACTGACCGAGGGTTACGGCACACTGGTCACGCATTATGCGAAGGGTCTGCCGGTCCGGTTGAACTCGCCGGTGTCGCATATCGACCATCGCGGCAAGACGATCCTGCTGAAAACACCGCGCGGCACGATTGAGGCGGAGCGGGTCATCGTTGCGGTGCCGACCCCGATCCTTGCCGACGCCGACATCACCTTCAATCCGCTACTGCATGACAAGCGAACCGCAGCCGCTGCGTTGCCGCTCGGCTTGGCCGACAAGATATTCCTGGGCATCAGCGGGAATGACTATCCTCGGAATGCCCATCTGATCGGCAACCCTCGTGCCGCCTGCACCGCCAGCTATCAAGTCGGCTATCTCGGCCGCCCGGTAGTCGAAGCCTTTTTCGGCGGCGATTGCGCGGAGGCGCTGGAGGACGAGGACGACCGTGCAGCGGCGGAGTTCGCGATCGGCGAGCTATCGGCATTGCTGGGCAATGACTGGCGGACCCGGCTACAGCCAATCGCCCGGACTCGCTGGCGCGCCGAATCCTATATCCGGGGCAGCTATTCGCACGCCATGGTCGGCGAAGCACATCAGCGCGCGGTGCTGGCTGAACCGGTCGACGACCGGATATTCTTCGCCGGAGAAGCTTGCTCGCCGACCGATTTCTCGACCGCGCACGGCGCCTACGAAAGTGGGATTGCCGCCGCCGAACTGATACTTGCCGCCGATCGCCGACCCCGGATAGTGTCGACCTTGCCGCTGAGCGCGTCGTCTCTTCCCAATTACCCGCAACCTGAACCCAAATCGGACCGCATGACCGACAAGCCGCGCCGCTCCATTCTCCGTCGTCTGACGAGCCTTGTCTTCAAGGTCGTGGTCGGGTTCGTCATCCTGAGCATCCTGTGGGTGGGGCTCTACACGTTCGTCAATCCGCCCTTCACGTTCACAATGCTGGGCGACAACCTGTCGGGACGGCTTGTGACCAAGCAATGGATGTCGCTGAGCGAGATGGACCCGAACATGGCGCGCGCCGCCATCGCCGGAGAGGATGCGCGATTCTGCCTGCACGGCGGGTTCGATTATGCCGCGATCGCCAAGGCTTATACCCGCAACAGCGAGGGCGCCCGCATCCGCGGCGGCTCGACGATCAGCCAGCAGACCGCGAAGAACACCTTCCTGGTTCAGGACGGCGGCTATGCGCGCAAGGCGCTGGAGGCATGGTTCACGTTCCTGATCGAGCATATCTGGGGCAAGCGCCGGATCATGGAAGTCTATCTGAACATCGCCGAAACCGGGATCGGCACCTATGGCGCCAATGCCGGGGCGATCCGCTATTTCGGTCACGACGCTTCGCACCTCAGTCCGACCGAGGCGGGTCGGATCGCTGCCGTCCTGCCCTTGCCCAAGAAGCGCGCGGCGATCGACCCGCACGGCTTCGTCCGCCGCCATGGCAATGCGATCTCGCGTTACGTCAACGTCGTGCGGAATGACGGCCTGGACGCTTGCGTCCGCTAAGCGCCCTCAAAAAGGCAGCTTGAACCCCGGCGGCAATGGCATGCCCTGAGTCATTTTCGCCATTTCAGCGTTGGAGGCGGCATCGGCTTTCGCCCGCGCATCGTTGAACGCAGCCACGATCAGATCCTCAAGCATTTGCTTTTCGGACGGCTGAAGCAGCGAATCGTCGATATCCACGCCGATCAACCGGCCCTTGGCGGAGGCGGTGACCTTGACCAGCCCACCGCCCGAAGCGCCCTGCACCTCGATCTTGTCCAGCCCGTCCTGCGCCTTGGCCAGTTCGTTCTGGACGTTCTGCGCCATCGCCATGATGTCTTCTAGGCTCTTCATGCCTGTGCTTCCTTGTTGATCTTTTCGAGAACTGCGTCGGGGAAAGCCTCGAACGCGGCTTTGACAATCGGGGTTTCCATTACCTCAGCACGTTCGGTCTCGTCATCAGCTCTTTCACGTTCGATAAAGGTCAGCGCGCCCTCGACATCCTCCGCGGAGACCTTCCATTTTTCTCCGGTCAGCTCCTGCAGCCGCGTCGCCAAATCGCGTGGCAAATCGGTGGACATTGGACGAAGCGAGCTAAGCACCAACTCACCTGGCGAGTATCGCACCATTCGCGCTTCACTCTTGAAGCGTGAGAGAAGCGAGCCCCCAATATTGGTCACGATTAGCCGAATGAGGTCGTGATAGTTCGCCGGAAGAGCCGACCCTGTTGAGGCCATCGCAGGTGCGGCCAATGCCGTGACACCGGCAGGCGCAGCGTTGGACGGCGACGGCGCGGCGGCAACCGGAACGGCGCCGGAGGCAATCTGCCGCGCCAACTCACCAGGATCGGGCAAGCTGGAGGCGTGGACGACGCGCAGTAGCGCCATCTCGCCAGCCTCGATCGGCAGGGCCGCCCGCGCGACTTCCTCATAGCCTTTCAACATCAGCTGCCACAGGCGGTGCAACGCCGGGAAAGACAGCGTCCGCGCCCAGCCCTGATAGGTTTCACGCTCCTCGACTGACAGCGCGGGGTCGGCATCGCCGCCCAGCTTGGCCAGCGTCACCGCGTGGACCGTTTCCAGCAGTCCCCGCAGCACCGATTGAGGGTCGACGCCGAGATCATATTGCCTCCGCAGCGCCGCAAGCGCCCCCGGCGCATCACTCTCCAGCAGCAAGCCGAACAAGTCGCGAATCGCCGACCGGTCGGACAGGCCAAGCATCGCGCGGACGGCGGGCGCAGTAACGCCTCCCCCCTCCATGCCGGCATGAGCGATCGCCTGATCGAGGATCGACAACCCGTCCCGAGCCGACCCATCGGCAGCGCGAGCGATCAGGGCCAGCGCCTCGGGTTCAGCCTCGGCCCCTTCCGCCTGCGCGACATGCGCGAAATGTGCGGCGAGCTTGTCGGCGGGGATGCGACGCAGGTCGAACCGCTGGCAGCGTGACAGCACCGTCACCGGTACCTTCTGCACTTCCGTGGTCGCGAGCATGAACTTCACATGCTCGGGCGGCTCCTCCAGCGTCTTCAGAAGCGCGTTGAACGCGTTCTTCGACAGCATGTGGACTTCGTCGATGATGTAGATCTTGAACCGAGCGCCGAACGCCGCCAGCCGCGCAGCGTCGATCACCGCACGCATGTCGTCGACACCGGTATGCGATGCCGCGTCCATCTCGATGACGTCGATATTGCGGCCCTCGGCGATCGAGATGCAGGGCTCGCACACCCCGCAAGGGTCGATCGTCGGACCGCCCTGCCCGTCCGGGCCGATACAATTCAGCGCCTTGGCGATCAGGCGGGCGGTGGAGGTCTTGCCGACCCCGCGTACGCCGGTCAGCAGAAAGGCATGCGCCAACCGGCCGCGCTGGATCGCGTTGCCCAGGGTCTGGACCATCGCGTCCTGGCCGATCAACTGGTCGAAATTCTGCGGCCGGTATTTGCGCGCCAGGACGCGATACGCGGTGTCTTTGGGCTGTGGCGGCTCGCCAAGATCGAAGGAGTCGGACATCAACCCCTATCTAGGATCGGCGAGCCGTCTTGTCGAAGCCTGTTAATAGCGCCGGAAGCAGCGACGGATCGGACGGCCGTACCGCCACACGCGCCGGCACACGACGCCGCGACGATAACCGTAGCCATAACGACGATAGCCCCCGCGATATCCGTAGCCACCGCGATAGTCACGACGGTAACCGCCACGATAGCGATCGCCATACCGGCCACCGCGATAACGGCGATCCCGATAGCCATCACCACGCCCGCGATATTGGTCGGCGACTGGCGCGGTAGGTGTGGCGGACGTGCTGCCAACGACAACTGCCGGTGCTACCTGAGCACGGGCGACGGTGGTTTCAGCGGCGGCGGGGGTGGCCGCCGCGGCACCCGCTACGCCCATCAGGGCGGCGAGCATCAAAGTGGAAATACGCATACAGGTCTCCTAACGATTGATTGTCAGAGGCTCTGTCGCAAATGCGTAACCAGCCCTGCTGGTTCCCGCGCGTCGGATCGATGGCGCAGCCTAGGCTACAGGTGGGAGCCGGAACGACCCGCAACGAAATCGTTACGGCTGCTTCCTTCCGGATCTGACCGGGTTGGCGACGATTGCGTCCGCCCGACTCCCGCCGCGCATATGGCGGGGTCGGGCGGCGCTTTCAAGCGATTACCTTCTTACCGGCCGACGCGCACCTTGCGGCAGACGCGCGTGCGGTGACCGTGGCGCACCTGCACCCGGCAAACAGTCTTCCATTTGGCGCCATGCCAGCGCGGCGCATTCGGCGCGGCACTCGCAGGAACCGGCGTCATCGCGGCGGTGGTGACCAGTGCAGCAGCAACTACAGCTAGGAACTTCATGGCATCCCTTTCATTGTAAACGCCCCCCGGCGCAGACGAATGGCTAGCACAGGCCACCCGTTCCATGAACGGAATAATGCCGATTTTCGGCGATCCGACGTAAATTTAGGTCAGCGTCCCTGCATGTTTCTCGATTCACGCGGAATCGCCACGGTGATCGATTCCAGCGTCGAATCGAGCCGGATCTGACAGGCCAGACGGCTGAACCGGGTGGCGCCGGCGGCGAGGTCGAGCATGTCCTCCTCATCCTCGCTCGCGGCGGGCAAACTGGCGAAGTCCGCCGCATCGACGACCACATGGCAGGTCGAGCAGGCCATCTGCCCCTCGCATGTGCCTTCGAGTGGCTGGCCTGCCGCCTGAGCGAGGTCGAGCAGGGTGTCGCCGGGGTTCGAGACCACTTCCCGAGTCTCGCAGTCGCGCCCGACAAAGGTCACGCGAGTCACGCTGCCACCCGTTGCGCGCGTGCCGCTGCGTCGATCCTGGTCAGCGAGTCGACCAGTTCGGCCTCGCTCGTATAGCGGCCAAAGCCGATCCGCACACTGCCGCGCGCCTCCGCTTCACTCAACCCGATCGCGCGAAGCACGTGGCTCGACCGGCCCGACCCGCTGGCGCAGGCCGACCCCGCCGAAAAGGCGATATTGCGGAGATCACTCATCAGGCGGTTTACGTCGAGCCCAGGGAAACGGATGTTCAGGTTGCCGCGATAACGATGTTCGGTCGATCCGTTGACCTCCCAGCCATCGCCGAGCACCGATAACGCCGCAGCCCATAGCGTTTCCATCGTACTGGCATCCACGGTCGAGCGACTCCGCATCTCTCGCGCTGCGCGGCCAAATCCGGCGCATAAGGCAGGCGATAGAGTTCCCGACCGCCCCACCTTCTCCTGCCCGCCACCGTGCAGCAACGGCTCGATCTCGATGCCATCGCGCAGCCACAAGCCGCCGATGCCCTTAGGTCCGTAAATCTTGTGCCCCGATATCGCAATCAGGTCGCATGCCGCGGGGATCGGGACACGGCCGTAGCCCTGCACCGCATCGCACAACATCAATGCACCGGCATCGTGCGCCAGGGCCGCCAGTTCGGCGATCGGCTGGATCACGCCGATCTCGTTATTGACCAGCATCGCGGCGACCAGGCC
>FSUD01000695.1_pt1 | contig 10687 bp, 8 predicted proteins | sample 1637011 | NCBI WGS metagenome assembly FSUD01 (sample SAMEA3914816, study PRJEB12502) | metagenome | biome: forest; material: soil | place: USA | collected 2011-09-16 | depth 0.3 m
ATTTCCCGGTCGCCAGCTTTCTGCTGAGCGCGGCGCATCGAGCCCCGATCATGGCTTTCTACCGCTTCGCGCGCGCCGCCGACGACATTGCCGATCACGAGACGGCTGCACCCGACGAAAAGCTCGCATTGCTCGGCCGGATGCGTGCCGGATTGGCGGGTAATGCTTCCGGCGCACCCGAAGCACTGGCGTTGCGCGATGTCATGGCGGAACGCGATCTAGATCCCGTCCATGCCGGCGACTTGCTGACCGCATTCGAGCGGGATGTGACGATCATTCGCTATGCCGATTGGGAAGCGCTGATGGACTATTGCCGCTTTTCGGCCATGCCGGTGGGGCGGTACGTGCTCGATGTGCATGGCGAGAGCCGGGAAACCTGGCCGGCCAACGACGCATTGTGCGCCGCGCTTCAGGTCATCAACCATTTGCAGGATTGCGCGAAGGACTACCGCACGATCGACCGAGTCTACATCCCCGCCGACGCGCTTGCCGAACATGGCGCTCATGTCGAGGATCTTTCCGCCGACCGCACTACTCCAGCCCTACGCGCCACAATCACCGAGCTTGCCCATCGCACGCGTGGCCTGCTCGACCAATCGCGACCCTTCGCCGCGACGATCCGCGACCGCAAGCTTGCAGCCGAAGTGGCGGTCATCCAGCGGCTGGCGGAAAGCTTGACGGCGCGGCTGGAACAGCGCGATCCGCTGAGCGAGCGAGTCCATCACGGCAAAGCGGAGGCCGCATTCATCGCCGCCCGCGCCGCCTTGCCCGTCCTGTTGCGGCGCGCGGGATGAGCGACGCCACCGATCCGACCGCGCTGCAAAAGCAGCTGTCGGGAAGTTCGTTCTATGCCGGGATGCGAGTCCTGCCCAAGGCCGAGCGCGAAGCGATGTTCGCGATCTACGGCTTTTGCCGGCTGGTCGACGATATCGCCGACGACGAGCAGGGCACGCGACCCGAACGAGCCGAAGCCCTGGAGGCATGGCGAGCCGACATCGCATCGCTCTACGCCGGGGGCGAGCCCGGTCAGGCGGCGCTGGTCGTCGATGCGGTGCGGGGCTTCGACCTGGCGCAGGAGGATTTCGTCGCGGTCATCGATGGCATGGCGATGGATGTCGATCGAGATATTCGCTGGCCGCCGATGGCCGAACTCGACCTCTATTGCGACAGGGTCGCATCGGCAGTCGGGCGGTTGTCAGTTCGCGTGTTCGGCATGGATCGCGAGCCCGGGATCGAGCTAGCCTATCATCTCGGCCGAGCGCTTCAGCTGACCAACATCCTGCGCGACATCGACGAGGATGCGGCGATCGGCCGAGTCTATCTGCCAAACGAGGCGATCACCGCCGCTGGGGTCGAGTTCACCACCCCCACCGAGGTGGTGAACAATCCGCGGATCGATACCGCCGCGCGGCAGGTCGCCGTCACAGCGCACGAGCATTACGACCGCGCACGGGCGGTGCTGGCGAAGCGGCCACGCGGCCATTTACTCGCGCCACGTCTGATGGAGGCGGTCTACGCCAAGACCCTGCGCGAGACCGAGAAAGTCGGCTGGCGGCCACCGCGCGTCCGGGTGAAGATGTCCAAGCCTGAGCTGCTGTGGACCGTCGTTCGGCTGAGTCTCACACGTTGAGCTTCGCGCGAGCGACGATTGTCGGAGCGGGACTGGCAGGGCTGGCCGCCGCCGTCGGGTTGGTTCGCACGGGCGTTTCAGTGACCATCGCCGACTCCGCAGCGCAGGCCGGGGGGCGTTGCAGATCCTATTTCGACCCGCAACTCGGCCAGACGATCGACAATGGCAACCATCTGGTGCTGTCGGGCAATGCCGCCGTTGCACGATTTCGAACGGCGGTGGGCGCGAGTACGCCACTGGCTGGACCGGATCACGCTGAGTTCGCCTTTTGCGACCTGCGCGACGGCAAGCGCTGGACAGTGCGGATCAATGACGGACGGTTGCCGTGGTGGGTGCTGAGCAAAGGGCGCCGAGTGCCCGGCACGCGTCTAACCGATTATCTACAGCTGGCCGGGCTGACGACCGGCGCACCGGGGCAGCGAGTCGCCGATCGCATCGACCCCACCGGGCCAGTGTGGGAAAAGCTGTTCGAGCCAGTGCTGCTCGCCGCGCTCAATACGACCCCCGCCGAAGGATCGGCCGAACTAACCGCTAGGGTTCTGCGCGAAACAGTCGCCAAAGGCGGACGAGCGATGCGGCCGCTGGTCGCCGAGCCGACGCTGGCCGCCGCGTTCATCGACCCTGCCCTTGCCTGGCTGGCCGAGCGCAGCAGTGGCGTCACGCTGTCGCGCCGCTTGCGTGGTATCGGCTTCGAGGCCGACCAAATAGTTAGCCTCGACTGGGGTAATGGCCCGGAGCCAGTCGCGACCGATGAAGCCGTGATATTGGCGGTGCCGCCCTGGGTCGCGACCGCTCTGGTGCCCGGCCTCGACGCGCCCGACGAGTTCCGCGCGATCGTTAACGGCCATTTCGTCTTCCCCGCCCCAGCCGGAGCACCGCCGATGCTCGGCTTGCTCGGGGCGACCGCCGAGTGGGTGTTCGCCTTCCCCGAACGACTGTCCGTCACGGTCAGCGCCGCCGACCGGCTGATCGATTGGGATCGTGAGGAACTGGCGCGGACCTTCTGGCGAGACATATCGGCGGCGCTGGGCATCGACGCGCCGATGCCAGCCTGGCAAATCGTTAAGGAAAAGCGCGCGACCTTTGCCGCCACCCCCGAGCAGAATGCCAAACGCCCTCCCGCCAAGACTCGCTGGCGCAATCTGTTCCTGGCCGGCGACTGGACAGATACCGGCCTGCCGGCGACGATCGAGGGGGCGTTGCGCTCCGGAGAGGTGGCGGCGCGCTTGGCGAGTAGTGCTGGGGCGGAGTAACGTCAGGTTATGCCCGCGCCACTCGACCCACTAACCACTATCGACCAGTCGATCGATCGTGCGACGGCTGCCTTGGCCGAGGTCCAGCGCGACGACGGGCATTGGGTTTTCGAGCTGGAGGCGGATTGCACGATCCCGGCCGAATATGTCTTGCTGCGTCATTATCTCGGCGAACCGGTCGATGCCGTGCTTGAGGCCAAGATCGGCCGTTATCTGCGCCGCATCCAGTCGGCCGGGCATCATGGCTGGGGCCTGTTCCATGGCGGAGCGTTCGACGTGAGCGCGAGCGTGAAGGTTTATTATGCGTTGAAGATGATCGGTGATTCGGTCGACGCATCGCACATGGCCCGCGCTCGCGATGCGATCCTGGCGGCGGGCGGAGCGGCAGCGGTCAACGTCTTCACGCGTATCCAGCTGGCGCTGTTCGTGGCCGGGCCGTGGTCGACGGTGCCGACGATGCCGCCCGAACTGATCCTGTTGCCGCGCTGGTTCCCGATTCACCTGTCGAAAATGAGCTATTGGGCGCGGACGGTGATCGTCCCGCTGCTGGTGCTCGGCGCGCTGCAACCCGTCGCGCGCAATGCGCTCGGCGTGAAGGTCGATGAACTTTATACCGGGGAGGCGGTCCGCTCGGGCACCAAGGCGGCCGATCCCAAATGGATGTGGACCAAAGGCTTCAACGCCCTCGACCGGGTGCTGAAAGCCGGCAACGAGCTGTGGCCGAAGAAACTCCGCGCCCGCGCCATCCGAACCTGTCTGGATTGGGTGACCGAGCGATTGAACGGCGAGGACGGGCTCGGCGCGATCTATCCGGCGATGGCGAACAGCGTGATGATGTTCGACTGCCTGGGCATCGGCCCCGACGATCCGCGCCGCGCTATCGCCCGAGAGTCGGTCGAGCGATTGCTCGTGATCAAGGAAGACGAAGCCTATTGCCAACCTTGCGTCTCGCCGGTCTGGGATACCGCGCTGGCTGCTCATGCGATGCTGGAGGCGGGTGGTGACAACGAGGCATTGGCGGACAAGGCGCTGGCGTGGCTAAAACCTCGGCAGGTGCTCGATGTCGAAGGCGACTGGGCGGAAGAGCGCCCCGGCATTCGCCCCGGCGGCTGGGCATTCCAGTATAATAACGACCATTATCCCGACCTCGACGACACCGCCGTGGCGGTGATGGCAATGGACCGGGCACGCGGCCGCGCCGGCGATTACGATATGGCCATCGACCGTGGCGTCGAATGGACCGTCGGCTTGCAATCGAAGGACGGCGGCTGGGGCGCGTTCGATGCCGACAATGCCTATAGCTATTTGAACAATCTGCCATTCGCCGATCACGGCGCGCTGCTCGATCCGCCGACTGCCGACGTCACCGCGCGCTGCGTGTCGATGCTGGCGCAGCTGGGCGAGACCGACAGTCCGCGCATGAAGGCGGCGCTAAACTGGCTGGAGCGAGAGCAGGAGCCCGACGGCAGCTGGTTCGGGCGCTGGGGCGTCAACTATGTCTACGGCACCTGGTCGGTGTTGTGCGCGCTCAACGCCGCGGGGGTGCCGAACGATCATCAGATGGTGGTGAAAGCGGTCGATTGGCTGAAGGAGATCCAGAACGAGGACGGTGGCTGGGGCGAGGATTGCGACAGCTACGCGCTCGACCGTACCAGTCATGCACCAGCGTCATCCACGGCGTCGCAGACGGCTTGGGCACTGCTCGGGCTGATGGCGGCTGGGGATGTCGATTCCGATGCCGTGGCGCGCGGCGTCAAGTGGCTGGCGGCGCACCAGCAGGATGACGGGCTGTGGGGCCAGGAAATGTACACCGGCGGCGGTTTCCCGCGCGTGTTCTATCTACGCTATCACGGCTATCCGAAATATTTCCCGCTATGGGCGATGGCCCGGTATCGCAATCTGAAGCAGTCGAACTCGGCTCATGTCGGTTACGGCATGTGACGCTGATCGTCGCCTGCGGGCTGCAACGCGAGGCGAAGATCATTTGCCGTCGGGAACGAGACGTCTTCGTCGTGGCTGGCGGCGGGCAGTCGGCACGACTCGAAGCTGAGCTGGACGAAGAAGCAGAGATTTTTCCCGGTCTCATCCTGTCAGCAGGCGTAGCCGGCGCGCTTGATCCCGCGCTGAGGACCGGAGACATCGTGATCCACGGCGAAGCGGGCGTGGTGTCTCGCCTAAAACGCGCATTGCCCGATGCGGTCGTCGGCGCGGTGATCGGCAGCGACACGATTGCTGCCAACCCCAGTCAGAAAGCGGACCTCGCGCGGTACACAGGCTCGGTCGCGGTCGATATGGAGAGTCACGTTGCGGAGCGGCTGGCCAGAAGGAGGGATTTGCCGTTCGGCGTGGTCCGGGTCATTTCCGACACGGCCGATCGCGAATTACCATCGGCAGCTTTGGTGGGGATGCGACCAGACGGAGGGGTGGCGCTGGGCGCCATATTGAAATCGCTGGCGCGGCATCCCGCCCAGTTGCCCGACCTGATCCGGACTGGACGCGACGCGGGCGTCGCCTTCCGCCGCCTGTCAGCGGCGTTCGACGCGATCTACGCCGCCAATATCGACCGGATCGAGTTAAGCGAGTTCACCTAAGCCGCACGCTGCACGCGCTTGACGTCGCCTTGCTCCGCTTTGATCTTCGCCAGCTCGCGCTCGACGTGAGTCATGTGGACGTCCTCCGCGGGCCGTGCCTTCGACAAATCGATATCCGGCGCCATCGGACCTTCGGTACGGATGCCCTTGCGGCCGATGCTGAACATTTTCATCGGGTGACGGATCGAATCGGTCGCTGCCGTGCCCTCGAACCCGCAATGGACCATGCAGTCGGAGCATTTGGCGTATTTGCCGACCCCGTATAGGTCCCACTCGGTCCCTTCCATCAGTTCGGCGAAGGACTTCACATAACCCTCGCCGACCAGGTAGCACGGCTTCTGCCAGCCGAAGACGGTGCGCAGCGGCATGGACCAGGGCGTGCACTCATAGGTCTGATTGCCGGCCAGAAAATCGAGGAACAATGGCGAGTTGGTGAAAGTCCAGGCCTTGCCGCCATCACCCTTGCGGAACACGTCGCGGAAGAAGTTCCGGGTCCGCTCGCGATTGAAGAAATGCTCCTGATCGGCGGCGCGCTCATAAGCATAGCCGGGCGAGATGGTGATCTCGACACCGCGCTTTTCCATTTCGTCGAAGAACGCGGCCAGCCGATCGGACGAGGCGCCATCAAACACCGTGCAATTGACCTGCACGCGAAAACCCCTGGCCTTGGCCAGTTCAATCGCCTCGATCGCGACTTCGTAGGTGCCGTCCTGATCGACGGCATGGTCGTGCATGCCCTTGTCGCCGTCGAGATGGATCGACCAAGTGAAGAAAGGCGACGGTGCGTAATCGTCGATCTTCTTCTTCATCAGCAGCGCGTTGGTGCACAGGATCACGAACTTCTTCTTCGCGATATAGCCCTGCACGATCTTCGGCATATCGCGGTGAAGCAGCGGCTCGCCGCCGGCAATCGAGACCGCAGGCGCGCCGCATTCGTCGATCGCCTCCATGCACTGATCGTAGCTCAGCCGCTGGTTAAGGATCGCGTCGGGATAATCGATCTTGCCGCAGCCGGGGCACGCCAGATTGCAGCGCAATAATGGCTCCAGCATAAGCACGAGCGGGTATTTGCCGCCCTTGATGTGGTTCTTGAGCGTGTAGGCGCCGATGCGCACCAGCGGGGAAAGGGGCAAGCTCATCAATAGTTCCTAGGCTGCGCGGGGCCGGGGTTGCCGCAATTCGGGCGGCAGGCTGAATTCGATATTCTCTTCTACGCCGTCAAGCTGCGACACGCTAACATGGCGAAGATTGCCTAGAGCGGCGATCACGCTGTCGACCAGTTCGTCCGGAGCCGATGCCCCGGCGGTGATCCCGACCGTGGAAACGCCATCGAGCCAGGCCGGATCAACGCCGGCGCCGTCATCGACCAGGTAGCTCGGCACGCCCATCTCCACGCCGATTTCCCGCAAACGGCTCGAATTGGAGCTATTAGCGGCGCCGACCACGATCAGCAGATCGCTGACCCGGGCTAGGTCGCGGACGGCGCTCTGCCGGTTCTGAGTGGCGTAGCAGATCTCGGAAACGTCCGGCCCGATCACGTCGGAGAAGCGTTCGTTGAGCGCCGCGATCACGCTGCGGGTATCATCGACGCTCAGCGTGGTCTGCGTGACGTAGGCGATCGGCGCATCCAGCGCGAGCGGCAGCGCCGCGACATCGGCCTGCGTCGACACGAGATGGATCGGGGCGTCGACCTGCCCCATCGTTCCCTCGACTTCGGCGTGGCCCTCATGGCCGATCAGCACGATCGTCCGGCCCGATTTGGCGTAGCGGCGCCCCTGGACATGGACCTTGGTGACAAGCGGACACGTCGCGTCGATCACCGGAAGCGAGCGCAGCCTGGCATCTTCTTCCACCGATCTGGGTACGCCGTGCGCGCTGAAAATCGTGAGTGCCCCTGCCGGAATTTCCGACAGATCATCGACAAATATGGCGCCCTTGCGCTTCAGCTTGTCGACGACGTGGCGATTATGGACGATCTCATGACGCACATAGACCGGCGCCTGTTCGCGTTCGAGTGCTCGTTCGACGATATCGATGGCGCGCACGACGCCGGCACAAAACCCGCGCGGTTTCGCCAGAATCACCTGCAATGCTCCCCGGTCTGCTTTTACCGAACTATCCTGCAAGCCGCGCGCCCTTCCATCGATGGAACCACGAGTCTCTATCTCGACGCGAGATATGGCAACTCGAAGGCGAAACACCAGCGGCAGCCCGAGAAGAATGACAATTTCGCGTCGAAGCGTCGTATCGACGTCACAGCTCGACGTTTGATCAGCGTTGGGCTGGACCGGAAAACGGCGCGACCTTATGCTTCGCGCCGCGACACAGGAGCCTTGTTATGCGTAGTTTTTCGATCGGCGCGCTTGTCGCTGCCGCCTTCTGCCTGCCGATCCCGGCGGCTCACGCACAGGTCAGCGACCCAGCAGCGACGACGATACAGGCGCTGGACGACGCCCTGATCGGAATCATGAAGAACGGCAAATCCGCTGGCGTGAAGGGCCGGAGTGCGGTCATCGCCCCTGCCCTTGACCGTGCCTATGACCTTCCGCTGATGACCCGGCTGAGCGTAGGGTCAGCCTGGACGACGATCACACCCGCCGATCAGACGGCCTTGGTGGCAGCATTCCGTCGCATGACGATTGCACAATACGCCTCTAATTTCAGCAGCTTCTCTGGCCAGTCGTTCACCATCGACCCGAAGGTGGAGGCGCGCGGCGGCGATCGGCTGGTCCGCACGACATTAAATGATCCCAACGGTAGCCCGGTCGCGATCGCCTATCGCCTGCGCCAAAGCGGCGGCGGGTGGAAGATCATCGACGTCTTCTATCGCAATTCGATCAGCCAATTGGCGATCCGCCGGTCAGACTTTGCCGGGGTGCTGGCCTCGGGCGGGGCGAAGGCGCTGACGGCTCATCTGAACGCGCTGGCGACGAAGTCCGGCGGTTGACCCTTCCGGTGATCCTTCCGGCGCTCGCCCTGATCGGCACTCCCGCACCGGCAACCACCGATCCGAGCCCCGGGGCGGCCCCCTATAGCGCCCTGCTGTATGAGGCGGATCAGACGACGCCTCCGGTCGCGGAGTCGGTCCAGACGCCAGCGCCCGCTGCCGACTCGCCTGTTCCCGCGATTGCCGAGGCAGATCCGCTCGCCGATGGCCGGCACCATCACGCGGAGGGCGATCCGCTCGAAGGGTTCAACCGGGCGATGTTCTCGGTCCACCAGAAGCTCGACAAGGCGGTGTTTCGCCCGGCCGCGATGGGCTACCGCCACGTCGTGCCCAACCCGGTGCGATCCGGCCTGCGCAACTTCTTCAGCAATCTGGGCGAGCCGATCGTCGCGCTGAACTATCTGTTGCAGCTCAAGTTCGGCAAGGCGGCGGAAACGCTGGGGCGGTTCGCGGTCAATTCGACGCTCGGCTTTGGCGGCCTGTTTGATATCGCCAAGGGTCCCGATTTCAAATTGCCGCATCGCTCGAACGGCTTCGGCAATACGCTGGCCTTTTACGGTGTGGGGCCCGGGCCGTACCTGTTCCTGCCGCTGGTCGGGCCGACCAATTTGCGCGACTTTCTCGGCGGAGAGGGCGACGGCTTCGTGCTGCCGGGCGCAGTCGGCAAACCGTTCGACCGGTGGGAATATCAGTTTCCGAAAGGCGTCATCACCGGGCTCGATCTGCGCGCCGAGTCCGACGATGATCTGCGCGCGCTGATGGACGGAGCAGTCGATCCCTATGCGACTTTGCGCTCGGCCTATCAGCAAAGCCGGCAGGGGGACATCGACCAGCTCCGCGGAAAACCCCGGAATGTCCAGACGCCCGAACTCGGCGAGCCGCTGGACGATCCGGCCGGAACCGCGACCGTATCGCCTCCGGGCAAGAATACGACGCCGGAATTGTCAGATCCGTTGGCCGATCCAGCTGCCCAGCCGCCCGCTGCATCGACTCCTCCGGCAGCCGGACCGGACACGTCAGACCCGCTCGCCGATCCGGCAGCGCCGCCGGCATCGGCACCGGTCAAGCGCTAGGCTGTTTGCGCGGCGGCCCGAGCAAGGCTGGCTCGAAAATCAGCGCGCAGACCAACGTCCAGGCCAGTGAGATCATCAGGATCTTGCCCATACTGGCGGTGCCCGGGTGGTGCGACAACCACAGGCTGCCGAACGCTGTTCCGGTGGCCAGCGCGCTGAACAGCACCGCACGCGCCAAGCTCGACTGAAGCAGGTCGGTAGCCCCGCCACGCCACGCCATCACGAAATAGATGTGGAACGCAACGCCCACCCCGAACAACAAGGGAAAGGCGATGATGTTGGCGAAGTTGATCGGCTGTCCGATCATCACGCACGTGCCCAATGTCAGGAAGATCGACAGGATCACCGGCGCCAGCGTGAACGCCACTTCGCGCACGTCGCGCAGCGCGGCGAACAGCAGCAGGCTGACGAGCACGAACGCGATGATCCCCGCCTGCACGAACGCGCCGGCAATGGTGAACGCCGCCGCCTGGGTCGCGACTGGCAGGCCGGAGACGGCCGGCGTCACCGCGCTCACCGCCTCGCGGAATCGACGCATCACGGCATTGTCATTGGCATCGCCCGAGGGAAATACTTCCAGCCGGTAGCGCCCGTCTGGCGTCCGCCAGTCGCGCGCCATGTCGGCCGGGATGCTGTCCAGCGTAACCGGCTCGGCCTGAAGTGCTGTGCGCAATTGGGTGAGCATGACGCCCAGCGGCATCGATAGGGCCGTATCGAGCGCGCCACGCTGCGCCGCCGTGCCGTACGCCAGTTGCCCGAAGGCGATGCCCAATCGCCGCGCCTCCTCGGCACCGGGGCCGGGATGCGTTGCCGCCGCCTGGGCAAGCCGTATCGATAACGCGGCCAATGCAGTCGCGGTCGCAGCATCGTCTGGGGCCGGCGCTGGATCGAACGGGTTGATCGTCGCATCGAGCAACAGCGACGCGTCGCCGATCGCGGCCAGCTTGGCCTCCTGATCCGGCGGCACGAATGTATCGAGCGACACAACCGCCTTCACTTGCGACAGCTTCGCGATCTGCCCGGCCAGGCGTTGGGCGGCGGTGTGATCCGGCGCGAGAACGCTGATCGTGTTGGGCGTGCGCTCGGGGTCGCGAGTCAGGTCCGCCAGCGTCCGCATCGCCGGGCCATTGGGATCACGCAGGTGGAGCGGGTTGAAGTCGAACACCACCCAGGGCAGCAGCGCGATGCTGACC
>FSUD01000663.1_pt1 | contig 10352 bp, 8 predicted proteins | sample 1637011 | NCBI WGS metagenome assembly FSUD01 (sample SAMEA3914816, study PRJEB12502) | metagenome | biome: forest; material: soil | place: USA | collected 2011-09-16 | depth 0.3 m
AGCCAAGGCGGTCGATATGGCTGATGGTAGCCGGTTGGGCGTCGCCGTCGATTCAGAGGCAGTGGAAACCATCGATGCGACGATCCTTGCCCTGTTCGGCATGGCATTTCTGGGCGTGCTTGCGGTCGGCGTGCTCGGCGCGCTCCTGCTTGGCCGCTACCTCCGCGGGCGGCTGGGTACGATCAGCACGACGGCCAACGCAATTGTTGCCGGAAATTTCGACCTGCGCATGCCGGTCGGCCCCAACCGCGACGAGTTTGACACGATGGCGTTGGCGCTCAACGCCATGCTCGATCGAATCGCGGGATTGATGGCAAATCTGCGTCAGGTGTCGAGTGACGTGGCGCATGATCTGCGCACGCCGTTGCTTCGTTTGCGCAATCAGCTCGAACAGGTGGGCAAGGTCGACGGGGCGGCGCAGCGCGCGATCGACCATGGCGACGAAATGTTAAAGCTGTTCGGTTCTATCCTGCGCATCGCCGAGGTCGAAGGCGGAGGGCTCGACCAAGGATTCGTCCGTATCGATCTGTCGGCGCTGGTCGAGAATGTCGGCGAGGATTTCCTGCCCGCCTTGTCGGACAGCGATCGTGTGCTGGAATGGGAGGTCGACCCTGACATCGCCGTGCTCGGCGACCGCGAACTGCTGGCGCAGGCGATCGCCAATCTGCTCGACAATGCTCGCGTCCATACGCCCGCGGGCACTCATGTGGTCCTGGCGCTTGATGCGAACGACGACTGGATACGCTTGTCCGTGGCCGACAATGGTTCCGGCGTGGCGCCGGACGATCGCGACAAGATCCTGCAGCGTTTCTATCGCAGCGAGGCGAGCCGGACCACGCGGGGCTACGGTCTCGGGTTGAGTCTCGTTGCCGCGGTCGCTGCGGCACATGGAGGAGAGGTCGCGATCAACGCCGATCGGCCGGGTCTCAGGATAACGATCGTTTTGCCGAGGATGTGGTGAGAAAGAGCATCGCACTTTTGTTCGCGGCACTGCTGAGCGGATGCCAGAGCTATGCTCCTGTGCTGCTGTCGTCCTCGCCTGGGATGCTGGCGCCGCCCGATGGCGCGGCGCTTTCGCGCGCCGCGACAGCGATTGACCGGGCGTATCTGAAGCCGGCCGCCATCGACCTCGACGCACCGCTTGATGGCAACGCTGTCGCGACGCTGGCGGTCATCGCCAACCCAGATCTCAAAGCGTTGCGCGCCCGCGCCGGAATCGACGACGCGCAAGTCTTCGCAGCGAGACTGTTGCCCGATCCGACACTGAGTTTAGGTGCGAGCAAGGTGCTGCGCGGGCCCGATCCGCTGGCCGATCTGGTCGGCGCATTGGGTTTCGACCTCAACGCGCTCCGGACGCGCGGCGTCCAGATCGCGCAGGCGCGCGCAGCGAGAGATCAGGTGCGGCTCGACCTCGCCTGGAGTGAATGGCAGACGGCGGGGCAGGCGCGCATCCAGGCGGTGCGCATCGTCGCTTTGACGCGCAACCTCGCGCTGGCCCAAGCGACCCGTGAGGGTCAGCGCTCGTTGCTTGACCGGACGCTCCGCGCCGCCGGGCGCGGCGACCTGGCAGGCGATCAAGCGCAAGCAGCGCGCGTTGCCGCGGCAGATGCCGAGGACAAGGCCCGCACCGCGCAGGCTGACCTCAATGCAGCGAAGTTCGAGTTGACCAGGCTGTTGGGTCTACCGCCAGCCACGGTACTGCAGCTTGCGGCGCCGAACGACGGTGAAGTGCCGCTCGACCCCGATCGCTTGTTCGCCATTGCCTTCGCACAACGCACCGATATCAAGGCGCTGCAAGCCGGCTACCAGTCGCAGGAGGCGGCTGTGCGCAAGGCGATTCTCGATCAGTTTCCGGCGCTCAATTTGACCGTTACCGCCAACCGCGACACTGCGGGCAATCTGATCGTTGGTCCATCGATCGACTTCACCTTGCCGCTGTGGAACCGCAATCGTGGCGGCATCGCAATCGAAAAGGCCACACGTGAAGCGTTGAAGACCGAATATGACGCGAGGCTGTTTCAGACCCGCGCGGAAATCGCCGCGGCGGTTTCGGGCATCGTCATCGCCCGCCAGCAGCGCTCCGCGGTGTTGCGCGATTTACCGCCGGCCGAGCGCTATGCCGGCGCGTCGAGGCGAGCGGCGGCACGCGGCGACCTCGCGCCGGCAACGGCGCAGACGGCCTACCAGGCACTGCGCGACAAGCAGATACTGCTTGCTCAAAGCGACCAGGCGATCGCCGAACAGATGATCGCGCTCGAACTGCTTACCGGCACGCTGAGGGAGGCGTGGACACAATGAATCGACGATGGATTTCCGGATTGGCGTTGCTTGTAACGGCATGTTCTAGCGGCAGCGATAGCGGGGACAATGCGGCGGATCCCGTTGCGCTCGTCAAAGTAGCGCCGGTGACCGAGGGGGCGTCAGCGCAACAGCAGACAATCTATGGCGCCGCCGAATCCGGCCCTGGCGGCAAGATGTCGCTCGTCGCTCCGATCGAAGCCAAGGTGTTCGAAATCGTCGCGCCGGTAGGCACACCGGTGCGTCAGGGGCAAGTTGTTGTCAGGTTAACGGCCTCGCCGACCACCCGCGTCGATGCAGCAAAGGCGGTAATCGACGCTGCTGCTGCGAATGCGGCGTTCGCAAGGGCACAAAGGATGCGTGCTGATGGGTTGATGAGCGATGCCGATGTCGAAACGGCCCGCGCCTCGGCCGCCTCGGCAAATGCCTTGCGGGCAAGCTTCGCCAGCCGTGCTGGCGATCTGACACTGCGCGCGCCGTCGGTCGGCGTGGTCGACACGGTCGCGGTGGCAACCGGCGACTTGCTTCAACCCGGTGCGGCGGTGGCTACGGTTACTCGAGTCAGCGATGTGCGCGTCCGCTTCGGCGTTGATCCCGATACCGCCCGCTCGATCCATCCGGGCGTACAGTTGATCATCGCCGGTGGAGCAGGCCGCGCGCCAGTGAGCGCAACGGTTGAAGCCGTCAACGGCGCGGTCGATGCTCAGACCAAGCTCACCGCTGTCTTCGCGCGCATTCCGGCAGGTAGTGGAATCCTGCCCGGCCAGTCGCTGACTGCTACTATCGATATCGGAAAGACCAGCGCCGCCATGTCTGTGCCCTATTCGGCGCTGCTCGATGATGCCGGGCAAGCCTATGTCTATATCGTGTCGGGTGGTGCTGCGCACCGCCGCGATGTCGTTAGCCAACCGGCAAGTGGCGATCACGCGACCATCGTCAAGGGTTTGAAGCCCGGTGAGCGAGTGGTGGTCGAGGGCGGCACGGCGCTTGAAGACGGCATGAAGGTCCGCACGCAATGAGCGGAATGTTGCAGCGCCAGGCCCGGGCGCTTTGGCTGGCGGCGGTGCTGATCGTCGTCGGCGGGATATTCGCGGGCATGCGGATGCCGGTCAGCCTGTTTCCCCATATCGACTTTCCGCGTGTTGTCGTGTCGATCGATGCGGGCGACCGCGACGCGCGGCAAATGACCGCCGAGATAACTCGACCGATCGAAATCGCGCTGCGCGCAGTGCCTGGCGTCACACGGGTACGTTCGACCACCAGCCGCGGATCGGCGGAGGTCGCCGTCGACTTCCCATGGAGCCAAGACATGGTCGCCGCTACGTTGGCGACGCAGACCGCGCTTGCGACGACGCTGCCCGATCTGCCAGCGGGGACTCGGTTCGACGTGCGGAGATCCGATCCGACGATTTTCCCGGTCCTTGGCATCGCGCTGACGTCAAAGACGCTCGACCAGAACACATTGCGCCAAATCGCCGAACTTCAAGTGCGCCCCGCGCTGACCGCAGTGTCTGACGTTGCGGGTGTCGACGTGCTTGGCGGTTCTCCTCGCGAACTCGCAGTCGATGTCGATCCTGCCAAGGCGCAGGCACTCGGCCTGTCGCTTGACACGATCGCTGCGGCACTCGGCAAGACCAATGCGGTTCGCGGCGTCGGGCGGCTTGAGGACCACCATCGGCTCTATCTGCTGCTGAGCGAAAACCGGCTTGCCTCGATCGCCGATCTGGCGGCGACGCCGGTCAAGGCTGGCAGCAGCAGCGGCGCCGGGCTGGTCACGCTTGGTCAGATTGCCACGATCCGGTCTTCGGTCGAGCCCAATTTCACCAAGGTCACCTCCGGCGGGCAGGATGCCGTGCTGGTCAATATCCGTCAGTCGCTGACGGGGGATACGGTGCGGATCGTCAATGACATCGACGCCAGGCTGAAGACGCTAGGCCTGCCGCCGAGCGTCACTGTCACGCCGTTCTACGATCAGTCCGAACTCGTGACCGGCGCCGCCAATGCGGTGCGCGACGCAATTCTGATCGGCGCGGTGCTGGCGGGCCTTGTGCTCTTCCTGTTCCTGCGATCGGGCCGCCTGATGTTGATCACCGGGTTGATGCTGCCAGCGGTGCTGGCCTCGACCTGTCTTGCGCTGTTTGCGTTCGGCATGAGCTTCAACATGATGACGCTCGGCGGTATGGCAGCAGCAGTCGGACTGGTTGTCGATGATGCCGTCGTCATGCTCGAACATATTATGCGGCGATTGCAGGAGGGCGCGAAGTCGGTGTCAACCGCCGCGACGATCGTGGTGTTTACCCCCTTGGCGTTCGTCAGCGGCGTGACCGGGGGATTCTTCAAGGCACTGGCGCTCACCATGGTTGCCGCGCTCGGACTGTCCTTGCTGTTTGCTCGCTTCCTGCTGCCGCTGATCGCGGAGCGTTGGGTTCGTGACAAGGAGGTGGAGGCAGCTGATCGCGCGGGTAATTTCCTGAAATGGCTTGAGCGTTGGAACGGCAAGGCCACCGATCGCGCGCTGGCCCGGCCCGGGCTGTTCGCGGGCTTGCTGGGAATTGGACTGGTGGTGCTGGGCTATGCGGCTTGGAACCATGTGCCGTCCGGCTTCATGCCGGCGATGGACGAAGGCGGCTTCATCCTCGATTACAAGGCGCAGCCGGGCGCAGCGCTTAGCGACACTGACCGCCTGCTCCGCCAGGTCGAGCAGATCATCACTGCGACACCCGAAGTCGCCAGCTATTCGCGGCGCACTGGACTGCAACTCGGCGGCGGGCTGACCGAAGCCGACGAAGGTGATTATTTCATTCGACTGAAGGGTGGGTCGAGGCGCCCGATCGACGATGTCATGACCGACATCCGCCAGCAGGTTCAAGCGAAGGTGCCGGGCCTCGAGATCGAGACCGCGCAGCTGATGGAGGATCTGATCGGCGACCTCACGGCAGTGCCGCAGCCGATCGAGGTCAAACTCTTCGGCGACGACCCCAAGGCGCTTGCCGATTCCGCCAAACGCGTCGGCGATTCTATCGGCAAGATCAACGGTGTGGTCGAGGTGGTCGATGGCCTGCGCGTTGCGGGCGACGCCTTGACGATCAAGGTCAGTCCAGCGTCAGCGCTCCAGCAAGGGCTCGATCCCGATGCGATTTCGACTCAGGTGGAGGCGTTGGTAGCAGGATCGGCAGCCACCCAGCTGCGCATCGGCGAACAATTGGTCAGCGTGCGGGTCCGCGCGCCCGCCGATATTCGCGCGCGTGCCGACGATCTGACGCATTTGCCGTTGGTGGCGCCCGACGGCCACTTGGTCAGACTTGGTCAGGTGGCGACGGTTTCCGTATCGCCCGGCCAGGAGCAAATCACTCGCGAAGATCTCGCGCCATTCATTGCTGTGACGGCTCGTCTTGAAGGCAGAGATCTCGGCTCGGGGATGAAAGACGTCCGCGCGGCTGTCGCTGCGCTGAAATTGCCAGCCTCAGTCCGCGTCGATTACGGAGGACTCTACGCTCAACAGCAGCGGAGCTTTGCCGATCTGACGGTTGTATTCCTCGCAGCTCTTTTATTGACCGCACTACTACTGACCATGTTGTTCGCGCGTCTGAGTTGGACATTGGCCGCTGTCGTGACCGTCCTGTTATCGGCAGCGGCCGTATTGTGCGGGCTCTGGATAACCGGAATCGAGCTCGACATTTCCGCACTAATGGGCCTGACGATGGTCGTTGGGATGGTCACTGAGCTCGTGATCTTCTTCCTCGCTGAGTTGCCGCGGGAAGGACCGATCGATCTCGCTGGCCTGCGCGAAGCTGGCGAGAAGCGCTTGCGGCCTATCCTCATGTCGGCGCTGATCGCCGTACTCACTCTTGCCCCCCTCGCGCTCGGCGTCAGCCGCGGTGCCGGGCTGCAGCGCCCACTCGCGACCGCGATCATCTTCGGGCTGACCGCAGCAGTGCCGCTGGTGCTTTGGTTCCTGCCGGCGCTGATTGCCGTGCTCAATTCTCGCCAGAGCCGGCCTGCGGAGAGCTGATGACCATTGGCGATTGCCAGAAGCCTGCGGGCTTGCCACTCGTCAGGTGGTGGGGCACCCCAATGGCGACCCCGCCCGACGTAGCCGCTTCGTGGACGCGCGAGAAGGTAATGCGCGGTTCTACACGCGAAAGATCCGCGCTTGTCCCGATGACAGCGCTGTTAACAGGTTGCGAAAATGAGTGAGTTGAACGCCGCGAAGTCAACGCGGCGCGGATTGGGCTGGGCATGGCCGGCGGTCGCGATATTTGCGTTCTCGCTGATCGGGCTGGGTGCCTATCTGGCCGATGAACTGATCGAGGGGGAGAACTTCTCGTTCGACAAGCGAATTCTGCTAAGCTTACGCATCGATGGACACCCTGACGTCCCGGTCGGGCCGTCCTGGCTTTTACAGTCGGCGATCGATGTCTCGGCGCTTGGCGGGTTCACCTTGATGTGGCTGTTCGGCACGGCGGGATTGGTGTGGTTGATATCGGCGCGAAAGCGCGCCGAGGCAGCGTGGATCGCGATGTCGATGATTGGCGCATCGGTCATCGATGGATGGCTCAAGCACTGGGTTGGCCGTCCGCGGCCGGCGCTGGTCCCTCATCTGGCTCAGGTGACCGACCCTAGCTTCCCGAGCGGCCACGCGATGGTTTCCGCCGCGGTTTACCTGACGCTGGCGCTGATGCTGGCCGAAGGGGCAAAAGGTTGGCCAGCGCGCGTCGCCCTGGTCGGTTTTGCCAGCGCGATGGTAGTGCTGATCGGGGCCAGCCGCATCTATCTTGGCGTCCACTGGCCAAGCGATGTCCTGGCGGGCTGGTGTTTTGGCACGGCATGGGCATTGTTGGTCTTTGGTGCGAATCGCTGGTGGCGAGCGCGGTCCCATGTCGCCCTATAGGCCTGCCGAGTTCGGTTCGATGGATTTTCGCAGAATGGGTCCGGATCCGGACCGCGCCGAATCGCAGCGCGGCTGGATCGGGATGGTAAGGGAGAACGGCGTGCCGTCACGCGTCTTGTCGCTGGACGGCGGTTGCCGATGACGCTTGGTCGGGGCACATCCGCAGACGAGCGATCGAAGGATATTGACGTTTCCTCTCAGCCATCCGGTCTTGCGCAGGTCTATGTGGAAATCCGCAGCGACCTCCTGCGCTTCCTGACCGCGCGATTGGGTAGCAGGGAAACAGCAGAAGACATCCTGCAGGAATTGTGGATTCGCCTCGAAATGGCGAGTACCGGACCCGTCGCCAATAGCCGTGCCTATCTATATCGTGCCGCGCAGAACCTCGCGCTCGATGCGGTTCGATCGCGGCAGCGACAGGCACTGCGCGATAACGAATGGGCAAAAGGGCAAGGTATTGCGGGCAGTCTCTATCCCGCCGATCCGCGCCCGCATGCCGAGGCGGAGATGCTCGCGCGAGAAGATGCGGCTGCGCTTGCCTCGGCGATCGCTGCTCTGCCGGATGGCGCCGGTCGAGCCCTTCGGCTTCACAAGCTAGAGGGATTGTCCCACGCCGAGGTCGCAACCAGGCTGGGCGTCAGCCGTAGCGCTGTTGAAAAGCGCCTTGCCGTGGCCATGGCGCACTTGCGCAGCGCGTTGAGGACTGAGGGATGAGCGCGCGGCGGCGTCTAATGCAGGAACAGGGACGGCGTGGCCGCGACGCTGCGTCGATGAAGGGAAAAGATGAGCGAGGAAATCGATCAGATTGCCGCCACATGGCATTTGGCGCAGGCCGGCGACGAGACGGACTGGCATGCCTTCACCGATTGGCTGGAGGCAGATCCACGCCATCGCGAAGCGTATGACGCGATTGCCCTGCTCGATGCGCAGATCGATGATGCGCGACCGACGCTCAATGTACTGCTGCCGCCGCTTGATGCCTTTCCCGCACCACGCCGTATTGTTCGCTTTGCCGCGCTTGGCGCCAGCGCGATGGCTGTGATCGCAGCAGTCGTTACGGGCCTCCTATACCTGCCGGGGACCCCAGCGCCGATCGCCACCGCCTACCGCGCGCCAGTCGGACGGGTTCGTACGCTACGCCTTCCGGACGGTTCGGTCGCAGCGCTGGCGCCCGGCAGCGTATTGAGCGTTGCGCCATCGCGCGATATCGCAATGACCTTGGACGGAAGTGCGTTCTTTGACGTCCGGCACGACCCGTCGCATCCGCTAATAGTTCGAGCCGGCTCATTCGAAATACGCGATGTCGGCACGCGTTTCGACGTGTCTGTTGGCGGCGGCATGGTGCGTGTCGCGGTCGCCGAGGGACGCGTCGCGATCAACGGGCGCAATGTCGCAGGCCAAGTGGCGGTCAGCGCAGGTCAGGCGATGACTCTCATCGGGAATGGCGGCGCCGCTACCGTGCGGCCGGCACGAGCTGCATCGATCGGACAATGGCGTGGCGGCTCGCTGGTCTATGATGACGTGCCGCTCGGCCTGGTAGTTGCCGACATTGCGCGGTCGACGGGGCAGCCGGTGACGATCGATCAGACTGTAGCACTGCACCGCTTTTCAGGCGTGATCGCACCGGGTAGTCGCAATGCCATGGTTGCGACACTCAGCGAACTGACGGGTCTCAACACACGAATGGACGGCGATGCGATACGCCTTGGTGACGGCGCTAGCCGCTAGCACCACGTTTTGCCCGATCGCAGCTGAAGCGCGCGATATCAGGTACGCCATTGATATCGGGGCCGTCGAGGTCGCCGACGCGCTTGCGGCGCTTTCCGCGCAAACCGGTATTTCGGTTGCGAGCGAGGGCGCGCTGCCACGCCGGCGGATCGGTTCCGTGCGCGGCCAGATGGCGGTCCGCGAAGCGCTCGACCGAATCTTGCGCGGGTCCAGTTTCAGGGCAGTCCGTGTCGGTCCGCGAGCGTACCGGCTCGAAAAGCGCAAACACGACAGGAGTGCGCCAGCATCGGCTGCCGAAGGCGATCCGCAGCCTCGCGAAGATATCGTCATTACCGGGCGCAAACAGGTCGAGATGTTGTCCGAGGTCGCCGCGCCGATTGCCGTCTATCTGCCAGATCGCGATAGCGGGCCTGCCGCCTCCGCCACCGCCGGCGACGTTGCCCGAGCGACCAATGGTTTGGCGCTGACCAATGCCGGGCCGGGTCGCGATCGACCATTCATTCGTGGCATTGCCGACAGCCCGTTCAACGGATTCAGCCAATCCACCGTCAGCGTGCAGGTCGACGATGCACGGATTACCTATGACGCCGCCGAACCTGGGCTTCGCCTGGTCGACATAGCGCGGGTCGAGGTGCTGAAGGGCCCTCAGGGCCCGCTCTATGGCACCGGCGCGCTTGGGGGTGTCTACCGCGTGGTAACCAACCGACCGGTGCTCGGGCTGGTCGAGGGCAGCGTCGCAAGCAGCTATTCCTCGGTAACCGACGGAGGCCTGGGCGGGCAAGCCGATGGGGTGTTCAATCTCCCGTTGGTCAGCGATCGCGCAGCCTTGCGTCTTGTTGCTTATGGTGCAGCCGATCCTGGTTGGATCGCCGCTGTCGGCGGCCGGCGCAACACGAACCGCACATTGACGCTCGGCGGCCGCGCTGCGCTGAGAGTCGCCGTCCGTTCCTGGACGGTCGATCTGAGCGCATTGGCTCAATCGATCGATGCGCGGGACAGCCAATATGTCGATCGTCTGGCCGAGGACCTGTCGCGCGACGTCCCCATTCGCGAACCTCGCTCCAGCAGTCTGCGCCTGGTGCAGGGCACCGTTGCAGGGCCCATCGGCTCACTGCAATTCACTTTCGCGACAAGTTACAGTTGGCAGGACCAGCGCGATATCGACGATGCATCGGCGTCGGCAGCGGCGCTCGGCACGACATCGCCCGTCACGTACCGCGATCGCCGCGCCTATCGGGTCTTTGATCAGGAAGTCCGGCTAGGTTCGGCACCTGGCAGCAGCCTGACATGGATCGTTGGCGCCTCTTATCTGTCCGCCATCACGGTCGCGAACGGCGACATTCTGGCGGGTGGCAACGCCGATTGGCAGCCCTTCTTCCTGCTTCACCGTCGCATCACGGAGACTGCGTTATTCGCCGACAGCACGTTGCCGCTC
>FSUD01000291.1_pt1 | contig 10277 bp, 9 predicted proteins | sample 1637011 | NCBI WGS metagenome assembly FSUD01 (sample SAMEA3914816, study PRJEB12502) | metagenome | biome: forest; material: soil | place: USA | collected 2011-09-16 | depth 0.3 m
GTCCCGGCCGATGCCTTGCTCTGCCAACCAGGAACCCACTGCAAATGGGCGCGGATTGCGGCTGGCCGGATTGTCGGATTCACCACAGCGATGACTGGTGAACTTTTCGCTTTGCTCGGCACCCATAGCCTGCTGGCGCCGCTGATCGAGGGTGAGGCCGAGCCGGAAGCGGCGTTTCATGCAGGCGTCGAGCGAGCGGGGTCTGCAGACCTTTTGGCTGATCTTTTTGAAATTCGTGCGGCATCGCTGCTGGGAACCCGTCCGCGGCGCGACAATGCCGCCTACCTGAGCGGCCTGTTGATCGGCAGCGATGTCCGCGCGCGGGTCGGGCAGAATGTGCGCGACGTGCATGTGCTTGCGGATGGAGGGCTTGGGCGTCTCTATTGCGCAGCAATCGAGGCGCAGGGCAGCACTGCGCGGCTCGTCGATAGCCGTGCGGCCTTTATCGCCGGCATAACCCGAATCTGGGGGAGGATGACGTGAGAATCGTGACGGACTTCGCCAACGCTTTCGAGGCCTGCCCGATGATAGCGATCCTGCGCGGTGTCGAGCCCGGCGAAGTAGAGGATATCGGCGACGCATTGGTCGATGCGGGATTCACGATCATCGAAGTCCCGCTCAATTCTCCCGATCCGCTGAACAGCATCGCACGGCTGGCACGGCGTTATGGCAACCGCATGATGATTGGCGCGGGGACGGTTCTGACCGCCGAACAGGTGGCGGCCGTCGCACAGGCGGGGGGACGTTTGATCGTATCTCCCAATACCGATTGCGCGGTCATTCGCGCGACGGTGTCTTCGGATATGGTGTCGATCCCGGGTTATTACACGGTCAGCGAAGCCTTTGCGGCCCTTGGAGCTGGTGCCCATGGCTTGAAACTGTTTCCGGCGGAGGCGGCGAGTCCGGCCGTTGTCAAAAGTCAGCGCGCCGTCCTGCCGCGCGACATTTCCCTTGTCGTCACGGGTGGCATCGACTCTTCCGCGATGGCCGTATGGCGCGACGCGGGTGCCGACGGCTTTGGCTTGGGATCAGCGCTTTACGCTGCGGGGCGAAGCGCGCGCGACGTGGGCGAACGCGCCGCCCGGTTCGTCGAGGCACTGCGGGATTGCTGACACATCGCTGACTAATGGTGAGCGGGGTCGCGACAAGCCGCCTTATTGTTCGCCAAGCACGTAGATGCGCTTCATCTCGACCCACTTCTCGCCGGGCGCGGCATGGGGCAGCGGTTTCTGGTATTTCCACATCAACGCTTGCCATTGGGATTCACGCGGCTCGGGCGCACGAGCGCGTGGATAGTCTTCGGCGACCGTCATGATCAGGACCAGGCGATCAGCTGTCCGCCAGATCTCCATATCAAGAATTCCCTGCGAACGGATGTCGGCGGTGATTTCGGGCCATACGGCGCTTGGCGCGTGCCACGCCTCATATTCGGCAATCAGCGCGTCGTCGTCGATCAGGTCGAGTGCAAGGCAAAGACGACGGCTCATGTTGCGATCTCCTTTTCGGCGGTGAATCGCTTCGGTCTGCGATCGCGAAGGCGCCGGATTACATGCCCCGGCTCCCCGAGCATGTACTAATTCAGTCTTGCTATTACAGAGTCGTTGCATTGCATAGATAAAAATGCTGTGCACTGATGCATTTTTGATGGAGATTCGGACTTGGACGCCGCAATGCAGCTGCAATCCCAGCGGAGGTCCGTGTTCGATCTGTGCGGCGGGTTCTCCCAGGCGGCTCGACGAGTGTCATCGTGATCATTTCCTCACCGCTCGATTTTCGCGAGGCGGCGCGCCGGCGGCTGCCGGGTTTCCTGTTCGACTATGTCGATGGCGGGTCGCACGAGGAGCTGACGCTGGCGCGCAATCGCGGCGATCTGACTGCCTTGTCGCTCCGGCAACGTGTGTTGAAGGACGTATCGTCGGTATCGCTCGAAACTTCGCTGTTCGGCCATCGCCCGGCGATGCCGATCGCGCTCGGCCCGGTCGGCATCAGCGGAATGCTGGCGCGCCGCGGCGAAGCGCAGGCGGCACGCGCGGCGCGAAATGCAGATATCCCCCTGTGCCTGTCCACGGTGTCGATTTGCGACATTGAAGAGGTGATGCGCGGCGGAGGTGCGCCGATCTGGTTTCAACTCTACGTTATTCGCGACCGCGCCTTCATGCGCGACCTGCTCGCCACCGCAAAGGCGGCTGAATGCAGCGCTTGGTATTCACGGTGGATATGATGGTGCCCGGCATTCGCTATCGCGACGCGCGTTCGGGCATGTCGGGTCCCTTTGCCGGGGTGAGGCGCATGGTGCAGGCGATCACGCATCCCGGTTGGGCGTGGGACGTCGGGCTGCGCGGGCGGCCGCACAGCCTGGGTAATCTCAAGCCGGTGTTGGGGGCAAGGATGGGCTTAGCGATTATATGGGCTGGCTCGACGCCAATTTCGATCCGTCGATTACCTGGCGCGATCTCGGCTGGATACGCGAGATATGGGACGGGCCATTGATCATCAAGGGCGTACTCGACCCTGATGATGCGCGCGAGGCCCGGGCGTTGGGTGCGGACGGCCTCGTCGTGTCGAACCACGGCGGCCGTCAATTGGACGGCGCCCTATCCACAGCCGCGATAGTGCCTGCCATCGCGAAGGCGGTCGGCGACGACATGACGGTGCTCGTCGATTCGGGCGTTCGCACCGGCCTCGATGTCTTGCGGATGCTGGCGCTGGGCGCAGATGGCGTGCTGCTCGGCCGCGGCTGGGCCTATGCCTTGGCAGCGCGTGGCCAGGCAGGCGTCACGCGGCTGCTCGACATGATCGCACGCGAGATGCGCGTGGCGATGGCGCTGACCGGCGTGACCAATGTCGCCGACATCGATCATAATATTCTAGCTGAAAGCAGAGCCTTGAATGTCCAGGATTGAACGCATCGAAGTGTCGATGGTCGACCTTAAGCCGCAGGTCGTGCGCACCGACGCGATCCAGTCGTTCGTGTCGCAGGAAACACCGATCGTGCGCATCTTCGCCGACGATGGCGTAATCGGCACGGGCTATAGTTATACGATCGGCACAGGTGGCCACGCCGTCATCGACCTGGTCGTCCGCCATCTAGCACCCCAGCTGATCGGCCGCGACCCGGCTGAGATCGAAGCGATCTGGCGCGACCTCTTCTTCCATACTCATGCCACGGCGGTTGGCGCGATCACCGCGCTGGCGCTGGCGGCGATCGACACCGCGCTGTGGGACATGAAATGCCTGCGGAGCGGACAGCCGCTGCATATCGAGGCGGGTGGCGCGCAAGCCTCGCTGCCCCTCTATTCGACCGAGGGTGGCTGGCTGCATATCGAGACCGATAATCTGGTCGCAGACGCATTGGCGGTACAGGCCAAGGGCTTCGGCGGCGCGAAGATCAAGGTGGGGCGCGCGCCGAAGGACGATGTGCGGCGGTTGGATGCGGTGCGTAGCGCTGTCGGTGACGACTTCGAGATCATGGTCGATGCCAATCAGGCATTCGCGATCGACGAGGCGATCCGTCGCGCCAGGCTGTACGAGCCCTTCGACCTCTGCTGGTTCGAGGAGCCGCTGCCCGCCGAGGATTTGGGCGGGCATATCCGCCTGTCGAACGTCACGACGTTACCGATCGCGGTAGGCGAATCGATCTACAGCCTGCAACATTTCCGCGAATATCTGCAGCGTGGCGCTTGTTCGGTGGTGCAGGTCGATGTCGCGCGCATCGGCGGGATTACACCGTGGTTGAAGGCTGCGCATCTCGCCGAAGCATTCAACGTCGCAGTGTGCCCACATTTCCTGATGGAGTTGCACGTAGCGCTTGCGTGCGCGACGCCGCAAGGGCGGCGGATCGAATATATCCCGCAGCTCGATTCGCTGACAAGTAGCGGCATGCGGATCGAGGATGGCCGCGCCTATCCTTCTGCCGTGCCCGGCCTCGGCATCGCTTGGGATTGGTCGGCGATCGAACGGCTACGCGTCGATAGCGTGACGCATGTCGTACGTGACTAACCTATGAACACCAGACCCTGCCTGCTCGTGACGCGCTACCTACCGGCCTCGGGCGAAGCGCGCCTCGCCGAGACCTTTATGGTAAGGGCAGGGGCTATGACGCGCCATCAGCCCAATTTCGACGCATTCTCCCAGAAGCGGGCGTTCGGCGTGATCCCCAGCCCCGGCCCTTCCGGCAGCGCGAAATAACCTTCGCTGCATTCCAGCCGGCCGTCCATCAGGCTGGCGCCATGATGGAAGATGCTGTGCTGGTATTCGTGCCAGGGCAGGCTGAGCACGGTCGACGATGCATGGAGGCTGGCAGCGGCGAAGATTCCGGCGCCGATCGTCGCGTGTGGGATCACCTTGGCGTGATATGCTTGCGCCAGATGCGCGATGCGCATGAATTGAGTGATGCCCGTATGGCCCATCTCGATCTGCACGATCGATACGGCGCGAGCCTCCAGCCGCGATCGCGCGTCGAATACCGTACGCCACTCCTCGCCCGCCGCGACCGGCACCGCCGCGTGGGCCGCAATATCGGCCAGGCCAGCGACATCCTCGGTCTTGCAGGGCGCTTCGAGGAAATAAAGATTGTAGGGCGCTAGCCGCTGGAGCAGCGCCACGGCTTCCGCCGGCGTATATATCCAGTGGCAGTCGAGCATGATCGCGATGTCTGGCCCCAGTCCCTCGCGCAGCGCTTCGATCTCACGTTCGACGCCGTCATAGCTGACCGACGCGGCGATCTTGACCGCCTTATAGCCCTTGTCGATGAAGCTCTTGGCGAACGCGACCTTCTCGGGAATCGTCGGCGCCGGCAATCCGGAGACATAGGCTGGAATGCGGTCACGGTGCTTGCCGCCGAGTAGTTGATGAAGCGGCAGACCGGTCAATTTGCCCATCAGATCCCACAACGCGATGTCGACTGCGGCCAGCGCATCGAGCCAGAAGCCGCCAGTATAACCGCGCACCCGCATCAGGTCATACAAATCTTCCCAGATCGCTTGCACGTCGAACGGCGAGCGGCCGGCGATGATCGGCGCAATGATGTCCGACACCAGCGCGGAGATTGCGACCGGCGCAACCAGCCCGTAGGTTTCGCCCCAGCCTTCTTCGCCCGACGTCAATGTTACGCGGACCACGGCGGACCGCATCTGCGCGGGATATATCGTGCGGTTGGCGCGCCGCACCAAATAGCCCGCGCTATTGATCGATTCTCCAGGACCCAGTCCGCCAAGATAGGTCTTGTCCTGCGGAATCGTCACCGAGAAGACGTCGATGGTGGCGATACGATTATCTTGGCTCACGCGTCCCGCTCCTGTTTCCACGGCCTGACTTTCCTGTTCATTTGGCATTGCGAGGCTTTATTAGCAACATAGATCAGGAGACGAACGATGATATCCGTTCATCGGCTTTTCTGGACGGGACAGCGGTGACGCGATAGCAGCAATGCCGAGCGCGCGCATCGATGGGCGACCGGGCGACGATACGAGGCAAGAAAATGCGAAACTCCAGCAGCAGGGCAAAAGCTGGCGCTCAACCCAATCAGAGCCTGATCGATGGCATTACCGTGCTGCAGGCGCTGGCGACGTCGACTGAGCCGGTGGGGTGTCGGGAACTCGCACGACGGGTCGATCTGGAAACGACGCGAGTCAACCGGCTGCTCAAGACCTTGACTTATCTCGGAATCGCCCGGCAAACGAGTGATCGAAAATACCGGCCGGGGTCTGGGATGACCGTCCTTGCTGCACAGAGCCTGTTCGCTTCGGGGCTGCTACGCCGGGCGCTACCCGCGCTTGAGGGGCTAAGGCGCTTCGGCCATACCGTGGCGATGGGCGTGCTGTGGCGCGACAATGTCAGCTATCTGTTCCACGCGCCGCCCAACATGCCCGAAACCGACGCGTTGGGTCGGATCGGTCTGTATCCGGCGACGCGCGGTGGCATCGGGATGGCCTTGCTCGCCGCGCAGGATGATCTTGAGGTCGAAGAGACCTACGCCAGCCATGACATTCCGGGCTACGCGAACCTCCAGGATCTCCTGACGGAACTCGCTGCAGTGCGCAGCGCTGGGTATGTTCGGTTGCGTGTCAAAGACGAGCAGGAGCAGCATACCGTCGCGATCACCATTGGTACCCCGGTCTATGCCGCGATCGGCCTGTCGGGGTGGATTCCGACCGCCGCCATGCCCGAAATGCTGAAGGCGCTGCACGACGCCGCCCGCCAGATAGGCGAGAGCGGAAAGGAGCGCGGCCCCGAGTTGAATCTCGCCGATCCCGCGCTCGACTATCGCGTGGCCGTCTAGCGATTCACGCCGCTGCTAGGCGCGGCACCTGGCGTTCGAGACGGGCGAGGATGCGGGTCAACTCTTCATGGTCGCCGGCGTCGAATTCGGGCCCGGGCGCGCGCGTATGGGCCGAAGAGATCAGGCCACGGCGGCGCAGCACTTCCTTTGTCAGGCGCCAGCGAAATACCGCCTGCATCATCAGGATCGGCAACACTGCTTCGTAAAGGTCGCGGACCTTCTGGCTGTCACCGGCACCGTGCGCAGCCATCAGCGCCACATGGATCTCGGGCGTCTCCGCCGCGGGCATCGTGCCGATCGCGCCACGCGCAAGTTCATCTGTGATGTAGCGACCGCCAGCGCCACCGAACACGCCGAGCAGATTAATGGGCCGATGCGCCAGCATGTCGCTGATTCGCTGGCCGCACGGCATATTCTCTTCCTTGACCCAGCGGATCGCATCGGTCGCATTGACCACGTCGCGCAGCGTGTCTCCCGATAGCCCCAAGCCCATTGGTGCGGGCGCGTTCTGTACCATCAGCGGCAAACGCGAGCTGTTACCGAGCGCGGTATAGAATTCGCTGAGCAGAACGGCGTCGGCGCCAATGTGCTTGGGTGTCATAACCATCGCCGCAACCGCGCTGGCCTGCGCTCCGGCGCGCGCCAGTCGGATGCTTTCCTCCAGGCTGGCACCGCCGGCCCCGACGACGAACCTCACGCGCCCCGCGACCCGCGTACCGACAAAGGCGATCATCGCTTCGCGCTCATCGAGCGTCAGCATGTCATATTCGCTGGCGAGGCCGGGAAACACGACGCCATCGACTCCGCAGTCGATGGCGAAGTCGATCACGTTAGCCAATCCGCCGGTATCGATCTTGCCGTCGTCGCCGAAGATAGTCGGCAACACCGGAAACACGCCCCTAATCTGTCCAGTCATGTCAGTCTCCGATGAGGCGCCGGATCGGCAACGACCTCACCTCATTTGGTAAAAGGGGGACCGGGGCGCTGCCCCGATCCCTGGAGTTTCCGAAGGCGCGGAGGAGGCGACCGTCAGAATTTAGCGTTGAAGCCCAGCGAGAAACGACGGCCTTGCAACCCGTAGAACGATGTCGCCTCAGGCGATTCAACATAGCGCCGTTGCACCTGATCGGTCAGATTCGAAGCGTCGGCGAAGATCGTGAAATGGCCGAACTCGTAGCGGATCGAGGCGTCAAGAGTGCGATAGGGCGCATAGTAGATCGCTGTGTTGCCCGGGCCGACGCTGTCGAAGAACTTGTCGCGGTAATTGTATGCGACGCGTGCCCCGAAGCCGCTCTTTTCGTAATAGGCGACAAGATTGTAGTTGACCTTGGAAAGGCCGAGGAAGGGCAACGCTTGACCGCGGCGGTCGAGGAGCGATGTGGAACTGTCGATGTATGAGAAGTTCGCGACCACCCCAAAGCCGTCCAATGGCGATGGCAGGAAGGAGAACGGAGTCTGGAAAAGAACCTCCACACCCTTTACCTTGCCGCCGTTGCCATTCAGTGGGCGCGTGATCAGATAGCCCTGGGGCTGGTCGATGGGCGCGACTTCACCAAGCGGAATTTCAAAACTGGCCTTGTTGAAGATAAAGGTTTTCACATCCTTGTAGAACCCACCGACGGTCAGGGCAGCGCCGGGCGCGAAATACCATTCCAGCGCCGCATCGAACTGATCTGCCCGCAGGGGCTGCAGGTTTGGATTGCCGGCGCTGCCATTGTAAGGCGAAAGACGATTGAGTGTGATGTTCGGCGAAAGGTCCACCGAGTCCGGCAGGCCGAGCACCTTCGCGTAGCCCATGCGAGCCACCAACTTGTCGGTCAGTTCCAGCTTGGCGACCGCGCTGGGCAGCCAGTCAACCGAACTCGTCTTGACCGTCAACGGATCGACCAGGCCGGTGGCGCGACGTATCGCACCCTGTGTGTCACGCGCGGTATCCGTATAGCGAACGCCGATGTTGCCGGAAAATGGCATCGATCCAAGGTGGGTTGCGAAATTAACCTTCAGGTACGCTGCCATCGTCTTTTCGGCGATGCGGAAAGACTGGAGCGGGTCGACGAAACGTGCCGGGCACAGGCTGCTATTACCTGCGATCGTCGTGCATGCCGCTCCGGCCGGCAGGATGGAGGGTATCGCGGCAATATAACGCGTCGCAATCGCCGGGGCGTCGCCCCCGAGTAAATCTGGATAATCCCGAATGCCATAGAATGACGACTGACCGCCAGTCAGCAAGAAGGTGTTGCCGGGTGTGGTGCCTGCAAACGCGGCCTGGGCCTGGATCGTTTCGCGGGTAGTCGTCAGAGTTGAATACCGCAAACCGGCATCGATTTGCGACAGGAAGGACCCTTCCGGTTTAAAGGAGAAGTCGACCTTGCCCGCCGTTTCCTGGCCCACGTTCCGATTGAAATTGTCGAATACGTTGGAATAGCGGAACAGTGCGGGATTGGTCGCATCGAGCGTGGCAGGTCCCGTCAGCGTCGGAACCCCGCCGTCGTTGATGTTGAAGTTGAACAGATATTTGTTGATGCTTTGAGTACGCACATATGTCTGTGTCACGTCCATCGTCGCACGCGAATAATTCAGTTCCGGCTTGACCGAGAAGCGCCCGTCATTGGTGCTCCACTTGAATCCAAGCGCGCTGCTGATCGTATCGCTCTTGACCTTGAGAGCTTCGGCATTGCCCTGGGCCACCTGGTTGATGACGCCGGAGGTGAGTATCTCGTTTGGTGACAGCGTGTAAGACACATAGTCGGCGGCAGCGGTACTGAGCGGCACCGAGAACCAGTCGCGCGTGCGAGTGGTGTTGAGGTGCGAATAGGCGACGTCGCCATAGAGTTCGAAGCTATCGGTGGGACGCCATTGGAACGCACCGTTGCCGCCGATTTTCTCACGCTTTTCACGCAGCCGCTGGAAGCGGAAATCGGCAATATAGGTGCCCGGAATTCCATCCCCGTTGGGATCGTTTGCCCGCGGATTGGCGACCGTGTTGAAAGCGGATGTCAGCGGCGTGTAGCCGGTGAACGAGTTGAACGAATCCTCGCTCACGGGCTTGTTCGAGTAGGTTGCATTCAGCAGAAGGCCGAACGTGTCGTTGGCGAAGGTGTTCGAATAGAGCGCCGAGCCGTCATAGCCCCAGCGCTTGTCCTGATCCGAATAGACCGTTGAGCCCGATACCGACACCAACTGGCCCGGCTTGTCGAAGGGCTTGCGGGTGATGATATCAACAGTGCCGCTGAGCGAGCCATCGGTCCGGTCCGCGCCTTGCAGCTTGATGACGTCGAGCCGACCGATCATCTCCGATGGGAACAGCGAAAGCGGCCCGTAGTCAGAATCCGCCACCGCGGCGATGCCGACCCCCCGGCCGTTCGGATTGACGAGCGTGCGCCCGTTGATCTCGGTCCGGTTCTGGCGCAGGCCGCGGATCGATACACTGGTGCCTTCGCCCAGCGCGCGGCGAATCTGCACGCCCGAGACGCGCTGCAGCGATTCCGCGATATTGTTGTCCGGCAATTTGGCGACGTCGGTCGCAACGATTGAGTCCTGGAACTGATCAGTCTTTCGCTTGACGTCGAGCGCTTCCGCCAAGCTGCGGCGATAGCCCGTGACCACGATATCTCCACCTTGGCCGGCGTCCGGCGACGCATCCTTGCCGCTCGTCGATCCGGCGGGGGCGGCAGGTGCGGTCTGAGCCAGAGCCGGCATACTTGTGAGCATGGCTCCAAAACAAACGCCTGACATCAACGAACGCGGTCTGGTCATAGTCCCTCTCCCCATTTTTTCTGGATTATTATTGCGTCAATTTGTTGCACAGTTAGCTACACGTCAAGCGGATTCATAAGTGAAATCCATTTGCAGCGCTGTCCGAGTGTGGCACGATCGGCGCGCAACCCGGTCGCTGGCGCCTGTAATGCGTTGCTTCAGCGACGAGTGACGCTAGCTCCCCCGTCGATGAGATAATCGACGCCGGTGATCCAGGATGCCTCGTCCGAGCACAGGAACA
>FSUD01000869.1_pt1 | contig 10237 bp, 9 predicted proteins | sample 1637011 | NCBI WGS metagenome assembly FSUD01 (sample SAMEA3914816, study PRJEB12502) | metagenome | biome: forest; material: soil | place: USA | collected 2011-09-16 | depth 0.3 m
CTCACCCTTCCGCGCCTTCGGCGCTCCCTCCCTCTCCCAAAGGGAGAGGGATTTAGGCCAGCGCCGCCAACGCGGCCTGTACGCCTTCCATGGTATACGGCTTGGTCAGCCGGGGACGGCCGCCGTGGCCGTCGATCGTCTCTTCCCCGCCGCTCGACAGGATGAAGGGGATGCCCCGCGCCGCCAGATCGTCGGCGACCGGCCAGCTCTTTTCGCCGCCCGACAGATTCACGTCGATGATCGCCGCATCGGGATGCTCGTCGGCGATCGTCGCAAGCGCCGACTGAACCGAGTCGCAAGTCGCGACGTGCATCTTGCCCAGCGCTTCGAGGAAATCCTCGAGCATCATCGCAATGAGCGGTTCGTCCTCGACGATCAGGATGCGCTGCGGCTCAGGCATGAACGACCTTTGTCAGCGCCGCGCTCCCCCGCCAAGGATTTAATTACCCGCCAGCACGTCGCGCGCAGCCTCCGCGAGCTGCTGGACGGAGAACGGCTTGGCGAGAAAGGCGACATTGTCGAGGTCGATCGACTTGCGCAATTGCTCCTCGGCATAGCCCGACATGAACAGGATCGGCAGGTCGGGATAGCGTTCGCGTGCGTGGCGGACCATGGTCGGGCCGTCCATCGTCGGCATGACGACGTCCGAGATCAGCAGGTCCGGGCGGTCGGATCTGGCAAGCAGCTCGAGCGCTGCTTCACCATGTTCGGCGGTCAACACGGTATAACCCTGCCGAGTCAGCGCACGCTCGGCCACCGTGCGGACCATGTCCTCATCCTCGACCAGCAGGATAGTGCCCGTGCCCCACAGATCGGCGGGCTTGTCCTTCGGCGCGGCGGGCGCGGGCTTGTCTGGGGCTGTAATCGCACCGCCGGCCGTGTGTACGGGGAAGTAGATCGTGAAGGTCGCACCCTGCCCCGGCTTCGAATCGGCGAAGATGTATCCGCCCGATTGCTTGACGATGCCGTAGACGGTCGAGAGGCCGAGCCCCGTGCCCTTGCCCACTTCCTTGGTGGTGAAGAACGGCTCGAAAATCTTGTGCAGCACGTCTGCGGGGATACCGGTGCCGGTGTCGCCGACCTCCAGCACCGAATAATCGGCGACCGGCAGGATATCCGATCCCAGCTTGCGCACCTCGGCGATCGACACGGCGCGAGAGGTGATGGTCAGCGTGCCGCCGCCATTGGGGTCCTTGGACAGCATCGCGTCGCGGGCATTGACCGCGAGGTTGACGACGACCTGTTCGAGCTGGCCCGGATCGGCGCGGACCGGCCCGAGATTGCGGCCGTGATGCACCTCCAGCTTCACCGTTTCGCCCATCAGGCGTTTGAGGAGGTTGGAGACTTCGGAAATCACGTCGGGCAGCTGAAGCACTTGCGGCCGCAGCGTCTGTTGGCGCGAGAACGCGAGCAGGTGGCGAGTCAGGTTCGCCGCGCGGTTCGAATTGGCGCGGATCTGCTGGATGTCGTCATAATCGCTGTCGCCGGGCGAATGACGCATCAGCATCAAGTCGCAATGCCCGATGATCGCGGTCAGGATGTTATTGAAATCATGTGCGACGCCGCCCGCGAGCTGGCCGACCGCCTGCATCTTGGTCGCTTGAGCGACTTCGCGCTTCAGCCGGGTTTCCTCGCCATTGTCCTTGAGGCTGAGCAGCACCGCAGCATCGCCCAGCCCGCGCGCGCCGGCGATGGTCAGCGCAACCGGTTCGTCCGGGTGATCCTTCAGCCGGATTGCCATGTCGGCGGAGTGAGTCGCGCCATTGGCGAACTTGCGCACCGCGTCGGCGACGGCGGCCTTGTCCTCGCGCACCACCAGATCGCCGGGATAGAGCGGCGGCTGGCCCGGATCGACTTGCGCTGCGCGGGCGAAGGCGTTGTTCATCTGGACGAACCGCCCATCGCGATCGACCAGCGCCAACCCGACCGGAAGCAGCGAGATCAGGCTCTTGATGTGCGCCGATGCATTGGCGCCGATCGCCAGCTGGCCGGTATCCTCCTCGTCGAGCAAGGCGACCAGGATCGGCGAATCCTCGCCTTCCAGGAACGGCAGCTGGATGACGCGGACCGGATTGGCCGCCATCCCCTCGCGCTCGAAGCGGACTTGGCCGCGATTGTCGGCGGTCAGGAAATGCGCGAAGTCGCGGCCGACCATGACGCTTTCCTCATGCCCCATTGCGCGCTCGCGCAGCACCCGGTTGGCGGCGAGCAAGCGGCCGTCCGGCGTAACCAGGGCGGCCATGATCCCGGCGGCGGCGATGCGGTCACCGGTCGGCCCCGCGATCAGCGACTGGACGTTGGTCGCGAGGTCCATGTCCTGCGTCTCGTGGAACCGCCAGACCAGCATGTCCTCGGCATCGCCGGTCCGCTCGATCGCGACCGCTATCGGCGAGCCACGCACGGTCAGGCGAGAAAGCTCGGCCGAGCCATCGCGCCATGCCATGCGGCCGGCCGCGGCAAGATCGGTCGCGCCGGTGCCGTCGAGCGGCAAGGTCGGCGGAGTCGGATACCCGGCGAAGCGCTGGCGATAGCGTTCGTTGGCGCAAACCAGCCGTCCCGCACGATCGGTGACGGCCACCGCGTCACTGCTGGTCGCGGCGAGGACTCGAGCGATGCTCCAGTCGGTTTCCGCCGGCGCATTGGCGGCGGACGGCGCCACGCGCGACCATATGATCGCTGCGCCGACCATGACGAGCAAAGCGGCGAGGAGCCCGCCCGCGACAGCCAGATCGTGAAGGATGAACAGTGCCAGTCCCGCCGCCGCAACGCCGCACAGTCCGGCGACGATCAGCGCGTTGCGCTGACCGGGTTTATCGGGATCGAGCAGGGAAACGGGACGCGACGCCATGTCTACCCATGTGGCGGTGTGGCGGCGCCCGTCAAGCAGTTGCACCTTATCCCACCGTCATCCCGGCGAAAGCCGGGATCTCAGGCCGCATCGCGCCTTCGCCGAGACCCCGGCTTTCGCCGGGGTGACGTGGAAGAGGGTGGCCCTTCCCGACTCTCGCCGGGGAGGAAAACCTTACCAGATCCGGACGCGCTGTTCCGGAGTCAGATACAGCTTCTGGCCCGGCGTCGGTTTGAACGCCGCGTACCAGGGGTCCATGTTGCGGACGATATTGGCGCGCTGTTCGCTCGGGCTGTGCGGGTCGACCAGCAGGCGCTGGCGGAGCGTCGCCTCGCGATAGCTGCGGCGCCACACCTGCGCCCAGCCGAGATAGAAGCGCTGATCGCCGGTATAGCCGTCCTTGACCGCTGCCGTCTTGCCGCCCAGCGTCTTCAGATACGCATCATGCGCGACCGACAGGCCGGCCAGATCGGCCGAATTCTCGCCGAGCGTGAGGGCGCCCTTCACATGCATCCCGGGCAGCGGCTCGTATGCATCATATTCCGCGACCAACGCCGCCGACAGCTTCTTGAATGCCGCCACATCGGCATCGGTCCACCACTGAGTCAGCTTGCCGGTCTTGTCGTACTTGGCGCCCTGATCGTCGAAATGGTGGCTCAGTTCGTGGCCGATCACCGCGCCGATGCCGCCATAATTGACCGCCGCGTCGGCATTGGGATCGAAGAACGGCGGCTGCAGGATCGCGGCCGGGAAGACGATCTCGACCATGCCGAAATTGGCATAGGCATTGACCTCCATCGGGGTCATCCCCCACTCCCAGCGCTGGAGCGGCTTGCCGAGATGGCCGAGATCGTCGCGGCGACCCCAGTCACTGGCGCGCCATTCGTTGCCGAACGCATCGCCCTTGACGATCTTCATGTCCGAATAATCGTGCCACTTGGTCGGATAGCCGATCTTGGGCGTGAAGGCGGCGAGCTTCTCATGCGCCTTGACCTTGGTCTCGGGCGCCATCCAGGTCAGCTTGTCGATCCGCGCGCCCATCGAGCTGATGATATTCTTGACCAGCGTATCGGCGGCCGCCTTGGTCGCTGGCGGGAAATATTTCTGGACGTAGATCTTCGAGACATCGTCCTGCAGCGAGTTGGTGGTGAACTGAACCGACCGCTTCCACCGCGCTTCCTGCTCGGGCGTGCCGCCCAGCGTCTTTTCGTAAAAGGCGAAATTCTCTGCGTCGAACGCCTTGGGCAAAACGTCGGCATAGCCGTCGAAGCTGCGCAGCAGCAGCTGGTCCTGCAACACCGAGACCGGTGCGTCGGCGACCAGCTTGGCGATCGCGGTGACCGCGGTCGGCTGAGCGACGATCACGGTGTCGACAGGGGTGCCCATCGCCTTGAAATAGGCGGAGAAATCGAAGCCGGGCGCCGACTTCTGCAAATCGGCGACCGACATCTTGTTATAGGTCTTGTCGGCGTCGCGGCTGTCGATGCGAGTCCAGCTAACCTTGGCGATCTCAGTCTCGAAATCGACGATCGCCTTGGCGCGGGCATCGGCATTGGCCTCGCCAGCCAGCGTCAGCATCTTGGCGATGTGCGCGATATAAGCGGTCTTGGCCTCGGCCAGCTTGGGATCGGTCGAGATGTAATAGTCGCGATCCGGCAAGCCCAGCCCGCCCTGACGCAGGCCCATCACATAGGTTTCGGGGTCCTTGTCGTCCTGGCCAACGCCGCTGCCGAATACGCCGCGCACGCCGCCGAACGATCCCTCGCCCAGCAACGCCGGATAGCCCGCCTTGGTCATCGACTTGATCTTGGCCAGCCAGGGCTGGATCGGCGCTAGGCCCTTGCTCTCGATCGTCGCGGTGTCGAGGAAGGTATTGTACGCGGTACCGATCTTCGAATTCGGGTCGGCGGCGGCCGCTTCCAGAATGCCCCTGGTCCGTGATTCGGACAGGTCGGCAAGCAGGTTGAACGCGCCATAGTTCGACTTGTCGGCCGGGATCGGCGTGGTCTTGGTCCAGGTGCCGTTGCCGTAATTGTAGAAATTGTCGCCGGGCGCGACGCTCTTGTCCATGCCGGCTTCATCGAAGCCGAAGGTGCCGAATTGCGGCTTGCCGGCGGTCTGGGCGAGCGCGGCGCCGCTGATGGCGGTCGCGGCGAGCATGGCGAAAACGATAGGTTTCATTGGGGGAGGATCCTTCCTGAAGTTTGTTTTGTTTTACGTCGTTACCAGATGCGAACGCGCTGTTCGGGCGGCAGATACAGCTTGCCGCTCTTGACGCCGAACGCTGCATACCAGGCGTCCATGTTGCGGACGATCCAGGCGCGTTGTTCGGATGGCGAATGCGGATCGGTCAGCAGCCGCTGGCGCAGATTCGCCTCGCGGTAATTGCGCCGCCAGACCTGCGCCCAGCCGAGATAGAAACGCTGGTCGGCGGTATAGCCGCCGATCACCGGCGCAGGCTTGCCGCCCAGCGAATTGTGATAGGCGTCGTAGGAAGCGTTGAGGCCGGCCAGATCGGCGGAGTTCTCGCCCAGGGTCAGCGCACCTTTGACGTGCATGCCCGGCAGTGGTTCGTATTTATCATATTCCGCAACAAGATCGCCGCTCAACTTCTTGAAATTGGCCACATCCTGATCGGTCCACCATTGCGTCAGCTTGCCATGGAGATCGAACTTCGATCCCTGGTCATCGAAATGATGGCTCATCTCATGACCGATCACCGCACCGATGCCGCCATAGTTGATCGCCGGGTCGGCATTGGGATCGAAGAACGGCGGCTGCAGGATCGCCGCCGGGAAGGTGATCGCGACCAAAGTCGGGTTGGCCTGGGCGTTCACCGTCATCGGGGTCATCCCCCATTCCCAGCGATAAATCGCCTTGCCGAGCTTGGCGCGGTTATAATCGTATTGCCACTGGCCAGCGCGCAGCTCGTTGCCGAACGCATCACCCTTGACAATGTCGAGCGCGGCATAATCGCGCCATTGCGTCGGATAGCCGATCCGCGGCGTGAACGCGGCCAGCTTGGCATGCGCCTTCACCTTGGTCTCGGGCGCCATCCATTCCAGCTTGTCGATCCGCGCGTTCATCGCCGCGATGATGTTCTTGACCAGCTTGTCGGCCGCCGCCTTGGTCGCCAGCGGGAAATACTTCGCGACATAGACCTTGGACACGTCGTCGGTCAGCGCGCCGCTGGTGAACTGGACCGACCGCTTCCAGCGATCCTGCTGCTGCGGCGTGCCCGACAGGACGGTGCCGTAAAACGCGAACTGTTCCTGATCGAACGCCTTGGGCAGCACGTCGGCGTAACCGTCGAGCGAGCGGATCAGCAACTGGTCCTTGAGTACGCCGAGCGGGGTCGATCCGACCAAAGCGGCGATTCCGGTGATCGCGGTCGGCTGGCCGACGATGACGGTGTCGGTCTGAGTCTTTCCGGCAGTGAAGAACGCCGCGAAATCGAAGCCCGGCGCCGACTTCTGCAAATCGGCGACGGTCATCCTGTTATAGGTCTTGTCCGCGTCCCGGCTCTCGATCCGGGTCCAGCTCGCCTTGGCGATCGCGGTCTCGAAATCGACCACCGCCTGGGCGCGTGCCTGGGCATCGGCCTCACCCGCCAGCGTGAACATCTTGGCGATGTGCGCGACATAAGCGGTCTTGGCCTCCGCCAGCTTGGGGTCGGCGCTCAGGTAATAATCGCGGTCGGGCAGCCCGAGGCCGGCCTGGCGCAGGCCGACCGTGTAGAGGTCGGGGTTCTTCGCGTCTTGCGATACACCACTTCCGAACGGACCGCCGACGCCGTTGCGCGCGGCCTCCGCCAGCAGCGCCGGATAGCCGTCCTTCGACGACAGTGACGCGATCTTGCCGAGCCACGGCTTGATCGGCGCCAGTCCTTTGGCCTCGATCGTCGCGGTGTCGAGGAAGGTGGCGTAGGCAGTGCCGATCTTCGAGTCGGGCTTCCTCGCCGCCGCTTCGAGCAATCCGCGGGTGCGCTGGTCCGACAGGTCTTGCAGCACTTCGAACGCGCCGAAGCTCGATTTATCGGCGGGAATCGGGGTGGTCTTGGTCCAGGCGCCATTGGCGAAGGCGTAGAAATCGTCGCCCGGCGCGACGCTCTTGTCCATGCCCTTTTCGTCGAACCCGAAGGTACCGAACATGGGCTTGGCGGCAATTATGCCAGCGGCCGGAGCGGCGGATTGCGCGATCATGGCGCCGCCCAAAGCGGTCGCGGCAAGCAAAGCGAATGCAAACGGCTTCATCGCAGTCCTTTCCTGAAATAGGACCGGGACGCGGACGCACACGGGCAAGCGTGGCCATCTAACCCCCCAGGATGTTGCTGTTGTAACGAGGCAATACGCCCAGTCAACGCCCTCAAATGTGGCGGCGTTTCCACTTGCGGGCGATCCACAGCCGCCAGCCGAGCGCGCTCAGCGCGTAGCCGGCAACGGTCATCACGGCGGTGATGATCAGCAACCCGACGATGGTCGCGGGCCCCGCTTCCGCGTAGATCCAGTGCAGCCAGGTGTTCGATGCGCCGGTCGCGATCGGCTGACCCGGCACGGCGGCATCGAAGCGTAGCACTTGCCGCCCCAGCCAATAGGCCGCGACCCAGATCGGCGGGGTCGTGAAGGGGTTGGTGATGAAGGTGGTCAGCGCCGCCGCCGGGATATTGGCGCGCAAGGGAAGCGCGAACAGCGCCGACAGCGGAATCTGCGCGACCGGGCACAGGATGCCGGTGACCATGCCGAGTGCGACTCCGCGCGGTACCGATCGCCGGGTGAAACGCCACAACTCCGGCGCCAGCACGCGGTGGATCACCGGACGCAGCAACCGGCTGCGCTCGAACGTCTCGCGCGTCGGCAGGTTCTTCGCGGCCCAGGCGTGGAGCTTTGCGCCCATGCCCATCAACCGCGCTCCCTCAGGATGCGGCCGGCTTCCTTCTTCCACTCTCGATCCTTGATATGTTCGCGCTTGTCGTGCGCCTTGCGGCCCTTGGCCAGCGCGATCTCGATCTTCGCCCGGCCGCGCGAGTTGAAATAGATCATCAGCGGCACGACCGTCATGCCGTCGCGCGCCACCGCGCCGTGCAGCTTGTTGATTTCACGCTCGTGCAGCAGCAGCTTGCGCGGCCGCTTAGGCTCGTGGTTGAAACGATTGCCGTGGCTGAATTCGGGGATGTTGGCGTTGATCAGCCACGCGCCGCCCTCGATCGTGACCTGGGCATAGCTTTCCGCGATCGAGCCCTCGCCCGCGCGCAGCGACTTCACTTCGGTACCGGTCAGCGCGAGGCCGGCCTCATACGTGGTCTCGATCGCATAATCGAAACGCGCGCGCCGGTTTTCGGCGACGATCTTGGTCTTTTCGAAGGTGGTTGGTTTGGGACGAGCCATAAGGGCGGGGGATGTAGGCGCGGCGGCGCGGAAAGAAAAGCGTGGGCGGTCCCCGATCAGAACTTGAACTTGAGCCGGGCCATCAGCCGGTTGCTGACGAAACCGCCGACCGAGGCGGCCTCGGTCTCTGCGGAAAGCTTGGTGTTGGCGTTCAGACTGGTCTCAGCCTTGCTCCGTTGCGGATCCGCCGAATAGCGTTGGGATAGCGTCTTGAGGCGAAACTGATCGTTGTCCTTACGCGCGCAGACGACGATGTCGCCGCTATCGCTGACCGGGCAATCCGGCCGTGGAGTCAACCGGACCGCAGACGGCGCCGGCGGACCCGAGACAGGATCGGATTGCAGCATCATCGCGACCAGAACCAGCATCGCCCGCCCTCCAACGGTGAGCGGACGATGACCGGCAATTACGACCGGAGGATGGCGTCAGCGTCCCAGCGGATCAGGGCCGAACCGATTGCTGCCCTCGGTCCCCGGCAGCACGAGCACTACGATCAGGATCACGACCGCCAGCAACGCGGCGAACTGGATCAGGCCGAACGATTGCTGGGTGGCGGCGAACGGCCGGCCCGGCACGGGCGCAAGCTTGCCGGCCGCCAGCATCGCCAGGCCGGACACCTGACTGGCGATATTGAGCAACGCCACCGGCAGTGCCCACCAACCCGACCGATTGCCATCGTGCAAGCGCCGGACCACCGCTGCGGCAACCAACAGAATGAACAGAATACCGAGGACAACGCCCACTGTGCCGATCCAGGTCATCAGCGGCATCATGTCGTGAAACATCGCCTGCTGGTCCCGAAGACCCGCCTGATCATGAGCCGCGACGGCATGGCCGATCCGCTGAAACATCCAGACGAACATCGGAATGCTGGCGATCGTGCTGACCACCGTCTGCGCGACATAGGTGACGAGTATCCACAACCAGAACGGCTCGCGATTCTCCCGTCCAGAAAAGGTCAGCAACCCGCGAAAATGACCCGAAAACAGCTTCATCGCATCCAATCCGATTGAATAGGCCGCAAGCGTCAGGCCGGTTCTTCACCGAAGCGATTGGGACCGAGCGTGGTCGGCTGACACAGGAAGACGATGAGCACGATCATGATCACGAAGGCGATCATCCCAAGCCCTGATAACGCCATCACCGAGCCGAACATCGGCCCCATCGCCGCATTGACCTGATCGGGCGGCGTGTCTGGGCGGATGTTGGCGAAGACCGAGAAGAATTGAGGCAAAATCGACGCGTAGAGGACCGGCATCGCGATCTGCAGCGCGAAATAGGGCGCCGCCCACCAGCCGGACTGATCGCTGTCATGCAGCCGGCGGACCACTGCGGCCAGGATCAACGCAGCCAGAACCAGCGACAATATCGCGGCCAGGGCCATCATGGTCTGCATCATCGGCATCATCGTTTGCGTCATAATTTGCTGAAGCGCTTCGGGATGCTGATCGAAATAGGTCGGGTCGGCCTGCGCTCGCTCCGTCAACGGTGCGAAGCTCTCGGAAAAGCCCGACATGACCGGAATCATGACAATCGTCTGGACGATGAACTGCCCGACATAGACGATGAGTATCCACAGCCAGAACGGCTGGCGCCGCTCGCGGCCGGTAAAGGTCAGCAACCCGCGAAAGTGATCCGACAGCAAGTTCATCAACAGCCCCTCGCCAAACGCCGACCTTCAGTATCAAGCTACTCCCGCCGCCGCCATCGCCGCGTCGACCGCGGCGCGGCTTGCTTCGTTCGCTTCGGTCATCGGCAGGCGAAAGTGCATCGGCCAATCGGGCTTCACTCGCGACAATGCATATTTGACCGGGCCCGGCGACGCATCGGTGAACATCGAGACATGGAGCGGATAGAGCCGACCGTGCAGTTCCAGCGCCTTCGCATGGTCGCCCGCCGCCCAGGCCGCCTGAAATTCGGCGCAAAGGCGCGGCGCGACATTGGCGGTGACCGAGATGCAGCCGTCGCCGCCCTGTGCGAGATAGGCGACCGCGGTGCCGTCCTC
>FSUD01000727.1_pt1 | contig 10234 bp, 10 predicted proteins | sample 1637011 | NCBI WGS metagenome assembly FSUD01 (sample SAMEA3914816, study PRJEB12502) | metagenome | biome: forest; material: soil | place: USA | collected 2011-09-16 | depth 0.3 m
GACCTACGAAGCCGCTGCCCTTGCCGGCCTAGGCCTGATCCAGGCACCACTTATGGGGATCGGCCCATATTTGGAAAGCGGAGCACTGGTAGAGATCCTACCCGATTTTCGTCGTCGGGCGCTCCCCGTGTCCCTCGTCGTTGCACATCGGAGCAATCTGTCGCGCCGAGTCCGCTCATTCATGAAATGGATCGAAGAGGTACTGACGCCGTATCTGGAGTGAATGGCGGGTTTCAGGCACCGTTGGGGAATTTGCGAACGACCGCTATTGGGGCGCAATCCAGACTAGCCGCCGCCTCCCTATTGCTCCCGCGCTCGGGGAACGGACCGCCTCGACGTATGCCACCCTCGGGCCTCAAGGAAATAGCGCGGCCCATTTCACCTTCCAGGCCGGATCGCTATCAAATGTCATGGCCTTCGGCGTGTTCATCCATCGATCTGATTCAATCTACGACGATACCCAGCCGAACGGTACCAGTTTCCCAGGCAGTATCTGGAGCGGGCAAGAGCCTGCGTCGGAGATTGGATCGTCTACTACGAACCTCGAAAAGTGCTTGGTACCAAGGGCTACTACGCCGTTGCCAAGGTCGAGCGCGTTATCCCCGATCCGTCGACACCCGGCATGTATCTCGCGCTGATTGAACCGGGGAGCTACTTGGACTTTGCAACGCCGGTCCCGTTCGCTGACGAGAGTGGTCCAATCGAACGCGGCGTTCTCAATGAGGCGGGGCGCATTTCAGGCCGGGCGCAAGCCGCCGTCCGAGGACTGTCGTCAGGCGACTTCAACCGGATCGTCGATGCCGGTCTGGCCGAGGAAAATCCGCTGCTACCCCGAACCGACGCCATGGCAGTAGATCACTCGCTACGCGAAGAGCGCGCGCCCTTCTTTTTTGATGGAGCGCGGGAACGAGTAACTGCGCTCATTTCGCGGGTTGTTCGTGACCGCGTTTTCCGGCGGATTGTCCTGCGCGCCTATGACGAGCGCTGCGCAGTTACGGGTTTGAAGCTGATCAACGGCGGCGGGCGAGCTGAAGTGGAGGCGGCGCACATCCGCCCCGTTGAGGCAAACGGTCCTGACATCGTCAGCAACGGTCTCGCGCTGTCCGGGACTGCCCACTGGACGTTTGATCGCGGACTGATCGGGCTTGATGCTGACCTTCAGATTCTGGTGTCGCGACAGGCAAACGATCAGGACGGCATCCGCGGTATCGTCAACAATAGCGGACGGCTGTTGATACCGCGGCGTGGCGCCGATCGCCCTCACCAGCAATTCGTTCGGTGGCACCGAGAACATTGCTTCAAACATTGAAGTTTCGCCGCCTATCGGGGCAGGGAGTAGCTTGTACTTCGGCCGCCCGCGTCATCCTTGCGAAGGATCCCGCGATCGACCAGGTCGTTGATGTCACGTGAAGCCGTGTCCTGCGAGGTTTTCGTGATGTTCGCCCATTTGGACGAGGTCAGCTTCCCCTCGAATCCGTCGAGCAGGCGATTGAGCATCGCTTGTTGGCGATCATTGAGCTTTTCACCAGCGAGTTCCTCCCAGAAGCGTGCTTTGTGGATGACGTTCTCCAGCACGACTTCCGCGCCGTCGAACGCATTATCCAGGCAGGCTAGGAACCAGCGCAGCCAGCCGGTTATGTCCATGTCGCCCTTCTGGGTCGTCTCCAAGATATCGTAGTAGGCTTTGCGCTCGGCCCGAATCTGGGCCGACATGCTGTAGAAGCGTTGCGCACTATTCTCCGCGCGCGCGAGTGCCATGTCGGCGATCGCGCGCGCGATGCGACCATTTCCGTCATCGAAAGGATGGATGGTGACGAACCAGAGATGCGCGACCGCTGCCTTCAGCACCGGATCGATTGCCGGGCCCTTTTCGAACCAATCGAGAAAGGCTGCCATCTCGTCGTCGAGTCGGTCGAAAGGCGGCGCTTCATAGTGCACTTTCTCTTTCCCGTAGGGACCGGAGACGACCTGCATCGGACCCGATTCCTCGGTGCGCCAAGCACCGACGGCGATACGGCTCATACCGCTGCGCCCTGTCGGGAACAGGGCGGCTTGCCAACCAAACAGGCGCTCCGCTGTGAGCGGCGCGCTGAAGTTTTGGGTCGCATCGAGCATCATCTCGACCACGCCTTCGACATTGCGATCCGGCGTCTTGAGGCCAGCGACATCCATGCCGAGCCTACGCGCCAACGATGAGCGAACCTGCTCGCGATCGAGCGTCTCGCCCTCGATGTCGCTAGACTTTGTGACTTCTTCTGTAAGTGCTTCCAGCACTGCCTCGGCGCGGAGCGCGAGCCCTAGAGCCTCCATCCGGCCGATTAGTCGCCCTTGATGGCGGCTGACCGCAGCAAGCTGCTCGGCGAGGTCGGCCTGATCCCACCGGAATTGCGCCCAAGCAGCGTGCTGATAGATATATTTGGCCATATTCTCCGCGCCTTTTGCGGAGAATATGGCATATTTTCTCCGCAAGACAAAGTTTAATCTCCGCATTTTTCGCGGAGATTAAGGATCTAATCTCCGCAATGGACTTGCATACCAAGGTGTGGCTGCTATTGTGTCTCCCAGCGACCAATCGATGAAAAATCGCATTGCGAACCAATCGCTTAGGTGTCCATCAGATTTCCTCTTACCCATCAACACCGCCGATTATCTGGGCCGATCCTTGGGGCGGTTCAACGCGATTTATCGCTACTCGCTTGGCGCTACTGATCATGAGCCGTCCGGAGGCTGCATTTTCAATTTTCGCTCGAGTACGAGTAGCAATTGCGGAGGCGTTTCGTGACGATCTTAGCGGAATGCCCCCGCGGTCGCTGCAAGCAAGATCAGGCCGCACTAGCCAATCGCGGATCACTAAGGGGACGACCGCCCTGGCGGCCAGTTCCTCCAGCCCATCGACGATATAACGGGCGTAATGGCGTTCGATCATCGCGACGCTCGTATCGTGCAATGCCGCGACCAACCGGATGGGCAAACCCATTCCGATGCTTCTGACTATGGAGGAATGCCGAAGCGCATAAGGGACCGTCCCGCGGAGGCCGATCGCTTCGCAAATTGCTTTCCACGGGCGGGTCAACTCGGATGCAGACGTCCGCGGGCCGCGCCGATCCCGGCGTCAGCTCAAGACGCCGGTCTGGATGTAGCGCCAGCGACATAGGAGCGGTTCTTCGCCTCCCCTGCCCGCCATCACCGGCTGCAGCGCGGCCATAACGTCCGCGCCGATCTGAACAGCGTAAGAGCCGTCAGTCTTGTGCCGGCCCTTTCTGCTCTTGGGCATCAGCAGCCTGAACCGCTCGCATTACAAGTCCCGGACCTGCAAGCGCTGAACCTGCGAAAACCGCGCGCCCGTGGCAGCCAGCACGAGGACTATTCTCCAGACGTCGCCGTCCTCATCGTGTGACGCCGCCGCTTCATCACCTTCCTAACGATATCGTCGTCAAGGATCTGATTGTCTCGTGCGCCGCTCACGGGCTCGGCGAGCGGTTCATCCCGGCTCAACCCATATCGAATGATATCTCCGAACTCCGGTGGGAGCTGCTTTCGGTGCTTCTGGTGCGCCGCATTCAACGCCGACTTGAAATCCGACAACGTGCGCAAATGCGACGTAGCCTTGAGCACCGGGTTCAGGCTCCCCTTCCACGCAGATAGGTCATCCTCAGTCAGCAACGCCAACTCGATATCGACGATCGAGTGCGAAAAAACGTGAAGCCCCAAACGGCTTGCCGCATCGGAACGGGCCTCGCGGCCAAGCTGGGCGCTGCGGCGCGCATTTCTCATCTTGATGTAAACGTCCAACACCGACCGCACAGTTTCCGGCGGCGCCAGAGCGGCGCACGCGGTTTGCTCTCGCGCGCCGGTCACGGTTTCGCGCGCCTGCTTGATAGCTTGCTCGAAATTGAGATTACCCTCGGCGACAAGGTCATCGGCAGTTCCGAGCGTCCCCTGTTGGTATTTCTTATCGCCGACGTACCAACGAACAACCCAACGTCCACCACGCTTCTGCTTTCGGTATCCAAGGTGGATGTCCGGGTCGATGCTACGCCAATGGGTGCCGGGCGACAGCGCCGCGCGGGCGTTCTTGGTCGTAATTTTCGCGTCGAGAAGCGGTCCTGCCATGCGAAACTCGTCAAACCTTCGTCAAACCGATAGGCGCAACTCGCAGCATACTCCAAAACACTATTGTAGATCAAGTATTTGTAATAAATGGACAATTACGGACGAGTACAGACACAGGCGGACGGAAACTCTGGCGCTCTCACGGCGAAAACACGAGTTCGATTCTCGTAGGGGTCACCAGTCGCCCAAGAAGAGGCGGAAATGCGCGATTCAGCCCTTCAGCCTATTTTCCGACCTTGATCCGGAGCCACGGAGTCAGCGCGGCAAGATAGGCTGCCTCGATGACGACCTCGCACCGATCGGCTGACTTCCCCGCCAGGTATTACGACCGGCGATACCGGCTGCTGAAATTGGCCGAGGCGAACGAATGCCAATCTGATCGTCCCTTCGCACTTTGCCGATGCCTGAATAGACCAGACCACCGCCGAAATAGCTGGCGATCGGATTGTAGCGCGTATCGGCGATGCCGAAGCGCAGCCACCCGGCGAGGCCGTCCGCATCGTCGGCGCGGGTGCCCTTCATCCGCTGTTCGGCGAAAATATAGGCGCCGCCATTGCCCTGCCCAGTCGATGGAGCGCCGGCAGCTGGAATGGCGTCGAACCGTGCGGTATAGCGCCAGGTGCCGATTGCTGCCTTCGTGCCGCCGTTCAGATAGTCGAGTTCACCGACCAATAGCGCACCGTCCCGTCCCGACGGTTTGATTGCGGTTGCTGCAGGATGCGCGGGATCGCCCGGCACGCCATCGAGAATCGCGACACGCGCCAGCCAGTTGCGGCCGAGCTTTCCCTCGACGCGCAGCGCGAGCGACGTGACGGGAAAGATCGACGGACCATTCTTCCCCGATTGCGAGAAATCGGGGCCGATCCCATGCGACGAAAGCAGGAAGAGCCCGCCGCTTTGCGTCGTGTCGAACTCCGAATTGAGATTGTAGAGCCCGGCCTTGAGCGACGCATTTCTGCCGACATCCTGCTCCACCCAGGCCTCGAAGAGACGGAGGGCGCGTATATCGGTCTCGACATTCGACACGCTCTGCACGTCCCCTACCAAAGTCGGGGAAAAGTGCGTGCCGTTATTGTAAATGGCGTAGGCAAATAGCCGGGCACCGTGCCAGCCGATTAACTTGTCGGCATCGACCGCCACTTGCAGGTCGAGATTGTCGAGATACCGCGTGCCGCGGACGATACCGCTATCCACATCACTGCGGACATCGGCGGTATAGACTATCGACACCGACACCGGCTTGGTCGAGCCCTCGTTCGCCGATCGCGGATAACCGGTCGGGCGCTCGTCCTGCGCGAACGCGGGGCGCGCCACCAGGAACAATGCGACCGCGAGTATCCGCCGGATCACACAGCGTCATCCAGGGAGAAGCGATCATCGTCCTCGTCATAGGCGAAGACTTCGGCATATCGGCCCCACAACGTCACCGTCCGCAACGTCTCATCGGCATAATCGGGCGACATGTGATCCTCCAGCTCGTCACGGAAACGGCGGGCGGGCGCCACGTGACCGGCGCGTTCGTCGAGGACACGCCTGATATGCTGGGCGAGCGGCACATGCGCGAGCAGCGCCTGCGCGAACAACGCCTTGCGCTCATCGACATCGGCGTCGGCATAACGGCGCGCGGCGGGGGTAAGCTGTATGTCGGCCCCTTGCAGCTCGGCGAAACGCAGCAATTGCAGCGTCTCCGCCATCGGGAACAGTTCATCGATCTCCAGCTGCAGCTGGTCGGCGAGATCGGCCATCGGCGCGCGGCCATTGAATGGGCTGGCATCGACCTCCTCGATCAAGCCGGCCAGCGAGTTGGTCGAGACTCGCGGCAGCACCATCTGGATGCCCGTCCCGGGAAACACTCCGTCACGCGCCGGCTCGGCTGTGGCCCGCGCCGTCATCTGCGCGTAGATATCGTCGACCAGCGCGCGGAACGGCGGATCAAGCCGGTCGCGCGGTTGCGGCAAGTCGACCTTGATCTCTGCGGCAACACGTCCCGGATTGGACGAAAACACCAGAATGCGGTCGCACATCAGCACCGCCTCCTCGATATTATGCGTGACGATCAGGATCGACTTGATCGGCATTCGCCCTTCCGCCCAGAGATCGAGCAGGTCGGTGCGCAACGTTTCCGCGGTCAGCACGTCGAGCGCCGAGAATGGCTCGTCCATCAGCAACAGCGATGGATTGACGACGATCGCCCGCGCCAGCCCGACGCGCTGGCGCATCCCGCCCGACAATTCCTTGGGATAGGCGTTCTCGAATCCGTCGAGCCCGATCAGGTCGATCGCGGCGAGTGCCCGGGTGCGACGCGCCTCGGCCGGCACGCGCTGCGCCTCCAGCCCCAGCTCGACATTCTGTAGCACGGTCAGCCAGGGAAACAGCGCGAAGGTCTGAAATACCATGCTGACGCTGGGGATCGCACCGCTCTCATCTGCGACAAAGTCGATATCGCCCTCGTCAGGCCGGATCAGTCCGGCGATCGACCGCAACAGCGTGGACTTGCCCGAGCCCGAGCGGCCGAGCAGCCCGACGACTTCGTTCTCGCGCAAGGTCAGCTCAACGTCGTCGAGCACGAGCAGCGCGTTGCCCCCCGCCTTGCCGTAGCGATGGGTGAGGTGCTCGACCTTGACGAGCGTGGGCGCGGTGGTTGGGCGGGCGTAAGTGGTGGCCATGATCCGGCTCCTTCTTGGCAATATCAGGCGAGACGCAGGCGGCGGTCGGCGTAAGCGTAGAGCGGCCGCCACAGCAGGCGGTTGAACCCGATCACGAAGATCGACATCACCACGATCCCCAGCGTCACGCGGGGGAAGTCACCGGCGGCGGTGGCCTTTGCGATATACGCGCCGAGCCCCGTCGCCTGGAGATGCGTGCTACCCCAGGACACTGCCTCGGCGACGATGCTTGCGTTCCACGATCCGCCCGATGCGGTCAGCGCGCCGGTGACGTAATAAGGGAAGATCCCCGGGATCACGAGCGTGCGCCACCATTGCCAGCGACCGACCTTGAACATGCCAGCCGCTTCTCGCAGGTCGTTGGGGATCGCGCTGGCGCCGGCGATGACGTTGAACAGGATGTACCATTGCGTGCCCAGCACCATCAGCGGCGATAGCCAGATGTCGACGTTCAGATGCCAGTGGACGATCGCGATCACCGCGAACGGGAACAGCACATTCGCCGGGAACGCAGCCAGGAATTGCGCGACCGGCTGTAGCCGCTCCGCCCAGCGCGGACGCAAGCCGATCCACACGCCGATCGGCACCCAGATCAGGCTGGCGATCGCGATCAGCAGGAGTACGCGCAGCATCGTCACCATGCCGAACCCCAGCGCCATGAACACGTCGCGCCAGGCGAGATGGTGCGCGACATAACCGATCACCAGCCAACAGGCGGCGGCGAGCGCGACGGTGACGATTGCCATCATCAGCCGGCCAAGGCCGATCAACGGCGCGAAGATCACGGGCAACAATCGCGTGCGGCGAAATACGTCATACGCCCAGCTTTGCGGCGCGTTTTGCGAGGCGGTCTGTTCGAAGCGGAAGCGATCCGCCCAGGCCACGACCGGACGGAACACCAGCTGATCGTAGAGCAGGATCACGATCGCCATTGCGCCCACCGCCCAGCCGACCGCGCGGAAATCCTGCCGATCGATCGCCAGCGCCAGCCATGATCCGATCCCGGGCAGCATGATCCGGGTATTGCCGACGCTGATCGCTTCGGCGGCGACGACGAAGAACCAGCCCCCCGACATCGACATCATCGCGTTCCAGACCAGCGCCGGCGTCGCGAACGGCAGTTCGAGCCGGATGAAACGCCGCCAGGGCGAAAGCGCGAACCCTCTGGATACCTCCTCCAGGTCGCTCGGCACGGAGCGCAACGACTGGTAGAAGCTGAACGCCATGTTCCATGCCTGGCTGGTGAAGATCGCGAAGATCGCCGCCAGCTCGACCCCGAATTGCTGCCCCGGAAACAGGTTCATGAAAAACGTGACCGTAAAGGTCAGGAAACCAAGGATCGGCACCGACTGAAGGATATCGAGCGCGGGCACGATAATCAGCTCGGCGCGCTTGCTCTTGGCGGCGAGGGTCGCGACGACAAAGGTGAAGAGCAGCGACGCGCCAAGCGCAGCGAACATCCGGAGCGTCGTGCGCAGCGCGTAGGCCGGGAGATTCCACGGATCGAGCGTGACCGGGTCGAGCTGCAACCGCGACAGTGGCTGGGCAACGCCCTCGGCGCCCCTGACGACCAGCACGGCCAGACCGGCCAGCAGCAGCAAGGCGATGGCATCGGCCCAGCTCGGCGTCGTCGCGCGCCAGAAGCGCGAGAAGGGACGCACGCCGCGGGCCATTGCGGGAGTATCACGCATTTGTCTCACCTCATCGAGCGCCGTCGACGGCGCCCCGGGGCGAGACTGACTGGATCAGGCTCGGCCGAGCGCCTCCGACGGCGCGTTCAATCGACTACTGTCGCTTGGCATTTGTTTGTCGTTTCCTGATCGTCGGCGATTCGGCCGACGCGGGCCGACTGCTCCCGCAGTGCAGCATTGTCAATCGGGGGAGCGCTGCGGGCTTGCCCGGTGCTCACGCAAAGCCGCGATCTTTACACAATCACTACGCAAATCCGGCGAGTTCGACCACGATTCCTTATGGCCCTCCGCGCTATCTGTATGGCGTTGAGCAGGTGTCTTGGTGAAGCTGGAGCGTTCTCGAAAAGTCGATCTCTCGGTACGTGGCTGGGGAGTAGCAATGCTCCTGCTGTCGGCCTCGCTTGTCGCGATATTGCCCGCGTTGCGAGGTGCCGGCGTTCGGGCCCAGCCCGACGTGGCGGCGTTGTGCATCGCTTTCGCTGCGTTCTGCTCGGGGAGTTTGGGGGCGAGCTTTCTGGCGATGGGCCGTCAGTTGTTCCTCCCCCTCCCCGCACCGGAAGCGCGGCCTTCGGCGCATAGCGAGTCACGATGAGCCACGCTGCCACAATCATATTCGTTGCCTTCTCCTGGAGCGCGAGTTGCGCTGCGGCCATCCGGATGGGGAGGCGTCGCCGTCGTATTCCGGGACCTCTGGCGCGTTCCTCCGGGCAGCGTCGCGGGGACAAGTAACGTGGCCGGCTGTTTGATGAGGCGCCCCGAATCCCGCGCCGTTACGCCATCTATATGACCGCAGCCCTCAATCGATCTCGAAGCTTAATGCGGCGTGGACTTATCTAATGCCGGTACGATCGTTCCGGTTTCGGCGACGATCGGCGCAAGGAGTATCAACATGGTATCACCCCTCGATCCGGACCCAGACCAACCTGGTTGCACGCTCAGCGTCGGACAGGACAAGGCCGGCCACTGGCTGGTCCAGGCCAGCAGCGGGCAGCTCGAAGGCCGTTTCGTCTCTTTCGCCGCCGCGATGACGTTCGCGCGGAGCGAGAGCCAGGCTCTTCCCGGCGCCATCATCGTGGTAACCGCAGCTCCCTTGATACCGACCATCTCCTTCGCACCGGTCGCGCCATGGGAATCCGCCTTTCCCAGACAGGTTGCGGCGTGATGACCCATCTTGCCGAACACACCCTCCCCGGATTGCCCTTGCGGCGACGCCCGAACCGAATTCGCACCGCGCCCAGAGACCGGCGCCGCGTGCACAGCCGCGACGAACGCTGGCCCGTCATTGCCGCGGAACTGTCCAGGCTGCGCGCGGCCAAACGGTGCAGCGTTCGCATCATCGACGCGGATTGCGGCACCGGAACCCTGTTATTGTGTGCCGTGCGATATGCCCGGGCCCTGGGCTTCACGGCGATCGAGGCACGCGGTATCGACACCGCACCCGCGCTGATCGCCCGAGCCTGCGTGGCAGCCTCCAAGGTCCACGATCCGGCGATCGGTCTTACCTTCGAGACCGCGGATATTGCTTGTGCACTGGACGAAGAGATCGAATTTCCCGCCGACATCGTCCTGTGGCACGGGAGCGGCCGCGAGGAGGCTTCAGCAGCGCGAGCCGTGGCCCGCGCCGGTCGTGCACTGATCGCCGACAAAGGTGTCGCAGCGTGACGCGCCGCGATCTGGCATGGCGCGGCCTTGGCGCCGTTATCGCGTCGGCGGGGCGCGTCCCCGGGCTTTTCGGTCGATATTATGACAATCCCGGGCTGGGCC